>Ga0136633_1003427_pt1 | contig 10444 bp, 5 predicted proteins | sample AntDrymeUQ832206_2_FD_105494 | JGI IMG/M metagenome (GOLD analysis project Ga0136633, IMG submission 105494) | Polar desert sand microbial communities from Dry Valleys, Antarctica - metaG UQ83 (22.06) | ecosystem: Environmental > Terrestrial > Soil > Desert | place: Antarctica: Dry Valley...
CCTAGCGCTCGCCCGGGGCCTTCTCGGGATGCGGCGACACCTCGACGGAGGTGTCGAGCGCGCGCCGGATGATGCGGGTCTGCTCGATCGTGTGAGCGGCGGGGTAGCCCTCGCCCGGCGACGCGCGCTCGGGCCGGCCGACGTAGCCGAACTCGAGGTGGTCGGGAAGGATCTGGAGCAGGCGCGGCTGCATATACGCGCGGGCGCCCATGTTGCGCGGCTCCTCCTGCACCCAGCAGACCTCGCGCAGGTTCGGGTAGCGGTGCAGCTCCTCGAGGATCTGCTCCTGGGGGAACGGGTAGAGCAGCTCGGCACGTGAGATGGCCACGCGGTCGTTGCCCTCGCGCGTATGGTGGCCCTTGAGGTCGTAGAAGACCTTGCCCGTGCACAGGACGAGGCGCGTGACCTTCTCCTCGTCGACCCGCGGCTCGGCGAGGACGGGGAAGAAGCGCGACTCCGAGAGGTGCTCGAGCCGCGACACCGCCTGCGGCAGACGCAGCAGCGACTTCGGGGTGAAGATCACGAGCGGGCGCTGCTTGGCCACACGTGCCTGGCGCCGCAGCAGGTGGAAGTACTGCGCGGGCGTCGTCAGGTTGGCGATCCGTATGTTGCCCTCGGCCGAGAGGGCGAGAAAGCGCTCGAGGCGCGCCGAGGAGTGCTCGGGACCCGAGCCCTCGTAACCGTGCGGGAGCAGCAGCGTCAGCCGCGAGGACTGCCCCCACTTCGACAGGCCGCTGGTGATGAACTGATCGATGATGACCTGGGCGGCGTTGACGAAGTCGCCGAACTGAGCCTCCCAGAGCACGAGCGTCTCCGGTGCCTCCATCGAATACCCGTACTCGAAGCCCATGCACGCGATCTCCGAGAGCGGCGAGTTGTGCAGCTCCATCGGTGCGAGCGCGCCCGGCAGGTTCTGGATCGGCGAGTAGCGGAAGCCGGCCTTGTGGTCGTGCAGGACGAGGTGACGCTGGGAGAAGGTCCCGCGCTCGGTGTCCTGACCCGTCAGGCGGACCGGCGTCCCTTCCGAGAGCAGCGACGCGTAGGCCAGCGCTTCGGCGTGCGCCCAGTCGATGCCGTGCCCGGTCTCGACCGCTTCGCGGCGCTTGTCGAGCTGGCGCGCGAGCTTCGAGTGGACGTTGAAGCCCTCGGGAAGACGCAGCAGCTCCTCGTTGAGTGTGCGCAACCGCTCGTCGGAGACCGCGGTCTTGACCTCGGGCGAGGCGGAGCGGTCGAGCTCGTAGCCGCCCGTGGGCTGCTCGGCGTCGGTGCGCGCGAGCTGCTCCTTGAGGGCCTTGTGCCGCTCGGCGAGGTTGTCCCAGATCTCCTTGGCGAGCCCGTCGGCCTCCTCCTGGCTGATCGAGCCGTCGCCGACGATCTGCTCGACGAAGACCTCCCGGACCGGCTTCATCTGCTTGATCGCGGTGGCCATCTCGGGCTGGGTGTAGGCCGGCTCGTCGCCTTCGTTGTGGCCCCAGCGCCGATAGCCGATGAGGTCGATGAGGACGTCGTGGCCGAACTCCGCGCGGTAGGCGAAGGCCAAGCGGATGGCGGTGATGCAGGCTGCCACGTCGTCGGCGTTGACGTGGATGATGGGGACGTCGAAGCCCTTGGCGAGGTCGGACGCCCAGCGCGTCGAGCGCGACTCGTCGGGCTCGGTCGTGAACCCGATCTGGTTGTTGGTGATGAGGTGGACGGTGCCGCCGACGGAGTAGCCGTCCAGCGCTTGCAGGTTCAGCGTCTCGGCCACCACGCCCTGGCCCGGGAAGGCCGCGTCACCGTGCAGGACGACGGGCACCGCGGCCGCGTGGTCGACGTGCTTGTGCGGGCCCTGGCGGCTCGTCTGGACGGCGCGGGTGGCTCCCGTGACGACGGGCGCGACGTACTCGAGGTGGCTCGGGTTGGACTCGAGGCGGACGAGCAGCGAGCCGTCGCCGACCTGATAGGTCCCCTGGGCGCCGTGGTGGTACTTGACGTCGCCCGTGCCGCCCTGCGGGATCGTCGTCACGGCTTCAATTGTCGAAGCGCCTTCAAATTCTCTGAAGATCGTCTCGTAGGCGCGGCCGAGGTTGTGCGAGAGCACGTTGAGCCGCCCGCGGTGGGCCATGCCGAGCACGACCTCGCGCGCCCCGTGGTGGTAGGCCAGCTGGATCAGCTCGTCGAGCATGGGCACCGTCATGTCGAGGCCCTCGATGGAGAACTGCTTCTGCCCGAGGTAGGCCTTGTGCATGAAGCGCTCGAGCGACTCGACCTGCGTGAGGCGCCGCAGCAGCGAGCGCTTCTCGGCGAGCGTGAGCGGCTGGCGGAACTCGCCGCACTCGATCTTCTCGCGCAGCCAGACGCGCTGGCGGTGCGAGGCGAGATGTTCGATCTCGTAGGCGATCGTCCCGCAGTAGGTCTCGCGCAGGTTGGGCAGCGCCTCGGCGAGCGTCTCGCCGGGCACGTGGATGCGCAGGATTCTCGACGGGATCCGCGCCATCAGCTCGGGGGTGAGGCCGACCGTCTCGGGCTCGAGCGCGGGATCGCCCTCGGGGTCGGACCCGAGGGGGTCGAGCTTGGCGGCGAGGTGGCCATGGGTGCGGTGCGCCTTGATCACCGAAGTTGCGGCCTGCACGGCCTGCAGCAGCGCTTCGTCGATCGCCCCGGCCGTCGGCGCCGTGGTGATGGCTGCAGAGGCGGCGGTGGGCGCGGTGGCCGAGGCCATGGGAGCCGCCGCGGGGCCCTGCGGCGCCGGGCCGAGCGTTGCCCCGAGCGCCTCGAAGACCGACTCGTAGAAGCCGTGGTCGCCCTGCAGGAACTCCTCGATCACCTTCAGGAAGCGACCCGACTCGGCGCCCTGGATGATCCGGTGGTCGTAGGTCGAGGTCATCGACATGACCTTCTCCGCCCCGATCTGGGCTCCGATCGCGCCCAGGCCGACCGGGTAGCCGATCGATCCGGTGGCGACGATCGTCCCCTGGCCCGTCATCAGGCGCGGGACCGACATGACCGTGCCGATGCCGCCAGGATTGGTGAGGCTGACGTTGGCGCCCTGGAGATCGTCCGCGGTGAGCTTGTTGTCGCGAGCACGGGCGATCAGGTCATTGAATGCGTCGAGGAACCCCTTGAAGCCCAGCCGCCCGGCGTCGCGGATGACGGGCACCATCAGCGTGCGGCTGCCGTCCTTCTTCTCGACGTCGACCGCGATGCCGAGGTTGACACCGCCGTCGTCGACGACGTGCGGCTTGCCGTCGATCTCGTCGAAGTGGCGGGCCATCACCGGCATCTCCTCCGTCGCCGCCCGCGCTATCGCGTAGGCGATGAGGTGGGTGAAGGAGACGCGCTGGCCGGCGTCCTTGAGCTGTTTGCGGCGCCCGTCGAGCGCGGTCACGGTCATCGTGCGGAACGACGTCGCCGTCGGGATCGACCGCGATTCGTCCATGTAGCGCGCGAGCATCGCGGCGCCGCCCTTGAGCAGCGTCGCGCCGGCGGGCGCTTCGGCCTTCCCGACAGCGGCCGGGGCGGGCGCGCCGTTCTCGGCGACGTGCAGCACGTCGGCCTTGGTGACGCGGCCGTGGGGGCCGGAGCCCGGGACTCCGGCGAGGTCCACGCCCGTGGCCGCGGCGGCGCGGCGTGCGACTGGAGTGGCGTTGACATCCCCGTTCGCCGCCGGCGCGACGGGCGCGGCGTCGGTGCCGGGACGCGGGGCGGACGTGGTCTGGGGCGCGGCGGGCTTCGCGGCGGCGCCCGCGCCGGCGGTCATGCGGGCGAGCACCTGGCCGACCGTGACCGTGTCGCCGGCCTGCGCGAGCACCTCGGTGAGCGTGCCGGTAGCCGGCGACGGGACCTCGGCGTCCACCTTGTCAGTTGAGATCTCGACGATCGTCTCGTCCTCCTGGACGCTGTCGCCGGCCTGCTTGGCCCATTCGAGGATGACGCCTTCGGTGACGGACTCGCCCATCACGGGCATGACGATCTCGACGACCTTGCTCTCGGCGCCGCCTTCGTCGCCCGCGCCGTTCTCGTCCGCGCCGCTGTCGCCGGCGGGCGCCTCGGACGCCGGGGCGGAGGCGCCGTTGCCGCCCGGCGCGATCTCGGCGAGCAGGGCACCGACGGTGATGGTGTCCCCCTCGGCGACGTGCAGCTTGACGATGGTCCCGGCGGCCGGGGAGGGGACCTCCGCGTCGACCTTGTCGGTCGAGATCTCGACGAGTGTCTCGTCGGCGGCGATCGTGTCGCCTTCCTGCTTGTGCCACTCCAGGACGGTTCCCTCGGATACCGAGTCCCCCATCGCGGGCATGAGCACTTGGACCGTCGTCGTCTCAGCCATCAGTCAGGCGATCGAGCATACCCCGTCGGGGCGCCGGCGGATGCCCTGACCGGTGGCTTGCATCCCGCCCGCAGGCCAGCGATGATCGGCGCGGCGATGGACTGCGAGCAGTGTGGATCCGAGAACCGGCCGGAGGCGTGCTTCTGCGCGGGGTGCGGCGTGGCGCTCGAAGCGCCGCGGCAGGTCTGCCGTGCCTGTGCCGCGGCGATCCATCAGGGCGCGCGCTTCTGCGACGCTTGCGGCGAGCCGGTCGCTGTGGCAGAGGCGCCGGAACCCGAGCCGCGGGCCTACACGCCGCAGCATCTGGCGGAGCGCATCCTCGCGCAGCGGACGAGACTCGAGGGCGAGCGCAAACAGGTCACCGTGCTGTTCGCCGACGTCAGCGGGTCGATGGATCTGGCCGAGCAGACCGACGCGGAGGCCTGGCGGACGATCATGGACGGGTTCTTCGCGGTCCTCTGCGAGGGCGTGCACCGGTTCGAGGGCACGGTCGTGCAGTTCACCGGCGACGGCATCATGGCGTTGTTCGGCGCGCCGCTGGCTCACGAGGATCACGCCTCGCGGGCGGCCTGGGCGGCGTTGCACCTTCGCGGCGAACTGTCGCACTACGCCGCCCGCCTGCGGCGTGAACAGGGCCTCAACTTCTCCACTCGGATCGGCCTCAACTCCGGCGAGGTGATCGTCGGCTCGATCGGAGACGACCTGAAGGTCGACTACACCGCCATCGGCCACACCGTCGGGCTCGCGCAGCGGATGGAATCGCTCGCCGAGCCCGGCAGCACGTACGTGACCGAGCACACGGCCGCGTTGCTCGAGGGGTTGTTCGAGATGCGCGACCTGGGCCCCTTCGCCGTCAAGGGCGTGCGTGATCCGGTCGGCGTGTCGGAGCTCATCGGCGCCGGGCGCGCGCGCACCCGCCTGGACGTCTCACGCGCTCGCGGGCTCTCGCGCTTCGTCGGGCGCACCGAGGAGTCCGGCGTGCTCGAGGCTGCGCTCGGCCGGGCACTCGAAGGCCGGGGCCAGGTGATCGGCGTGGTCGGGGAGCCCGGCGTCGGCAAGAGCCGGCTCTGCGACGAGTTCGTCGAGCGCTGTCGCCGCGACGGGATCACCGTCTACGGCGTGGCCTGTCAGGCTCACGCGCGCAACGTGCCCTTCCACGCGGCGCTGGAGATGCTGCGTGCGTACTTCGGCATCGCCGACGACGACGCCCCCCAGGAGGCACGCGAGCGCATCGCCGGCCGGCTGCTCCTGCTCGACTCCGACTTCGCGCAGGAACTCCCGCTGGTCTTCGACTTCCTTGGGGTCGGCGACGCCGATCGGCCGGTCGAGCGCATGGACCCGGCGGCTCGGCAACGCCGGCTGCTGAGCATGGTCCGCCGGCTGGTCCATGCCCACTCCGAGCGCGAGCTGGCGGTGAACGTCTTCGAGGACCTGCACTGGATCGACGGCGGCAGCGCCGCCTTCCTCGAGGCCCTGGTCGAGGCGGCGCCGTCGACGCGCTCGCTCGTGGTCGTGAACTTTCGGCCCGAGTACCGGGCCGAGTGGATGGGGAGCTCGGCATACCAGCAGCTCCCCGTCGTGCCGCTCGGGATGGCTGCCTCCGACGAGCTGTTGCGCAACCTGCTCGGCGACGACGACCCGTCGCTGGAGGCCCTCGCCGAGGAGATCCGCGGGCGTTCGGGCGGCAACCCGTTCTTCGTGGAGGAGATCGTGCAGGGGCTGATCGAGGACGGCACGCTCGTCGGCGACCGCGGCGCCTTCCGCCTGGGCCGGCCGATCCACGCCGTAGCCGTCCCCCCGACCGTTCAGGCCGTGCTCGCGGCACGCATCGACCGGCTCTCCGGGCGGGACAAGGCCCTGCTGCAGGCGGCAGCCGTACTGGGCAAGGAGTTCGGCGAACCCGTGCTCGAGCGTGTCGCCCAGCTCTCCGGGCCCGACCTGGCCGGCGCCCTGCGCGGGCTGGTGGCGGCCGAATTCCTCTACGAGCTCGCGCTCTTCCCGGAGCCGCTGTACGCCTTCCGCCATCCTCTCACCCAGGAGGTGGCCTACCGCTCGCAGCTCGCCGACCGTCGCCGGCGTGTCCACGCGGCCGTCGCGCACGCGATGCTCGAGCTCTACTCCGACCGTCTGGACGAGCGCGCCGCCCTGCTGGCCCACCACTTCGAGTCGGCAGGCGAGATTCGTGAGGCGGTGCGCTGGCACGCTCGCGCGGCGGCCTGGGTGGGCGCGAGCGACCTCGCCTCGGCGCTCGAGCACTGGACGCGCGTGCGCGACCTCGCGGCGGAGCTGCCCGAGGACGCCGAGTCCGTCGCACTCGGGTTGGCCGCGCGGACCTGGCGCCTCCAGCTGGGCTGGCGGATGGGTATGTCCGAGGACGAGGCATCGGCGACCTTCGCCGAAGCGGAGGCGCTGGCGCGTCGCACCGGCGACGACGATTCGCTCGCTCTGGTCAGCGCCGCGTACGCCGCCTTCGTCGGCCTGCAGGGCGCGATGCCGGCGGGGCTGCAGCTCGTCGAGCGGCCGTTCCAGCGCGCAAAGGAGCGCGGAAACCAGGCGGTGCTGCAGGCGATTCGACCGATCGTGGCGTACGCGCGGCTGACCACGGGCGATCTCGACGGGGCGGCCGAGGCGTGTCAGGAGTTGATCAACGTCGCACGCTCGCACCCGGGAGCAGGCGCGAACATCACCGTCGGGTCCCCGGGGGCCTGGGGGTACATGATGCATTCCTTCGCCCGCGGTCTTCAGGGGGACCTCGCCGGGATGGCGCGCGAGATTGCCATCGCCGAAGCAATGGCGGGGGAGGAGGGGGACACTGAGACGCTCGGGTGGGCGCTTCAGAACCATGCAGTGCACGCCTTCTTCAGCGGCACGCTCGACCGGGCCGGCGCCAAGGTCAGCCGCTCCCTGGAGATCGCGGAGTCGATCGGCTCGCCGTTCTCACGCGTGTGGGCGCGCTATAACGTGGGGCTGATGGCTGCGCTGGCCGGCGACTGGGACGCCGCCGTGGCGGTGCTGGAGGAATGCATCGCCCTGGTGGAGGAGGTGCGAACGGGGGCCGAGGTGCTTCCGTGGGCGCACTCGTCGGTGGCCTGGGCGCGCGCCGAGCGCGGCGAAGCCGTCGTCGCGCTGGAACAGGCAGAGCGGGCACTGGCGACCGCGGTCGCCGCCGGGCTCGAGACGACCGTCCCGTACACGTGCTTGCGGCTGGCGACGGTCGCCCGCCTGGCCGGGTGTCCGGAACCGGAGATCTGGGCGACGCTCGAGCACGGGCTGGCCTCGGCCCGTGGCAAGGGGTCGCGGGGTTCGGAGGCGCTGATCCGCCTCGAGCGCGCCGAGCTCGCCCACGCGGGTGGTGACGCGGAGACTGAGGCGGTCGAGTTGCGCGAGGCCGTGCGCCTCTTCGAGCTCAACGGCGCCGACGGCCATCTGGCACGGCTGGTGCCTCGGCTGGCGGCGATGGCGGGGTGACCGGCCGCCGCCTCTCCAGCCAGAAGCCGATCGAGCCCGCGAAGGGTCCCACCCCGCCGACGACGGCGACCGTCACCCCGAGCCAGAAGGGGATCACGTGGCGGCGGACGGCCTCCAGGCACAGGAGCGCCATCGCGATCCAGCCGACCCCGTGGATCCACCCCACCACGGAGACCACGTCGTCGTGGCGGTCGATGAAGGCGGCCCACAGCAGGACGAGGTAGACGACGGAGTGCAGGTAGGACCCCCGCCGCAGGAGCGTCTGGCTCATGGGGCGTCGACCAGGCGCGCCATCGCCTTGAGCGACCAGTCCGCCTCGTCGGGCCACTTCTCGACGTCGGACGGCCACCAGGCGTGGGCGTCGTGCTCCGGATCCATGACGATCTCGGCCCCCGCCGGCAGCCACGCCTGCCCGACGAGCATCACGAGCTGGTGCGGCAGGGCGACCAGCGCCTCCACCCGCATTCTCTCCGGCTGCACGGACCACTCCTCCTCGAGCTCGCGCGTGAGGGTGAGGACGGGATCCTCGCCGACCTCGACCGCTCCGCCGGCGCCCAGCGCCCAGCGCCCCGCCCACGTCGCCAGCCAGGGCGCGCGCCGTCCGGCGAGCCAGCGTCCCTCGGCGTCGCGGGTGATGCAGAGCGCCGCAAGCGAGCCGCTCGCGTCGTCCTCGACGAGCCGGAGCGCCCAGCGCATGGGCTGAAGGCCGAGCACCAGGCCGTCGTCGGTGACGGCGTAGGACTCCAGCCGCGCCGCCATGCCGTCGTGGGCGGGCGAGCCGCGGTCCTCCAGCGCGGCGATCGCCCGGTCCGCGGCGTCGGACTGCCGGGCCTGGGGCGTGTAGGGCTCGTCGCTCCACCGGGTGCTGACCGCCTCGGCCGGCCAGGGGCCGCGGGCCAGGATGCCGGGAGGGAAGCTCACGGTCTCGAACGATAAGGGTGCGGAGCGCGTACGGTTCGCGCATGGCACGGCGGCGCAAGCACTGGGGATGGGGCTACGAGGACGAGCAGCCGCCGCCGGCCGAGGTGTCCGCGGCGGCCGCCGGGCTGCGGAACCACCTCGGGTTCGGTGCGGAGGACGTCGAGACGCCCGTGGCCGTCGAGGCGCTCGCGCTCGCCCCGCCGCGCCTGCCGGTGCCGGACGTGCTGCGCGACCTGGCCGACGACACGGACTATGCGCGGGCGCACTTCGGGACGGGCCGCTCCTACGGCGACGTCGTGCGGGGGTTCCGCGGCGAGGTTCCGCATCCACCCGACTTCGTGGCGCACGCGCGCGACGAGGACGACGTGGCGCGCGTCCTCGAGTGGTGCGCGGGCGCTGGCGTGGCGTGCGTCCCGGTCGGCGGGGCGACGAGCGTCGTCGGGGGCGTGGCGGCCGTGCCCGGGCCGCGGCACGAAGGCGCGGTCGCCCTGTCCCTGCGAGGCCTCGACCGCGTCGTCGAGGTCGACGAGGTCTCGCGCGCCGCGCGCGTGCAGGCCGGGACCTTCGGGCCGTCGCTCGAGGACCAGCTGCGCCCGCTCGGGCTGACGCTGCGCTTCTTCCCGCAGTCCTTCGAGATGTCGACGCTCGGCGGCTGGATCGCCACCCGCGCCGGCGGGCACTTCGCCACGGGCCCGACGCACATCGACGATCTCGTCGAGGCGGTACGCGCGCGCACGCCCGACGGCGGGACGTGGGCGTCCCGGCGGCTGCCCGGATCGGGCGCGGGGCCCTCGCCCGACCGCCTGCTGCTCGGATCGGAGGGGACGCTCGGTGTGATCACGGAGGCGTGGGTCCGGGTGATCCCACGCCCGGAGATCCGGCGCAGCGCCGGCGTCCGCTTCCCTGACTTCACCACGGGCGCTGAGGCCGTGCGGGAAATCGTGCAGGCTGGGCTGTGGCCGGCCAACTGCCGCCTGATCGACCCGCGCGAGGCGGCGTTGACGTTCGCCGGCGACGGCTCGCACGCGCTGCTCGTGCTCGGCTTCGAGTCTGGGGGAACGCCCGTCGACGAGCGGATGAAGCACGCGTTGTCGATCTGCGAGGGCCGGGGCGGCGAGTGGGAGGAGCGCGACAGCGGCGCGAGCGGGTCGATGGGCGCGTGGCGCGACGCGTTCCTCCGCGCGCCCTACCTGCGCGACACCTTCGTCGCCATGGGGATCCTGTCGGAGACCTTCGAGACTGCGATCACCTGGGACCGCCTGCCTGCGTTCGTGGAAGAGGTGCGCGGCAGCGCCGAGGCCGTGTTGCACGAGCAGTGCGGCGCCGGCACGGTGACCGTGCGCCTCACGCACGCCTACCCGGACGGCGCGGCCCCGTATTTCACCTGCCTCGCGCCGGCGGCGCGCGGAGCGGAGATCGGACAGTGGGCCGCCGTCAAGCACGCCGCCTCCGAGGCGATCCTCCGAGCGGGCGGGACGATCACCCATCATCACGCGGTCGGCCGCGACCACCGTCCCTGGTACGACCGTCAGCGCCCGGACCCCTTCGCCGCCGCCCTGCGCGGCGCGAAGGCCGCCGTGGATCCCGGCGGCATCCTCAACCCCGGCGTGCTCATCGACGCGGAGGCCTGAGGCGGCGAGTCGCTACCCGCGGGCGGGCATGACGACCTCGCGCTCGGTCGAGACCGCCTCGACGACCTCGACCTCCTCTTCTTCGGAGAGGCCGCCGTCATCGTCGGGCTCGGCGTCG
>Ga0136633_1003428_pt1 | contig 10442 bp, 14 predicted proteins | sample AntDrymeUQ832206_2_FD_105494 | JGI IMG/M metagenome (GOLD analysis project Ga0136633, IMG submission 105494) | Polar desert sand microbial communities from Dry Valleys, Antarctica - metaG UQ83 (22.06) | ecosystem: Environmental > Terrestrial > Soil > Desert | place: Antarctica: Dry Valley...
AACCCCAGGACCCGATCCCGGTCAGCCCCCGAGACGTTCGCCGGCGGGACCTGCTCGGCGGGCTCATCCACGAGTACCACGGAGCCGCGGCGTGATCGAATCTGGGTTTTCGACCCCCACGGGCAGCGATGGCGGCCCGGCAGCCGGCCGCGCCGGTGCCGATGACGAGGACGTTGGACGTCTCGGTTCGATGCACGGACTCATGGTGCACCCACATCTCGAGGCTCCAGGACGGCGGTCTGACATGTCGGTTGACATGACAGAACGTCACCATCTACCGTTCGCTGCATGGGACCGTCCGGTGTCGTCGAGCGTCCGGTCACACGCCGCGCCGGGTCACCGGCCGGTGGCGTGCCAAGGCGGACCGGCGCCGAGCGGCGGGCGGCACTGCTCGCGCTCCTCACCGCCGACTCCGGGGCCCATCCGGGCGACGCACTGGCGAAGCGCTTCGGGGTGAGCCGCCAGGCAATCGTCCATGACATCGCGATCCTCCGCGCGGAAGGGGCACCGATCGTCGCGACGGTCCGCGGTTACCTTCTCGCCGCGGCGGCTGACCGGCTCCCGTACCGCGCGGTCGTCGCCGTCCGCCACCGGCCCGAGGAGACCGAGGACGAGCTGATGACGCTCGTCGACCTCGGTATCCGGGTCGTCGACGTCGTCGTTGAGCACCCGCTCTACGGTGAGCTCCGCGGCGAGCTCCATCTCGCCTCGCCAGCCGACGTCCGGTCGTGGGCCGAGGCGACCCGCCGCTCGGGCGCGCACCTGCTCTCCGAGCTGACTGACGGCGTCCACCTCCATACCCTCGAAGCGGGGAGCGAGACGCGCCTCGACGACGCTCGGGCTACCCTCGCCGTGCGCGGCTTCCTCCTTGACGGCGGGGAGCCCGAACAGTGAGGCGTCCGGCGCCGCGTTCCTGACTGCCGGCCGCAGACCGGCACCCCATCCCACCGGTAACCCAGGGGACGCCGAATGACGCTCACGCTCGACCGTCGCGCGCCCGCGCTCGGTTCCACCCTTGCCGACCGGCTCGTTCCGGCCGTCCTGGCCGCCCGCCTCGGCTCCCGCAGCCGCGACCTCGCGCTCGTCCTCGCCGGCGCGCTGCTCATCGCCCTGTCGGCCGCGGTGAGCATCCGGCTCCCCGACAACCCGGTCCCGATCACCGGCCAGACGTTCGGCGTCCTCCTCGTCGCGGGCGCCCTCGGGCTCCGGCGGGGGATCGGCGCGACCGCCCTCTACGTCGCCATCGGGGTCATTGGGTTCCTGGCATTCGCCGAGGGCAAGGGTGGGCTCGGGGTCATCGCCGGGGCCAGCGAGGGGCGGCTCGTGCTCGGCGCGACCGGCGGCTACCTCGTCGGCTTCGTTCTCGCCGCCGCACTCGTCGGACGGCTCGCCGAGCGGGCATGGGACCGCCGCCTCCCGGGCGCCATCGCCGCGATGGCGACAGGCAACGCCGTCATCTACGCCGTCGGGCTCCCGTGGCTCGCCGCGGCAACCGGCTACTCGGTCGGCGAGACGATCGCGACGGGCCTCGTCCCGTTCCTCCTCGGTGACGCGGCCAAGCTCGTGCTCGCCGGTGCCGCCCTGCCGGCCGCCTGGTGGGTCGTCGGGAGGCGGCGCTGAGCGCGGGGTCGGCCGCGACCGTCGAGGATGACGGGCGGGCGCCCTCGCTCGGGCTCATCGGCCACGAGTACGCCGCGCTCGACCCGGTGCCGCCGAAGGCCCGGATCTTCGGGCTGGCCGACCAAGCGGCGTTCTGGTTCGCCGCGACCTGCCTGCCGGCCGCCTGGTTCTACGGGGCGCTGATGGCCGGCGCCGCCGGCCTCCCCGGAGCCCTCTTGCTGATCGCGGTCGTCAGTCCGCTGAGCCTCATCCCGTGGGCGTTCCTCGGTTGGATCGCCGCGAAGACGGGCGCCTGCTCGACCGCGCTCGTCCGGCCCGCGTTCGGGCTGCGCGGCTCGGCGCTCCCGTCCGTCCTCTATCTTGTCTTCGGCCTCGGCTGGGCGGCGGTCAACGTCTTCCTCGGCGCGATCGGCCTGTCGTTCGTCTTCGCCGGCTGGCTCGGGACGCCGGCCTTCCTGTCCCCCGGGTACGAGGGCCCGATGGCGGCGAGCATCGTCGCCGTGGCGGTCCTCCAGGGGATCGTCGCGGCCGGCGGCCACCGGGTCCTGCGGCTCGTCCAGTGGGCCGCGACCCTCGCGCTCCTGGGACTGGGCGCGGTCCAGCTCTGGCTCGTCGTGGCCCACTGGGATCCGGTCGCGCTCTTCGCCTGGCGGCCGCCGGCCGAGGGGCTGACGACCTCGATCGGTCCCTTCACGTACACGATCACGGTCGCGCTCTTGGTCGATCTCCTCATCGCCTACAACTGGACGTGGGAGTTCATCGGCGACTTCAGTCGCTTCGCCCGCAGCCCGGCGGCCGGCACAGCGGGCCCGTTCATCGGCGCGAACGCCGCCCAGACGTGGTGGTTCGGCGTCGGCGCGCTCGGGGTCGTCTTCCTCGCCACGACGACCGGTGGCTTCGCGCCGGAGGCGGCCGATCCCTCGTCGCTCACGACGTCGCTCGGGTTGGGCTGGGTCGCGGCCGCGATCATCATCGCCGCGACGGTCGCCACGAACGCCGGCAACCTGACCGCGTCGGCGCTCGCGATCACGAACATAGCACCGCGCCTGCGCCTGGGCGTCCGCCCGCTCATCGGGGCGGTCTCGATCGCCGTCGTCCCGCTGGCGCTCGTGCCCCTCGTCGCGACCGGGTTCCAGGCGACGTATATCCTCTGGCTCGATGTGCTGGGTGCGATCGTCGTCCCGCTCTGGGTGATCGTCCTGGTCGACTTCTTCTGGGTCCGCCGCGGCCGCTACGAGCCCGACCTCTTCCGGACCGCGGGCGGCGCCTACTGGTACCGGCGGGGCTGGAACCGGCGGGCGATCGGCTGTCTCCTCGCCGGCACCGCCCTCTACTGGCTCCTCGCCTACGGGTTCCCCGACGTTCGTGAGGTCGTCCCGGTCGCGTTGCCGGTCGGGCTCGGGGTGGCCCTCGCGTACGCGGCGCTCATGGCGGGGGAGCGGGAGGCGTCGGGGCCGGTCCGGAAGCGACTCGCCGAGTTGTCTGAGGCCGACCGCGCGTGACGGGCAGTGGCGGGGAGCACGGTTCGTCCACGGGCGCAGGCCTCGTGCCGGGTCCGCTCACTCGTCGCGGCTCATCCTCTGAGCGCCTGACAGGAGCTCGGGGGAATGCGTGCTGCACGAACGGCGTGCGGGCCCGTAGCCCCGGGCGCCCCAGCCCGGAATAGCTCACTTCACGTCGGCATCCACACGCCGCAGGCAAGCCTCCCGCGCGTGGACGGGCTGGGCCGTGTAGTCCTCGAAGCGTTTGGGCTCGTCGCCGAGCGCGGCTGCCACCGCGACGCATGGGTCGCGGCGGAGATACGATGCACCGTGGCACGGGAGCGAGCCGCCTACAACCGCGGCGTCACGGCGGCACGGTCGGCCGAGGCGACGTTGCCAGGACGGCGCCACCCGATGGGGCCGGGCAGCCATCGCTCAAGAACGGCGACGACGGGGAGTCTGCCGGATCTCCGGTGAGCACCACCCGGACCGACGTCACGATATCGACCACCGCTCGCGACACATCCGACACTCCGTTCGCGACCAGGGCAACGAGCATGACGGCTGAGGCGACGAGTCCGAGAATGGCGGGTCCGCGTCGGCTACGTCGGTTTGGGAGGGGCACGACAAGGCCAGAGCGCCGCATCTCCCAGCCCGTTGGGATGATGTCCATCTCGAGCATGACTTCTGAAGGAGCGACGCGGGGGGAATCAAAAGGCCCGGCTCCCTTGAGGCCGGGCCTCGTCTTCAGATGCGCAGGGCGTGGTCTCATGCGGACCGTCCTCCTTCCGGGAATCACAAGACCCCGACCGGCGGTCGAGGGTCTGGGTGGGGGACGGGAGCCTATCGGCTCGACATCCTCCTACTACACAGGCCGGAGGGCGGCCGGTTTATAACCGGGTTCATCTCTTGCGGCGCCGCCCTCCCTGCGCCTTCGGGATCGGCGTCCAGTGATATGGCCGCCCCGTCCGGCCGATGTAGATCACATCGATGCGCGCTCTCAGTTTCTTCTCGCGTTTCGAGACGGCCACCTGGGTGATCCCGAGCCGCCGGGCCACCTCAACCTGGATTACTCCCTGGTCGAGCCACTCCCAGTGCTGGAACTCCCCGTCCGTCAGGTGCGGGCGTAGGATCTCCCCTGGCGACAATGATCTTCTGGACGGGACGTGGCGTGACGGGCCAGCCGCCAGTTGGGGTAGCGCAGCCGGTTGCGGTGACCAACGCTTGGGCGGGAAGCCGCGAATCCGCATCTGGTACTCCAGTTCGAACCGCTCATCCGCCAGAGCGTCTGATCGAGCGTCCAGTTCCTCGATCGCCAGGTCGTTCGGATCGAAGGTCGTCAGACTTTGGACGCGGTCGATCGCCTGGTCATTCGCCACTATCTCCGCAGCGACAACGAAGGCGCGGGCCCAGATGGACTCGATCGGGAGCTCGAGACTCGGATACGAGTCGTCACCCCCATCGTCACCGTCGAGCTGGGCTGAGGCGAAGGCGTCTTCCTCTTCTTCATCCCACAGGCGCTCGGACTCGTCACCAGTCAGATAGCCGCCTGACGAGTCGCGGTCATTGGTCACCGGCTCACCGCTCACGGCCGCGGGTCGACCGGCTCGCTCTCCAGCGCAAGCACTCCGAATACGCACTCGTAGGTGCGCCGGAGCGGTTCATGCCGGATGAAACGCTCCGGCCCTTCGAAACGCCAGCGGGCGCGTGTGGACACGACCCGGGCCCTTGTGGAGCAGGTAGCCGAGTTCGGCGGCAGGTTGCTTGGTGAGGGTGATCGTCATGAGCATTTGAGGGTGAGTCCGCTTTGCGACGAGTTGCTCGTCGATCGTACGGTCAGAGGCGTGAGTAATGAGGTCTCGACGGATCGGGACTACGACCATCTGGGTCGCCGTGGGGCCTGCCCGAAGGTATAGATGGCCGCCTGCTAAGCGACATAACTTGAGTAACGTCCCCACAGGCGCATCCGCTTGATCCGGTACTGGACGATCTCGACGCTGCACGCGTGCTCTGCGGCAATCTCGAATGCGACACGCTGGCGACCTACCTCCAGCTGGATCCGTTCCTTCGGCAGCAGCAGTGCTGCTCCGAGGTCGTAGGCCTCGTCCTCCTGGCCACGATTGAAGGTTCGACGGAGCAGGCCCGTGGCCGTGTCATGCCAGATCATCGACGGCTCATGACCGAGCAGGTGGTGGGCCAACTCCTCCATGAGCGAGGCGGTCTGTCGGGCGCGAGAGCGAACCGGGTTGAGCAGGACCATCAAGGTTGGGTCATCCGGAAACGAGAAGGAGAAACCATCCCACGGCACTCGGCGTAAGCGCTCCTCGAGTTCTGGGACATCGAAGTCCGCTGGCACGAACACGTGGGCCGGAACGGCTTCGCAGAGGAGCTCAGCCGAGAGGACCTCGATCTGGTCGAGGCCCAGGCTTGCGCGAATCTGCGCAGCCCTGCGCTCGATCCGCCACTTGTGCTGGTAGTCGCTTCGGTCGTAGGTCATGTTTCACGGATGCTCGTCGTCTGCTCGCTTGCGCAGCCGGTCATAGGCGATCTTGAACAGTTCTGTCAGCGCCGCGGCATCATCGCCGTCCAAGTTCCGGTCGGCGCGCAGGTGAAGCTCAACCGCCTCGACGGTGTCGGCGTCAAGCCGATGGACCGCGCGATTCCGCCGTTGCTGGGCCGATGGGTTGAGGCGCATCCCGACCCAGTTTGCCAAGCGCAGAAGGTTCTCCCGGTCGGGTAGGTGATCTCCGCGCTCGACACGAGAGAGCGTGGGCACTGAGACGCCGGTCTGTTGGGCGACTTGGCGGAGCGTCAGGTTCTGGCTGCGTCTCTTGGCGGCCACCTGACGGGCAAGTTCCTGCGGATCGAATACGCCCTGTCCTGGAAGATCGTTGGGATCGAGCATCGACCGAGTGTACATCTCCGCTTTCACGACTGAACGGCGCTTGCAGCAGTGGTCGGTCGCCGGGTGTATGCTTCCAGTGGTGAAAGTGCTTTTCACCAGAGGCGGGCATTCGTCCCCAGCACCATAGGGAGAATCCAGATGGAAGGAACGGCCGGAGTCGATCAGGCCGCGGAGCGCGGTCGAGACAAGATCGTCCACTACAGCGTCAATGCGGAGCCCCAGGAGACCCGCAAGCACAAGCTCACGGGTCGAGAGATCCTCGAGAACGCGGGCTTCAGGCCTGGCGAAGACTACATCCTGACCCGCAACAAGGGCCACAAGGAGATCGGCCTCGACGACGACGAGTCCATCTCCGAGGGCGAAGCCTTCACCGCGAAGTTCCGCGGCATCACCCCGACGTCGTAGGTCATCGATGACGGCGGACGACTTCGAGGCGCACCTCCGGGGTCTCGGCTTCACGGTCGAGACGATCACCGGCGCCGACGGTCTCGCGTACATCGCGATCCGGTCGGTGATCCTGCCGGCGGGCGCGCTTCGAGGCCGGACGTGCGACGTCGCCATTCTTCGCGGCGATGGCGTGCCCTACGTCCCTCCGGCCGCGATCCACACCAATCCGGCGCTCGTGCCGATGGGCGGCGAGCCGTTCGGAACCCAGGCGAGCGGCATCGGCCCGGAATGGCAGTACTGGAGTCGACGGTTCGACCGGCCGGTGACCCCGTCCAACCTTTGGACCCACATCCTGACCGTGCTATGTGACGACCGATGGCCTATCAACTGAGTGACCTCGAAAGGTTCGACCTGTCGGTGGCGATGACGGCCGAGACCGACCGGATCCTGGGCGTGCACCTCCACAAGCCGGAGCGACAAGAAGATCTCGCGTTCGCCTACTGGGCACCCTCGGTCGGCCGGTCGCGCTACAGCGCGATCATCACTACGCTCGTGTTGCCTCAGGACGGCGAGCGGGTTCTTCAGGGCAACGTCGCGTTTCTGCCCAACTACCTCGAACGCGTGCTTGAGCATGTCCCCGAGGGAGCCGGCATCGCCTTCATGCATGGCCACCTGGGCCCCGGCTGGCAGGACATGAGCCGCGACGATGTCATCGCCGAGCACGATCGGCTCGCCGGCGCCGTCGCAGGCGGGACCGGGCTCCCGTTGGTCGGGCTAACTCGTGGAACCGACGGTGCGTGGAGTGCACGCTTCTGGGCTCGCAAGGCGCCACGAACCTATGAACGGCGCGACGCCCGAACGGTTCGGGTCGTTGGTCGCGCCCTGAGGATGACCTTCCATCCAAGCGACGTTCCACCGAAGCCCAGCGCGGCCCAGGTCGAGACGATCAACGTCTGGGGCATCGACGCGCAGGCCGATCTGGCTCGGGCGCGGGTCGGGATCGTTGGGCTCGGAAGTGTTGGCAGCCTGGCAGCGGAGGGCTGCAGCCGGATCGGCGTATCGAGGTTGAGCTACATCGACCACGACTTCCTCGAGACGCGCAACCTCGACCGAACGCATGGCGCCACGGTGGCCGACGTGCTTGCCGGTCTGACGAAGGTCGCCGTCGCGGCCCGTGCGACCGCGCGCAGCCACACGGCCCCGAGCCTCGACCTGCGGGTGATGCCCAACTCCGTGCTATCCGCGGACGGTTTCGCCGCAGCCCTCGACTGCGATGTCCTGCTGTCGTCCGTCGATCGGCCGTTGCCGCGGCACCTCCTCAACTCGCTGGCGTTCGCGCATCTCATTCCGGTCGTCGACGGCGGCATCTTCGCCCGAGTCACGCCAGGAGGTACACCCCAACATGTGGCCTGGCGTATTCACACGATCGGCCCCGAGCACGCCTGCATGGTGTGTCTCGGTGCTCTCCGGCGAAGTGACGTCGCGCTTGACCGTGAGGGCAAACTCGACGACCCCGATTACATCGCCGGGCTGTCAGAGGAAGACAAAGCCGCGATCTCGCGCCGGAACGTCTTTCCTTTCAGCATGGCTGTGGCCGCCCACCAGGTCCTCCAGATGGTCGGACTCGTGACCGCCTTCGAACGCATCGGCGGGGCTGGGCCGCAGATGTATGACGCGTACCCAGGTGAAATGGCCGTCCTCGAGGCCCAGTGTGAGCCCGACTGCGAGTACCTCGCCCTGACCGCGACCGCCGCCGACGTTGGCTCCGGCCTCATTCGGTAGACACCTGGCCCGCCGTGGACTGATGACGGTGCGAAGGCAGAGCCGCCGCGAGGCTGTGGGCCAGGGAAGGCTATCCCCTTACACCGATCAGCCGATCCGCCGGTGACGCTGTCCGATGCCGGGCGACGAGATCAGCTTCGGACAGGCTCACGTAGCGGCGGACCATGTCGAGGGTCGTGTGGCCGAGGATCTGCTGGAGGCTGAACACGTCCCCGCCGTTGACGAGGTAGCCCCGGGCGAACGTGTGGCGGAATGTGTGCGGGCTGCAGCGGGTCCCGACCGCCGCTCGGCGCCCGAGCCGGGCGATCGCGAGCTGGATCCCGCGTGCGGTCAGGGCCGGCCCCCAGCGCCCGCAGAAGAGTGGGTCGCCGGCGACGACGGCCGCCCGGGTCGCGAGATAGCGGACGAGCGCCCGGCGGGCGCTCGCGCCGATCGGCACGATCCGCTCCTTGGCGCCCTTGCCCATGACATGGAGGCTCCCGTCGGGACGGACGTCGCCGACCCGCAGGGAGGCGAGCTCGGACAACCGGAGCCCCGTGTCGAGGAGGACGAGCGCCAGCGCCCGCTCCCGCTCGTCGGCGAGGGCGAGGAGGCTCCGCAGCTCAGGGTCGGAGAAGGGGGCAATGAGCCGGCGCGGCACCTTCGGCCGGCGCAGCCCTCGGAAGCCACCCGCCGCGGCGAGCTCCTCGGCCGCGCACCAGTTGCCGAAGGCCTTGAGGCCGCGGACGTAGCCGGCGATCGACTCGGGCGCGAGCGACGCCCGCAGCTCGAGGAGCCAGGCCCGCAGCTCGGCCGCCGGGACGGCGTCGACCGGCCGCGCCGCGCCGAACCGGCGGCCAGCCCGGATGAGGATCATCCGATACCACTCGACCGTTCGGGGCGACGCGCCTTCGGCCGCCTTGGCGGCGCAGAACAGGTCGGTCGCGGCGCCGAGCCCGATCGGGATCGGGCCCAAAGAATCAAGCGAACCGCCGGATGGGCCCAAAGAGTCAGGCGTGCGTAATGTCGGGACGCCTTCCGCCTGTGGGAAGGTGCGATCGACGACGGCGGGTGACTCGGAGTCAGGTTGCCGCGATGGCCTCTTGTGCAGGTGCCCCCGCCGTCCAAGATCGCGGGCCGGCCGTGGCCTCATAGGAGCATGTCTTCACTCGACGCACTGCTTGCCCGGCCGGCCCGGATCCATCGTACCGGGGACTGGAGGCAAGGCGATGACGGCGATCGGGATCGACACCCACAAGGCGACCCTGGCGGCGTGCGCGGTCGACGGACTGGGACTCGCGCTCGACGAGCGGACGTTCCGCAACGACCCGGCCGGCCACCGGGCCCTGGCGGTCTGGGCGACCGCGGTGGCAGCCGGCGCCCTGATCGGCATCGAGGGCAGTTCGACCTACGGGGCGGCGCTCGCCCGCTTCCTCGTGGCGGCCGGCTTTGCTGTCCGCGAGGTGCCGCCGCAGCTCACCCGGCGGTCTCGGACCGAGAGCCGCCGACCGGGCAAGAGCGATCCCGGCGATGCCCTCACGATTCGCCCGGGTGACCGCCCGCGAGCCGGCCCTCCCACCCGTCCGGCTGGCCGACCGGACACGCGAGCTCGGGCTCCTGCTCGACACCCGGGAGGCACTCGTCCATGAGGCGACCCGGCGGCGCAACCGCCTCCACGCCCACCTCCAGGTGCTCGTCCCGGGCTACGGCGAGCGGGTCCACCGGCTCGTCTCGGGCGCGGCTCTCGACCGTGCCAGGCGGCTGCTCCGGGGACTGACCGGGCTCGAGCCCGAGCTTGCCCGAGCGCTCGTCGGCGACCTCCGCCGGCTCGACCGCCAGATCGATGGCCTGACCGACAGGATCGCGACTGTCGTCGGCGACGACCCGCTCCTGCGCCTGCCCGGGATCGGCGTCGTGACCGCCGCGCGGCTCATCGCCGAGACCGGCGACGTCACCCGCTTCCGCTCGCCCGACGCGTTCGCGGCGCTCGCCGGGGTCGCCCCCATCCCGGCCAGCTCCGGCCAGGTCCAGCGGGTCCGCCTGTCACGGGGCGGCAACCGCCAGCTCAACCGGGCGCTCTATGTGATCGCCCTCACCCAGGTCTGGCATCACCCGCCGGCGAAGGCCTATGTCGCTCGCAAGCGGGCCGAGGGCAAGACCTGGCGAGAGGCGATCCGCTGTCTCAAGCGTCAACTCGTCCGGCCGGTCTTCCGGCTCCTCCAGGAGGGTCAGCTCGGGCTCAAAGCCGCGGCTTGACAACATAGGAGCCTGCACATCCCGGCACTAGT
>Ga0136633_1003429_pt1 | contig 10441 bp, 12 predicted proteins | sample AntDrymeUQ832206_2_FD_105494 | JGI IMG/M metagenome (GOLD analysis project Ga0136633, IMG submission 105494) | Polar desert sand microbial communities from Dry Valleys, Antarctica - metaG UQ83 (22.06) | ecosystem: Environmental > Terrestrial > Soil > Desert | place: Antarctica: Dry Valley...
AACTTCGGGGTCATCGAGGAGCCCAGCGCGTCCTACGAGGGCGCCAACCCCCTGTGCGGCGACCGGATCACGATGATGCTGGGCGTGCGCGGCGGGGTCGTGGAGAGGGTCGGGTTCACCGGCCGGGGTTGCGCGATCAGCCAGGCGAGCGCCTCTCTCCTGACCGACGAGATCAAGGGCAAGCCGATCGCCCAGGTCGCGGCCATGACCAGCGAAGACGTCCTCGAGCTCCTCGGGATCGACATCAGCCCGGCGCGACTGAAGTGCGCTGTCCTCTCGCTCGACACCCTCCAGCACGCCCTCGAGGATCTCGGCGAGAGCGAGACGCCGGGCGTCCCCGCGGAGGCCGAAGCATGACAACGGAAAGCCGCCTGCGCCGCTGCGAGTGTCGCCGGCCGGCCTGACCCGCCGGCGCCCCTGTTCCCGCGAGCGCATCCTTCCGCCCTGTCGCCACCGACAGCCTGTCGACCACCGGAGCACCTAAGCCCGATGCCGAAGTCCTATCCAGACCTACTCCGCGAGGCCCGCGCCGATGTGCGCGAGGTCACGCCCGCGGAGGTCCAGACCCTCCGCGAGGCCTCGCAGCCGCCTGTAATTGTCGACGTCCGCGAGGCGTCCGAGTGGGAGCAGGGCCACGTCCCGGGCGCCCAGCACATCTCGAAGAGCTACATCGAGCAGCAGATCGAGGCCGCGGCACCGGACCGTGCCGCGCCCGTGGTCCTCTACTGCGCCGGCGGGGTTCGGTCGCTGTTCGCGGCGAAGACGCTCCAGGAGATGGGCTACACGGACGTCGCCTCGATGAGCGGTGGCTTCCAGAAATGGAAGACCGAGGGCCTGCCCTTCAAGACGCCCGCCTCCCTGACCCCGGAGCAGAAGCAGCGCTACAGCCGCCACCTGCTGATCCCCGAGGTCGGGATCGACGGCCAGGCGAAGCTGCTCGACTCGAAGGTCCTCCTGATCGGCGCGGGCGGGCTCGGCAGCCCGGCGGCCCTCTACCTGGCCGCGGCCGGCGTCGGGACGATCGGGATCGTCGACTTCGACGTGGTGGACCTGTCCAACCTCCAGCGCCAGATCATCCACGCGAACGACCGGATCGGCGAGAAGAAGGTCGAGTCGGCGCGGCGGACGATCACGGGCCTGAACCCGGACGTCAAGGTCGTCGCCCACGAGGAGATGCTCGTTGCCGACAACGTGGAGCGGCTCATCGCCGGGTACGACGTGATCCTCGACGGGACCGACACGTTCGAGACCCGGTACCTGCTCAACGACGCGGCCGTCGCGGCGAAGATCCCCGTGGTCCACGCCAGCGTCTTCCGGTTCGAGGGCCAGCTCACGTCGTTCGTTCCGTTCGAGGGGCCGTGCTACCGGTGCCTCTATCCGACCCCGCCGCCGCCCGAGCTGGCCCCAGGCTGCTCCGTGGCCGGTGTCCTCGGCGTCGTGCCCGGAATCATGGGCCTGCTGCAGGCGAACGAGGTCCTCAAGCTCCTGCTCGGGATCGGGGAGACGCTCGTCGGGCGGCTGCTGCTGTTCGACGCGCTCGATGCCACGTTCACGGAGCTGCGCCTCAAGCGGGACCCGGCGTGCCCCGTCTGCTCGGACGAGGCGGTCGCGGCGCGCAAGGCCGGCAAGCCGCTGGCAGCGGCTGCAGTGGGCGCGGACGAGCCGTTCGTCCTGGGCGGCGCTTCCGGAGGCCGGGCATGAGCGTCGTCCGGATCCCGACCGTCCTCCGGCCGCAGGTCGGCGGCGAGAAGCAGCTGGACCTCGAGGGCGGCACGGTCGCCCAGCTCGTCGACTCCCTCGTCGAGCGGTTCCCGGCGCTCCGCTCGCAGCTCCTGACGGAGAACGGCGAGCTGAACCGCTTCATCAACGTCTACGTCAACGGGCAGGACGTCCGCTATCTCGAGGGGCTCGCGACGCCCGTCGAACCGCGCGACGAGGTCCGGCTCCTGCCGGCGATGGCGGGCGGGTGACGGTGGCACTGCCGAAACCGGCGGTCGTCCAATCGGACGGCCTCGGCCGGACGCCCCAGCACGACCACGCCCGAGCGCACGAGAGCCTCGCGCCCCACGGCGGGCGGTACGAGGACATCCTCGACGCGATCGGGCACACGCCGATCGTGGAGATCCCACGGATGTCCCCGAACCCGGCCGTGCGGATCTTCGGCAAGCTCGAGATGGTGAACCCGACGGGCTCGGTGAAGGACCGCGTCGCGAAGTACCTCGTCGAGGATCTGGAGCGCCGTGGCCTCCTTGGGCCCGACTCGATCATCCTCGAGCCGACGTCCGGCAACACCGGGATCGCGCTCGCGATGATCGGGCGCCGGAAGGGGTATCGCGTCGCCCTCGTCATGCCGGACAACGTCACGAACGAGCGACGGCAGATGGCCGCCCTGTTCGGGGCAGAGGTGATCGACTCTCCCGGAGCCCTTGGCTCGAACGGGGCGATCGCCCTCGCCAAGCACCTCGTGGCGAAGGACGAGCGCTTCGTGATGCCATACCAGTACGGCAACCCGGCGAACATCCAGGCTCACTACGAGACCACCGGCCCGGAGGTCCTCGCCGACTGCCCGGAGGTCGACGTGTTCGTCGCCGGGCTCGGGACGTCCGGGACGTTGATGGGCGTCGCCCGCTACCTGCGCGAGGCCAAGCCCGGGGTCCGCATCGTCGCCGCGGAGCCGCTGCCCGGCGAGGGGGTCCAGGGCCTCCGCTCCCTCGACGAGGGCTTCGTGCCGGAGATCCTCGACCCTGCGCTGCTCGACGCGAAATACCTCGTCTCCAACCGGGACGCGATCGCGGCTTTGCGGGACCTCGTGTTCCGGGAGGGGATCTTCGCCGGGCCGTCGTCCGGGGCGGTCCTCGTCGCGGCGGCCCGCGAGGCCAGGCGGATGACCGAGGGTTCGATCGTCGCGCTCCTCCCTGACGGCGGGTGGAAGTACCTGTCGGCGGGCACATACAGCCGTAACCTCGACGAGATGGAGTCGGATCTCGAGGGCGGAGTCAACTGGTGGTAACGCCCGTCCCCGCGTGGCGGGATTGCACCCCTCGATCGATGACCGTCGGCTGCATACGAACGGAGGATCGCCGGTGAGTGCCGCAACCGCCGGGCGAAAAGCGTCCTCGCGCGCAGATATTCCGCCGACGGTCATCGGCACGGCCCCCCTTCATCCCGGCCCGGACTTCGCGCCCATCCCCGCGGCGATGGTCCAGCAGCTCATCGACCACGCGCGGGCGGAGTACCCGAACGAGGCATGCGGCCTGATCGTCGGTGACCGTCCCGCATCCGACGGGGGAGTGCCGCTCCGGTTCGAGCCGACCCGCAACCAGTCGGCGTCGCCGTACCGCTACGAGATCCACCCTGACGACCTGCTCCGGCTGACGATCGCGACGGACGACGCCGAAGAGGCGTTCTGGGGGATCGTCCACTCTCACACCCACACGCCGGCTCGCCCGTCGCCGACGGACATCAGCCTGGGGTTCTATCCCGAAGCGTTGTACGTGCTCGTATCGCTCTCCCAGGACGGTTCCGATCCCTCCAGCGTCGTGCCGAGCGTGCGGGCCTGGCGGATCGTTGACGCGGACGTGTTCGAGGTGGAGCTGCGGGTCACGGCGTGAGCGGGCCCGCTCGGCGAGGTGCGCCGCGCGACCCGAAACGTGTCGTCGCCGATGGCTACGACGTCATCGCCGATCGCTACCTCGAGTGGAGCGCCCGGCGCCCGTCAGCGGTGCGCCTCAATTACCTGGGCCGGGCTGTCGCGCTCATCCCACCCGGGGCCGAGGTGCTCGAGCTCGGCTGCGGCGCCGGAATCCCAATGACCCGAGCGCTTGCCGCCGATCGCCGCGTCACCGGCGTGGACATCTCCGCGACCCAGATCGAGATGGCGCGCCGGAACGTGCCCGCGGCGACGTTCATGCAAGCGGACATGACCGCCCTCGACTTCCCGCCGGCCTCGTTCGATGCGGTCGTGGCGTTTTACTCCCTGACGCACGTGCCACGCGACGAGCAGCCGGCACTCCTGCGCCGGATCCGGGGCTGGCTCCGGCCCGGCGGACTATTCCTCGCCTCGATGGGCGCCGACGCGTCCCCCGACGAGGTCGAGGACGACTGGCTGGGCGTCCCGATGTTCTTCAGCCACTTCGGGGCACGCCGGAACCGGCGCATGGTCGAGGAAGCGGGCCTGACCGTCGAGGAGGCCCGGATCGAGATCGAGCCGGAGGACCGCCACGACGCCCGCTTCCTGTGGGTGGTCGCGAGGGCACCGGCCGGATGACCAGACGCCGCTGACAGCAGGCAGCGCGGAGTTACGATACGGCCAGCCCGGATGACAGTGGAGGGATCCGAATGGAAGGACGCTGGCTGCGCGTCATCGCCGCGCTGATCGTGTTCGGCATCAGCACCGCGGTCGGCGTGCTCCTCTTCGGGCGGTTCGAGACCGCGCCGGACCCCGAGACGTTCATCAACCAGGTGACGGCCGATTCGTGGGCCCTGATCCTCATGATTGCGCTGATCCTCGCCGCCATCACCTGGTTTGGGCTCGAGTACTTCCAGACCGGACGCCTTGGCTCCCTCGAGGGCCAGTTCACCACCCGGACGTTCGTGCTGATGCCGATCGGGATCGCGCTGAACATCGTGCTGGGCGCCGCAGTGGCGAATGCCGTGAAGATCCCGATCTACCTCGACTCGATCGGCACGATCCTCGTCGGCGTCCTCTGCGGCCCGATTGCGGGAGCGCTCACCGGCGCGCTCGGAAACATCCTGTGGTCGTATGTCATCCCGCCGCCGTTCCAGTACGCACCCGCCGCGGCATTCGCCGTCCCGGCCGTCGCCATCGGCGTGCTGGCAGGACTCGCCGGCCGTGCGGGCATCCTCCGGCCGCGACTGAATCGCCCGACCCGTGACCTGGCCATCGGCGGGCTCGTGACCGTCGGGCTCATCCTCGGGCTGTCGTATCTCGCCTATCTCGGCTACGAGGCGATCATCGGCAAGGCGGCCCTTGCCCCGGTTAGCGACAACCAGATCTTCGTGATCCTGGGCTGGATCGCGCTGGGGCTGGTTGCGCTGACGGTCATCGGCCTCCTCGCATTGCTCGTCCTGCGGCGCGATCTGACTGCCGCCTACGTCGTCGTGGCGGGTGTCGTCACCGGGATCGTCGCCGCACTGATCAGCGCGCCGATTGCCGCCGGCGTGTTCGGCGGCGTCACGGGGGCCGGCGCGGACTTCCTCGTCGCGGCGTTCCGGCAGGCCGGCGCGGACGTCCAGGCCGCGACTCTCGGGCAGGGCCTGATCAGCGACCCCATCGACAAGGTGGTGACGTTCTTCGTCGTCTACCTCATCCTCAACGCGATGGCCCGCCGGACGAAGGCGCGCTTCCCGCAGGGCGAGAGGCTGCTCGACGCGAGCGACGTCCAGGAGGCGCGCGCCTGACGCTCGCCACGGATCCGCGGGTCCCGGCCTCGATCGGTCGGCCGGGACCAAGCCCGTATCACAGGCTCAACCCGCTCACGAAGCTGACAGCCGCCGTCGCGACAAGCGTCGGCGCGTTCGTGCTGGGCGGGATCGTTGGACCGCTCGTCCTCGTGGCCGCGGCGGTGCTCGTGCCGGCTGCCATCGCGCGGGTCGTCCGGCCGCTCCTCCGTGCGGTCGTCCTGCTGGCGCTGCCGATCGGGATCAGCGTCGTCGTCATCAACCTGCTGTTTTTCCCTGCCGGCCAGCAGGTCCTGTTTCGGATCGGTCCCGTGACCGCGACCGCCGAAGGCCTCGTCTTTGCCCTCGAGGTCGTCGCCCGGCTCGTCGCGATTTCCGGCGCGATCAGCCTGTTCTACCTCACGACCACGGCGGGCGACCTGACGATCGACCTCGAGCGGCGCGGGGTGGCGCCACGCCTCGCATTCGTCGCCTCCGCGTCTGTCCAGACCGTTCCGGCGATGGTCGACCGAGCGGCCGCGATCACCGCCGCCCAGCGCGCCCGTGGCCTCGACACGGAGGGCGGCATCGGTGCCCGCCTCCGCGGTATCGTCCCCATCGTCGGCCCGGTGATTCTCGGCGCCCTCGGCGAGGTCGAGAAGCGGACGATGGCGCTCGAGGCTCGGGGGTTCAGCCGGCCGGGACGTCGGACGCTGCTCTGGCACCCGGCGGATTCGTCCGCCCAGCGGGTCGCGCGATGGCTCATGGTCCTCGCGATCCCCGCGTTCATCGCCGCGCGGGCCGCGGGCTGGCTCGCCTGACGTGGTGACATGCTGACCGTTCAGGGGTTTTCGTACCGCCACGCCGGCGCGACCCGGCCATCGCTCATGGACCTCGACTTCGTGCTTGGCGACGGTGAGGTCGTCGGCGTGGTCGGGGCGAACGACTCGGGCAAGACGACGCTCTGCCTCGTCCTCGCGGGACTCGCGCCCCGGATCGTCGGCGGGACCCTCACGGGCCGCTTCTCGATCGACGGGGCCGATGCGCAGGCACTCCGGATGCACGAGCTGCCCGCGCTCGTGGGGATCGGCTTCGACGATCCGGCGACGCAGCTGTCGGGCGTGGCCGCGACCGTCTTCGAGGAGGTCGCCTTCGGGCCGGCCAACATGGGCGTGCCGCGCGACGAGCTGATCGCGCGGACCGCAGGCGCGCTCGAGTCGCTGGCGATCTCGCACCTCGCCGAGCGCGATCCGGCCAGGCTGTCGGGCGGGCAGCAACAGCTCGTGGCGATCGCCTCGATCCTCGCGCTGCGGCCCCGCCATGTCGTCCTCGACGAGCCGACCGCCCAGCTCGACCCGTCGGGCACGGCGCTCGTCGGCGACGCGCTGGAACGGCTCGCGGGACAAGGCGTGTCGATCCTCGTGGTCGAGCACAAGACGGACCTGCTGGCACGGGTGGCGAATCGGGTCGTGGCGCTCGACGGCGGCCGGGTCGTGCTCGAGGGGCCGGCACGGGACGTTCTGGGCGACGCAGCGCTCGTCGACCTCGGCGTCGCGCCACCGAGCGAGGTCCGGCTCCGCCGGGCCTTCGTCGCGGCGGGCCTCGATCCGGCGCGCCTTGAAGCGGCGCGAGCGTGACCGACATCCGGGTCGAAGGCCTCGTCCACGTCTACGACGGGGGGGTTTCGGCGCTCGATGGCGTGGACCTGTCGGTGGCGGCCGGGGAGCGGGTGGCGCTCATCGGCCAGAACGGGTCGGGCAAGACGACGCTCGTGCGCCACTTCGACGGGCTGCTTCGCCCGACGTCCGGCCGCGTGCTCGTCGGCGGCGTCGACGCCGCCGGGCGGACGGTCGCCCAACTCGCCCGCGAGGTGGGCCTCGTGTTCCAGGATCCGGACCGGCAGATCTTCGCGTCGACGGTCCGCGGGGAAGTCGAGTTCGGGCCGCAGAACCTTGGTCTTCGTGGGGCGGCGCTGCGCTCCGCCGTGGCCAATGCGCTGACGGCAACCGGCCTCGAGAAGGCGGCCGAAACGAACCCGTACGACCTCGGGACCTCGCGCCGGAAGCTCCTCGCGCTCGCGTCCGTGCTCGCGATGCGCACGCCCGTCCTCGTCCTCGACGAGCCGACGACCGGTCAGGACATGCGCGGGATGGCGATCGTCGAGGAGGTCGTGGCGGCGGTCAGCGCCGCCGGTCGGACGGTCGTGGCGATCAGCCACGACATGCGGTTCGTCGCCGAGCGGTTCGATCGGGTCGTCGTCATGCGCCAGGGCCGGATCGTCCTCGACGGATCGCCGGCGGAGGTCTTCGCGCGCGATCAGTGGGAGACGCTGCGGTCGACGTTCGTCGAGCCGCCGCTGGCGGCCGTCCTCGGCGACCGGCTGGGCGTGGGCCCGACCCCGACCGACGCGGCCCTCGTCAGCGCGATGAAGTCGCGGGGCTGACGACGCGGGCCGCGAGATCCCCGACCCGCTCGACGAACCGGTCGAGGAATCTTGCGGCGTCGCCCTCGATCGCCACGTCGAGGTTCGGGAGCCGCTTCCAGGCGCGCCGCCAGTCGGTGACGGTCTCGCCGCTCGTCAGGCTCCCGCGGAGCTCGATGTCGACGGTGAGCGCCTCTGTCCGGACCAGCGTCCGGTCGAGAGCAGCGGCGACGGCGAAGGGGTCATGGATGAACGCTCCGTAGAAGCCGTCGTTCCGGCTGTGGAACTCCATGTAGAAGCGAAGGGCGTCGGCGATGAACCGGACGACCGGGTTCGCGGCGACGGAACTGCGCGCATGCATCGGGTCCTCGCCGCGGGCAAGGGCGATGGAGTCATCGGGCGTCGAGCCCGCGCGGCGGGCGAGCGCGACGACGTGTTCGGGCGTGATCTTCGCCCGCTCCGTGACGTCGAGCCCCATCGCGAGTGGGCGCTGGTCGGCCTGTTCCCACGCGTCAAGGGCGATCTTCGCGGCCTCGGGGTCGACGTGCATGTTCCACTCGGTCGTCGGCGCGGTGTTGCCGGGGGAACGGTACGAGCCGCCCATGACGACCCAGGCCTTGAGAAGGCGCGGGAGCTCAGGCTCGCGGTCGAGTGCCACGGCGAGGTTCGTCAGGGGCCCCAGTGTCACGAGGGTCAGCTCCCCCGGCCGGCGGCGGGCCTCCTCGACGATGACGTCGCTCGCGTGGCGCGTGCTGAGCGCTCCAGCGGCGGGGGGCAACTCCGCGTAGCCCAGGCCGCGCGGCCCGTGCGTCTCGGGCGTCGTCTCCAGTGGCCGGACGAGCGGCACCTCGCGCCCGAGCGCGACCTCGATGTCGCCGCGGCCCGCGAGTTCGAGCACGGCCCGCGTGTTCTCGGCGACCTGACGCGCGTCGACGTTCCCGGCGACGCACGTGACGGCCACGATTTCCGCCTCGGGCGACGCGGCTGCGTACAGCAGGGCCATCGCGTCGTCGATCCCGGTGTCGACGTCGAGGAGGATCGGGATCCGGTCGGGCATGGTCGGAATCGTACAGGCCTGCGAGCCCGTGACCACGCCGGCGAGTCAGTATGCTCTCCGGCCCGCGTGGCCCGGACCCGAGTGTGCGATCTGGCGCAACGGACGAGCACGCTCGCCGAGGAATTGACTCACGGCAGGAGTCACGCCGCGGATAAGTCTCGATGAAGGGGCGCCGGCTCTACTTGCGGCATGCCCGCCTGGCGGACCGGTTCGCTCACGGATCAACGACTCAGGCTGCGCTTCGGGCAAACCACGCTCGAGACGCGGCGCGCTCTCGGCTGGTCCCAGAGGGAGTTGGCGCGGAGGTCCGGCCTCTCGCAGACGATGATCTGGCGAGTCGAGTCGGGCCGAGCCCCAATGTCGCTGAAGGTCATCGCCCGGATCTCGGACGCAATGGGCCTCGAGGTCGACCTTTCGCTTCGCCCTCCGTTCATCTCGGGCCGTCAACGTGATGCAGCCCATGCGCAGTGCGGCGCCTACGTCCAGCGCCGGCTCGAAGCCTCCGGTTGGCTGGTCGAACGAGAGGTGGAGATCGTCCATGGCCGATCCCATGGCTGGATCGATCTCCTGGCGTTCGGTCCTGCGACCCGATCGATGCTCATCATCGAGATCAAGACGGAAGTCGACGATCTCGGCAGGATTGAGCGAACCCTCGGCTGGTACGGGCGCGAGGCCTGGACCTCGGCACGGCGGCTCGGGTGGCGTCCAATTCGGACAGCAGTCTGGTTGCTCGTCCTGGCGACCGAGGTCAACGACGAGCGCATTCGCGCCAACCGGGACGCGCTGGCGGCGGCATTCCCCGGCCGGGCCTCGGAAATCCAGGCTGCGCTCGCCCGTCAAGCACCAAGCCCGCCGCGGGCACTGGCCCTGATCGATCCGCGGAGTCGACGGCGGGATTGGCTCATGCGCTCGCGGACCGATGGTCGACGGTCGCCCGCTCCGTATCCGGACTACGCCGGGTTCATGCGCCTGAGCTCGAGACGCCACACGTCACGGTCGACTTGACCGGCACCCAGACGCTTCGCCCAGGTCGATGAGGTCGCGGCCAGCTCGGCGTCGGTGGCGGGGTGTGCAGACACGAGCCCGAGGTCGTGGCAGGCAAACCGCTGCGCGATCCCCGCGATCGCCGCTTCGTCCAGGCACGGCAAGCCGGCGATCCCATCGCGCGGGGTGACCGAGAGGAGCATCACCACCTTTCCGTTCGGCTTCGGGAGGCGGGCAATTGCGCGGGTTGCCGCCTCGGCTCCGGCGAGGCCGAAGGCGCCGCGGAGCAACGAACCCCACGGGAAGGTGACGGTGACGAGGTCCGCGCAGCCGTCCAATGCAGGGTCGAGGGCCTCGACGCCTGCCGCGAGGAACAAGGCGTTCGGGAGCCCGCCCTTCCGCGGGCCCCGCGCGGCACGGCGAGACGCCTCGGCCATCGAGGCGGCGTCCGCGTCGATGCCGAGGACGAAGGCCCGGGAATCTGAGGCGGCGGCCGCGAGCACGGGATCACCCGCTCGGCGCGGGCGATCCTTTCGGCGAGTTAGCCGACGTCCACCTCGGTGATCCGCCGGCCGGTC
>Ga0136633_1003430_pt1 | contig 10440 bp, 11 predicted proteins | sample AntDrymeUQ832206_2_FD_105494 | JGI IMG/M metagenome (GOLD analysis project Ga0136633, IMG submission 105494) | Polar desert sand microbial communities from Dry Valleys, Antarctica - metaG UQ83 (22.06) | ecosystem: Environmental > Terrestrial > Soil > Desert | place: Antarctica: Dry Valley...
ACCATTTTGCCGACAACGGCACCGCAGCGCAGTTCATGCATAAGGTCTATGATCCGTTTCTCGAGCGGGTCGACCGCACCGTCGTCGACATGTGGCTGCGAGGCGAGTGGTCAGACTTCATCGACATGCTGCCCACGTATGCCGACAAATGCTGGGGCGAGGGCGGCATGCACGATACCGCGATGCTGCTCGGCTTGCTGGGTGGGAAGGACTACGCCGGTCGCGTGGAAGTGGTGACGCCCTATTTCGGCAGTTCCGGCACCGGCCAGATCAATGCGATTTTCCCGGTCACGCCGCTCTGAGCGGACTCGCCCGCCCCGACATCCTGACATCCATCTCGAGGACTTCACTACATGCCCCACCTGACGCTAGAGTACTCCGCGAACCTGCGTAATTTCGGCGCCTTCTCCAAGTTGTGCGCGGAATTGGCACAGGTGCTGGTGGCCCGGCAGGTAGACGGCAAGCCGGTCTATCCGGTTGCGGGCATCCGCGTGCGGGCTATCGCCGCGGACGACTGGTGCATCGGCGACGGCAGCCAGCATGACGCGGCATTCGTCCACGCCCGCCTGGTGATCGGCGCCGGCCGCAGTGAGGACGAGAAGAAGGCGACCGGAGACGCCCTCTTCGACGCGCTGAAGAAGCACTTCGCGCGGCAGTTCGACGCCCAGGGTCTGGCGCTGTCGCTGGAGATCGCCGAGTTCGGCGAGGCCGGTACCTGGAAGCACAACAACCTGCACGGGCGCTATCCCTCGCCGGCCTGATGTCGTAGGTCCTCGCCGCCTTTGGAACTCTGCGCTACAAGACGTTCGGCATCCTGCTCACCCCGATGTCCATCACCGAGTTGTTCACGGCCTTCGCCAAGGAGTTCGGCGCGGACAACATCGCGGCCATCCAGGCGGTCAATTAGGCGGTCGACGGCAGGGGCGCTATCATCTGCCCGTCAAGCTCGATCGGCGCGCCTTGGCATCCCGCCACTGAAGTGCTGAGGGGAGTAGTCTCTCGTCGTCCACGCCGCCTATCGGCGTGGACGCACCACCCGTTGAGCCCATCACAGCGAGGAATTTTCAAGCACGTCGGCGAGTTCCTGTACCGAGCTAGCCTTGGTCGGCGAACAGATTGGCGATTGTGCTCATGGGCAGGAAGACGTGGCGGCTCTGATCGGAAAACAAAAGAATCCCCATCGCCTGGTAGAAGTCGACGGCGGCATCGTCCTTGGCGTCGGCCACCACGGCCATGGACGCGACCAGGTCGGTGCTGCGCAGGCTGCGCTCCAGCGCGTCCGTCAGCAGCAGGCCGCCAACCCCTCTGCCCCGAAAGCGCTGATCAAGCGCAAGGCGACCCAGCAGCGTCACCGGCATCTGCGGATAGCGGGGTAGTTTCAGCTGATGGACCACGGCGGGCGGCCAGTCGCCGATGTCGATGCTCAACGCGGACAGCGTGTAATAGCCGATCACGTCAGCGCCTCCCTTCTCCATCATCACGAAAGGTGCGGCAATCCGTTTTCGCGCGTCCTGTCCGGCCTGCCGGTGCAGATACCGATCAAGCGGCTCGATGCCGCAGCTGAAATCACGCTTGTTCTGCGTGGAGAGCGGCTCGACCCGGAAGAGGCTCCCTGCCGACAATCCTGGCAATCACCGCTCCATATGGGCGCGGTGGCGCTTCACGGCCCGTTTCAGGCGATCCGAAGGCTCCGGCGGGTTCAGCAATGCTCCGACCAAGGTTTTGCGATCCTGCCGGGTCAGTTGGATCGTCTCATGGTTCCGGACCGTGCGCTCGGCCGCCTCATAGGCGCTAGCGAGAACAAACTCGGTAAGGTTGCGGCCCTGAAGCGCCGCCGCCCGCATCAGGAACTCCTTCTGCGGCTTGCTAAGCCGCGCTTCCAGTCGTTCGGAGCGCGGGGCATCCTGCACATCGGTTCTGTCGGTGGCCACCATATTGAAACTCCTTCCGTCAAACAATGTACGGCCAATTGCCGTACAGAGTCAATAGAAGAATTCCTCTCAGTGTGTGCTTGGGCGCATCGGTGTCGCTCAGTCGATCTTGTAGTCCATCCAGGTGGCCACCATCTGACGCAGGCCCGCGCCTTCGGCAAAGGCGTCGCGCCCGCCTTCGGCCTTGTTGCGACCCAGTTCCAGGATGTAGAGGTAGTCGGACACCTCCGCGCAGCGGCGCACGTTCTGGTCGACCAGCACCACCGTCATCCCGTCATCGGCAAAGCCGCGGATCAGGCCGTAGATCTCCTTCGAGATCTTGGGCGCCAGCATCGCCGTGGGCTCGTCGAGCAGGATGACGGACGGCTTGATCAGCAGCGCGCGGCCGAACTCGACGAACCGCTGCTGCCCGCCGCTCATGCTGGAGACCGGATCCTTGCGTTTGTCGGCCAGGATCGGAAATCGCTGGTAGACGGCATCTATCCGCTCGCGCACCAGTTTCTTGTCGCGCCGGAACGGCCAGCAGCCCAGCTCCAGGTTGTCCTGCACCGACAGTTCGCCGAACAGGCTGCGATTCTGCGGCACGAAGGCAACGCCGGCGCCGGCGCGGGTGTTGGCGTGTTCGCGGCTGATATCCCTGCCGTTCAGGACGATGCTGCCGGCGCGCAGCGGCAGGAATCCGAACATGGTCTTGAGGACGGTGGACTTGCCAGCTCCATTAGGCCCGATGATGCCGGTGACCTGGCCGCGCTGCGCCTTGACGTTCACCTGGTTCAGGATGGTGATGTCACCGTGGTAGGCGACGGTCACGCCGTTCAGGCTCAGGAATGCATCTGTCATGGTCATGCTCCGAGGTAGGCTTCGATTACCGCGGGATCGGATTTCACGGTTGCCGCATCCCCCTGGGTCAGGATCGCGCCTTCGTTCATCACGATGATGTGATGGGAGAGCTGGTAGATGGACGTGAGGTCGTGGGAAACCAGGATCACGGCGCAGTGGTGGCGGCTCGCGATCTCGCTGATGATTCCGATCAGCATCTGCGCCAGTTGCGGGTTGACACCGGCGAACGGCTCGTCCAGCAGGATGACCTTCGGGCGGGCAACCATGATCCGGGCCAGCTCCAGCAGCTTCTGCTGGCCACCGGAGAGTTCCTCGGCGTAGTTGTGGCGCAGCCGCAGCAGCTCCACCTTCTTCAGCCAGTACTCCGACAACGCATAGCGGTCGTCATTGCCGGCCGCGCTGCCTGTCTGGGCCACGTCCAGGTTATCCAGCAGCGAAAGGTGCTGGAACACCCGAGGCACCTGGAAGGTGCGGCCGACTCCGCGGCCGGCGACCTCGTGCACCGGCAGTCCCAGCAGGCTCGCGCCATCGAGTGCGATATCGCCCGAGTCGGGGATGTAGATGCCGTTGATGCAGTTCAGCATCGTCGTCTTGCCGGAGCCGTTCATGCCGATCACGCCGAGGATCGACTCGTCGGGCAGGGTGATGTCGACGCCGGCAAGTGCCTGGAGACCGCCGAAGGATTTCCTGAGGTTGCGCACCGTCAGCATGGCCGCTCCTCAGCGCAGTTGCCGCTGGCCGAGCAGGCCGGACGGACGGATGAAGATCATTGCAATCATCAGCGAGAACCCGAGGATGGTCGCGATCGACGGATTGAAGTACACGGCCGCGACCTGCTCGGTGACACCGTAGAGCAGGGCACCTATCAATGCCCCGATCGGGTGGCCCAGGCCCCCGAGCACGATGACCACGAATCCGATCAGGGTGTAGTCGTTGCCCATGAAGGGGCTGAAGGCCGGGAACACCAGGGCGACGATGACGCCGGTGGCGGCGGCCAGGGCGATCCCGAGACCGAAGGCAACGCCCGACAGCCGCTCGGCATTGATGCCGACGATACTGACCGCGTCCTTGTTCATGATGATGGCGCGCAGGGCCTTGCCGACCTGGGTGCGATAGAGGAAGTAGGCCAGCGCCGCCACCAGCAGGACGGAGATGAGCAGCGCGACCAGCCTGATGGTCGGCAGTATGATCTGGCCGAAGCTTAAGAACACCGGCTCGATCGCGAACTCGAGCGTGCGGGAGTCGGCTTCGAAGACCAGCAGCAGGGTGGCGCTGAGCGCGATCGAAACGCCGAACATCAGCAGCAGCGAGCTGGTCTCGGGGTCGTCGGACTTGCTCATCCGCGGCACCAGGAGGAAATAGAGGAGGTAGCCGACGCCGAAGAAGACGACGAAGCTGATCGGCAGCGCGAGCAGCGGATTGATGCCCAGGTACTGCAGCAGCACCCAGGCGAAATACGCGCCGATGACCAGGAATTCGCCGTGAGCGAAGTTGACCACCCGCAGTACGCCGTAGACGATGTTCAACCCGAGGCCGATCAAGCCGTAGATTGCGCCGAGAATGAGGCCGTTGAGCAGGCCCTGGATCAGGAGTGAATTCATGGTCCGGCCCTCAGGCGATGTAGCGGCGCAGTTGCGGCCTGCGTTTGATCAGGCTGCCGACCACTCCGCGCGGCAGGAACAGCATCAGCAGGATGATCACCATCCCCAGCAGCAGGAGGTTGATCAGGGGAAAGCGCTCCCAGATGACGTGGTCGATGCCCACCAGCGCGATCGCGCCGATGACCGGACCGATGATGGTGCCGAAGCCGCCGGCCATGCCGTAGATGATGCTCTTCGCGGTGATCAGCACGTGGAAGGAGTACTCAGGGTCCACCACGTTGGTGTACCAGGCCTCGACCCCGCCCACCAGCGCCGGGATGATCGCGGCCAGCAGCCACGCCTTGAGCCGCACGCGGGGGACGTTGATGCCGATACAGGCCGCTGCCCCGTCGTCGTCCTTGATCGCCCGCAGTTGCCGCCCCAGCCTTGACGTGGACAGCCACAGCACGCAGGCGAGCGCCAGCGTCATCACCGCCAGCATGGCGTAGTAGCTATGGGTGGGATTGTTGGCGCCGGCGAGGATCAGGCCCATGCTGCCGCCGGTGAACGATTCCGGCAGGTTCGAGATCAGCAGCCGGACGATGGTGGCAAGCCCGAGGCTGACGATGCCGAAGTAGACGCCCTTCAGGCGCAGGGTCGGCGTCATGAGCAGGGCGACGACGGCACCGGCGAGTCCCGCCGCCAGCAGCGCCACCACGATCGGCAGGCCGAGCAGCTTGAAGCAGATGCCGGTGGCGTAGGCGCCGACGCCGTAGAACACCACGTAGCCGAAGGGCAGGTATCCGGTGAAGCCGACGCAGATGTTCATGCCGGTCGCCATGGCAATCCAGACCATCAGATAGAAGGCGAACGAGGCGTTGGCGGCCAGCAGCGGTACTGCGGCCAGCGCTGCGACCAGGGCCGCGAACAGACCCAGCGCGATCCGGTACTTGAGGCGGTCGACCGACCGGTCTTGCCGGTGCTGGCTGCTTGCGGTCGCCGCGAAATCAGGACTGCCCATGGGCGTGTCTCTCCAGGGGGAAGGGGTCAGGCAGGATGCGGACCAGCCGGATCATGCCATAACTTGAGGTTAACGATTGCCGGAAGTCGGGTGATGCCCGGTGAGACGCACATCACGACTTGTGCAGTGCCTTGACGATCCGGATGAACTGCCGCGCGGCCTCGGACAGGGGGCGTTCGGTGGCATGCACCGCATGCATGCGGATGGCGATGGTCTCCTTGAGGGGCACCACCTGGACATTCGACCAGTTGCTGCGAGCCACCGAGAACTGGTCGACGATTGCGCATCCCATGCCGGTGTTGGCCATGGCGCAGGCGAGGTCCGACCAGGGCACGTCTGCGATCAGCCGGGGGATGATGCCCGCCCGGCTGAACGCGCTGGCCACCAGCATGCCGAAGTGCAGGCGCTCGCCGACCAGGATCTGGGGCTGCCCGGCAAGGTCGGCCAGCGAGAGCGTCCGCCGCCGGGCCAGCGGCCCGTCGCGCGGCACCGCGACCACCATGCGTCCGGCGCGGATGGTCATGCTGGAGAGGAAGGGGTGCTCCGTGGGGACTGTCAGCAGCGCCATGTCGACCTCGCCGCTCAGCAGGGCCGGCACGATCTCCTGGATGGTCGCGGTGTGAAAGCGCAGGAAGGTATCCGGGCTGTCGCGGTGAAAGGAAGCCAGCGCCTCGGGCATGATGTGCTTGCCCAGGCTGGGATTGGACGCGACCTTCAGGACGCCGCCGTGGGAGTCGGCGATCGCCAGCGTCATGTCGTTGACCCGCTGCAGGGCCCTTTCCGCGCGCTCGATTTCAGGCAGCAGGTCGGTCAGTTCCTTGGTGGGCCGCAGACGCCCGCGTATGCGCTCGAAGAACCGGATGCCGACCTGGGCTTCGGTCTGGGAAAGCATCCGGCTGACGGCGGGCTGGGTCACGTCGAGTTGTTTTGCGGCGGCACTGATGGAGCCGGCCGTGACCACCACCCAGAGCATTTCAATCTGCTTGAAATTGAGCTTCCTCATCAGGTGCATTCTATAATTTTTTGGTATAACCTAACGCCCTGACTTGAACCTCCCGGAGATCCATCATGTCCATCAGCTCCCTCAAGAAGCGATTGCAGAAGACCCTGGGGCACTCGATCCCCGCGCTGGCCCTGGGCAGCGCATTCCTCGTTGCCGGCGCCCCCGCGACCGCGGCCGAGGAGCCGATCCGGATCGGCATGACCATCTCTTCCACCGGCAGCTTCGCGCTGGCGTCGCAGTCGGGTGTCCGGGGTGTGGAAGTCTGGGTCAACGACGTCAACAGCCGCGGCGGCATCGAGATCAACGGCAAGAAGCGTCCGGTCGAACTGGTCAAGCGCGATGACCGCAGCGACAAGCAGATGGTGACCCGCGTCTATGAAGGACTCATCACCGACGACAAGGTGGACCTGGTCTTCGCGCCGTTCGGATCGACGCTGACGGCCGCAGCCGCCACGGTGACCGACCGCCTCGGCAAGTTCATGATGATCTGGTCCGCGGCCAGCGACCAGCTCTATGAGCAGGGATTCAAGTACATCGTCTCCGGCACCCAGATGCCGGTCTCGAACATGCTCAACGCGTCCATGGCGTTCTCCAAGGAGCTTGGCATCAAGAAGGTCGCGATCGTCTATTCCGACGAGCCGTTTCCCACCGGGCTGGCGCAGGGCGGACGTGATCGCGCCCAGCAGAACGGAATCGAAGTGGTGATGTTCGAGCGCTACCCCAAGGGGCAGAAGGATTTCAGCACGCTGCTGCAGAAGGCTCGCGCATCCGGTGCGGAGGCCTTCGTGCCCACGTCGTATGAAGGTGATCTGATCAGCATGGTTCGTCAGATGAAGCAGCTCAATGTGAGCTTCCCGTACACCTTCATGGTGTACGCTTCGACGCCGCAGTTCCAGGCCATCGGCAGCGATTCGAACTTCATTTTCAGTCATACCAACTATGACCCGTCCATCAACTGGAAGGTCAATGCCGGCATGAACCGCGAGCAGTTCGCCAAGGCCTACGACAAGGCATTTCCCAAGGCGGAGTTTCCGCCGGACTTCCAGACCGCGCTGGCCTATGGCGCCGCGGTCATCGCGGAAGAGACCATCAAGAAGGCGGACTCAATGGAAGCCGGGAAGTTGAAGCAGGCGGCTCTGGCGCTGTCCGACAAGCTGACGGTCATGGCCGGTCCCTACGCCATCAACGAAAGCGGCATGCAGCTGAAGATGCCTTTCCCGGTGGTGCAGTTGCAGCCGGGCAAGGGTGTCGTGACGGTGTTCCCCCAGGATGTTGCGGTCGCCAAGCCCGATTTCCCGATCCCGGACTGGTCCAAGCGTTGAACGCCGCTGCGCGGACCTCATGACGGTGTTGCCGGCCGTGGATGACCTGGTGTTCCTGCCGGTGCAGCGTCTTGCGCAGGAGTTGTCGGATGGGCGCATCAGCTCACGGGACCTGACCAGCGCCTACCTCGAGCGGATCCGGCGCCTGAATCCGGCGCTCAACGCCTTCGCTGCGGTCTATGAAGAGTCCTCCCTCGCACAGGCGGTGGCATCGGATCGGCGCCGCGCCGATGGTTACCTGCTGGGGATGCTCGACGGCATTCCCATGGCGATCAAGGATCTCTGTGCGATGGCCGGCCGCCCGATGTCGGTCGGCTCCAAGCCCTGGCTGAATCGCAACAGCACCGGCACCGCCACCGCCGTGCGCCGCCTGCTCGCCGCCGGGGCGGTCATCCTCGGCAAGACGCAGATGGTGGAGTACGCCTTCGGCGGCTGGGGTACCAACCCGACCCTGGGCACGCCCCGCAATCCGTGGGACATGATGACCCACCGGATCCCCGGCGGATCCTCCAGCGGCTCGGCAGTCGCGGTGGCCGCCGGGCTTGCGGCGGCGGCCATCGGGTCGGATACCGGCGGCTCGGTGCGCATACCCGCGGCCCTCAATGGCATCACCGCGCTCAAGACCACCGCCGGCCTGATCAGCCTGCAGGGCTGTGCCGATCTGTCGCAAACCCTGGATTCGCTCGGACCGATGACCCGCTCCGCGTGGGATGCGGCGCTGCTCACTACCGTCATGGCCGGGTACGACGCCGAAGACGCGCGCACCCACCATGCGCCACGTGCTGCCATTGATCTGCAGACCCGCCGGGAAGGCTCGCTTGCCGGCGTGGTGATCGCCCTCATCCCGCCGGCCTCGTATCCGATCGCGATCGCGCCCGGCATCGCCCAGGCCCTGGAGGAGGCCGCGAGCGTATTCACCGCGCTCGGCGCCACGGTGACGCAGCGGCCGTTTCCCTTCGATTTCCACCAGATGATGCTGCTCAACGGGCAGATCATCGCTGCCGAAGCATTCGCCATCCATCGCGACTACATCAAGGACATGAGCCTGGAGATATCGCCGTGGGTTCGCAAACGCGTGCTCAGCGGCGAGGCGGTCAGCGCTGCCGACTATATCGGCGCAATGCAGGCGCATCGGCAGGCCAGGCAGGACTGGGCGGCATGGATGAGCGATGTGGATGCCCTTCTGATGCCGTGCTCTCCCATCACCGCCTGTGCGCTCGACGAGGTCGATGAAGACCAGACCCCGCTCGCGGCGTTCACTCGCCCCGGGAATTTTCTCGGCTCATGCGGGCTGGCGTTCCCGGCCGGCTTCGATGACGCCGGCCTGCCGATCGGCTTGCAGCTTTACGGCAAAGCCTTCGACGAAGCGACCCTGGTGCGGCTCGGGCAGGCTTTCCAGCAGGCCACCGACTGGCACCTGCAACACCCGTCGCTCTAAGTCCGGCCGCGCGCCGGAGTCACACCCCCGGCAAGGCGCCGGCCGGCACGTCGGGACGCGGGATCAGGTCGCCAGGTCGGGCGCGATCCGCAGCGCGCGGCGGAAGAACGGGATCCAGAAATCCTGCTTCTGACGGGGCCGGTTGTCGAACAGTGTCGCGACTTCCTCGCAGACTGCCGCGGCAGGCTCGAGATGCGGGCCCGGGGTCGCGAGCACCTTCACCTGGAGCTGGCAAGCCCGCTCGAGATAGAACATCAGGTAGAACGCCTCAGCGACGGTCTCGCCACAGGTGAGGAGCCCGTGGTTCTCCATGATCAGCGCCTTGTGCAAGCCGAGCGCGGCGACCATCCGCCGCTTCTCTGCTTCCGGGAAGTGGATCGTGTCGTACGAATAGCGGCCAATCCGGCGGTGGAAGTGCAGGGAGATCTGGTTCAGCGGCCGCAGGCCCAGCGGATCCGCGGCAACGGCCATGCCCGCCAGCGTGTGCGTGTGGAAGATGCAGTGCGTGTCCGCCCTGCCGAGGTGGATCGCGCTGTGGATGTTGAATCCGGCCGGGTTGACCGGCCAGGCCGATTCGAAACCCGGCGTATCGACCTTCCGGCCGTCCGCGTCGACGCGCACCAGCGACGAGGCTGTCACTTCGTCGAACAGCATGCCGTAGGGGTTGATCAGGAAGGTCGACGGGTCACCGGGCACGCGCAGCGACAGATGGGTGAAGATCGCGTCGTCCATCCCCATCATCGCAATCAGCCGGTAGGCGGCGGCGAGCTCGACCCGGAGCCGCCATTCGGTGTCGGTGAAGCGGGCAGGGACGGGATTCGGTACCTCTGGACGTTCGGCACCGCCGCCGATCTGCTCAAATGGATCCCGGGTGCTCATCGGTAGGCGAGATCCCGCAGGAACAGCGACAGGTCCGGCCAGGCGGTGATGATCGCCAGGCAGGCGACGACGACCGCCACGAACGGCAGGATCGCCGGGATGATCCGGTCGTAGCTGATCCTCGCGACTGAACAGGCGGCGAAGAGGTTGACGCCGAACGGCGGCGTGATCATGCCGAGCGCGAGATTGACGACCATCACGATGCCGAAATGCACCAGGTCGATCCCGAAATGCATCGCCACCGGCGCGAGGATCGGCGCGAGGATGACGATTGCCGCGCCGGTCTCGATTAACATGCCGATCAGGAACAGGAAGACGTTGACCCCGAGCAGGAAAGTCCAGCCGCTATGGAAGTTCGCGACGATCCAGTTGCCGATCTGCGCCGGTATGCCGGCCCGGCTGATCAGGAACGCGAAGAGCCCGGCC
>Ga0136633_1003431_pt1 | contig 10438 bp, 9 predicted proteins | sample AntDrymeUQ832206_2_FD_105494 | JGI IMG/M metagenome (GOLD analysis project Ga0136633, IMG submission 105494) | Polar desert sand microbial communities from Dry Valleys, Antarctica - metaG UQ83 (22.06) | ecosystem: Environmental > Terrestrial > Soil > Desert | place: Antarctica: Dry Valley...
CGAGGCGAACTACGTCGGGGCCGGCACCTGCGAGTTCCTCGTCGCCGCAGACGGTCTCATCAGCTTCCTCGAGGTCAACACCCGCCTGCAGGTCGAGCACCCGGTGAGCGAGGAGGTCACCGGCGTCGACCTGGTCCGGGAGCAGTTCCGCATCGCCGACGGCGAAGAGCTGTCCTTCACTGACCCCGAGCCGCGCGGGCACTCCTTCGAGTTCCGCATCAACGGCGAGGACCCGGGCCGCGGGTTCCTGCCGGCGCCCGGCGCCGTGACGACCTTCGTCGCGCCGAGCGGCCCGGGCGTCCGGATGGACTCCGGCGTCGAGGCCGGCTCGGTCATCGGCGGCGCGTTCGACTCGCTGCTGGCCAAGCTCATCGTCACCGGCGCCACGCGCCAGGAGGCGCTCGAGCGCAGCCGCCGTGCGCTCGACGAGCTGCAGGTCGAGGGGATGGCCACCCTCATCCCCTTCCACCGCAAGGTGGTCCGCGACGAGGCGTTCACCTCCGAGCCCTTCACCGTGCACAACCGCTGGATCGAGACCGAGTTCGAGAACGACCTCGAGCCGTACGGCGGGGGCGCCGAGGCCGCCGAGGACGAGCCGCGCGAGAAGGTGGTCGTCGAGGTGGGCGGGCGCCGGCTCGAGGTCTCGCTGCCCGCCGGACTGGGCGCCTCGACCGGGGGTGGCGCCAAGAAGGGCGCGCCCAAGCGGTCGGCCAAGAAGGCCGGCGGCGCCGCGGCGTCCGGCGACTCCCTCACCTCGCCGATGCAGGGCACGATCGTCAAGGTCGCCGTGGAGAACGGCGCGACCGTCGAGGCCGGCGACCTGGTCGTCGTGCTCGAGGCGATGAAGATGGAGCAGCCCATCAACGCCCACCGCGCGGGCACCGTGTCCGGTCTGTCAGCTGCCGTCGGCGAGGTCGTCACCAGCGGCGCCGTGCTGTGCGAGATCAAGGACTGACCGGCTCGCCGACCCCGTGTGCGCGCGCGGTCGGCGAGCCCTACGATCCGCGGGTGCACCTCCCGCCCCCGCGGACCGCGGAGCAGGCCTTCGCGCCCGCCGCGTCCAGCGTCTCCGCCGCCCGCCGCTTCGTCACCGACTGCCTCGAGCGGTGGGACCAGGAGCCGGCGGTCTGGACCGTCCAGCTGCTGCTCACCGAGCTCGCCACCAACGCGGTGCTGCACGCCGGCGGGACCGGCTTCACGGTCGGCCTCGAGGTGCTGCCCGAGGGCGCTGTCCGACTGACCGTCGCCGACGAGAGCCCCCGCCCGCCGCGACTGCGCGACTACGGCACCGGCGCCACCACCGGGCGCGGCGTCGCGCTGGTGCACGAGCTGGCGCGCGGCTGGGGCGTCGAGCCCCGCACCGACGGCGCGACCGACGGGAAGGTCGTGTGGTGCGAGGTGGTGCCCGAGCCGCGGCGGCTGCGCCTGGTCGAGGACGACGACGAGGACGACGACGCGCCCGACGACGCGGGACCCGACCTGGACGCCTTCCTCGGTCCGGACGACGCTCCGACCGCGCAGTCCCGCTCCGACACGCGGGCCGCCGCATGAGCGACGACGAGCTGGTCACCGTGCACGTGCAGGGGTTCCCCCTGCACGTGCACGCCCGGGCCCAGCAGCAGTCGGCCGAGATGCGCCGCGAGTTCCAGCTGATCCTCGGTCAGGAGGCTGTCCACCCGGGCAGCGTCCCTGCCCGCCTGCTCGATGTCTCCAACGCGCTGTCCGGCCGCTACAGCGGGTTCACCGAGGAGCAGGAACGCCAGATCGAGGAGGGCATCGAGTCCGGGGACGAGCGCCTCGACGAGCTGGTGTTCCGCGTCCCGGCCCACGTGAGAGAGGCGGTGGAGCAGTTGGGCGCCGTGCTCGACGAGGCCGACGAGTGGTGCCGCCAGGGCAAGATGCTCGTGCTGGCAACCCCGCCCGACCTGGTCGTGTACCGCAACTGGTACCTGCAGGAGTTCGCCCGCCAGGCGTCCGGCGAGGCGCCCCGACCGTGGGAGGGCCCGCTGCGCTGAGCCGCCGGCTCAGAAGCTCGTCAGCACCGTCACACCGGGGGTGCGGCCGACCTCCTCGAGCGCCTTGGCGGCGTCGTCGAGCCCCACCTCGCGGGTGACGAGCAGGTCGGGGCGCAGCCGCCCGGCGGCAACCAGCGCCAGCAGCTCCGGGTAGGTGTGGGCAGCCATGCCGTGGCTGCCGAGGAGCTCGAGCTCCAGGCCGATCACCCGCTCCATCGGCACGACCGGACGCTCCTGCGAGGGCGGCAGGAGTCCGACCTGGACGTGCCGGCCGCGGGCGCGCAGCGAGCGGACGCTGTCGACGCAGGTCGTGGCACTGCCAAGCGCGTCGAGCGAGAGGGCGGCCCCGCCGTCGGTGAGCTCGAGCACCGCCGCCACCACGTCTCGCGCGCGGGCGTCGACGACGGCCGCGGCGCCGAAGGACGCGGCGAGTTCGAGCGCGCCCGGAGCGACGTCGACGGCGACCACCTGCGCGCCCGCGGCCACGGCGACCTGCACCGCCGAGAGACCGACCCCGCCGCAGCCGTGCACGACCACCCACTCGCCCGCCGCCACTCGCCCCTGCTGCACCACGGCGCGGAAGGCGGTGGCGTAGCGGCAGCCGAGCGCGGCCGCGGTGGCGAAGGGCATCTCGTCCGGCAGGGCGACCAGGTTGACGTCGGCCGCCTCGAGCGCGACCAGCTCAGCGAACGAGCCCCAGTGCGTGAAGCCCGGCTGGGTCTGCCGTGCGCAGACCTGGTGGTCGCCGCGCAAGCAGGACGGGCAGCTGCCGCAGGCGCAGACGAACGGCACGGTCACCCGGTCGCCGACCCGCCAGCGCCGCACCTGCGCGCCGACCGCCTCGACAGTGCCGGCCAGCTCGTGGCCCGGCACGTGCGGCAGGCGCACGTCGGGGTCGTGGCCCTGCCAGCCGTGCCAGTCGCTCCGGCACACGCCGGTGGCACCGACCCGTACGACAACGCCGGTCGGTGCGGGCGACGGCGCGGGGACGTCCTGCACCGCCAGCGGCCCGGCGTACTGCTCGAAGACCAGGGCCCGCACTAGATGTCGTCGTGCAGCATGAGCTGGCGGGCCGCCTCGGTCACCGAGCCCGAGAGCGACGGGTAGATCGCGAAGGTGTGCGCGATCTGGTCGGCGGTCAGGCCGTTCTGGACGGCCATGGAGATGGGCATGATGAGCTCACTGGCGTTCGGCGCGACGACGACGCCGCCGAGCACAGTGCCGGAGCCGGGGCGGCAGAAGAACTTCACGAAGCCGTCGGTGAGGCCCAGCATCTTGGCGCGGGCGTTGGTGGCGAGCGGGAGCATCACCGTCTGCACCGGGATCGTCCCGGACTCGACCTGCCCCTGCGTCACGCCGACGGAGGCGACCTGCGGGTCGGTGAAGACGTTCGCGGCCACCGTCGACAGCCGCAGCGGTGCAACCGCCTCGCCGAGCGCGTGCCACATCGCGATGCGCCCCTGCATCGCGGCCACCGACGCGAGCATGAGCACGCCGGTGCAGTCGCCGGCGGCGTAGATGCCGGGGACGGTGGTGCGGGAGACGCGGTCGACCTGGACGAAGCCCTGCTCGGTCAGCACGACGCCGACCTCCTCGAGCCCCATGCCCGCGGTGTTGGGCACCGAGCCGACGGTCATGAGCGCGTGCGAGCCCTCGACGGTCGTCCCGTCGGTGAGGTGGACGACGACGCCCTTGTCGGTGCGCTCGACCCGGTCGGCCCGGCCGCGGCGGACGTTCATGCCGCGGCGGGCGAAGACCTCCTCGAGCAGCTCGGCCGCGTCGGCGTCCTCCCCGGGCAGGACCCGGGCGCGGGAGGACACCAGCGTGACCTGCGAGCCGACGGCGAGGTAGGCGTTGGCGAACTCGGCGCCCGTGACGCCGGAGCCGACGACCACCAGGTGCTCGGGCAGCTCGGGCAGGTCGTAGAGCTGGCGCCAGTCGAGGACCCGCTCACCGTCGGGCTCGGCACCCGCGACCACGCGCGGGTGGGCGCCCGTCGCGAGCAGGACGACGTCGGCCTCGACCTCGTGGACGTGGCCGTCGTCGGCGGTCACCTCGACCATCGATGCGCTGTGGAGCCGGGCCGAGCCGTGCAGGATCGTCACGCCCTGGCGCACCAGCCGGGCGGTGATGTCGGCCGACTGCGCCAGCGCCAGCGCCTTCACCCGGGCGTTCACCTCGTCGACGGCCGTGACCACCTCGCCCACCGCGCGGATGCCGACGCGGTCGGCGTGCGAGAAGGCCGTCATGGCCTCGCTGGTCGCGATGAAGGTCTTGGACGGCACGCAGTCCGAGAGCACGCACTGCCCCCCGACGCCGTCCCGGTCGACGAGCGTGACCGACGCCCCGAGCTCCACGGCGACCAGGGCCGCCTCGTAGCCCGCGGGTCCTCCTCCGACGACGGCGATGCGCTGCATGCCCTCCATCCTCCCGCACGTCGCGCTGGCTACTCTTCGGGCATGGCGCTCTACGCGGCGTACGGCAGCAACCTCGATCCCGAGCAGATGCACCGTCGCTGCCCCCACTCCCCCGTCGCGGGCACCGGGTGGCTCGAGGGGTGGCGCCTCACCTTCGGCGGCGAGGACCTCGGCTGGGAGGGCTCGCTCGCCACGCTCGTGCCGGCGCCCGGGGACCACGTGTTCGTCGGGCTGTACGACATGACCGACGCCGACGCCGAGCAGCTCGACGCGTGGGAGGGCGCCGACAACGGCCTCTACCGCAAGCTGCGGGTGCGGGTGCACGCGCTCGAGGGTGACAAGCTCTGCTGGGTCTACGTCCTGGACGGCTACGAGGGCGGGCTGCCGTCGGCGCGCTACCTCGGCGTGCTTGCCGACGCGGCCGAGGTAGCGGGCGCGCCGGCCGACTACGTCCGCGAGCTGCGCACCCGGCCCTGCCGGTCCACCGGGCCCTGACCTGGGCCGAGGCTGTCCGGCGGGCTAGTACGCGCTGATGGCCGCCAGCGCGACGGCGACGAGCGCGCGCACCGCCACGGGCAGGGCCGCCTCGTCGACGTCGAACGCCCCCTGGTGCAGGTCGTACGGCGCCTCGCGACCGGGAGCCTTGACGCCGAGGCGGGCCATCGCGCCGGGCACCCGGTCGAGGTACCACGCGAAGTCCTCGCCGCCGAGCGACTGCAGCGTCGGGACGGCGGCGGACGTGCCGAGCGAGCGCCGCACGGCCGCGGCGAACAGCGTCGTCGCGGACTGGTCGTTGATCACGGGCGGGACGCCGCGGCTGTAGCGGACGTCGGCGTGCGCGGCGTAGGGCGAGACGAGGCCGTCGACGACCCGCTGGACCATCTGCGGGGCGTCGTGCCAGGCCTCCTTGTCGAGCACGCGCAGGGTGCCCTTCAGCACCCCGCGGTGCGGGATCGCGTTGGCGGCGACGCCCGCGTTGATGTGGCCCCACACCAGGCAGAGCCCGGCGCGCGGGTCGACCAGCCGGTTGAGCACCTCGGGCAGGCCGGTGGCGACGGTGGCCAGCACCTGCACGAGGTCGACGGTGTTGTGCGGCCGGGAGGTGTGCCCGCCGGGGCCGGTCAGCACGACCTCGAGGGAGTCGGCGGCGGCGGTGATCGCGCCGGACTTCAGCCCGACCCGGCCGACCTCGAGCGCCGGGTCGCAGTGCAGCCCGAACGCCGCGGACACGCCCTCCAGCCACCCCTCGGCGATGACGTCGAGCGCCCCACCGGGCATCTGCTCCTCGGCCGGCTGGAAGACCAGCCGCACCGTCCCCTCGAGCTGCTCGGCGACCTCGGCCAGCGCCAGCCCGGCGCCGAGCACCGCGCTGGTGTGCACGTCGTGGCCGCACGCGTGGCAGACGCCGGGGACGGTAGACCGGTACGGCACCAGCTTCTCGTCCTCGAGCGGCAGCGCGTCGATGTCGGCGCGCAGCACGACAACCGGACTGCTGCCCGTGCCGACGTCGCAGACGATGCCGGTGCCGCGCGAGAGCACCTTGGGCGACAGCCCGGCGGCGCTGAGCCGCTCGGCGAGCAGCGCGGTGGTGCGGTGCTCCTCGTGACCGAGCTCGGGGTGGGCGTGCAGGTCGCGGCGGACGTGGACCAGCTCGCGGGCGTGCAGCGACAGCCAGTCCTCGGCGACGTTGTGGGACGGGCTCATGAGACCGCCCCGGCGGCGCCCGGCTCGCCCGTCACGGCGGAGGTCAGGCGCGGCTCCAGCACGATCGGCCGCCCGGTCGTGAACTCCGCCAGCAGGCTGTCGACCACCGCGCTCAGGTCGCCGCCGCTGGCCGCCGCGACGGCGCGCTGCCGCTGGTAGGACGCGCCGCCGTCGAGCACCGACTGCACCATCGCCAGCTCGCCGTCGCAGCCGAGCCGCTCGGCGGTCGGCCGCAGGTCCTGCACCAGCTCGACCAGCGCGTCGCGGACCGGCTGGGTGCTGTCCTCGCCGGTGATGATGCTGGCGTCCAGCCCGTAGCGGGCGGCCCGCCACTTGTTCTCCTGCACGACCCAGCGGCGCGGGGTCGGCAGCGTGTAGCCCTTGTCGATCTCGCGGTCCATCATCTCGACCAGGCACTGCGACAGCGCCGCGACCATGCCGACCTCGGCGATCGTGGGCAGCCCGTCGCAGATGCGCAGCTCGACGGTCCCGTAGGTCGGGTGCGGCCGGACGTCCCACCAGACCTCCTTGATGGAGGCGATCGTGTCGGTCTTGATGAGGGTCTCCATGTAGCGCTCGAAGCCGGCCCAGCCCTCGACCTGCTGCGGCAGGCCCGCCGTCGGCAGCCCCTCGAAGACCTTTGAGCGGGCCGACGCCAGACCGGTCTCGGTCCCGGCCCAGTACGGCGAGGACGCCGACAGCGCGAGGAAGTGCGGGATGTAGGCCTGCAGCGCGTTGACCATCGCGATGACCTTGTCCGGCGAGCGCACGCCGACATGGACGTGCACGCCGAAGATCTGCATGCGCCGGGCCAGCCACTGCATGTCCTCGACGAGCTTGGCGTAGCGCGGTTCGTCGCTGATCCGCTGGGTGCGCCAGTTCGTGATCGGGTGCGTGCCCGCGCACATCAGGCCGAGCCCGCGTGCCTCGGCGAGCGGGACGACCTGCTCGAGAGTCCGGCCGAGGTCGGCGGTCGCCTCGGCGACGGTGCTGCACACGCCGGTGATGACCTCGATGGTCGACTGCAGCAGCTCCTTCTTCGCCGTCGGGTGCTCGCCGCCAGGGCTGAGCTCGTGCAGGATCTCGCTCGCCCCGCTGGTCAGCTCGCGCGTCTCGCGGTCGACCAGCATCAGCTCCCACTCCACGCCCAGGCTGGAGCGCGGCGACGGGTTGAAGTCGATCTTCACGGAGCTCCTCGGGTGACTGCAGCGACCCTACCCAGCAGCCGGCAGCACGAGCGGGATGCAAGCCGGACGCTCAAGGTCGGGCCTCCGGGTGCCGATGCCTGAGCGGGCGCCGTCACTGTGCGGGACGTCACGGCCTCGACGGAAGCAGCGCCCCATGCCCCTCCCCCTCGCCCGGCTGACCGCTGGAGCCCTCGCCGCCGCCCTCGTCCCCGGGGGCGTGCTGCTCCTCGGGACCGGCGCAGCCGGTGCGTCCGACGCCGACCTCGGCACGGCGGCGACCTTCGCGGTGCTCGCCGGCTCCACCGTCACCAACACCGGGCCGACCGTCGTCAGCGGCGACCTCGGCCTGAGCCCGGGGACCTCCGTCACCGGCTTCGGACCGGGCACCGTCGTCGGGGGCACGACCCACGTCGCCGACGCCGTCGCCGCCGCGGCCAAGGACGACGCCCGCACCGCGTACGCCACCGCCGCAGGGCTGCCGGTCACGCAGACGGTGTCGGCCGACCTGGGCGGTCGGACGCTGGCTCCCGGCGTCTACGCCGGACCGGTCCTGGGCCTGACCGGCACACTCAGTCTCGACGCGGGCGGGGACCCGGCGGCCACCTTCGTCCTGCGCTCGGCCAGCACCCTGACGACGGCGTCGGCCAGCCGGGTGCTGCTGCTCAACGGCGCCAGCGCCTGCAACGTGACCTGGGTGGTCGGCAGCGCGGCGACGCTCGGGACCTCCACCACCTTCGTCGGGACGGTGCTTGCCAGCGCGTCCATCACAGCCACCACGAGCGCCAGCGTGCAGGGCCGCCTGCTCGCCGACAGCGGAGCCGTCACCCTCGACACCAACACCGTCAGCCGTCCGGTCTGCACCTCCGCCGTGACGCCGGCGCCGGCCGCACCGTCGGTCACACCGTCGGCGTCGGCCACACCGTCGGCGTCGGCCACGGCGTCGGCCACACCTGCCGCGACCCCGTCCGTCGCTGCGTCCGCGACGCCGTCCGCCTCCGCCGCAGCGGCCCCGACGCCGCCTGCCGGCGCGGGCGTGGCCAGCGCCGGGCCCGCTTCGCCCGGCCCATCCCCCGCACCGGTCACAACGGTCGTCCGGCAGCTGCCCCGCACTGGGGCCGACGCGGCGACCACCGCGGTCTGGGGCGCCCTGCTCGCGGCCGTCGGCGCCGGGCTCGCGCTCGCCGGATCAGCGCCCGCACGCGGTCGGCACCTGGCGGCGCACCGTCACCGGCACGCCCCCACCCGGGCCGAGGCCTAGAAGAACTCCTGCGGGGTGTAGGTGCCCCACACCTCGCGCAGCGCGCCGCAGACCTCGCCGACGGTGGCCAGCTCCTTCAGCGCGGTGCGCATCGGGTGCAGGACGTTCGCGTCGCCGGCCGCGGCCTCCTTGAGCTCGGCCAGGGCCTTGTCGACCGCGGCCTGGTCGCGCTTCTCACGCAGCACGCGCAGGCGCTCGCGCTGGTCGGCCTCGATCGAGGGGTCCACGCGCAGCGGGTCGTACTTCTCCTCGGACTCGCTGCGGTAGCGGTTCAGGCCGACGACCACGCGCTCGCCGGAGTCGATGCCGAGGGCGACGTCGTAGGCGGAGCGCTCGATCTCGCTCTTCTGGAAGCCCTTCTCGATGGCGGCGACGGCGCCGCCCATCTCCTCGACCCGCGCCATCAGCTCGAGCGCGCCCTTCTCCACCTCGTCGGTCATCGCCTCCATGACGTACGACCCGGCGAACGGGTCGACCGTGGCCGTCACGTCGGTCTCGTACGCGAGGACCTGCTGGGTGCGCAGCGCGAGCGTCGCGGCCTTGACGGTGGGGAGCGCGATCGCCTCGTCGTAGGAGTTGGTGTGCAGCGACTGGGTGCCGCCGAGCACGGCGGCCAGGCCCTGCACGGCCACGCGCACGAGGTTCACCTCGGGCTGCTGGGCGGTGAGCTGCACGCCGGCGGTCTGGGTGTGGAAGCGCAGCATCAGGGACTTGGGGTCCTTGGCGCCGAACTCCTCCTTCATCACCTTCGCCCAGATGCGGCGGGCCGCGCGGAACTTCGCGACCTCCTCCAGCAGCGTCGTGCGGGACACGAAGAAGAAGGCCAGCCGGGGGGCGAAGTCGTCGACGGCCAGGCCCGCCTCGACAGCGGCCCGGACGTACTCGATGCCGTCGGCGAGGGTGAACGCGATCTCCTGCGTAGGCGTCGCCCCGGCCTCGGCCATGTGGTAGCCGGAGATCGAGATGGTGTTCCAGCGCGGCAGCTCGGTCCTGCAGTACTCAAAGATGTTCGTGATGAGCCGCAGCGAGTGCGCCGGCGGGTAGATGTAGGTGCCGCGCGCGATGTACTCCTTGAGCACGTCGTTCTGGATCGTGCCGGTGAGCTGGTCGCCGGAGATCCCCTTCTCCTCCGCGACGAGCGCGTAGAGCAGCAGCAGGACCGAGGCGGGGGCGTTGATGGTCATCGACGTCGAGACCGAGTCGAGCGGGATCTGGTCGAACAGGATCCGCATGTCCTCGAGCGAGTCGATCGCGACGCCGACCTTGCCCACCTCACCGGAGGCCACCGGGTCGTCGGAGTCGTAGCCCATCTGGGTCGGCAGGTCGAAGGCCACCGACAGCCCGCCGGTGCCCTGGGCGACCAGGTGCCGGTAGCGCTCGTTGGACTCCTTGGCGGTGCCGAAGCCGGCGTACTGCCGCATCGTCCAGGGCCGGCCGGTGTACATCGAGGCGTAGACGCCGCGGGTGTACGGGTACTCACCCGGCTCGCCGAGGCGCTCCGGGAGGCCGGGGGCCACGTCGTCGGGCCCGTAGAGGGGAGCGATGGGGAACCCGGACTCGGACGCGCGCGTCATGGGGACAGCCCTTCCTGGCTGGGTGGGGTCGTGGGCGGAGCCTAGGCGCGGGCCGCGGGAGGCATGGCAACAGGCACCGCGGGGGTAGGAGGTCGGTCGTGGACTCCGGGCAGCGCGTGGTCGCCGGGCGGTACCGCCTGCTCGCCCCCCTCGGGTCGGGCGGGATGGGGACCGTCTGGCGCGCCGACGACCTCGTGCTCGGCCGGGCCGTCGCCGTCAAGGAGGTGACGTTCCCGCACGGGCTGTCCGACGCGGAGCGGTCGGTGCTGCGCGAGCGCACCCG
>Ga0136633_1003432_pt1 | contig 10438 bp, 9 predicted proteins | sample AntDrymeUQ832206_2_FD_105494 | JGI IMG/M metagenome (GOLD analysis project Ga0136633, IMG submission 105494) | Polar desert sand microbial communities from Dry Valleys, Antarctica - metaG UQ83 (22.06) | ecosystem: Environmental > Terrestrial > Soil > Desert | place: Antarctica: Dry Valley...
CGACTCCGCCAGCGCCGCGCGCACGACCTCGCCGGAGCGCGCTACCGCATCCTCCAGCGGCTCTCCCTTGCGAGAGCCGGCATGCAGCACGACCCCGTCGGCACCGATCTCATCGCCCACTCGCAGGGCGTGGATCAGCGAGGCAAGCGACTTCTCCCGAATCACCGGATCGGGGCTCGTGGTGTTGATCAGATAGACCGCGTGGATGACTACGGATTCGACCGCCGAATCTGCCATCGCCGTCTTGAATGCTGTGAAGTCATCGCGCTCGTAGTTGGTCGTCCGCCAGGCCCGAGGGCTCTGGTTCATGATCTGGATCGCGTCGCAGCCGCGCTCGACGCCGCGGACGATCGCGTTGACCAGACCTCCGGCTGTGGAAACATGCGCCCCGATCAGCATGGTTTCTAAGTCCCCTATCAGAGTTCGATTCGCGCCCTCGCCGACCGGCGCGCTGCACCTCGGCGGTGCCCGGACCGCACTCTACAACTGGCTCGCGGCGCGGGGAACGGGCGGAGCTCTCGTGCTGCGGATCGAGGACACCGACCGCGAGCGCTCGACCGATGCCAACATCGAGCAGATCCTCGATGCGCTGCGCTGGCTCGAGCTCGACTGGGACGAAGGCCCGCTCTCGCAGTTCGAGCGCGCTGATCGCCATCGTGAGTGCCTCGAGCAGTTGCTGCTCTCCGGAGCCGCGTATCGAGATACGGCCGGGGGAGAGGAGGTTCGCGCCTGGAAGGCCGAGCACGGCAATCGCGGCTACCGGGGAGAGCCGAGCGAGGCGGAGGGCGCCGCCGTGCGGCTCCGCGTTCCCGACGAGGGCGAGACGACGGTCACGGACCGCATCCGCGGCGAAATTCGCTTCGAGAACCGTCTTCAGGATGACCCCGTGATCGCGCGGGCCGACGGCTCGGTCCTCTACAACTTTGCGGTCGCGATCGACGACGCCGACATGCAGATCAGCGACGTGATCCGCGGCGACGATCACCTCTCGAACACACCGAAGCAGCTCTACGTGTTCACGGCCCTGGGCACCGATCCGCCTCGCTACGCGCACCTGCCGCTTCTGCACGGACCCGACGGCAAGAAGCTCTCCAAGCGCCACGGCGCCGCGTCGGTCCAGGAGCTGCGCGGGGCCGGCTATCTCCCCGCGGCCGTTCGCAACTACCTGGCTCTGCTCGGCTGGGGGACAAGCGACGACACGACTCTGATGGACACGGATGAGCTGATCAGACGGTTCGCGATCGAGGATGTCGGCAGCACCTCCGCAATCTTCGACGTGCAGAAGCTGCGCTGGGTCAACGGGCGCTTCATCCGCGAGCAGCCACTCGAAGACTATGAGGCGGCACTGGCTGCGCATCTCCAGCGCAGCGATCCCGGGGCGGCTGCCGCGTTCGCCGGCGCCACGCCTGCGCAGCGGCACGAGGCCTGCGCGATCGTCCAGGACAAGGCGCAGACGGTGACCGAGATCTGGCCGCTGATCGGGTTCCTCTTCGAATCGCCGGCCGACGATCCCGCGGCTTGGGGGAAAATCATGCGGCCCGAGCTCAAAGAGCCGCTCGCCGCCGCCGCCGCCCGGCTCGCCGCACTCGAGCCTTTCGACGTCGTGGCGGTCGAGCATGCGCTCCGTGAGCTGGCCGAGGGGCTGGGCATGAAGCCGAAGCTGCTTCTGCAGCCGATTCGCGTTGCGATTACCGGTACGACCATCTCGCCGGGGATCTTCGAGTCCGTGGCGGCTCTTGGTCGTGAGCGCACCGTAGAGCGGATAGAGGCTGCGCTCGCGCGCCTCTGAAGATCCGCGATTCAATCTCCGGCCGCTCGCTGCCGATGAGTAAGGCGACACCGTCGCAGAGGCGCGGTGCCCCCAAGGCATGGATCTCGCGACCGCTACAACTGCGCCGACCGCCGCCCGCTCACAGGGCCAAGGCGGACACCGCCTGGCCGCCGCCTTCGACGCCGTGGGGCGGCTTCCGGCGTTGGAGGAATCGGTAAGACGGGTAGTGGAGCAGGCGTTCGCCGAGCCTTTCTCAGCGGGCCGGCTGGCCGATGCGATCGAGGCAGATCCCGCCCTCACGGCCGCCGTACTGCGGGCCGCGAACGAGATTCCGGAAAAGCGGGGTCGGGTCGGCTCGGCCCTGCAGGCGGTCGAGCTCCTGAGCGGCCCGGGCGTAGCGGCCGTGGTCGCTGAGCTGGAGACCTACAACCTCTTTCAGCCGCCATCCGATTGGGGTCTCGCCGCGGTGCGGTTTCACCGCCACGCGGTAGCGACACGCTCGGCCGCGGAGCAGATCGCGGAGCTCGGTTCGGTCTCCGATCGTGACCTCGTCGCTGCAGCCGCGCTGCTTCACGACATCGGGCAGCTGGTGACCATGCGACTCTGCTCCGACTCTCCGGCGTGGCTGGCAGACCGCTCGCTGGCAGCTGGGCAGCGGGCGATTCGGGAGCGGCGCGCGCTCGGGATCGACCACTGCCTGGTCGGCAGCGTTCTGGCGCGACGCTGGGGCTTGCCGGCCACGCTGGCCGATGCGCTCGCCGGTCATCACCGCGAAGACGCCGAGGGCCTGACGGCGACGATCCGCCTTGCCGACCTGGTCGTTCACCAAGTCAACGGCGAGGCCGCGCCGGCGGAGGAGATCGCTAAGGCAGCCTCGAGCTGTGGCCTCTCCGCCGATTCGCTTGGCCGGATCCTCTACGACTTTCCCCACCCTGCTGTACAACGCCCGCGCCGCCTCGAGCTTTCGCCGCTGTCACGACGCGAGGCCGATGCGCTACGAGGGCTCGCCGGCGGCAAGGTCTACCGGGAGATTGCCGAGCAGATGGGCCTCTCCGCGAGCACGGTTCGGACCCATCTGCACAACGTCTACCGCAAGATCGGAGTCACCGACCGCGCCCAGGCCGTGCTCCTCGCCAGCGACAAAGGCTGGATCTAGCCGGCTCTCTTGAGGTCTACTCGATCAGCGAGCCGCGGATCGCGATCGCGATCGCATGCCCGCGATCGCGGGCGCCGAGACGAGCCAGACTCGCCTTGGCGTGAGTCCGGATCGTGTCGACGCTGACGCCGAGGCGCCGCGCCACGTCGTCGGTCGAGAGCCCATTGGCGAAGAGCTGCAAGACCTCGCGCTGGCGTCGCGTGATCGCGCTTTGGGCGCCGCTGTCGGCCGCGATCCTCGGATCGAGATAGCGCTCCTGCTGGGCAGCGGCGCTGATCGCCTCGATCAGCCGCTCTGGGGCGGAATGCCTGCTCACGTAGCAGGCGGCTCCCGCGTCGAGCCCCTCCCGCATCGCATGCCGCTCGATCCGGCCGCCATGGGCGACGATGCCGAGGCTCGGCTGTTCGCGGAGCAGACCACGGATCGTCCCAGCGCCGCTCGGGCGGACGTCGTCGGCGCAGCGCATCTCAACGATCGCCACGTCGAAGCTGCCGACGCTGCGCAGGGCCTCGATCGCGTCGCCGCCGTCGCTGAGCGCCTCGACCTCGTAGTCGGCTTCGATCAAGCGGCGGATGCCGAGGCGGACCATCGCGTGGTCGTTGACGATCATGCATCGATGCGCGGTCGGCATCAGCTCTCCAGAAGCTCCCTCATAGACCTGAGCGTGGTCATCCAGGCTCAGGGTTGTCTTCAACCTCGCCCGGCGCGATCGTAGCGGAGGACGGCCGACCGATCCGCTAAACCTTTGGCCCCAGACGATGATCTCGATCACTGCGAAGTCCCGTTACGCCGTCGTCGCGATGGCCGAGCTCGCGCGCTCCGGCGATGCGCCGGTTCCGATCGCCGCGGTTGCCGAGCGCCGCGGCATGCCGGTCCAGTTTCTCGAGCAGCTGTTCACGACCTTGCGGCGAGCCGGCCTGCTTACCTCCCAGCGCGGCGTCGGCGGCGGCTATCGCCTTGCAAGGCCGGCCGAGCAGATCACCGTGCTCGAGGTGGTCCAAGCCCTCGACGGCCGCATCGGCGCCGAGGCCGATGAAGCGGGTGGAATCTGGCGCGAGGGTGTCGATGCCCTCCGCGAGGTCTTCTCTGGGAGCACGATCGCGGAGATCGCGAGCCGTGAGATTCCGGAGCCGGCTCCGCCCAACTACAGCATTTGAGAGCGCAACGATAAGTTGCGGGGGTGAGCCCGACTTTGAGATCCGGGGCGTTGCAGATCGCCACCGAGGCGTCGGAGGTGGTCGGGAACACCCCACTTGTCGCGCTTCGGCGTGCCGGTGAGGGCCTTGACGCGGAGATCGTCGCCAAGCTCGAGTGGTTCAACCCGGGCGGTTCCATCAAGGACCGGATCGGGGTGGCGATGATCGACTCAGCCGAGGCCGAGGGGCGAATCGAGCCCGGACAGACCGTGATCGTCGAGCCGACCAGCGGCAACACCGGGATTGCCCTCGCGATGGTCTGCGCTGCCCGTGACTACCGCTGCATCCTCACGCTCCCCGAAGGGATGAGCCGCGAGCGCTCGATGCTGCTGCGTGCCTTTGGGGCTGTCGTCCGTGAGACGCCTTCGATGGGCGGGATGAACGAGTCGGTCGAGCTGGCGACGGAGATCGTCGCCGAGCACGACAACGTCTTCATGCCCCAGCAGTTCTCCAACCCGGCCAACCCTGAGGTCCATCGGCGAACCACCGCCGAGGAGCTCTGGCGAGACACCGACGGCGGAATAGATGCGCTCGTCTGCGGAGTGGGAACGGGCGGGACGATCACCGGCGTCGGCCAGGTCTTGAAGGAGCGCAATCCCAATCTCCACGTGCTGGCGGTCGAGCCCGCCGGCTCGGCCGTCCTCTCCGGCGAGAAGCCCGGCCCGCACAAGATTCAAGGGATCGGCCCCGGCTTCGTGCCGGAGGTGCTTGACCGCTCCGTGATCGACGAGGTGATGGCGGTCGAGGATGAGTCGGCATTGGCGACCGCTCAACTCGCGGCGACCCGGGAAGGCCTGCTGATCGGGATCTCATCGGGAGCCGCGCTGCATGCCGCACTCGAGCTTGGCGCCCGGCCGCAGATGAAAGGGAAGCGAATCGTCGTGATCTTCCCCGACGGCGGCGAGCGCTACATCTCATTGCCGTTCTTCGGCTGCTGACGCAGGCTCAGAACAACAGCGGGCGCGGCGCAGCCGCACCCGCTCCACTGCGGCTCCGGCTGAACGGCGCCTTCGCCGCCGGCGCCCTACCCTTTGTGCGGATGCTCGGCCTAGGCACGATCAAGCGCGTTCTCGGCGAAGTCGGCTGCGACGTGACTACTGCGCGCGATCGCGATCCTGCGGCTCGCAGCGCCGGCACGCTCGAGATCCTTGCCGGCTGGGCGGGCGTGCAGGCGCTCTTGTCATACCGCGTCGCCCACGCCTTGCACGAGTCCGGACTCCCATACCTCCCCGGCGCGCTCTCCTACGCGACCCGAGCGGTCACCGGCGTCGAGATCCATCCGGCGGCACGAATCGGCAACGAGTTCTTCATCGACCACGGCTCCGGCGTCGTGATCGGAGAGACAGCGGAGGTCGGCGACCGCGTCACCGTCTACCAAGGCGTGACCCTGGGGGGGACGGGCTTTCAGCGTGGCAAGCGCCATCCGACTATCGAAGACAACGTCACGATCGGCTCCGGCGCAAAGCTGCTCGGGCCGATCAGGGTCGGTCACGGTGCCAAGGTCGGAGCGAACACGGTCGTGATCGAGGATGTGCCCGCCAACTCCACCGTCGTCGGCAATCCCGGCCACACGGTGCGCGTCGAAGGCCGCAAGCCGGAGGGACCCGACAGCGACTGGATCCATCTCCCCGATCCGGTCGCGGACGCGATCCGTCGGCTTTCCGAGCGGATCGGCGCGCTCGAAGGGCGGCTGGGCGAGCTCGACGGCAAGCCCGGCAAGGCCGAGGTCCGCGAGTTGCGGCCCAAGCAGGGTCCCAGCACAGCCGGCGGCTGAGCTCGAAAGAGACAGACCCGCCGCGGACGCGTCTATCCTCGATCGTCCGTGTTCGATCCCGATCAAGAGAGCTTCGAGGAAGATTTCGGCGCGCCGACCTCGGTTGGCGCCGACCCAACCGAGCACCTGCTCGAGGGCCTCAACCCCGCCCAGCGCGACGCCGTCACCTACGGAGAAGGTCCGCTGCTCGTCCTCGCGGGCGCCGGCTCCGGCAAGACCCGCGTCCTGGCCCACCGGATCGCCTACCTCGTTGCGACCGGGATGGCCCGCCCCGGCGAGATCCTCGCGATCACGTTCACCAACAAAGCTGCACAGGAGATGCGCTCACGAGTCGAGCAGCTGACCGGACCGGCCTCGCGGCTGATGTGGGTGATGACCTTCCACTCCGCCTGTGCCCGCATGCTCCGCCAGCACGCCGATCGGCTGGGCTACAAGCGCGGCTTCACGATCTATGACGAGGCAGACTCGCTACGGATGGCCAAGCGCTGCATGGAGGAGCTCGAGATCGACCCGAAGCGCTTCCCGCCGCGGGCGATCCGCTCGCAGATCTCCTCGGCCAAGAACCGTCTCCTCGACGCCGAGGGCTACCGCCTCGAGCAGGGCTCCTTCTTCGAGGAAACGGTCGCCGATGTCTATGCGCTCTACGAGAAGCGGATGCACACAGCGAATGCGATGGACTTCGACGACCTGCTGGTACGCACGGTCAACCTGCTGGAGCTCTTCGCCGATCTCCGCGAGCGCTACGCGCGGACCTTCCGGCACGTCCTCGTCGACGAGTATCAGGACACCAATCGCGCCCAGTACCGGATCCTCCAGCTGCTCTCCGGCGAGGACGGCAATCTCTTCGTCGTCGGCGACGATTTTCAGTCGATCTACTCGTTCCGAGCCGCCGACATCCGCAACATCCTCAACTTCGAGGCGGACTTCAAGGACGTCGAGACGGTCAAGCTCGAGCAGAACTACCGCTCCACAGGGACGATCCTCGACGCAGCTAACGGCGTCATCTCCCACAACCGCGAGCGGATGGAGAAGCGACTGTGGACGGAGGCTGGGCGCGGCGAGCCGGTGACGATCTCCGAGCTTGCCGACGAGCACGAGGAGGCCCGCTGGGTGGCGGGGGAGATCGACCGGCTGGTCGAGGAGGGAATCCCGCGGACGGAGATCGCGATCTTCTACCGGACCAACGCCCAGTCGCGGGTGCTCGAGGACACGCTGGTCCGCTTCGACGTTCCCTACCAGGTGATCGGTGGCACCAAGTTCTACGACCGGGCCGAGATCAAGGATGCGATGGCCTATCTGAGCGTGCTCGCGAACCCAGCCGACACCGTCTCGCTGCAACGGATCATCAACTCGCCGCGGCGGGGGATCGGCCGGACCAGCGAGGGTCGCGTGCTCGCCTACGCGAACACGGTCGGGATCAGCCCGCTCGAGGCGGTCGAGCAGGTCGAGCGGATCGGCGGGCTCGGCACGGCCGCGGTCAAGTCGATCGGCCGTTTTGCGGAGACGATCGCGTCGTTGCGTGAGCGCGCTCTGAAGGCCGAGAGCGTCGCCGATCTACTCGAGTCGGTGCTCTCGGAGACCGGATACATCGAGGCCCTCGAAGCGGAGCGGACGATCGAGGCTGAGGGCCGCGTCGAGAACCTTCAGGAGCTGGTCGGGGTCGCCGGCGAATTCGACGCCAACCGCGCCGTCGAGGGCCCAACGCCGGACCTGCCGCCGCTGGAGGAGTTCCTCGAGCAAATCTCGCTCTTCAACGCCCAGGACAACCTCGACGACGACGTCGAGCAGATCACCCTGATGACCCTCCACAACGCCAAGGGGCTCGAGTACCGCGCCGTCTTCATGATCGGCTGCGAGGATGGCGTCTTCCCGCACTCCCGCTCGGTCGAGGAGGGCAACCTGGAGGAGGAGCGGCGGCTCTGTTACGTCGGCTTGACCCGGGCCCGCGAGCGACTGACGCTGACCTACGCGCGCCGCCGCAGCCTCTTCGGCGCCGATACCGGTGGGATCCCCTCGCGTTTCCTTGGCGAGATCCCGGCGGAGCTCGTCGAGCGCCATTCGACGGCGGTATCGACCTGGAGCGGGGCGTCGAGTGCGGGGTCGGCAGGCTGGGGCCTTGGCAGCGTACGGCCCGGCGGCTTCGCAGCCTCGACGACTGCGGCCGCTCCGGCGCTCGAGCTCGCGATCGGCGACGACGTCATCCACGCCTCCTTCGGCGAAGGGGTCGTGACCTCGGTCGAGCCCGGCAACGTGGTCGTCGTCCGCTTCCGCGCTGACGGCGAGCGCAAGCTGATGGCCGACTTCGCCCCGATCCAACGCGCCGGCTAGTGGCGGTCCACTGCTCCGCTTCGCGGCCGGGGCGGCGATGAGCGCGACCGTTATCGACGGGAAGGCCGTGGCCGGTGGTTTGCGGCGGCGGGTTACCGAGGCGGTTGAGGAACTGGTCGCAGCGGGCGCCCGAGCCCCGGGCCTGGCGACTGTGCTGGTCGGCGAGGACCCGGCCTCCCACATCTACGTCGGCAACAAGATCAAGGCCTGCGCCGAGGCCGGGATCCGCTCGATCCACCACGAGGTCCCGGCCTCGATCTCGGCCGAGGAGCTGGTCGAGCTGGTTCGCAGCCTCGACGCCGATCAGTCGATCGACGGGATCCTTGTCCAGATGCCGCTTCCGGACGGACACGATCCGGACCGAGTCCTGGCCGAGATCTCGCCCCACAAGGATGTCGATGGCCTCACCGCCGCCAACGCGGGCTTGCTTGCTCAGGGGAGGATCGGCGTCGCCGAGGCGCTCGAGTTGAAAGGAGAAGGCTCGCCACTGGGGCTTGTGCCGTGCACTCCGAGCGGGGTGATGGAGTTGCTGCGTGCCGCCGCGATCGAGGTCGAAGGGGCGGAGGCGGTGATCGTCGGCCGCTCGAATCTGGTTGGGAGACCGCTGATCAGCCTCCTGCTGTCGGCGAATGCCACTGTCACGGCCTGTCATTCCCGCACCCGCGAGCTCGCGTCGGTTTGCCGCCGCGCCGACATCCTGATCGCCGCGGTTGGCGTGCCGGAGTTGATTCGCGGCGACTGGGTCAAGCCCGGCGCGACCGTGATCGACGTCGGCATGAACCGGACCGACGACGGGCTCCGCGGCGACGTCGCCTACGACGAGGTCGCGGCCGTGGCGGGCGCGATCACGCCGGTCCCCGGCGGGGTCGGCCCGATGACGATCGCGATGCTCCTGGCGAATACGTTCCGCGCCGCGCGAACGTCCGTCCAGTCCTGACAGGAAGCGTTCATCCAAGCCGCTCGGCGGGCAGTAGGCTCCAGGCCAATCGCGCAGAAGTGTGCGCGCAGCTATTGAAGGAGACAACCTTGGATACCAACAGGCTCGGAAGAGGCGAGCAGACCGCGGCAATTGCCGGCTTGGTGCTGCTCGTCGTGATGTTCATCTTTGACTGGTTCGGAGTCAGCGGCACGAGTATCGAGACCGGGGTCGGGACGATCGAGGTTGACGGCGGCGGCGGAAACGCCTGGGCGTCCTTTGGCCTGATCGACATCGTCTTGTTCATTACGGCGATCGCTGCAATCGGCTTGGCGGTCGCGAAAATGCAGTCGCAGAGCCCGAACCTTCCGGTCGCCGGCAGCGCGGTGATCGCGGGGCTGGGAATCCTTTCGACGATCCTGATCCTCTATCGGATCCTCGACACGCCGTTCGAGGCCGACCGTAAGATCGGCGTCTTTCTCGGCCTGATCGCAGCCGCGGGCGTCGCCTACGGCGGCTGGCAGGCGATGCAAGAGGAAGGCACGTCCTTCGGCGATCAGGCCGATCGCTTCCAAGGCCCAGGGACCGGAACCGGAACGGGCACCGGAACCGGAACCGGAACGGGAACCGGAACCGGAACGGGAACCGGAACCGGAACGGGCACCGGCACCGGAACCGGAACCGGCACCGGCGCTCCGCCGGCTGTCTGAGCTGGACTGAGCCACTGACGTCGGCCGGGGCGTGATGCCCCGGCCGCCGCCAGGTTCTTAGTCGCGATGGCGACCAGGACTGGAGACGGCTCCGATAAGGGCGCGTTGGTCGCGGCCGTATCGGCGAATGCCTTGCTCCTGCTCATGGCGCTGTTCAACTGGTTCGCCACCGACGCCGGCTCGGTCAACGCCTGGCAGGCGTTCGGCGTCATCGACGTTCTCCTGCTGCTTGCAGCGGCCGCGGGGATCGCGCTAGCCGTGACGGGACTGGGCGCAGCCTCCCGAGCGCCGATCCCAGTCGGCTTCGCCGCCGCGAGCCTTGGCCTGCTCGCAAGCACCCTGATCCTGTTCAGGATCATCGAGCCCCCGGCGCTCGACGCGACCATGATCGGCCAAGCGGTCGACGTCTTCGGGGTCGACGGCACCGATGTGAAGCTCGGCTCCTATCTCGGTCTGATCGCCGCGGCCGGGATCACCTGGGGCGGCTGGGCTTCGACCACGGTGGGGACCTCAAGCAGCCGCGCCGAGCGACTGCGGGGAGGCCTAGACCGGCGCCGGGCCGAGCGGTCCCGGCCGCCGCTGCCCGA
>Ga0136633_1003433_pt1 | contig 10436 bp, 12 predicted proteins | sample AntDrymeUQ832206_2_FD_105494 | JGI IMG/M metagenome (GOLD analysis project Ga0136633, IMG submission 105494) | Polar desert sand microbial communities from Dry Valleys, Antarctica - metaG UQ83 (22.06) | ecosystem: Environmental > Terrestrial > Soil > Desert | place: Antarctica: Dry Valley...
CCCGTATACGACCGCAGCCCCCGCCGCCAGAACCAGGACGAGAAGCCGACCGAGAGCACGGTGCCGGCGAGCATGAGACCGAGCGTCTCTGCGGAGAGGCGTCCGGAGATTGCCTCCGCCGGCACCGTGACCGCGATCCCGATGGGCACGACGGTCGCGAGCGTCAGGCGCAGCCATCCCGGGTAGACATCGATCGGGAACCGGCCGGCGTCGGTGAACGCCCAGAAGATCGCGAGGAGGTTCTCGATGCGCACGAACCAGAACGAGAAAGTCACGAGCGTGAGCAGCAGCGCGTAGACGCAGGCGGTCCCGGCCACGAGGGTCACGAGGAACACGAGAACTGAGAGCGGGCTGACGGCGTTCCCGAGCATCACCAGGCCCGCGGCCATAACCCCGACGCCCATGAGGAGGTCCACGATGCGGACGAGGCTCAGATGCCGGGTGCTCACGAGGAACTGGGCGCTCGCGGGCTTGAGCAGCGTGAAGTCGAGGGTCCCCTGCCGCACGTGCTCCATGAGGCGCTCGAAGCTCGGGGCGAACACGATGTTCGTGAGGCCCTGCACGAGGTAGTAGACGCCCGTCAGCGCGACCATCTGCGGCAGCGACCAGCCGTTCAGCGAGCCCGTGTGCGAGAAGATGACGAGCACGGCGCCGAGGCTCGTGCCGATGACCAGGAGCATCTCGAAGATGCCCATGAAGAAGTTCGTGCGGTACTCCAGCTCGAACTGGAACTCCGTCGAGACGAACGAGCCGAAGATCCGGAGGTACCGGCCCACGCTATGCACCAACGGCCGAGTACTGGCGGAGGCCGGCGCGCCAGGCGAACGTGAACCCGACCCAGGCGATCGCGAGCCAGACGGCCTGTGCCGCGATGATGAGGAGGGACGCCTCGAGGCTCGTCGAGCCGCGCAGGATCTCCGTCGGCGCCCCGAGCATGTACCAGAACGGCAGCGCGTAGCTCAGCGCCTGGAGCCAGCCCGGTACGAGGGCGATCGGCGCGATCTGGCCCGCGAAGATGAAGCTCGCGCGCATGAAGAGCGTGTTCGCGGTGCGCATCCGTGTCACCCAGAAGGCAAGCGTCGCGATGACCCAGGTGAACACGAACGCCAGCGCCGCGGCGAGGATGACGCTCGGGACGAACAGGACGAGGTGGTACGGCTGCGTGTCGAAGCGCGCGCCGAACGTCAGCACCACTCCGACCAGGACGAGCGAGAGCGGGACGATGGTCGTGAGCTTGAAGACCGCGTTCTCGACGGTGCTGTAGTGCAGCGGGTGGAGCGGTCGTAGGAGCTTCGGCGAGAGCCTCCCCTGCCGGATCTCGAACTCGAACTCGTGCGAGTTCCAGGCCATCGTGAGGTGCGTCACGAGCGTCAGGCACACGAAGTACGTCGTGAAGTCGCCGACGCTGAACCCGCCGACGCTGCCGCCCTGCGTCGTGGCGACCGCCGCCCACGCGGCGAGGAAGATGATCGGACGGATGATGGAGAAGAGCATCCAGAGGAGCGCCTGCACGCGGTACTGCGCCGCCTGCTGGAGCTGCCAGACGAGCAGCGCGCGATACGTCGCGAGCCTCACCGGGTCGCCTCCGCGAGCTCAGGCGAGGAAGGGTGGTCGGTGACCTGCTCTCCCGAGAAGACGCGATCGATCACCTCCTCGATCGGGGGGTCCTCGACGGACAGAGCGGCCAGGCCGCTCTCGAGATCGCGGACGAGGCGGGCGGTCCGTTCGGCGGCCTCGGCGCGCGGGACACGGAGCCGCACGACGCCGTTCTCGCTCGATACGACATCGCCATACGCGGAGAGATCCCGGCCGAGCGCGCCGTCCCGCAGGGTCGCACCGACGAGCTTGTAGGGCGCCATCCGCTCCGCCAGGTCGGCGAGTCCTCCGTCGTACAGGATCCGCCCGTGGTGGATGACGATGACGCGGCGGCAGAGCGCGACGATGTCGTCCATGTAGTGGCTCGTGAGCAGGATCGTGCCGCCGCTGCGCCGGTTCAGCTCCCTGATGAACGTGCGGATCCGGGCCTGCATCGACACGTCGAGACCGAGCGTCGGCTCGTCGAGGAACACGACCTCAGGGCGGTGCAGGAGCCCCGCGGCGAACTCGACCTTCATCCGCTCGCCGAGCGAGAGCTGCCGCACGGGCTTGTGCAGGAGCGGCCCAAGCTCGAGCAGCTCCGTGAGCTCGTCCAGAGTCTCCCGGTACTGCGCGTCGCCGATGTCGTAGATCTGCTTCAGCACGAGGAACGAATCCGCCGCCGGGATGTCCCATACCAGCTGCGTGCGGTTGCCCATGAGCAGCGTCATGCGCCGGAGGAAGCGGTCCTCGCGCCGCCACGGCACGTGGCCGAGCACGCTGGCCTCACCACCGGTCGGGAAGAGCAGTCCCGAGAGCATCTTCAGCGTCGTGGTCTTCCCCGCCCCGTTCGGCCCGAGGAATCCGACGACCTCGCCGGACGCGATCCCGAAATCGATCTCCGACACGGCGGGCACGTCCTTGTACGTGCGCTTCACGAGCGAGCGGAACGTCGCGCCGAGCCCCGTCGCGCGCTCGTGCACCCTGTAGATCTTCGTGAGCCCGCGGACGTGAACGACCGGCACTGTCATGGACAGACGAGCGTACCCGAGCGACCGAGCCTGCCTCATCGTCGCGTGCGTTGATTCGATGGTCGCTATCGTCGTGGCGATGGCGAAGGACCCGCCTCGCGCGACGCGCCCCCACATCCCCGGATACGGCATTCCGCACGCACCCGAAGGGATGCTCCCGTGGGGCGAGGTCGAGCGTGCGCTGGGTGGAGCGCCACGCTACTGGATCGCGACCACCGACGACGCGGGTGCGCCACACGTCATCCAGCAGTGGGGCGCGTTCATCGATGGAAGCCTCTACTTCGAGGGTGGCTCGGACACGCGCTGGGCGCGCAACCTCGCGCGCGACCCGCGCATCGCCGCGAGCGTCGAGGCCGAGGGCCTCGCGATCATGATCGAAGGACGCGTCGAGTGGCTCACGCCGCACCCGACGCTGGCCAACGCGATCATCGCGTCGTACGCGACGAAGCCGTACGGCTACACACCCGATCCAAAGCACTGGGTAGGCGATCGCCTCGTCGCCATCCGGCCGGTGAAGGCCTTCGCGTGGAGGTTCGAGGACTTCAACACGACCGCGACGCGGTTCCGGTTCGCGTGAGCGTCCATGCCGCGGACTGCATCTTCTGCCGCATCGTGGCCGGTGAGGCGGAGAGCGCCCGTGTCTATGAGGACGACAGCGTCCTCGCCTTCCTCAACATCGCGCCGGCCACCGAGGGCCACACCCTGGTCATCCCGAAGCGGCACGCACGCAACATCTTCGACATCGCCCCCGCGGACCTCGGGGACGTCGCTCGTGCGGCCAAACGCGTCGCCGAATTGCAGCGCGATCGGCTCGCCTGTGAGGGTGTGACGCTCTTCCAGTCGAACGAGGCGGCCGGCTGGCAGAGCGTCTTCCACTACCACGTCCACGTGGTGCCGCGCTACCGCGACGACCCGCTCGTTCCGCCGTGGCGTCCCACGACGGCCGAGCCCGCGACGCTGGAGCGCATCGCGGGGCGCCTGCGCGGGGTCTGAGACCGAACCCGAGCCAGGCCCCGAGCGTGGAGGCCCCTGGGACTCAGCCGCCGACCGCGCGACGGATGTCGCTGATGCTCACCAGGACGAGGAGAGCGAGCAGGAGGACGAACCCGGCCGCGTGGATGCCCGCCTCGAGCTGCGGTGAGAGCCTGCGGCGGAAAAGCCCCGCGACGAGCACGAAGAAGAGGCGCCCGCCGTCGAGACCGGGGAACGGCACGATGTTGAGAACACCGAGGTTCACCGAGAGGACCCCGACGAGCTTGAGCAGTGTCGGGAGACCCAGCTCGGCGACCTGCCCCGTGACCTGGAAGATGCCGACGGGCCCCGTGACCTCCGGCGCCGGGCCGGTGCCGCTGCCGCCTCGGCCGATCAGCTGTCCGGGAAGCTCCAGGATCTGCGTGACGACCTCGCCGCTGAGCGCCCACGCCTGCCCGAAGGCCTCCGGAACGCCGACCGCCATCGGCCCCTGGACGTCCTCGATCTTGATCCCGAGTGGTCCTTCGCCCTCGGGCGGCTCCGCTCGTGGGATCGCCCGCACTGTCGGGATCGGGCGGCCGTTGCGCATGACCTCGAGTGCGATCTCCTTCTCGACGTTGCGGCGCGTGTACTGGATGAGCTCGCGCGTGGTCGACACCTTGCGCCCGTCGACGCTCACCACGATGTCGCCCGGCTGGAAGCCGGCGACCTCGGCTGGTGAGCCCGCCGCGACCCCGCGTTCGGCGACGCGCACCTCGCCCGTTGGCCCGGTCGTCCCCATCGCGAACGCGGCCGTGAGAACGACCAGCGCGAGGACGAAGTTCATGGTCACGCCTGCCACGAGGACGATCGCCTGGGCCCACCAGGGCTTCGAGGTGAAGGCGCGCGGATCGCCTTCGCCCTGCTGCTTGATGGAGAAATCATCCTGCCCGAGGATCCGCACGAAGCCGCCGAACGGTATCCAGTTCAAGGTGTAGTCGATCTCGGCATGTCGGACACCGACCGCCCGGGGCGGGAAGCCGAAGGCGAACTCGAGCACCTTCATCCCGAGGAGCCGCGCCGTCAGGTAGTGCCCGAACTCGTGCACCGCGATGATGAGCGTGAACACGAGAAGGAAGATCGCGAGCGTCCGCAGGCTACCGAGGATCTCCATCGCTACGATGTCCGAACGACGCTCGGCGGGGCAGGACGGTCACGCCGAGCGGCGCGGGGCATGATCACCTACTTGCCGCCGCGGCCGGCAGCGTGAGCGACTCGCGCACGGCCCGGTCGATCGCGACGATCTCGGCGAGCTCCGGAGCCTGCCCGCGGCCCTCGTGTGCCCCGAGCTCCGCGCCGTGCCGGAGCATGCCCGGGATCGCTGTGAACGCGATCTCATTCCGGAGGAACGCGTCGACGGCGACCTCATCGGCCGCCGACAGCCCGACCATCGCGGCGAGATCGCCCGAGCGCGCTGTCTCGAGCACGATCGCGAAGCACGGGTAGCGCGCAGGGTCGACGGGTCCGAGGCGGAGCGAGCGCACCTGCTCCCAATCGAAGCGCGGCGCCGGGCACTCGGCGCGGTCCCAGAGGAGGGCGTACTGGATCGGCAGGCGCATGTCGGGCTCGGCGAGCTGCGCCTTCACGCTGCCGTCCGCAAGCTCCACGAGCGCGTGCACGACGCTCTCGTGATGCAGCACCACGTCGATGCGGTCGTACGGGAGGTCGTACAGCCAGCGCGTCTCCACGACCTCATAGCCCTTGTTCACGAGGGTCGCGGAATCGATCGTGACCTTCGGGCCCATCGTCCACGTCGGATGCTGCAGCGCCTCCTCCGCGGAAACGCTGGCGAGCTCGACGGGCTCGCGGTCGCGGAACGCACCGCCGGAAGCCGTGAGCGCGACGCGCCTGACGTGTCGTGGCTCCACGCCCTCGAGGCACTGCCACAGCGCGTGGTGCTCACTGTCGACGGGGCGCAGCCGTTTCCCGGCGCCCCCGGCGAGGGCGCGCACGAGGTGCCCCGCGACAACGAGCACCTCCTTGTTCGCAAGCGCGACGTCCTTGCCCGCCCCGAGAGCGGCGAGTGTGGCCTCGACGCCGGCGAAACCGGGCGTGGCGACGAGGACCAGATCGACGTCGCCCGCCGTCGCGCTCTCTCGCAGACCCGCAGTCCCCACGAGCGCCCGCGCGCCGAACTCCGTCGCGAGCGCCGCGAGCTCGGTCTGCCGCCGGTCCGCGGCGAGCGCGACGACCTGAAGCCGGTCCGGGTGCAGGCGCGCGATCTCGAGCGCCTGCCGGCCGATCGAGCCCGTCGCGCCGAGGACCGCGAGCCGCGTGGTCATCTCCCCATCATCCCAGACCGCGCGACGACGAAACCGAGGTACACGACGGGCGCGACGAGCAGTAGGCTGTCGATGCGATCGAGCACGCCACCATGGCCCGGGATGATGCCGCCCGAGTCTTTCGCCCCGGCGGCCCGTTTCAGAGCGGACTCGATGAGATCGCCTGCGAGCGCCGCCGGTCCCGCGAATAGAGCGACGATCGCGACGGCTGCCGGCGCAAGCCCGTAGACGGCACCGAACGCGAGCGCGACCAGCGCCGCAGCCGCGAGGCCCGCGACGGTGCCCTCGAGCGTCTTCCGCGGGCTGAGAAGCGGCGCGATGCGCCGCCGGCCGATACGGGACCCCACCGCATACGCGGAGATGTCCGCCGCCCAGGTCACCGCGAGCGCCAGCAACGCCCACCTCGCGAAGGACGGCGCGACGGTGCCCCGTTCGCCGGCCCAGGCGAGCTGCAGCTGCGCGAGCGCGGCGAGCCCTCCCGCGAGGTAGAGGCCGCCCACGATCAACGCCGCGCCAAGGGCCGCCCCACGGAACGCGCGACGGGCGAGACGGGCAAGCTCGACGTAGGCGAGCACGCCACCGACTATCAGCAGCGGTATCCACGCGAACGAGAACACCAGCAACGAGAGCAGCACGAGCGCGCCGTACCCGGCGCCGGCGACGACGCGGGTTCCGGCGCGGCCGGGTGCCGCGCTCGGGCCAGGCGGGCTAACGGCCGAAGCGGCGTTCGCGCGTCGCAAACGATTCGAGCGCGCGATCGAGATCGCCGACCGAGAAGTCCGGCCACAGCACGTCTGTCGCCCACATCTCGGCGTAGGCGACCTCCCAGAGCAGGAAGTTCGAGACACGCAGCTCCCCGCCGGTGCGGATCATGAGGTCGGGGTCAGGATGCAGAGGAGCGTAGAGCCGAGAGCCGATGGCTTCCTCGTCGACCCCCTCGGGCCGGATGCCCTCACGCACGATGGCCCGCACTGCATCCACGATCTCGGCGCGCCCGCCGTAGTTGAAGGCGATGGTCATCGTGCCATTGGTACCGGCCGCCGTGGCCGCCACCGCCTCAGCGATCGCGCGCTGCGATCGCTCCGACAGCTCCCCGAGGCGTCCGATGACCCGGAGGCGGACGCCGTCGTCAACAAGCGCCCGCGTCTCGCGACGGATCGTCTCCTCGAGGAGTGCCATGAGCGCGCCCACCTCTTCGTCGCCGCGTTTCCAATTCTCGGTCGAGAAGCCGTACAGCGTTACGTACTCGACGCCACGATCGCGTGCCGCCTTCACGGTGCGGCGGATGGTCTCGACCCCCGCGCGGTGGCCGGCGATCGCCGGCAGATGCCGGCGCTTCGCCCAGCGGCGGTTCCCGTCCATCACGAAGGCGATATGGCGCGGGACCGCTCGCTCGGTCACACGCTGAGGATCTCTTTCTCCTTCACGGAGCCGATCTCGTCGCACTGGAGGATGTAGCGGTCGGTGAGCTTCTGGAGTGCCGCCTCGGCCCGCTTCATGTCGTCCGCAGAGACGCCGGCGCCCTTCTCCTTCGCGCGCAGCTCGTCGTGCGCGTGCCGTCGGAGGCCGCGAATCTCGACGCGACCCTCTTCTACCTTCTTGTGCAGCTGCTTCACGAGGTCCTTGCGGCGCTCCTCCGTGAGCGTGGGGATCTGCAGGCGGATGAGCGCGCCGTCGTTCGACGGCGTGAGCCCGAGGTCGCTCGCGATGATCGCCTTCTCGATCGGCTTGATCAGGCTCTTGTCCCACGGCTGGATGACGATCTGCCGCGGCTCAGGAGCGCTGATCGCGGCGAGCTGGATGAGTGGCGTCGGGGTGCCATAGGCATCGACCTCGAGCGACTCCACGAGCGACGGCGCGGCGCGGCCGGTCCGGACCGTCGCGGCATCCTTCTTGAGCGCCTCGATCGCTTTCTTCATGCGCGTGTCGCTCATGGCGAGGACCTCTTCGAAGGCCATCAGCTGCTCACCAGCGTGCCGACGGCTTCGCCCTTCGCGGCCCGGACCATCGCACCCTTCGCCGACAGGTCGAACACGATGATCGGGAGGCCGCGCTCCTCCGCGAGCGCGGCGGCGGTCGCGTCCATCACGCTCAGCCGCTTCTCCAGGAGATCCCGGTACGTGAGCTCGGTGAACTTGCGGGCGCTTGCGTCGGTCTTCGGATCGGCGCTGTACACGCCATCGACGTGGTTCTTGCCCATGAGGATGACCTTGGCATCGATCTCGGCGGCGCGGAGCGCGGCGGCCGTGTCGCTCGTGAAGAAGGGGTTGCCGGTGCCCGCGGCGAAGATCACGACGATCCCCTTCTCGAGGTGGTGCATCGCCCGTCGCCGGATGTAGGGCTCCGCGACCTCCTCGATCCGCAGGGCCGACTGCACGCGAGTCGGAACACCGATCGCCTCCAGCTGCGATTGGAGCGCGAGCGCGTTCATGACCATGGCGAGCATGCCCATGTAGTGGGCCGTGGCCTCCTCGATCCCCTGCTCGGCGACCGCGGCGCCGCGGAGCCAGTTGCCACCGCCGATGACGACGGCCACCTCGACGTCGAGCGAGCGCACCTCACGGATCTCCTCCGCGAGGTACCGGACGTAGCTCGGCGAGATGCCGAATGTCCGCTCACCCAGGAGCGCTTCACCGGAGAGCTTCAGCAGGACCCGTCTGTACTTCGCCGTCGTGGCCACGGCCCGAGTCTAGTGTCGCGACCCGGAGGTCGTGCGCAGATTCGTGGGCCGGGACGCCGCGGCCAAGGAGCCGAGGAGCACGCGAGGGAGTGCATCCGCAGATGCTCGACCGAGCGCGCGACGAACGGTGTGGGCGAAGCCCTTACGACGTCTTGCCGAGCTCGAACCGAGCGATGCGGCGGACGTGCACGTTCTCTCCGGTCGACGCCGCGAGCGCCGTCACGAGGTCGCCGATGGTCCTGCCAGCGTCCTTGATGTACGACTGCCCGAGGAGCTCGTCCACGTCGGCGGGCTCCATGGCCGCGACCTGCATCGCGATCTCGCGCGCCAGGTCCTTGAAGTCCTGGTTGCGCGCGACGAAGTCCGTTTCGCTCGACAGCTCGACCAGAGCGCCGATGCGCCCGCCGGCATGGATATACGCCTCCACGGCGCCCTGGTTGGCTTCGCGCTCCGCTGTCTTCGCCGCGCGCGCGAGCCCGCGCTCCTTGAGGAGCGACTTCGCCTTCTCGTAGTCGCCGGCGGCATCCTGGAGCGCCCTCTTGCAGTCCATGACGCCGGCACCGGTCTCTGTCCGGAGCTTCGCGACCTCCCGCGCGCCGGCCACCCGCTACTCGCCCTCTTTCTTCGTGCCCGGTGCGGGCTTCGCGGGCGCGGAGCCGCTCGCGTCGGGCGCGGGCTGCGCGATCGACTCGTCGGTCGACGGAGCGGTCTCGTCGGCCGCCGGGCGCCCCTCGGATGCGTCCGCGACCGGCTCCTCGTAGCCCCCGATCGGGTACTCGTCCTCCTCCGGCTCGTAGACGCGCGGCGTCCGCCGCCCGCGCGGCGCGCCGCCGGCCTCAGCCGCCTCTTCTTCGCCGTCCGTCGCCGTCCGGTAGCCCATGTCCTCGGGAGTTGCCTCCTTGTGCGCGGCGTCGTACTCCTGTCGGCCCTCGAGGATCGCGTCGGCCATCTTCTGGCAGATGAGCTTCACCGCGCGGATCGCGTCGTCGTTCGCCGGAATGATCACATCGATGAGATCCGGGTCGCAGTTCGTGTCGACCATCGCAACGATCGGGATCTCAAGGCGACGCGCCTCCTCGACCGAGATGTGCTCGCGATGCGGGTCGACGACGAACAGGCACGTCGGCGGGCGCTTCAGCTCGCGCACGCCCTGGAAGAAGCGGTCGAGCCGGATACGCTCGTCCTCGAGCCGCTGCGCGTCCTTCTTCGGCATCGTGAGGAAGTCGCCGCGCTCCTTGCGGTCGGTGAGCTCGTTCAGACGGTTGATGCGGCGCTGGATCGTCGTGAAGTTCGTCAGGAACCCGCCCAGCCAGCGCTGGTTCACGTAGTGCATCCCAGCGCGCTTGGCCTCCTCGGCGATCGACTCCTGGGCCTGCTTCTTCGTGCCGACGAAGAGGACCTGGCCACCGTTCGAGGAGTGGTCGCGGACGAACGTGTACGCCTCCTCGACGCGCGCGAGCGTCTGCTGCAGATCGATGATGTGGATCCCGTTGCGCTCCATGAAGATGAAGCGCTTCATCTTGGGGTTCCAACGCCGGGCCTGGTGGCCGAAATGGACGCCCGACTCGAGCAGCTGCTTCATGGTGACGACCGGCATGGCTCTCACTTCCCTTGTTCCGCCGCCGCCTACGCGAGCGCCCCTTGTCGTTCTCAGGGGAGGGCGCTGTCCAGGCCGGCGTGTGAAGTACCGGCGTGCGGCCGGTCCAGACCAAGTGTAGCCCTCCTGGGCACCCGCGGATGAGGGCGAGCGACGATCGGCCAGGGATGCGATGAAAGCGACGCAACGATCGCCTAGGCCGCGACCGTCTCCCTTGCCGCGCGTCGGGCGACGTCCGCGAGGCCCGCGATGAAGCGCGG
>Ga0136633_1003434_pt1 | contig 10435 bp, 12 predicted proteins | sample AntDrymeUQ832206_2_FD_105494 | JGI IMG/M metagenome (GOLD analysis project Ga0136633, IMG submission 105494) | Polar desert sand microbial communities from Dry Valleys, Antarctica - metaG UQ83 (22.06) | ecosystem: Environmental > Terrestrial > Soil > Desert | place: Antarctica: Dry Valley...
CCGAAGGCGGCGTGGCGGTTCACCTCCCGATCGATGATCACCTGGTCGGCATCGTCGAAGGCGGCGGGATCCCGGTTGGCGGCGGGGAACGGCAGCAGCACCCAGTCGTCGGCCTGCATCGGGCAGCCGTTGAAGTCCATGTCCTCCCGCACCAGGCGCGCCATGGTGACCGGCGCATAGGCCCGGAGCAGCTCCTCCATCGCCGTGGGCAGGAGGTCGGGTTCGGCCACGAGGCGTTCGAGATCGGCCGGGGTGGAGGCGAGGTGGAAGAGCGACGCGCCGATGGCGCTCCAAGTGGTGTCGATGCCGGCGAGGAGCAGGAGCGCCATGGTGCCCACGGCGTGGTCCGGGGTGAGCGGTTGCCCGTCCATCTCGGAGCTCAGCAGGAAGCTGGTGAGGTCGTCACGCGGGTTGGCTACGTGGTCTTCCACCTGTTCGATCAGGTACTGGAACAAGACCATCATCCCGTTGGCCCGATGCTCGAGTGGGAGGGCCACGCCCTCGAGCACGTGCTTCACGAAGCCCCGGAACCGGTCAGCGTCGGCCTCGGGGAAGCCGAGCATGGTGGCGATCACCCGCACGGGGATGTGCTGGGCGTACTCCTCGGCGGCGTCGACGACGTCGCGCTCGCCCATCGCCGCGATGAGCTCCTCGCAGTAATCCCGCGTGGCCGCTTCGAGCTTGTCGATGGCCTGCGGCGAGAATGCTGGCAGGAGCAGCCGACGGGCACCCTTGTGGAAGGGCGGGTCCGAGGAGATAGGCGGAGCGATGCCCTGTGGGGCCATCTCGACCGGGGGGCGGAACGGGGACATGACGACGCTGCGGGAAGTGAAGCGCTCCGTGTCGTAGGCGATGGCGGCCACGTCCTCGTGGGACGTGGGCAGCCAGGCGCCGCCATAGCGCTCGGTGCGGGCCACCGGGCACCCTGACGCACGGATGTCATCCCAGATCGGGAAGGGGTTGGCGGCGTACGCATCGTCCGTGTGATCGAAGTCGGTGGCCCAGTCCTGCACCGGCGGATGGTCGGTCCTGTCCGCTTCGCTCGCGAGCTCACTCATCAGGCGTCCTCGTCGATCGTGATGGCCTGCTCGGGGCAGTTGGCCGCCGCCAGGCGAGCCCGGCCGTGCTCGTCCTCGGCGACGGTGCCGTCGCGGATGACCTGGGCGTTACCGATGTCGTCGGGCTCGAACACCGCTGGAGCGAGGGCGTAGCAGCGGCCGTGGCCCTCGCAGCGCTCGTCATCAACGTGGACCTTCATCCCAGCAAGGTAATCCGTCACGGTTTCGTTCACGCGCGAGGCTGCGGCCATGACTGCCGTCCCTGACTTTGCGGGCGACCTGCCCTCCGCCGACGACGACACCCTTGTCGCCGTGCTCGCGCTGGCTGACGTGCCCCCGATGCTGGCCGCACTCTCGGCGACCCTCGGTGACCCAAGCCTCGCCCCCGACCACCTCCGCCCCGACCTCTCCGTGCTTCTCGACCCGAGCGCCGGGTTGAGCGAAGAGCAGCTCGCCGAGGGTCGGCAGCTGGCCCTGTCGGGTCTGCGCCGGTTGCGCGACGGTGAGGTCACACCGATGCCACAGTCCGGCCATGACCTTGAGGGGCTGCTCGACTTCCTCTCTGGTGGTCGACCGATCGACGACTACATCGAGCTCCTGCGCGAGGAGCTGGCCCTGGGCGAAGACCTGCGCGCCCCCGACTGGCACAAGGACGACGTGGCCCCCGACCGCCCCTTCCGGGTGGCGGTGATCGGGGCGGGCATGTCCGGGCTGGTCGCCGCTCACCGACTGCGCCAAGCCGGGCTGGAGGTCGTCGTTCTGGAGAAGAACGACGACGTGGGCGGCACATGGCTGGAGAACTCGTACCCTGGTTGCCGGGTCGACGTCTCCAACCTCTTCTACAGCTACTCCTTCGCCCAGCGGAGCGACTGGCCCGAGCACTTCTCGTCGCAGCCCGTGCTGCTCGACTACTTCCGCTCGGTGGCGCAGGACTGCGGCCTTCGCCCGCTGATCCGCTTCGGCACCGAAGTCACCTCGGCCACCTTCGACGAGGCATCCGCCTCCTGGCGCCTGGACCTGGCCACGCCGGAGGGCGATGAGGTGCTCGAGGCCCATGCGGTCGTGTCGGCCGTCGGCCAGCTCAATCGCCCAAACGTGCCATCCATCCCCGGTGCCGACCGGTTCGCTGGCCCCGCCTTTCACAGCGCCCGGTGGGACCACTCGGTGGACCTGACGGGCAAGCGGGTAGCCGTGATCGGCACCGGCGCCAGCGCCGCCCAGCTGATCCCGGTGATCGCCGAGCAGGTCGCCGACCTGACCATCTTCCAGCGCACCCCGGCGTGGTTCATCCCCGCCCCGAGCTACACCCAACCGATCGAGCCTGAGGTGCGCTGGCTGCGCCGGAACGTGCCCGGCTACACGCACTGGAGCCGGTTCTGGGTGTTCTGGCGGACGGTCGAGGGGATGCTGCCGATGGCCGTGGTCGACCCGGAGTGGGACGGAGGTGAGCGATCCGTCAGCGCCGCCAACGACATGATGCGCGAGATGCTCTCGGGCTACCTCGCCGGCGAGCTCCAAGGACACCCCGAGCTGCTCGAGCAGGTGGTGCCGGCCTACCCCCCCTTCTCCAAGCGCTTCATCCTGGATGACGGCGCGTGGGCCCGAACGCTCAAGGCCGACCACGTGCACCTCGTCGGCGATGGCATCGCCGAGATAACCCCCGCGGGGGTCATGACTGAGGACGGGCAGCTCCACGAGGCCGACGTGCTGATCTACGGCACGGGGTTCAGGGCCTCGGAGTTCCTCATGCCGATGCGGGTGACCGGCCGCGACGGCGTCGATCTGCACGATCGGTGGGCCGGCGATGCCCGCGCCTACCTCGGCATCACCCTGCCGGGGTTCCCCAACCTGTTCCTGCTCTACGGCCCCAACACCAACATCGTCGTGAACGGGAGCATCACCTACTTCTCCGAGTGCGAGGTGCACTACATCACCGCCTGCCTGCGGGAGCTGCTCACCGAGGGCATCGCGGCCATCGACCCGAAGCCCGAGGTGCACGACGCCTACAACGAGCGCATCGACGCCGAGAACCTGCGCATGGCGTGGGGCGTGTCGACGGTGAACAGCTGGTACAAGAACGCCACCGGTCGCACGGCGCAGAACTGGCCCTTCAGCCTCCTCGAGTACTGGCAGCAGACCCGCCAGCCCAACCTCGACGACTACGAGCGGCTCTGAGGCTTTCTACACCTCCTCGTGGTCTGTGTCGTGGGGCACGACCAGGCCGGTGTCGGGCAGGGATGGGTAGAGGAAGCGGGCGAGCGCGACGGCAGCCAGTCCGCCGACGATCTGAGCCGCAATGAAGGCGGGCGCCGATGACGGCTTGATCCCGGCGAAGGTGTCACTCAGGGTGCGGGCGCTCGTGACGGCGGGGTTGGCGAAGCTGGTCGAGGACGTGAACCAGTAGGCAGCCGCGATGTACCCACCGACTGCGAAGGGCGCGGCGTCGGAGCGCCCGGAGCGCACGACGCCGAGGATCACCATCATCAAGCCGAAGGTGGCAACCAGCTCGCCGAGCCACAGCCCACCCGATGACCGTTCCTGGGTCGCGGCGGTCACCGCCGGGAGCTCGAACATGAGGTTGGCGACCACAGCTCCGGCACAGCCACCAAGCACCTGGGCCGGGATGTAGATCGCCAGCTGGCGGCTCGAGATCCCACCGAGGAGGCGATCGGCGAGGCTCACCACCGGGTTGAAGTGGGCTCCGGACACCGAGCCAAAGGCCAGGATCAGCGCCACGAGGCCTGCGCCCGTGGCGATCGAGTTCTCCAACAGCTGCAGGCCGCCGTCATCGGGTGAGAGGCGCTGGGCGAAGATGCCCGAGCCGACGACGATGGCCACCAGCAGCGCGGTGCCGACGGCCTCGGCAGTGGCCATCCGGAGCAGATCTCGGTTCAACTGACTAGCAGCAGCGCGCGGCCGATTCCGGCGCCGAGACGCAGCCCAGGGCGGCCTCTGTGGGGGCGACGGTGCGCAGGTCGCCCGGGGCCATCTCCACGTCGCTGAGCACGGTGTAGATCTCCCACGGCTCGCCGTCGGGAGCATCGATCCACACCTTGTCCTGCACCGCGTAGCAACAGGCCACCTCGTCCTCGGTGGCGCAGGCGAGGCCCTCATCGGTCAGCCGGGTCTTGGCGGCGGCCACCTCGTCGGTGCTCTCCACCTCCACGCCCAGGTGGTTCAGGGTGCCGGGGTCGCCGTTGGCCGCGATGAGCACCAGCTTCAAGGGCGGCTCGGCGATGGCGAAGTTCGCGTACCCCGGGCGCAGCTTGGCCGGATCGGTGGCGAAGAGCTTGGAGTAGAAGGCCACCGCCTGGTCGAGGTCGGACACGTTCAAGGCTAGTTGCACTCGTGACATCGGAAGCCTCCTGATAGATTCGTTGTGGTCGATACGTCTACTCTCGCGAACACATCGACGTCTGTCAATGGGTCGGAGGCATCCATGAGCAAGAAGTCCCTCGCCGGGCTCGACACCGAGCCATGCTGTGCCTCGGTCATCAGCGCGCCGCTGGGCGAGCGGGAAGCCGAGCAGCTCGCTCGGGCCTTCGCCGCCCTGGCCGACCCGGTCCGCCTGCGGCTGTTGAGCATGATCGCCAGCGTCGAAGAGGTGTGCTCGTGCGACCTGCTGGTACCGCTCGGCAAGGCGCAGCCTACGGTCAGCCACCACACCAAGACCCTCGCCGAGGCGGGGCTGATCGTGGGTGAGAAGCGCGGCCGCTGGGTCTACTGGCGCATCATCCCCGAAGGTCTCGCTGCCCTCCACCAAGCCCTGGCGCCGGACCGACGTCCCTGACGCACGGTTGGACCTACTTGACAGCACGAATACGGAATGAATGATCATTCCGTATCGTGCTAGCCATCTCTGACAAGCGTGAGGCGATCCTGGCGGCGGCGCTCGAGCTGTTCGAGGAGCGCACCTACGCGGGGTGTGCGATGCCGCTGGTCGCCGATCGGGCGGGCGTGGGGGCCGGGACGATCTACCGGTACTTCGCCAGCAAGGAGGCGCTGGGCAACGCGCTCTACCAACGCTGGAAGGCCGAGATGGCCCGCTACTTGTTCGATGGCGGGCCGTCGGTCGACGAGCCCCGTGCTGCGTTCGGTCACCTGTGGCGCCAGCTGATGGCCTTCGCCATCGACCACCCTCGAGCCCTGGCGTTCCTCGAGACCCACAAGCACGCGCCCTATCTCGACGAGGACAGCCGGGTGGCCGCCATTGCGATCGACGTCGCGGCGGCGGCCTTCGCCGCCGACCTCCAGGCCACCGGCGCGGTGCGAGCGGCTCCACCGGCGGAGCTGATCGCCCTTGTCTTCGGTGCCTTCGTGGGCCTGACCAAGGCCATCGACACCGGCGCCGTCACCGTCGACCACGACTTCCTCACCCGAACCGAGCACGCGGTCTGGCATCTGCTGGCCGCTTGAAGGAGCAACCAATGGCAACCGTCCTGATCACCGGGTGCAGCAGCGGCTTCGGCCGACTCGCCGCGCTGCGCTTCGCCCACGAGGGCCACACCGTGGTGGCCACCATGCGCACACCGTCCAAGGGCAAGGACCTCCTCGCCGAGGCCGAAGCCTCGGGCCTGGACCTGCGCGTCATCACCCTGGACGTGACCGACGAGGCCTCGGTGCAAACCGCCATCGCGGAGGCTGTCGCCGCCGTCGGGCCACTCGATGTCGTCGTCAACAACGCCGGCATCGAGCTGCGCGGCCCGATCGAGCAGGCCAGCGAGGCGGAGGTGCACGCCCAGTTCGACACCAACGTGTTCGGCCTGTTGCGGGTGCTGCGCGCCGTCGTCCCGGCGATGCGAGAGCGACGAGCTGGTGTGATCGTCAACGTGGGCTCCATCGCCGGGCTCGTCGCCCGCCCCTACGGCGGCCTCTACGCCGCCACCAAGCACGCCGTGGAGGCGATCACCGAGGCGTTGCACTACGAGCTGGCTCCCTTCGGGGTGCGGGTCGCCGTGATCGAGCCGGGCCAGTTCGCCACCGAGCTCCTCGCCAATGCCCTCGTTGCCGACGCCTTCACCGACACCTCGCCCTACTGGACGGACTCTGAGATCTTCGACACCAAGGTCCAGACCCTGGTCCCGGGCGGCGAGCCGGCCGACCCCGGCCCGGTCGTCGACGCCATCGTGCACGCCGCCCTCGACCCCACCGCGCCGCTGCGAAGCCTGGTGGGCGCCGACGCCGAGCTGATCATGGCCGTGCGGGCGGGCAGCGACTTCGAGACCTTCGAGCAGACGATGCGGACCTCACTGGACTGGTGGGCATGAGCGGCACCGGCCGTCGGGCCCTCGTGACCGGCGCTTCGGGGGGGATCGGTCTCGAGCTGGCCCGCCTCCTCGCCGCGGACGGCTACGCCCTCACCCTCGTGGCCCGCAGCGCCACCAAGCTGGACGCCCTCGCCACCGAGCTCGGCGGCGCCCAGGTCGTCGCCGTCGACCTCAGCGCGCCTGGGGCGGTCGACCAGGTGGTGGCGGCGACGGCGGCTGTCGACGTGCTCGTCAACAACGCCGGCGTCGGCGACTTCGGTCCGTTCGCAACCGCCGACGCCGCCAGGACAGCCGGCATGCTCCAGCTCAACATCGCCGCCCTCACCGAGCTCACCGGCGCCTACTTGCCCGGAATGTTGGAACGCGGCCGCGGGCAAGTGCTCAACGTGGCGTCGACTGCCGCGTTCCAGCCCGGACCGCTCATGGCCGTCTACTACGCCACCAAGGCCTACGTGCTGTCCTTCAGCGAAGCCATCGCCGAGGAGCTGCGCGGCACCGGCGTGACCGTCACCGCTCTGTGCCCTGGCCCAACCGCCTCGGGCTTCCAGGCCGGCGCCGCCATGGAGGACTCCAAGCTCGTCAAGGGCCGCAAGCTCCCCAGCGCCGCCGCGGTGGCCAAGGCCGGCTACAAGGCCATGCAGCGCGGCGACGCCATCCATGTCGTCGGGCTCAACAACAAGGTGCTGGCCTCCTCGGTGCGGTTCACACCGAGACCGGTCATCCGCCGGCTCGTGCATCGCATGCAGCGCGCGACCTCTGAGCCCGTCGTCGCGGTCTCGCCCGCGACTCCTGGAGCGAAAGGCCCCACGCTTGAGTGACAAGTCCACTCCGACGAACCGGGCGTCGATGCGACGCCAGTGGAAGCTGCACAAGCTGGTGTGGAACCTGTCGGGCGGCCGTCTCGGGCGCAGGGTGACAGGTCAGCCGGTGCTCGAGCTTGTGACGACCGGCCGTCGCAGCGGTGCGCCCCGCACGATCCTCATCACCCACGTGGTCGATGAGGGGCGTCCCGTCATCATCGGCGCCAATGCCGGGGCAACCCACGACCCGGCGTGGGTCAACAACCTGCGAGCAGACCCGGCGTGCCGGATCCGGCGCGAGGGCCGCTGGCGAGACGCCCGGGCCGAGTTCCTCGCCGGGACGGACCACGAACGCACCTGGCTCATCGCCGTCGCCGCCACCCCGGCTACGCCGACTACCTGGCCGTCGCTCAGCGGCCCATCCCGATCGTGGCCTTCGACGAGCGCTGATCAACCATCGCGAGTGGGCTAAAGGTACGCACATGCGCCTGCACATAGTGCTGGAGGACGCGATGGTGCCGGCTGGGTCCGGGACCAGCGGGGCGCCGACGCTCGCCGAGCCGGCTGAGTGGCTCGCCTGCTGCTCGACTCCACTGTTCTGATCGACGCCCTGCGCGGGCGCCCGGCGGCTGGTCGGGTCGCCGCGCTCCGGCGCTCCGGGGTGGAGCCATGGGTGTGCGCCATCTCCGTCGAGGAGATCTGGCGTGGGCTCCGACCCACCGAGGAAGCGCCGGCGAGCCGACTCTTCCGAGGCCTTCGCCTGGCGCCGCTCGGTGTGGCCGAGGGTGTCCGGGCCGGGTCGTGGCGACGAGACCACGCCGAACGTGGGATCACCCTGCACCAGGTCGACTGCCTCATCGCGGCCGCCGCCATGGGCATCGGGGCGACGTTGGCCACCGCCAACGTGGCCGACTTCCCGATGCCGGGCCTCCGGATGGAGGACTGGCCCGTCAACGAGTGACCACCACCCCGACCTCGTCATCGTCGACCTCGGCGGACCAAGGCCGAAAGTCCCGAGGAGAAGAGGCGGAGTGCTCGACGCCTACGGTTGGCTGATCATGAGCGAAGTCGCAGGACCGAAGAGCCTCAGACACCTGCTCGACGCAGTGCTGACGTTGAGCTCCGACCTGGACCTGCCAGCCATGCTGCGGCGCATCGTCGAGAGCGCCGTCGACCTCGTCGACGCCACCTACGGGGCGCTCGGCGTACTGGACGACACGGGAACCCGGCTGGCTCAGTTCATCACCGTGGGGATCGACGACGAGGCTCATCGTGCGATCGGGAACCTTCCCGAGGGGCACGGGATCCTGGGTCTGCTCATCATCGACGCCAAGCCGCTCCGGCTCCCCGATCTCAACGAGCACCCGGACAGCTACGGGTTTCCGCCCAACCACCCGCCGATGACCTCTTTCCTGGGCGTCCCGATCCGGCTGCGCGACCAGGTGTTCGGCAACCTGTACCTCACCGACAAGTCCTCAAGTGAGGTGTTCACCGACGTGGACGAGGAGCTCGCAGTTGGCCTGGCCGCCGCGGCCGGTGTCGCCATCGAGAACACCCGCTTGCACACCAAGCTGCACGAGCTGGCGCTGGTCGAGGACCGCGAGCGCATCGCCCGGGATCTGCACGACACGGTGATTCAGAGGTTGTTCGCATCTGGCATGTCGCTGCAGAGCACCGTGACGCTGGTCCACAGCGATCCGACGGCGGCCGTCGAGCGGATCGGGGCCGCCGTCGACGATCTCGACGTCACTGTGAAGCAGATCCGCACCGCCATCTTCGGCCTGGAGAGCGCCCGATCGGCGCACGATGGCCTACGGAACCGCCTGCTGGCCCTGCTTCGGGAGGCAGCCGGGCCGCTGGGCTTCGAGCCGCGCATCCTGCTCGACGGCCCCGTGGACACCGGTCTCGATGAAGGCGTCGGCGTCGAGCTGCTCGCCACTCTCCGGGAGGCCTTGAGCAACGTCGCCCGACACGCAAAGGCGAGCCGGGTCGATGTGGAGATCTTGGTCGAGGCAGAGGCCTGCTTGCGCGTGACGGATGACGGGGTCGGCCCTCCCGACGATGACGCTCCCCGAGGCAACGGACTCCGCAACATGGCGGCGAGAGCGGCACGTCTGGGGGGCACCCTCGAGCTGCGAAGCAACCATCCATCGGGAACGATCATCGAGTGGCGGGTGCCCAAGGGCTGAAGGTTCACTCCAGGGCGAGGTCCTGCCAAGCTGGTCGACGGCACCGTGGGCGATGGCCGGAGGTCCTACGGACGCACCTTCGGCGACATCCACGTACACGTCAGCGCTCCCGAGCCAACCCAATAGCACGGGTCGTACCGTCCATACGGTAGCGTATGTGCGTGGCCCTATCGAAGATGGACTGGACCGAGGCGGCGCTAGTGGCGCTCGCACGAGACGGGCTGGCGGGCGTCGCGGTCGAGCCGCTGGCCCGGCAGCTAGGGGCGACCAAGGGCAGCTTCTACTGGCACTTCGTCGACCGGGCCGACCTCATCCGCGCGACCGTCGAGCTCTGGGAACAGCGGGAGACCACCGAGGTGATCGACCGCATCCAAGCCATCCCCGACCCCCGCGAACGGCTGACCGCCCTGGGGGCCGGCGCCTACGCCAGCGCCGCCCGCGGCAACGCCCACGCCGCGTTGCTCGCAGCCGCCTCCGATCCCCGGGTGCGACTGGTGCTCGAACGCGTCACCCGTACCGAGCTGGCCTTTCTGGAACAGCTTTACCGCGACCTCGGCGTGCCGGCCGGCCGAGCCGCTCGCCACGCCCGCCTGGCCTACGCCCTCTTCCTTGGAATCGGCGACCTGCGCCGCGCCGACCCCGACGGGGATCCCGCCGGCCGAGAGCTCGACGCCTACCTCAAGATGGCCGTCGACGTCATGATCCCGCCGGCCCGCGCCACCCAACGCCGCGGCGTCGCCCGCCGCCCGGCGTCCTAACGCCCGGAGACAGCCGCCCGCAGGAACCGGGCGACGATGGGAGCGGCGTCACCAAGGCACGCGATCCAGTGGCCCCTTGGGGGCAACTTCTGACAGTTGCGTCAGGTAGGGTGCCACCGCCATGGTCGTCGACGGATGGGTGAACCTCCTTCCTGAAGCCTTCGCCGCGAAGTGGATGGCCCAAGAGGAGAACCAGGAGGTCCACACGCTCTTCGGGGACGACCTCGCCAAGGGCCCCACCTCCTGATGGGGTTCGACCCAGCCGGCGAGCACCTGGGCGCACACGCCCTCGCCACCCCGGACAAGGCGGCGCTCGTCATGCACGGCTCGGGGGAGGTGCGCACCTACGGCGAGATCGACGAC
>Ga0136633_1003435_pt1 | contig 10433 bp, 7 predicted proteins | sample AntDrymeUQ832206_2_FD_105494 | JGI IMG/M metagenome (GOLD analysis project Ga0136633, IMG submission 105494) | Polar desert sand microbial communities from Dry Valleys, Antarctica - metaG UQ83 (22.06) | ecosystem: Environmental > Terrestrial > Soil > Desert | place: Antarctica: Dry Valley...
CGCCGTTACGCCGAACGGCCTGCTTGGTCGTGGCGATCTGCTGGTAGAGGTTGTCCTTCATGTACGGGCCGGCGGTTGTCAGCGCGACCATCGCATCGGGGCGAGGCAGAGGTCCCGTATCGGTGAAGATGCAGCTCACCTGCTCGCCGGGGTGAACATAGATCGCAATCCTGCCAACCGTCGTTTCGTCTATGTGGACCCCGTCGCAGTCGATGTCGAGCGGGACCCACGGCGCGATGGGCGGCCGGGTGACCGTGTAGCGCCCGGCAGGAAGGTCGCGGAAGGTTTGCTGGTTCGGCAGCGCCGCGTCCGTGTCGTCATCGAGCGCGAACGGCCCCAGATCGCCTTCGAAGGAGTAGTCGGTGCTGCGATTGGGGGTGACGTCCAGGGTGATGCTGATCTCGCCCGATCCCTGGCCGATCCCGTCGACACGCAGCTCAACCAGCCGGGCGTGCAGGTCGGCGACCACATCCGCGTAAGCGGGACCGGACGCGACACTGGTCATCTCCCATTCATCGGCGACCAGGTCGTACAACTCCTTTTCCCCGTTCACGTACTCGATGTAATGCCAGCGTTTGTCGGAGTCGTAGGCAGCGGTCGTTCGCAGCGCGGCGTAGCTCATTCCACCGTTGACGTAGTAGGCCTCGAGAACGGCGTCGCGGGCCAGGTTCGGAACGCCGCCATTGATCAGCGGGACGAGGCTCAATCCATCCGGGCCCGTCCGCCCGTGGGCGAATGGCCCGAGCACGCACGTCTCGGCCAGCACACAGAAAGTGGGCGCGAGGTCAATGTTCGAGACCACATCATTGATCCGGCGTGCCTCGTCTCCCCAACCAGCCGCCGGCCAGCGCATGTAGAGAGGCAGCGGCGTCGTGTACGGCCAGGTCTTCTTCTGGCCGATGCGATGTGCGCCCCAGCCCATGCCGTTGTCGGCGGTGAACAGCATGAGCGTGTTGTCGAGCCGGCCCTCGGCCTCGAGCTCGTCGATCACCTGGCCGATGGCTCGGTCCACGCCGAGCATCTCCTCGCAGTAGCGGACCAGAGACCAGCCGTTGGGCTCGGCCAGCAGCGGCAGCGCCCGAATCCCACTCGGCTTGTCGGACACATCCGCCTCGTTGTAGTTGGGCGGGGTGTAGCGCGGGATACCCGCGCAACGAGGATCGCCAACGTCCTGGGGCATCGGCCTGTTGGGGGCGTGCAGGTTGTACGTCGACAGGACGGCGAAGATGGGCGTCTCAGCCGGCGTTTGCTGGAAACGCGCCACGGCGGCGTTGGCGACCATCTGCGTGGAGTGCACGTTGTTCACCTGTGACTCGCCCTGCTTCGTGTGCCAGGTGAAGTTGTTGAACGAGCCGTTGACGCCTTTGATGACGTCGAGCTGCGTCCAGCCCGCGTCGTGCTCGAGCCACTGCTGGGGGCTGAGCGAGGAGTTCCCGTTCAGGTACTTGCCGATGTACATGGAGGCGTAGCCGGCGTCCTGCATCGCCTTGCCAATGTGCTCGGAAGGATCGAACAGCAGGGCGTCGTTCCTGATCACGCCGGTGTTGTGCGTATGCAGCCCGGTCAGCAGGTTCGCGCGCCCCGGGCAGCACAGCGGGGTCTCGCCGATGGCATTCGAGAATTCGATGCCGCGCTCGACGAAGTGCTCGGCGATGTTCGGCGTCCGGGCCGGGTCGTTCCACAGACTGCCGTCGTGCGGCGACACGTCGTCGAGGTAGAAGAGGATGATGTTCGGGCGCTCCGGGAGCGGCTCCGCGAGTTCTCCAGCCACGGCGGAGCCGGCCAGGCCGAACACGAGCGCGCCCGCGGCGGCGACGGCTGCTAGGCGATGCATGAACTGGTTCCCCCGGGTGACGGCTGGGGAGCCATCATCGGCGATCGTGTCAACCAACGCACGACGGTCCGGCGGAACTAGATCGGCAGTCGCTGGAGGAGCGTCAGGAGCGGCCGAGTCGCCGTTGTCGGCGCTTCCACGACCGGCACGCGCAGCCACGACTCGTCGCGCACGCCTGGCCTGTAGCGGCCCGCCAGCAGGCGCGCGGAGATCTCGGTCAACCCCATCGAGGTGATCGCGTCGGCGAGAGTCAGGCCCTCGCCGCGCAGGCCGCGACTGACGACGCATCGAGCGGTATCCATCAGCACCACGGCAAGCCGCTGGCGGCGGGCCTCGAAGGGGAGGCCGATCAACGGCTCGCCGAGGTCATAGAGCAGATCCGACGCGACGAAGGCAGGCGTACCGTCGCGGGAATCAGGCTCGCTGAGGCGGTGCCGCAGGAGCTCCTGGTCGGGCCTGCCCTGATCGTCCAGGACCAGCAGCGAGCCCTCGACCACAAGCTGGTCGTGGGCGAAGTCGCCGCCCATTGATGAAAGCTCCGGGAAGGCCGCCAGCGGGTCGGCAAGATGCTCGATCTGAAGTCGGACGCGGAAGTCCTCGACGTAGGCAAGGGCGGACGTGCCCGGCCACCACGGCTCGAAGAACCAGTCTGGATCGTCGAACGGAGCCACGCCCAGGGCGGGCAGCATGGGACGTAGCCAGAGGGGGAGGGCACGTCGCTCGCCCGGGTCGATCTGGAGAGGCAGCTGCTCCGGTTCCGATGAAGCTGGCATGGTGGACAGCTGCTGGCTCAAGCGGTCTTGCGCCGTCGTTCCTGCTTGGAAGCGTCAGCCTTGGCGGCGGCGGCGGCCGCGGCCTTGGCTGCCGTCCGCTTGGTGCCCGACTTGATATCGGCCACGTTGTCCGATCCGGCCTTGGCCTTGGCTGCCCTGCTTGTCTTGGCCGCCGTAGCGGAGCCGCCAGTTCGCGACTCGCGCGCCGCCGCGAGGCTTGCCTCCAGGACGCTCATCAGGTCGGCGATCTTGGTCGGCGCCTCACTGGGCTTGACTTTCTCTGCCGGCTTGCCGGCAACCTTGGCCTCGAGGACCTTGACCAGTGCCTCGCGGTACTCGTCCTTGTAGTTCTCAGCCACGAAGTCGCCCTTCATAGCTTCGACGAGCTGACGGGCCATGGTCAGCTCCGCAGGCTTGAACTCGAAGTCCTCCTGGGGTACGTCGAGCTCGCCCACGCTGCGCACCTCGTCCGGCCAATAGAGGGTGGAAAGCAGCATCGTCGTCGAATATGGGTTGATCGCAGCCAGCACCTCGCGATCCTTGAGCACGATCTTGGCGATGGCCGACAGGCCCTCCTCCTCAAGAACCTCCTTGAGCAGGTAGAACGCCTTGCGGCCGATCGGCTCAGGCTCCAGGTAATACGCCTGCTTGACGAAGCTGGTCACGCTGGCGTCGCGCTTGGCGTCGAGGAAGAGCTCGATCTCGATCGATCGCATCGTCTTCAAAGGGACAGAATCGAAGTCCTCCTCGTCGATGACGATGTACTGGCCCTTGCTGTACTCGAAGCCGCGGACTGTCTCGCTGCGCGAAATCTCGCCGTGCTCCGGACAATGGACCTTCATCTGGATCCGGTTGAGGCACGTCTTATGCAGCAGGTTGAAGCTCAAGCCGCCGCGCGCTTCGGTGGCCAGGTACAGCTTGACCGGCACGGTCACCAGGCCGAATTGGATCGCGCCGCGCCACATGGAGCGAGGCATGCAGTCTCCTTCCTGTGCGGTGCTCGTCCCCGCGTGCGAAGCCGAAGCCGCGCACGCAAAGGATACGCCGCGCAGAGGGGCGCAGTTACCGCGCTTGGTTTTTCACGGGCCGCGTTGACGATCGGTGTGACCGGTCAACCGCCCACCGGTGAGATCGATCAGGTGCCCAACGAGGCCAAGGCACCCATTAGCCTCCGATTGACCGTTCTGACCGATCACTCCGTCGCCAGCGCCCGATTGAGGGCTGAGGATCCAGGTCGACCGCTCGTCGACTGCTCGTTGAACTATGTGACCGATCGGGCAAGCCGACCGCACACGACCCCCAGCTACCGGTCGCTACTCTTTGCGGCGTGACTGATCTGACGCCCGCTCCGTCGCCGGGCTCAGCCAGCATCGACGCCCGTCGGCTATGGGCTGCGCTGCGCGAATCGGTCGGCAGCGCGATGGTCGGCGCCCATGAGCCGCTGCGCCTGCTGACAGCCGCGCTCCTGGTCAGTGGCCATGTGCTGGTGGAAGACGTGCCCGGCGTGGGCAAGACTCTCCTGGCCAAGGCGTTCGCCCGGTCGCTGGGCCTGAGCTTTGCGCGAGTCCAGGGCACGCCCGATCTGCTCCCCAGCGACGTGACCGGAAGCAGCATCCTCGACGGGTCCTCGTTCCGCTTCGTGCCCGGCCCGATCTTCAGCAACGTGGTCCTCTTCGACGAGATCAACCGCGCCACTCCGCGGACCCAGTCGGCGCTCCTCGAGGCGATGCAGGAGCGACAGGTCTCCGTGGACGGCCAGACTCGCCCGCTCCCAAGGCCCTTCGTGGTCCTCGCAACGCAGAACCCGATCGAGCTCGAGGGGACCTTTGCGCTGCCCGAGGCGCAGCTCGACCGTTTCCTGGTCCGCGTCGAGCTCGGCTACCTGGAGGAGGTCGACGAGCGCCAGATGCTCCGTCGCCTACGCGGCAGCGACGACCTGGTCGACCAGGTGCAGCCGGTCGTGGGCGCTGACGATCTGGCCGCGGTCAGCGCGCAGGTGCGCTCCGTGCTCGTCAGTGATGACGTCGAGGGTTACCTGCTCGCGCTCGTCCGGGCCACGCGCGAGCACCGCGACATACGGCTGGGCGCCAGTCCGCGCAGCGCCGTCGCCCTCTATCGTGCCAGCCAGGCCTGGGCAGCCCTGGAGGGTCGCTCGTTCGTGCTGCCCGATGACGTGAGTCACCTGGTTCGACCGGTGCTCGCCCATCGGCTCGTGCTCGACCTGGACCGGGAGCTCCGTGGAGCGACCCGCGACGCGGTGCTCGACGAGGTCCTGGACGCGACAGCGGTACCGCTCGCCGAGAGCGCATGAACAGGTGGGCCACGGCAGGTGTCGCGGTCGTGGTGCTCGGGATTACGGTTGGGTCGGCGCCCATAGTCTTCATCGGTGGCGCAATCCTGCTCATCCGGATCGTGGCCGAACGGTGGCCGCGCCGTGTGCTCGATTCACTCGTCTACGAACGATCGGTGAGCCCGACGAAGACCGTCGTCGGTGACGAAGTCGAGCTGCGCATGTCGCTCTGGAATCGCTCCCGACTGCCGATCGCGTGGGCCGAGGCCCAGGAGCGACTGAGCGAGCGCTTGACTCTCAATCCGTCGAGCGCCGTCCCTTCGATCTCCGGGCCACTGCGGCCGTTCGAGCGCGTTACCCGCCGCCTGCGCGTGATACCGACCCGGCGTGGCGTTCATGAGATTGGCCCGGTAATGCTCGGGGTTGCGGAGCACTTTGGAACCCAGCAGCCGCGGATCGACTCGCCGCTCGAGCCTCAGACGCTGATCGCCAAGCCGTTGATGGCACCCGTCGTGGGCTCGAGCCCGCTCTCCGCGCCGCTTGCCCAGATGCGTGCGAAGCGCAGCCTCTTTACCGATCCGACGCTCTTTGCCGGTGTCCGGCCTTTCCAGACCGGCGACCCGCAGAGGTCGATCCACTGGCGGGCATCCGCCCGCGTAGGGGCCACGCAGACGAAGCGCTACGAACCGGCGCTGTCCCGGCAGCAGGTCATTGTGCTCGACGTCCAAACGGTCGAGGGTCCCTACTGGATGCTCGATTACGACGAAGACCTGTTCGAGGAGCTGTGCACCGCGTCGCTCTCGCTCGCGCGTCTGGCGATCTCGAGCGACGCATCGTGTGGGTTCGCGGCCGCCGGCTTCAGCCTGACGACGCAGCGCTTCGTGTACCTGCCGCCTCGAGCGGATCGTGCCCAGATCGAGCGTATCGGCGACGTCCTGGCGCGGATGACGTCCGAGAGCTCGGCGCCCCTGACGAGCCTGCTCGCCTGGCTGCCGCACCGAGTCGCCAAGGGGACGACGCTGACGATCCTCAGCGGACGCAGTCCGCAGTCGAGCGCCGCGGTCGTCAAGCGCCTTGAGCGGTCCGGCTTCCCCGTGCACTTCCTTTTGTTTCGCGACGGGGCCAAATCCACGGGCGAGGGGAGGCGGCTTGGACTGTCCACATGGCCGGCCGCGGTCGAATCGGAGCGCGGCGTGCCCAAGGCGGTCGTGATCAATGGCTGAAGCGATCAACGCCCAGCGGCCCCTGCCGGCATTCAAGTGGATATTCGTCCAGCCATTGCTGCGTGTCGTCGCCGAATCGGCGTGGATCACCGTTCTGTACGCGGCGCTCACAGTGGTGCTCAGTAAGCACGTCCCTCTGCTCGGTCCGATCGAGTTCACCGGGTTCGTCGCTTTCGGCGTCGTTGTGGGCTGGCTCGGGCGGCCGCGCGCGGCGCTGGGTCCAGCGCTGGTGATCATCGCGATGATCGGTGGCGGCGCCCTTGGTTGGATGGCCAGCGCGGACGCCCGAGCGCTTCTGCCCGACCTGGCCCGGGCGGCGGACCGCCATGTGTTCGGTTGGCTTGCTGGACTGGCGGTCCTTCGTGGCGTGGTCGTCAACATCGGCCCGCGCGCCGCCGACGAGCTGGAGGGGATGGTGAAGGTGGTCCCGGCCGCATTGGCCGTGATCTGGGCCTACGTGACGCTCGCGGCTCAGCCTGCGCTTTGGCTTCCCTTCGCCGTCAACGCCATGTGGGGGACGGTCGCCTTTTTGGCCGCGGCGGTGGTTTCGATCGGCATGGCACGACTCGACTTCCTCCACACGGGCATCGTCGATGCGCGCCAACGGCGCGGGTGGCGCTGGCTCATCGTTGCCGTCGGGCTCTGCGTCGTCCCAATCGCCTTACCGGTCGCGGTGCTGAGCGGCATCCCGCTGTCGGCGCTGCTGACACCGATCGCCGGCCCGATTCAGTGGCTGCTTGGGCTCGTGGCCATCCCGCTGAGCTGGATCATCTGGCTGCTGTCGGAGATCCTTCGGCCGATCGCCGGTCCACTGGGTCAGTTCCTGGACGAGATGAGCGCCCGAACCAGGGATCTCGGACAACCGAACTCGCCGGAGTCCTCTGTCGCGGCGTCGCTCATCGCCGCGGCCATCGTGATCGTGACGATTGCCTTCATCCTCCTGGTGATCTTCCTCGTGGCACGCTGGCTGCTCACTCGAAATTCGGGCGTTGACGACGAGCTCGACGCCGCCACGAGCGATACCGAGCGCACCATCGAGGTCCCCCCGCGCGAGCCGAAATCCAGGGAAACACGTTCGCGGGTCCGCCGGTGGGGCGCGCCGAGCGATGTCGTGAGTGCCTACATGAGCGCGCTAGTGGAGCTTCAGGGACACCTTGATCTCGCCCGCCTGCCGAACGAGACGCCCGCCCAACATGCCTCGAGGCTTCGCCATCTCAACGTCGTGGTCGGGGGCGACGTCGCCCGATTGGCCGCCGGCTACCAGCTCGCTCGCTACGGCGAGCGCCGGATCACTCCGCCGGAGAACTTGCGTGCCGTGGGACGTTTCAAGCGGCTCCGTAGCGCGCTGCGCGCGTCAACTCCGTGAACCGCCTGCTTGTCGCCTCCATTGCCGTGGGCTCGATGGCGCCGTTGGCCTGCGCGGCGTCGGTCGGACCGGGCCCGTCTGACGCCCAATCGCCGCGCGCCGATCCGATCCGCTACGTGGCGCTGGGCGACTCGTACACGATCGGAACAGGGGTTGGCAGGAACGACCGCTGGCCGGATCAACTGGTCTTGGCCGTCGGTGACTCAGCGCAGCTCGAGCTGGTCGCAAACCTGGGCGTCAACGGCTACACGAGCGGAGACCTTATCAACGGCGAGCTACCGGAGTTGGCCGACCTGCGGCCTGGCTTCGTCTCCATCCTGATCGGCGTCAACGACGTCGTGCAAGGCGTATCGATCGACCGCTACCGCGCCAATGTCGAGCAGATCCTGGGCGAGGTGCTTGCGCTGGTCCCGCGCGAGCGGATCGTCGTCGTTGCGACGCCCGACTACACGCGCACGCCGCGCGGCGCGGACTTCGGCGATCCCGAGGAACAGCGCGCCGGCATTCGGGCGGTTAACGAAGTCATGCGCGCAGAAGCAACCGAGCGCGGCATCGCCTTCGTCGACGTCGCACCCGTCGCGGACCAGGCGGGCGAAGATCGGGCGCTGGTCGCCGGGGACCAGTTGCACCCTAGTGGAGTCCAGTACGGGCGCTGGGTAGAGCTGATCGCGCCCGTGATTGAGAAATTGTTCCGGGACTGACACGGGCCTACGATCCGCGGCGAGGGGTATCAGGCCGGATGGGGACATCGTGGTCGTCGGCTGGGGCGGAGTCGATCCGGGCGGCGCCACGGACGGCAACTACGACCTCGCCATCGCGCGGTTCCTGCCTTAGCTGGACAGCTCTTAGCGGATGAAGTAGCGGCGGCTGAGGGGAACCTCGGTCGCCGGCTCGACCGCGAGCACGCGCCCGTCCAGCGTGACCGTGCCGTCTCTGGGGTCCACCTCGATGGCTGCGGTGTCGCGGTTGAGGTGAAGGTTCGCGCGCGTGAGGCCGCGCGTGTTGCGGACGGGCAGGAAGGTGCGGCCGCTGCCCAGCCGGAGCGCGAACGCCTCGGCGTTGATGGCGCCTGAGACGAAGGTGGCCGATACGGACGCTGGCGCCAGGCCCCGGCCACCCCAGCCGGCGGAGTAACGGCGCGGTTCCGCCCATTCGACCGTCGCGTTGCCGTCGCCGTACGCACCCCACGCCGGGTAGCCCGACTTGAACACGACCTCCGGCTTGACGCCCAGCCATGCCGGCTTCCAGAGCACGATGTCGGCCAGCCGTCCTGGCTGAATCGAGCCGACATGCTCCGCGATCCCGTGGGTGATCGCCGGCTCGATGGTGCACTTGGCCAGGTAGCGCAGGACCCGGGAGTTGTCGACGGCGGAAGAATCGGCCGCCCAGGACTTCATGACGTGGGCGAGCTGCAAGGTGCGCCGGAGCGTCTCGCCGATCCGGCCCATGCCCTGCGAGTCGCTGTTGGTTATCGCGATCGCGCCGAGCTCGTGGAGCGGCCCTTCGGCGGCCATCGTCGAGGCGCGGATGCGCTCACGGTAGATCTCAATGTCGTCCGGTATGTCCCACGAGCCGCCGTGGTTGATGAGCACCATCGGCAGATGCTCGGCGACGGCCGAGACGCCAAACGGGAAAGTCGGCGTGGTCGAGGAGCAGATGATGTTTGGCTCGCGGACAAGGCCGATGACGTCGGGTACGTGGCCCCCTCCCGCGCCCTCGACGTGGTAGGCGTGCGCGGTCCGGCCGCCGATCGCCGCGACCGTGTCCTCCAGTTCGGCCGACTCGTTCAGGCCATCGGTGTGAAGTGAAACGGTGACGTCGTGCGTGTCCGCGTAGGCGAGCACGCGGTCGATGAGCTCCGGGTACGCGCCGTAGTCCTCGTGGATCTTGAAGCCGGTCGCGCCGGCGTCGAGCAACGCGTCCAGCGTGTCATCGCCGCCGGCGCGCGCGTTGGCCTGCAGGCCGATATTGATCGGCCACTCCTCGAAGGAGCGCAGCGTCCGCTCCATTGCCCACCGCGGCTCCTCGAAGCCGGCGGTGATGAGCGTCGTCACACCGGCGGACAGGGCGGTAGGGATGAGCTCGGGCGTGATCAGGTGGACGTGGCTGTCGACGACGCCCGGTGTCGCCACGAGGCCGTAGGCCATGATCGGCTCCGTGTGCGGGCCGATGGCAAGATCGATGCCGTCGCTGATATGCGGGTTACCGGCGGCGCCGATGCCGACGATGCGGCCATCCTTGATGCCGATGTCGGCCTTGATCACGCCGACGACGGGGTCGACGATGACTGCGCCCACGATCACGGTGTCCAGCTCGCTCGGGCCGGCCTTCTCCGACTGCGCCTGCTTCAGCCGGATCGTTTTGCCGTAGCCCCACAGCGGCTCGTCGCCGTGTGCCTGACGGTCTTCCTCGACGCGCAGCCAGAGGTCCGAATCGGCGACACGCAAGCGATCGCCGACGGTCGGCCCGTAGCGCGAGTGGAACTCGTCGCGCGAGAGTCCACCGGTCGATATGCGGCCCACGTCATCTACATTACCCGGCGCAATGCATGAACCGGCGATGGCCGCCGGAGAGCGTCATGGTCACCGGCGGCGCGGGCTTCCTTGGGCGGTGGGTGGTAAACGCTTCGAGGAGGCTGGGGGCGACAGAGCCATCGAAGTATGGGGGACCGGCGGCGCGTCTCGCGAGCTCCGTTACGCGCCGCCGTAACGGACGAGAGTCACTTCGCTGGTTTCTCCGGGACCCCATCGGAGTGTTCCGCCGGCTGGCAGGTCAAGGCGGAAGCCAAGAGCGGCGTCCCGATCGAACTCGAGGCGCTTGTTCACTTGCTCGAACGGATAGTGGGACGAGACGCGGATAACCCTGAGTCCGGTGTTGGTGACCGTCAGCGTGCGCGTCTCCCGGGAGGGCGGCGCAGGTGCCGGGTCCGCTGAAGCGGATGAATCGA
>Ga0136633_1003436_pt1 | contig 10433 bp, 10 predicted proteins | sample AntDrymeUQ832206_2_FD_105494 | JGI IMG/M metagenome (GOLD analysis project Ga0136633, IMG submission 105494) | Polar desert sand microbial communities from Dry Valleys, Antarctica - metaG UQ83 (22.06) | ecosystem: Environmental > Terrestrial > Soil > Desert | place: Antarctica: Dry Valley...
CCGCGCTGGGTGATCTCCTTCATCACCTTCTTCAGGCGCTCCTCGAACTCGCCGCGGTACTTCGAGCCGGCGACCAGCGCGGCCAGGTCGAGCGTGTAGATCTGCTTGCCCTTCAGCAGCTCCGGCACGTCGCCGTTGGTGATGCGCTGGGCCAGGCCCTCGACGACGGCGGTCTTGCCGACGCCGGGCTCGCCCACGAGCACCGGGTTGTTCTTCGTGCGCCGGGAGAGGATCTGCATGATCCGCTCGATCTCGGTCTCTCGACCGACGACGGGGTCGAGCTTGCCCTCGGCGGCGAGCTTGGTCAGGTTGCGCCCGAACTGGTCGAGCAGCTTCGAGGACTTCTTGCCCTCGCCCTGGGCCGCGCCGCCCGCGCCGCCACCGCCCGCGCCACCGGAGCCGCCCGAACCCTGGCGGCGGCCGCCGGGACCCGAGAGCATGCGGATGACCTCGTTGCGGATCTTCTCGCTATCTGCGTCGAAATCGAGCAGGATGCGCGCCGCGACGCCCTCGTTCTCGCGCACGAGCCCGAGCAGGATGTGCTCCGTGCCGATGTAGTTGTGCCCCAGCGAGAGCGCCTCGCGCAGGGCGAGCTCGAGCACCTTCTTGGCGCGCGGGGTGAAGGGGATCTGGCCGGAGGTGACTTCCTCACCGGAGCCGACGATGCGCACGACCTGCGCGCGCACACGCTCGACGGTGATGTCCAACGACTCGAGGACGCGAGCCGCCAGCCCTTCCTCCTCGCGGAGCAGGCCGAGCAGGATGTGCTCGGTCCCGATGTAGTTGTGCTTGAGGGTGCGGGCCTCCTCCTGGGCGAGGACGACCACCTGTCGGGCCCGCTCTGTGAATCGCTCGAACATCTTGAAGGTGATCCTTCCTTGCTAAGTCTGCGGGCCTAGCACGTCAGTCGTGTTGGTGGTCTCGGCCATGACTCAGGATACCAACCGGGGTACCTGTGATTCGGCGTTCCCGAGCGCAGGTCGGCGCGTCGACAGCAGGGCCGCGAGCGCGGTGAGCAACGCGACGTCCCGCGCCCCCGCCAGCGAGCGCGCGAACGGGTCGCCGGCGACGAGGTCCCAGTAGTGGTGGGGGAACTCGATCTGGGTCAGCACGACGGCGGCCGCAACCAGTCCGGCGGCGGTGCGGCGGCCTGGCCCCCACGCCGCCGCGGCCAGCGGCGCGAGCCACAGCAGGAACTGCGGCGAGAGCACCTTCCCGAACGCCACCAGCGCCAGCACGCACGCGAACGCAGCAGTCAGCGGGGGCCGGCGCAGTGCGACCGCGATCGCCACCAGCATCGCCCCGAGGCACAGGAGCGCGATGCCCTCGGTGGCGCCGTCCTCCAGACCCTGGGAGCGGAAGCGGTCCGGGTTCTCCGGCGTGCCGGTGACCCGTGCGCCGCCCATCGCGCGGGCGACGACCGCCGGCGTGGACTCGATCTGAACCGGGCGCTCGAGGTGGAAGCGCGCCTGGTCGGTGAAGCCGTTCGGGGCGAGCGCGAGGAACGGCAGGCAGACGGCCGCGGCGGTCGCGGCCGCGATGAGGACGCCGTCGCGAGCCTGGCGGCGCGGCAGCCAGATGGCGAGCGCGAGGACGGCGAGCGCGGGGAACAGCTTCGTCGCCGTCGCCAGCCCGAGCACGGCCATCCCCCAGCGCACCCGGTGGTCGAGCAGCGCGAGCCGCAGGCCGAGCAGCATGAGCGCGGCGGGCAGCAGGTCGAAGCGCTCCATCGCCACCGCTCCGATCGCGAGCGGCAGGGCGGCGAGTGCGTACGCGGGGCCGGCGCCCGCGAAGCGCCGGACCTCGTGCTGGGCGAGCAGTGCGCAGCCGAGCATCAGGATCGAGAAGGTGGGCTCGAACCAGGACGCAGGACCGAGCGCGGCAAGCACCATCGGCACGAGCGCGAGCGGCGGGTACTCGACGGCGAAATCGCGGTAGGGGACCTGGCCGTCGAGCACCGCGTTCCCGTAAACGGCGTAGAGCGGGAGGTCGCTCAGCGAGTCGTCGGCGATCAGGTCCGTGGCGATCCACGCGGCGATCAGCAGCGCGGCGGGGGCGAGGGTGCGGAGGACGGGCGGCATCGGCTGACCGGCGATTCTTGCGGGCGCGGAGGTCTCCGTCCTGGGTCGCGCACTTCCGGCCGACGGCGGCCGGTCATGCGGCCGCGTATGAGGCGGGGCTCGACACGCGCTGGCGCGCGTCGCAGCGTGTCGCGTCACGCCTCACGGATGGCGCGAGATGCGTCGCGTCGCGTTGTGGACGGCGCACGTGTCGCACCACGCCTCACGCGCGCTCCGCCTGCGGTTCAAGCGGGCCCAGGAAGAACGCGCAGCGGAAGGGGGCCGAGCCGCACCCCTCCCGCTCCACGTGATGGGGGCGCCGAGCCGCACCCTCCATCCGCCGGCCCGCACGGGACCGAAGCTCAGCGGCGCTGCTGGGAGACGGCTCCGTCGCCCGCCGCGTCCTGTCCCGCGAACTCGTTGCGCGGGTCGTGGGCGGCGAGCCGCCGGCGGGTCTTCGGGTCGATGCCGGCCGCCTGGGTCCGGGTCTCGAGCCAGTACTCGCAGCCCTGCCCGGGCCAGGGCGCGCAGGGGACGCCGTCGATCGAGTCCAGTGAGACGGCGTGGTGCCCGCGCGAACGCAGGTCGTCCATGACCGCCGCCCCGACGCGCCCGTCCTCGAGGCACAGCGAGAGCCCGTCGTCCTGCGGGCAGACGCCGCGGGCGTGAGCGCGCGGAGCGTCGATCGCCCGCGCCGGGTCCATCCCGAAGTCCACCGCATTGACGACCGCATTCGCGACATTGGCGATGATCAGCGGGCCGCCCGCGCCGCCCGTGACCAGGACCGGCACGCCCTTGCGCACGACGATCGTGGGCGACATCGAGGACCGCGGCCGCTTGCCCGCTCGGGCGAGGCGACGGAAGTCCGCGTGATCGTCGACGATTAGGACGCGAAGGGGCACGGATCTGCAGCGTCGCACGCCGGGCAACGGCGCGCCAGCACCCTCAGGGGGCTCCCTTACGGGGATCAGTCGCCGCGCAGGCGGTTCAGCAGGACCGGCTGGTGGCGACCGTGGTGGCCGCCGAGCGGAGTCGTCATCGCCTCGCGGACGTAGGCGTCGTGGGCGTCGCGCAACTTCGGCTCCCAGGAGGCGACCTCCTCGAACGCGATGTGCGCGGCGAGCGATGTCGGGATGTCGCGCAGCGGGGCATGGCGATCGAGCTTGCCCTGACCCTCGAGCTCCTCGACCAGCCCGGCAGGTGCCGACCGGGTGTCGAGCTCGACGTAGAAGGCGCCCTTGAAGGTGCGCAGGAGGGACACACGGCCACCCATCAGCCGGAACGACTTGCCGGCTTCGAGCGGCATCGCGAAGAGGCGGTCGGCGTCCACGGCCTCGGCCACGGCGATCGTCTGCGCGATGAAGGCGAGCGTCGCCTCGCGGCCCTTGCCGGGCGGGACGGCCTTGGCGATCAGGGCGTCGGCGCCGGCTTCGTCCATCGCTGCCGTGGGCAGGGCGGGCGCGCGGCCGCCGGCCTTCGGCGCCGATGAGGCGGCATCGGGACCGGCGACGTCGCCACGGTTCATGTCCTGCTCGAGGCGTTCGGCGCGCGCTCGGGCGACCGAGGATCCGGGCGCGTCCCGGGAGCCCGCCCAGCGGTAGAGGTCCAGCGCCTCCTGCCAGCGCTCCGCCGCTTCGAGGCAGCGCCCGAGGCGGATCGAGCCGGCGATGTGATTGCGGTCGAGTTCGAGGATGCGGTGGTTGACGCGAGCGGCCTCGTCGTCCCAGCGCCCGGCGGCCTGGAACTCCCGCGCCTGCGCGTCGAGCTCGTCGATCTGGTCTGCGCGACTCCCCATCCGGAAGGAAACCTAGTGGAGACTCAGGATTCTCGGAGCGCCGGGAACAGGACGACGTCGCGGATCGTGGTCCGCCCGGTCATCACCATGGTCAGGCGATCGATGCCGATCCCGATCCCTCCGGTGGGGGGCATCCCGTGCTCGAGCGCGACGACGAAGGCTTCGTCGTAGGGCGTCGTCTCGTCGTCTCCGGCGGCGGCGAAGCGCTGCTGGGCCTCGAAACGCTCGCGCTGGTCGTCGGGATCGTTGAGCTCGGTGAACGCGTTGGCGATCTCCATGCCCATGCAGAAGGCCTCGAAACGCTCGGTCAGGCCTTCATGCTCCCGGTGGCGCTTGGCGAACGGTGAGAGCTCGACCGGGTAATCGACGAGGAACGTCGGCTGGATGAGCTCGGGTTCGACGTATTTCGACAGCAGGTGGTCGACGAGCTTGGCCCAGGTCTTCTCGGCGTCGGGAACATCGAGGCCGGCTCCGGCCATCGCCGCCTGCAGCGCGTCGAGCTCGCGGGCGGCCAGGATGTCCACCCCGGTCTTCTCCTCGATCGCCGCCGCCAGCGTCATGCGCTTCCAGGGTGGAGAGAAGTCGAGCTCGCCCTCGTAGCCGACCGCCTCGGCGACCGCGGCCACGAGCAGCTCGCAGCGCGCCGCGATGTCGTCGTAATCGGCGTAGGCCTCGTACCATTCGATCATCGTGAACTCGGGGTTGTGCTTGGGCGACAGCCCCTCGTTGCGGAAGTTGCGCCCGATCTCGTAGACCCGTTCGAGGCCTCCGACGATGCAGCGCTTGAGGTAGAGCTCGACGGCGATGCGCAGGTAGAAGTCGCGGTCGAGCGCGTTGAAGTGGGTGACGAACGGCGTCGCTGCGCCGCCGCCGTAGAGCGGCTGCAAGACCGGGGTCTCGACTTCGATGAAACCCGCGTCGTCGAGGAAGCGGCGGATCGTCGAGATCAGCTTGGCCCGTTTGATGAAGACCTCGCGGGTTCCCTCGTTGGACATCAGGTCGAGCTCACGCTGGCGGAGGCGGATCTCGGTGTCGCTGACGCCGTGGAACTTGTCCGGCGGGGGTCGCAGGGACTTGGCGAGCACGGTGAACTGCTCGACCTTCAGCGAGAGCTCGCCGCGGCGCGTGCGGAAGACGGTGCCGTCGACCCCGATCAGGTCACCGAGGTCGAGCGCGAGCAGCTGCTCCATCCGCTCGGGTCCGAGGACGTCCACGCGGGCGTGCAACTGCATGCGGCCGCTGCGGTCGACGAGGTCGACGAAGGCCGCCTTGCCCTGGCCGCGTCGGGCGGCGATGCGGCCGGCGATGCGGCCGGAGACCTCGGTCTCCTCCCCGTCGGCGAGCTGCTCGTGCGGCGCCTTGACCGCGGTGATCGGGGTCACCCCGGCGAACGCGTGCGGAAACGGGTCCACCCCCGCCTCGCGCAGGGCGTCGAGCTTGCGCCGGCGGATCGCCAGCAGCTCGGGCAGGTCGTCTTCGGGCTCGGCGCCCATGACCCGCAGGCCCTAGGCGGCGATGTCGATCTTGGTGATCTTGAGCTTGCGCTGCTTGCCGTTGGGCAGCGCGACCTCGACCGAGTCGCCCTTCTTGCGCCCGAGCAGCGCCTTGCCGACCGGGGACTCGTTGGAGAGCCGGTTGCCCGCCGGATCAGCTTCGGTCGAGCCGACGATCATGTACTGGATCGACTTGCCCGAGCCCTCGTCCTTGACGTGGACGGTGTTGCCGACGGTGATCACGCTCTTGTCGAGGTCGGCCTTCTCGATCACGCTCGCTGAGCGCAGCTTCTCCTCGAGCGTCGCGATCTTGGCCTCGAGCATCATCTGCTCGTTCTTCGCATCGTCGTACTCGGAGTTCTCGGAGATGTCCCCGAACTCCCGCGCCTCCTTGATGCGCGCGGCGACCTCGCGGCGCTTGTCCCCGGACAGGTGCTCGATCTCCTGCTTGAGCTTCTCGAGACCTTCGGGTGTGAGGATGACGTCCTTCTGCATGGTGGTCCTTCCCTACCGAAAGAAAGAGCCCGCATTCCGCGGGCTCAGGGGTCAGGCGGCGGCGGAGGATAGCACCGGATCGAGCGACCGGATGACGGTTCGCTGGTCCTCGATGCTTTCCGCTCGCTGCATCGCGTCCTGGACCGCTCGCGACTCGCCGAGGCGCTCGATGTACCACGGGTGGAACTTGCGCAGGTAGCGCACCGCGCGGTCGGGGCCGAGGTGCTCCACCGCACGGTCGAGCACCCACTCCCACTCCTCGAGGACCTGCCCGCGGCTGGGCTCAGGGCCGCCGCCGTCCAGAACCTGGGCGAAGAGCCACGGGTTGCCGAGCGCGCCCCGGGCCAGCATCACGGCCTCGCAGCCCGTGTGATCGAAGACCCAGCGGATGTGCTCGGCGCCGTGCATCCCGCCCGAGACGATCACGGGCACCGGGAGCCGCTCGACCAGGGTCGCGGCGAGGTCGTAGTCGGGCGTGCCCTTGTGGCGGACGGCGGCGCTGCGCGGATGGAAGGTGATCCCGGCGACGCCGGCGTCGTGGACGAGCCGCTCGGCGACCTCGACGCCCTCCATCTGGCCCGGCAGGTTCGAGGCGCGCAGCTTGACCGTGACGGGAAGACCGGAGCCTTCGGCAGCCGCGCGGGCGACCGCCACCGCGGTGTCGGGGTCTTTCAGCATCGCGGCACCCGCGCCGGTCTTCATCACCTTCGGGACCGGGCAGCCCATGTTGAGGTCGATCAGGTCCGCGCCGGCCTCGGCGACCGTGGCCGCGGCCGAGCGCATGACTCCAGGGTCGTGGCCGAAGAGCTGGATCGAGATCGGGCCACCGGACCCGGCTGCGCGCTCGTCGGGGTGGATGCGCAGCAGCTCGGTCAGCGTCTTCTCGTTGCCGTAATGGATCGCGAAGCTCGAGACCATCTCGCTGACCACGAGGCCGGCGCCGAAGCGCTTGGCCTGCAGGCGCACGAACCAGTTGCCGATTCCGGCCAGCGGGGCGAGCACGACCCGGTTGGGGACGGTCAGCCCGCCGAGAATCCAGGAGTCCTGCAGGGAGCGTTCCATTCGGTCTTTAGGGTAGGCACGCGTGCTCGCGATCTTCGACTGCGACGGCGTGCTCGTGGACTCCGAGCCGCTTTCGAACGCCGCGCTCGCCGAGGCCCTGACCGCGATCGGCCGCCCCCACACCCCCGAGCAGTGCGTGGAGAAGTTCATGGGGCGCTCGTGGGCGTCGTGCCTGGAGATCCTCGGGGGAGTCCCCGCGGGGTTTGCGGAGGACTATCGATCGCGGATGTTCGAGTCGTTCTCCTCGTCGCTGGTCGCGGTGGCGGGCGTGGACGTCGCGCTCGCTGCGCTCGCAGACGGGGTCTCGACGTGTGTGGCGTCGAGCGGGTCCCACGACAAGATCCGCTTCACGCTCGGGCTGACGGGCCTGTGGGAGCGCTTCGACGGGAGGATCTTCTCCGCGGTCGACGTCGAGCGCGGAAAGCCGGCGCCGGATCTGTTCCTGTTCGCTGCGGCGTCGCTCGGGTTCGCGGCCGAGGAGTGCGTCGTGGTGGAGGACTCACCGCTCGGGGTCACCGCGGCGCGGGCGGCGGGGATGCACGTGCTCGGGTACGCGGGGCGGACGCCGGCGGTGGCGTTGCGCGAAGCGGATGTCGTCTTCTCCTCGATGGCGGAGCTGCCGGCGCTGGTGAACGGCGGGCGCTGAGGAGGAGGCCCCGACCCCGTCGCCGTTGCTCGGATCCGCACCACCGCCTCCTACCGTCCCGGACCCAGATGCCCCGCGGAGCCACGCCGCCCAGAACCCGCCGCGCCGCGATCTTCGCCGCCGGCGCCGCCGCCACCGCGCTCCTCCCGGACGCGCTCGACCTCGGCTTCGAGTGGACGCCCGCCCTGGTCGGCGCGATCTACGCGGCCGCTGCGCTCTCGGAGGGTCGCAAGGGCGGGTACTGGGCGACGGCGATCGTCCTGCTGACCTGGGGTGCCGGCGTGCTCGCCTATGTCCACCTACTCGACGCCCCCGCTGCCGGGATCTATGCCGTGGCGTTCGGCCTCGCGGTCGTGCTCGCACACGAACTCGACCGCGGCGGGTACGAGATCTCGATGCTCGGCGTCGGGGCGACGATCGCCGCCGCCGGGGTCTTCCTGATCTTCGAGCGCGAGTGGGAGCTGCTGCGCGAGACGGAGTCCTACGCCGTCGTCCTCGCGGCCGTCGCGCTCGTCAACCTCGTGCTCGCCGCCCGTCGCCGCTGACGCGCGGGTCAGTCGGGATCCTGGTTGCGGTCCCAGATGATCTTGAGGCCGGCGAGGGTCAGCAGGTCGTCGACGTCGTCGAGCGACTCGCAGAACGGCACGATCGCGTGGGCCAGTCCGCCGGTGGCGATCGCCTCGGTCTCCTCTCCGAGCTCGTCGCGCAACCGGCTGACCATGCCGTCGACCTGCGCCGCGAAGCCGTAGATCACTCCGGAGCGGATGGCATCCACCGTGCTCTTGCCGATCAGCATGCGCGGCGGGGTGAGGTCGATCTTGGGCAGTGCGGCCGCGCGCGCGGTCAGCGCCTCCATCGAGATCTCGACGCCGGGCGCGATCACGCCGCCGAGGTACTCCCCTTCCTCGGACACGACGTCGAAGTTGAGCGCGGTGCCGAAGTCCACGACCACGACCGGCCCGCCGACGCGCTCGAATGCGGCGACCGCGTTGGCCAGGCGATCGGGACCGAGCTCGCGGGGATTGTCGATCTTGATCGGCATGCCCGTGCGAACGCCGGGACCGACGGACGGCATCTCGTGCCCGAGATAGCGGCTCGCCATCGTCGTCCATTCGGGGCGCAGCTGCGGCACCGTGGAGGAGACGATCGACGCGTCGATGTCCGAGAAGGCCAGCCCGCGCAGCTCCAGCAGGGAGAGCAGCGCTGCGCCCAGCTCATCGGCGGTGGATTCCCGCACGGTCGCGAAACGCCAGTGCTGAACCAGATGTTCGCCGTCGAACGCGCCGAAGTGCGTCTGGGTGTTCCCCACGTCGACGACGAGCAGCACGCCGCGCAGCATATGCGGGCTAAGCTCCGGCCCATGAGTGCTCGGCTCTACGGCGTCCCCGCCTCCCACCCCGTCGCGGCGGTCGAGAAGGCGCTTCAGCTCAAGGGCATCGACTACCGGCGCACGGACCTCGTGCCGGTCTTCCACAAGCTCGCCCAGCGCCTCCGTTTCGGCGGCTCCACGGTGCCCGGGCTCGTACTGGCCGACGGGCGCAAGGTGCTCGGCACCAAGGCGATCCTGCGCGCGCTCGACGAGGAAGTCGCCGAGCCCCGGCTGCTGCCGCAGGACCCGGAGGCTCGCCGGCGCGTCGAGGAAGCCGAGGAGTGGGGAGACCGCGTCCTGCAGTCGCTGGTCCGCCGGGTCCTCTGGACCGCGCTGGGCAACAAGCCGGCGGCGCAGCTGAGCTACGCCGCGGGCGTGAAGCTCGTCCCGCCGGTCCCGGCCCCGATGGCGAAACTCTCGACGGGCGGCGTCGCGTGGGCCGAGAAGAAGATCCACGGCGCGCGCGAGGCCGGCGTGAAGGCCGACCTCGCCGACCTGCCGCGCCACCTGGACCGCGTCGACGGCTGGCTCGAACAGGGCGTGCTGGGCAAGGACGTCCTGAATGCCGCCGACTTGCAGATCGCCTCCTCGCTGCGCATTCTGCTCACGCTCGAAGACCTCGCGCCGTTGATCGACGCGCGGCAGGCGGGCGCCTATGCGCGCCGGGTCTTCCCGCAGTACCCCGGAACCACGCCGGCGGGCGCGCTCCCGCCGGACTGGGTTCCCGCCACCTGAGTGGAGTTAGCGCCGGCGCAGGCGCACGGGCACGGTGGTCGTGCGGCGCCGGCCCTGGCCGTCGAACGCGGTGACGACGAAGCGCGCCGGGTACGAGGTGCGCCGGCGCAGCAGGCGCTGCGCCGTTCGGGTGAGCGTGAGCGCCGCGGTGGCACGCGCGCCGCGGGCGACCGCGATCGCCGGCGTCGTCGACAGGCGCGAGTCGGTGCGGCGCCCCGGCAGCCGCCCGCGCAGCTGCATCGTCCCGGTGCAGCGCCCGACCGTCGCCGAGGCGCAGGCGATCCGCGCGCGCAGCGTCCCGTCGCGGCGCAGCAGCGGCCGCGCGGTGAGGACGGTGACGCCGGCGAACGGCTTGAGGTCCGCGACGATCGGGGTGCCCGGGACGACCGGCCCGGGTGCGGGCGCGCTTGGTACCGACAGCACCAGCGCGAGGTTGTCGGCGTAGGCGTCCGTGTAGGACTCCTCGGCAGCGCCGACGCGCTCCGCGGTCAGCACGACGTCGATCGCCCGGGTGCGCGCCGGGATCCGCCCGGACGCCGAGCGGAACAGCAGGTTCGTTGCCTGGGCGCGGTCGGCCGGGGTGACGGGGCCGATCCGCAACGACGCGATCGGCAGAGCGTCGGGATCGAGGAAGACGGCGTCCACGGTCATGCGGTCCTCGTCGGCGCGGTAGCCGCCGAGCAGGCCTGAAAGCGACGCGCTCGCCTCACCGGTATCGATCGCCGCCGCCGAGGCCGTCAGGTCGATCCGCTGGGTCAGCGTCGATGATGGTCCCCGC
>Ga0136633_1003437_pt1 | contig 10433 bp, 7 predicted proteins | sample AntDrymeUQ832206_2_FD_105494 | JGI IMG/M metagenome (GOLD analysis project Ga0136633, IMG submission 105494) | Polar desert sand microbial communities from Dry Valleys, Antarctica - metaG UQ83 (22.06) | ecosystem: Environmental > Terrestrial > Soil > Desert | place: Antarctica: Dry Valley...
CGATCGCGAAGGACGAGGGCACCTATCTGGCGGAGTGGGTTGTCTATCACCACCTGCAGGGCTACAAACCGATCCGGGTCTACGCCCATGAATGCAGCGACAGCTCACATGCCGTCCTCACACGCCTGACGAAGTACGGGCTCTGCGAGTGGGTGCCGTTCGCCAGCCCGCCAAACCGCAAGCCGCAGTGGGTCGCCTACCAGGACGGCATGGAGTCCCTGCGCGCGCGAACCGATTGGCTGGCGTTCATCGACCTCGACGAGTTTCTCGTCACGCCGCGTCATCCGAGCATCCAGGCGTTTCTCGCCGAGCACGGCGATCTGCGGGCGATCGCCGTCAACTGGAAGATGTTCGGCAGCTCGGGGCACCTGACGCGCGAGCCGGGGTTCGTGATCGAGCGCTTCACGCGCTGCGCTCCGCTGGACTTCGGCTCCAACCGCTCGATCAAGATGCTCGCGCGCACGGACGTGATCGATATCCCGCGCGTGCACACGGCGCATTTCGTGCCGGGCACCGTCTACCAGACCGTGCTCGGTGAGCCGATCGGTGAGCACGTCGGGACCAGCGAGCGCGTCAGCCACGACCTGATCCGGGTCAATCACTACTTCACCCGCTCCCTCGAGGAGTGGCAGCACAAGGCGACGCGCGGTCGCGGCGCCAAACGCTCCAACAGCCCGATCAAGCACCGCACGCGCGAGGAGTTCGAGGCGCAGGACCGCAACGACGAGAGCGACACCGACGTCCTCCGCTGGGTCGAGCCGATGAAGGCGCTGATCTCGGAGCTGCGTACCGCCGATCTCGATGTCGTGTATCAGGAGCTGGACATCGCCCAGCGCCGGACGCGGCAGCTCGAGACCGATCTGGCGCGACTCGGCGACGAGCGCCGATCGGCGGTGTCGCGCGGCGAGTCGTTGCTGACGGCGCTGCAGGCCGAGAAGCGACGCTCGCAAGCGCTGGAGGCAAACGTCGAGGAGCTCACCCAACGGCTCGCCGGTGCGAAGGATCTGGTCGGTCGGGTGGCGGGCAGCGCGTCCTGGAGGCTCGGCAGCAGCGCCGTCCGCGTGGGCCGCCGGGCGACGCTGCGGGGCAGCGGTGGAGCCTCGGCGCTCGACCAGGCCGCCGAGGCGCTCGTGGCCCCTCTGCCGGTGGCGGCTGCACGACCGGCGGTCGATGATGCGCCCGACGCATCGCTGCGGTCGATCGGGATCGACCGCATCGCGAAGGTGACGCCGATGGACGCCGCCGCCTGGCGCGACGACCCGTCGGCGATCGCCATCTCTCCCGGCGCGCACGCGCACGACAAGGTCGATCTGCCGGCGTTCCCGGTGATCGCCGACGAGGCCTACGTCGCCGAGTACCGCGCGCTGCGCGAGCGATATAGCCGCTATCGCGTGCGACGCATGTTTCTGATGTCGATCCCGTCCTGCACGCTGGCGGGACCGCACCTGGTCGCCCTTCACGCGGACCGATTCATCCACGAGACGACTCGCGGCGCCAAGAGCTTCCGCGGCCGCGCGGTGTTCAGCCAGGACGATGCAGGAGGACTGCGGGTGCTGCCCGCGGCCGCGCGGGTGACGCTCGACGAAACGGTCGTGGCCGTCGGCGCGGCCGCGGCAAGCAGTTACTTCCGTTGGATGACGGAGGTGGTGCCGCGCCTTCAGAAGGTGCTCGAGCACGAGACGCTGCGCTCGCTGCCGATCGTCATGCGGCCGGCGCCGCTGGCGTTTCAGCAACAGTCGTTGCAATGGCTCGGCATCGAGCCCCATTTCGTCGACGCGGGCCTCGTGTCCGTCGCGCGGGCCGTGATCCCGAGCTTTCCCATCGATCTGCAGCGCGGGGGCCGCTACTCGCCGGAGCTCGTCGACCTGGCACGGTCACTGCGGGAACGCCACGCGCCGACCCGCGCCGGTGACTTCCCGAAGCGCATCTATGTCTCCCGGCGTGACGCTGCGAAGCGGAAGGTTGCCAACGAGCTCGAGCTCGAGGCGATGCTCGAGGCCAACGGCTTCGTCTGCCTGACGCTCGGCGACCGGCCGCTCGACGAGCAGATCGAGCTGTTCGCGAACGCCGAGATCGTCGTCGCTCAGCATGGCGCCGCCCTCACGAACATCCTGTTCGCTCGGCCGGGGACGCGAATCGTCGAGCTGTACACGCGCGGCTACATGGCGCCGAGCCCGTTCTGGACCTTCGCCGGCCTGGCGAAGCTCGACTACACGATGTTCATCTGCGATGTGGATCCCGCGTCGCGCCTGCCCACGGACCGTGTCGCCGGCGCGGACATCCAGGTCGACGTACGCGTGCTCGAACGCCTGCTCGTCCGCCCTGGATGAGTGATCAGCGCGCGCCCGCGAGCCCGGCGAGCGTGTGGTCGCTGACGAGCCACAGGGCGACGTCGGGCTCATGCTCGAGCACATCCGTTGGGTCGGGTGTGTCGCTGAGGATCAGCTCGGTCGGGCCGTGCATGGCGAGCAGCTGCGCGATGCGATCGGCCGCAGCATCGTGGACGATCAACACGCCCGCACCGCCGTCGGCATCGATGTCGAGCGCGAGCTCGGGGCCGAGCGAGGGCTCTAGTGCGGTTGCCGCCAGGCTCGCGGCGTCGCCGTCGGGCACGAGCGAGCCGTTCTGCCAGCGCGCCAGGACGCCGCCGCGCGGGGCGTCCGAGACAGGCTCGTCGGGACCGAGGACGAGGGCGTGCGCGCCGGCCGGTCGCCGGGATGGCACGGCCAGCGCGATGTGCTTGGCGATCGCTCGGTAGGCGTGAAATGCCCCGATCCACGTGGGGCCGATGCCTGCGCGGCTGAACACCCGGCCGTGAGATCGTGCGCGGAGGAGCGTCGCCAGGAGGTCGAGCATGACGACGTCGTCGTGGTCCTGGACCCGGGCGGCCATGTGCTCGGCGATCCGGCCGGCCGGGTATACCGCCATCTGCGGTGGAGCCTGTTCGGGATACACGTGCAGCTTGTCCGGCAGCACGACGACCAGGCACGGGACGCCCTGCGCCGCGGCCGCCGCCTCGAACCGCTCGACCACGCCCACCAGACGGTCGAGCGCGGCGCGGCTCGGATCGGCGACGCCGCGCACGAGATCGACGCCCCGTGCCGGGCAGGCAAACAACCAACCTGCCTCGCCGGCGAGCACCAGCTCGCCGCTCAACGCCGCCGGCTCGCCGGCCGGGCCTGCCTCGGTGCGCGCCGCCTGAGGGATCACGCCCCGACGCTCGTAGAGCTCGATGTCGGTGCGTGGCGCGTCGGTCGAATCGAGCAGGCGCAGATCCCTGGCCAGCGGCACCGTCGCCGCCGTTCCGGCGATCACGGCGACGATCTCATGCGGCCCGGGCGAGGGCGGGGTTCCGAGTGCAACGCGAAAGCCGCCGTGCCCGATGCCGATGCCGGCCTTCGCCAGGTCGGCGCGCGGCTCGTCGGCCGCAACGGCCGCGAACTCCTGGCCGTCGACGTGCACGACGACCTGCAACACGTTGGCCGGATCGTCCAGATCGACCACCCAGCCACGCACGGCGGCTCCGAAGATCCCGTCGATGTAGCCACGAGTGTGCATCGGCGTCCCCGGCGAGCATAGAGTGACGGCGCGTGACGACCGCGCCCCCGATTCCCTGCCCGTTGTGCGGGGACTCCGAGCTCGTCGCGTACTACGACCGGCCGGCGGCGGCCTGTGCGCGGTGCGGGGCGCTCGAGCGTCAGCGCGCGCTCGTGATGGAGCTCGGCGATGCCCTCGTGCTCTGCGGTGGTGGGCGCTGTCTCGAGGTGGCGCCGCTGAACGCGTGGGTGTTCGGCGGCTACCTCCGCGAGCGTGGGTGGCGGTACGAGGGCGTCGACAAGCGCTCGTTGCGCGAGCACTCCGATCCCGGCGGCTTTGACGACTTCATCGACCACGACCGCGATCTCGCCGATCTGCGCGGGCTGCCCACGGCCGGCTACGAGCTGGTGCTCCTCCAGCACGTCCTCGAGCAGGTCGTCGACTATCGCGCCGCGCTCGACGAGCTCGCGCGCGTGCTCGAACCGGGTGGCCGGGCGCTGCTGGAGATCCCCGGCCACACGCAGACCCGGACGGAGCTCAAACCGGAGGACCGCTATGGCAATCGCTGGGCGTTCGGCGACGACCTCGTCGAAGATCTCCAACGGCGCTTCGGCAGCGTGCAGCGGCGCAAGGCCGCGCTCGGGCAGTACCGCGGCAGCTTCTACGTGTGCGTCGGCGCGTAGACCGTCACGCGGCGATCCGGCGGCGCTCGAGGACGTGGAAGACGACGTCGGGGTACTCGAGCTCGATCGGCACCATCGGCGCGTGGGGCGTCGAGAACACGATCAGCCGTGAGCTGACCTCGGCAAGCCACGGCACGATCGCGTGGATGCACGGATCGCCGAGCAGGACGACGCGCGGCAGATCGTCGCTTTGGGGTCGCTCGTAGACCCGCGCCGGCGGCTGTCCCTCTGCGTCGAGGTGCTCGGCAGCGGGGACGCGCTCGGCCCGCAGCGCGCTCGCATCGATGCCGTTCGGGACGACGGGGGCGACGTCGGGCGCCGGCCCGGCGACGGGCACTGCCGCCAGCGCGTCGGGCGGCGCTTCGAGGGACCGTGTGAACCGCGCCTCGGCCAGCCGTGTCGGGCGCAGGCGTGGCAGACCGGCCCGTTTGACGAGCGCGCGCTGCACGTGCAATGCGCCGAGCGCAGACCAGGCCTCGTCGCGCGGGAGAAACAGATCGCCCTGGCGGCGCGCGTCGAAGAGCGTGGCTCGCAGGTCGAGAATCTCGAGGACGTCGCTGTCGCGCGCGCGCCGCTCGAGCGCGCGGCAAGCGTCGACCGGCGGGGCGGCCGGTCGCTCGAGCAGGCGATCCGGGTAGACGCCGAGCTTCAGCGGGGCAATGGCGACGACGTAGCGGATGCCGAGCGCGGACAGCTCCTCGGCCGTGCGCAGCAGGCGGCCGGCGACCTCGTCGAGGGGGACCGCGTCCGCGGCGTTGTCGGGATGTGCGAACAGCCAGCCCTCGCGGCCGGCGAGCGCGAGCATCGCCGGGTCGGGCCCGGCAGACGGGGCGTCGTCGGCCATCGGCGGCGGCGGCGGCGGCTCGTTGTCGACGATCATCCGCACGGCCGACCATGGGCCTGCGCTCTGATCGCTCCAGCCGGCAAGCATCGACAGCCGCTCGGCGATGCCTGCCACGCGCACGGCCACCGCGAGCTCCTCTTCTTCAGCGAGCTCGGCGGGCAACTCGATCGCGAACGCGTGATGCCCGTCGCCGATGCCGACCTTCTCGAGTCCCGGCGCGTGACGATCGGCCAGGCCGCTCGCCACGATCCGTCCGCCGACGTAGACGTCGACACGCACCCGCCGGCCCGGCGCGGGCGGGCTCCAGGCCCACCCGGTCAGCACCCCGTTGCTGGCGGACTCGACGCGGCCGTCGGCGACCGTGACCTCCAAGGTCGGCACGCAGGTCATCCTACGCGTGGCGGCCGGCCCTATCATCGCGCCGGTGGCGGGCGACGACACGCGCAGCACGTCTGTGGACGGCCGGCTGGAGGCTGCTGCGGACGGCGTCGTCGCCGGGTGGGCGTGGGACGCGGCGACACCTGATGTGCGGCTCGGCGTCGAGGTGCTCGTCGACGGCGCGGTCGTCGCCACGGCGCGGGCCGACAGCTTCGATCGAGGGTTGAGCGAGAAGGGCATCGGCGACGGGCACCACATGTTCTCGGCTGTGCTGCCGCCCGAGCTGGCCGACGGCAATGCGCACGAGCTCGCAGCCCGCGTCAGGGGCATGCCGAACGCCGAGGGCTGGGATGTGCCGCCCGTCGCGCCCTTTCCCGGCTTCACGCTGGGCGATGAGCACCCGTTTGCGGGCACCACGTTCGCCGTGGCCGGCGTCGCAGCAGCCCGTGCCGAGCGCCCGCTGGCGGTGATCGACGCCGAGCCGGGGGTCGAGCTGGCGGCTGCCGGCGCCGCGCACCTGTTCGTCGGCGACCTGCGGCGGCTGGAGCTGCGACGGCTGCGGCTTGACGTGGAAGGCGACGACTTCCTCCTGCGCATGAATCCGGGCGCGATGCTCGAGGGCTGCAAGATCATCGTGCGCGGCGACGGCTGTGCGGTGCACATCGGTGGCGACGTCCGGCTGCGCCACGCCATCCTGCGCATCGACGGCGACCGCGGTCGGATCGCGATCGGCGGACGGACGACGATGGAGGGCGGCGCGCTGCTGGTCCACGAGGACGATCTCGCGATCGAGCTCGGGCGCGACTGCATGCTCGCGCGGGAGGTGTTCCTGCGCACCTCGGACTCGCACGCGATCGTGGACGTCGCGACCGGACAACGCGTCAACCCTCCGGGGTCCGTCACGCTCGGCGACCACGTATGGCTCGGCGCCGGAGCGCAGATCGGCAAGGGCGTGACGATCGGGTCAGGCTCGATCGTCGGCCAGCGCGCCGTCGTCTCGTCGGACGTGCCCGGCGAGGTCGTCGTCGCGGGCAATCCGGCGCGCGTCGTCCGGACGGGCGTCACGTGGCGGCGAGAACTCGACGCGCAACCCTAGACTCGCAGCGGTGTCGCTGCGCGGATATATCGACGGCGTGATCGGGGATGAGCTCGTCGGGTGGGCGCTCGAAGAGGAGGTGCCCGGCCGCCGGCTGCACGTGCGCGGCGAGCTGGACGGCGTGGTGCTCGGAACGGTCGAGGCGTCCGAGCCCCGGGAAGATCTCGTGAGGGCCGGCTTCGGCGACGGCAGCTACGGATTCAGGATCCAGCTCGATCCTCGCGTGCTCACGCCGGGGATCCACCCCGTGGCCGCGATCGTCGGTGAGCGGCTGTTGCCGCTCGCCCGCGACTGGATCGTGCGCGACGAGGAGGATCGCCCGCTGGAGTCGGTCCTGCTCGCGCCCGGGGCTCCGGCGGCCGCCGGTGCCACGGTGTCCGCGGTGGCCCCGCCACCAGAACCCGCGGTGACTTCGCCTACCCGACCCGCGCCGCCGCCACCGCAATCGCGGGAGCCAGGACTCGTCCTCGCAGGCGCGGGCGGCTGGACGTTTCTCGCGTCCGCCGGTGTCGCCGCGGGGTCACACGAGCAACTCGACACTGACGCGGCCGCCGTCGAGGAACTCTATGCACTCGCCGCACCGCTCGGCGTCGTGGCCCGCGCCGTCATGGTGCCGGCCAAGCGCCTCGTCTACGCCGAGCACCTGGCGCCCGAGCACCGGATCGACCCCGGCCGGCGCCCTGCCCGCGCCGTTTCCGCGCGCCTGCGCGACAGCAGCGACGCCACGCTGCTGGACCTGTACGACGCGCTGCAGGACGCTCGTGCGCACGGTCGGATCTATCCCCGCACCGGCGAGCGCCTGACCTGGACGGGCGCCGTCCACGCCTACCGCGCCATCATGAAGACGCTGACGGGCGCGCCCTTTCGCTCGCACCCGGTCGCCGCGTTCGAGTTCGGTCGCCTGGCGGAGGTCGACGATGCACTCGACGGTGCCGACACCGAGCCGCTGCTGACCGTACGGCCGTCCGCGGCCGCGGCTGGCGCTCCAACGGGCCTCATCGTCCACGACGGGACGGCCGGGCGCGTCGCCGAGCTGCTGCGCATCCACTTCTGGCGCACCGAGGTCGTCGTGGCCGACCGCGCCACCTCGGAGCTGCTGCAGTCCGCGCGCGCCGACGTCGTCATCTGGATCCGCCAGGATGGCTGACTGAGCGTCAGCGGATGCGGCGCGCCATATCGTCGAAGGCATTGGCCACGAGGCGCTGGACGCGCGCGTCCACGCTCCCCGGCTGCGCCCAGTCGTCGAGCGCGTGCACGAGGCCCAGCGAGCCGGCCGCGAAGACGCGAGCGCCGGAGGGTGCGGTCCAGCGGACACACGCCGCGTCGCCGAGCTCGCCGTCGTAGGCGAGAAAGCGCACGAGCCCCGCCGGCGCGTGGCTTCGCAGCAGCCCGTCCCACTCGTAGCCGACGACCGCTCGCACGGGCGCCGAGTCACTCCAGTCGGCACCGGCCGTCCACGGATCGTCCGCGGCGGCGGGGTCGGGCGCATAGTCGTGTAGCTTGCCCGGCTTTGTGAGCCCGCGCTCGTACTGCACGCCGATCAGCGCACCCTCGTCACGGGCCGGTGCGAGCTGACGAAACTGGACGCTCTTGCGCGACTGATCAGGCTCGGGGTCCGCCGCGGCGGCCTTGTAGCCGACGATCGTGCGCTCACCGTCCTCGTAGCGGATCTGCCAGTAGCCGAGGTTGGCGCCCATGAAGGCCAGACACGTGCCGCGGTCGCGGGCGGCGTCGAACGCGTCGCGCATCTCGTGAGTCCAGTACTCGTCGTGACCCGAAGTAACCACGAGGCGGGGCCCTACGAACGACCACGGTGCGCGATGCGTGTCGACGTCGGTCTGATAGCCGACGTCATAGCCCTCGCGTTCCAGCCAGCGCGCCAGAGGCAGGTCATAGTGAAACGGCGCCTTGGCGTTGAGGTTGGACTCACGCCAGGCCGGCACCGGGCGGTCGAAGGAAACCTCGGCCGCCGCGACATCGTCCGTCGAGTTGGAGGTGTACAGGCACTTGCCGCCCCAGTGGTTGTATGCCTGCACGGTGTTGACCGGTATCTGCACGAGCACGGTGGGCCGGTGGTCGGGCACGGGCCGCACGACGAAGGGGACGAGCGCGACGGTGCCGGCGTGCGGCCCGCTCAGCAGCCGCAATTGCGCGAGCCAGTGCCCTGAGACTGCGTCGGGCGCGATCAGGACGACATCGCTGACGTCCCAGTCGGCGCGCGTCGCGCCGGTGACCGCGTCAGGCTCGGGCGCCGTGCGGGGCAAGCCGATGTTCGAAGGCAGGCGCAATTCCTCGCGCCCACCGTCGCCGCCGTACCACCCGAGCCGGTAGACGACGATCTCATATCGGGCGGCGGGCGTAGTGGAGACGCACAGCTCGATGCGCCCGCCCGGCAGGCAGGAGGTCTGCGTCGTGTAGGCCTCGATCGCCGCGGCAGGCGCATGCTCGGCTTCCCACCACGCTCGGGTGCCCGCACGCCGGTTCTCGTCCTCTATGCGCACCAAAAGGACGGTATCTCGTGCAGCCCGCAGCCGCGGCCATACGATTTATGCTCGTCATACGAGCACGCAATGAGCAAACCCGAGAACACACCCTGGACATCGACGGAACGGCGCCTCGCGTCAGAGATGCTGCCGTACCTGGTTGAAGCGGGCTGGATCGAGAGCCGGCGCCGCCGCCAGTCGGTGGATCGTGATGGAAATCCGATTCCCTGGATCACATATCCGGCGCTGGATTTCATCACGTCCCGCGTCGGTTCCGAGATGACCGTCTTCGAGTTCGGCAGCGGAAACTCGACTCTGTGGTGGTCCCAGCGCGCAGGGCATGTCACGGCTGTCGAGCACGACGGGTCATGGGCGGCCAGGGTCGTCGCGCAGCTGCCGGCCAATGCGACCTTGAGCCATGTACCGCTCGCGGCAGGTGGAGACTACTGCCGCCACGCCCGAGCCTCCGGCGGGAGATTTCACGTCATCGTCGTTGACGGTCGCGATCGCGTGAATTGCGCGCGTGCGTCGATCGAATGCCTGCGCCCCGACGGCGTGATCATCTGGGATAACACCGAACGCACCAGATATGCGCCGGGGCTGCGCGCATTGAGCGCCTCCGGCTTCCGGCGGATTGGTTTCCGCGGACCATCGCCGATCAACTCCTGGGCTTCGGAGACGAGCGTCCTGTACCGGCCGGGAAACTGCTTCGGCATCTGATTTCGCAGCAGTGGTTTGCCAGCTGCGCACGCGCGGGAGCGTCGCATTTGCAGCCCCACCAGGCGAAGGGCGACCGCGCGATGCTACGTTCCGCGTGCGGACCGAGACGACGACCGTGGACTGGTGACGGCAGCCCAGTCGGTCACCTCGAACGGGCGCAGGGCGACGAAGATCTCCTGCAACCGCCACAGTGGTTTGGCGAACTCGACGTACGGGCGCGGACTGTGAAGGGCGGGGTTGAATGCGAACTCATTCTTCTGTTCGCCGGCGCAGAGAATCGTTGGGTCGTCGGAGGTCAACACCGGCCCGACATTGCGGATCATGTAGCTTCGCAGCTCGAGGCGATCGAACATCGCGAGGTAGTCCGCGATCACCATGTGACTCCTGTGCCCGCTCCAGTGCCACCAGTACTGCCGCAGACCAAGCTGTGCGAGGTAGGGCTCGCTCTCGAAGGATGGGTGCGAGATGAACAGGAAGTCCGCCGCTGCACGAGCGGCGCTTCGGATCGTGCTCTCGACGGCTGAAAAGTTCGGCAGATGCTCGAGGAAGTCCACCATCGTCACGAAACGGACGGAGCAGGGCGGTACGTCCAGGACCGTGGCGTCGCCGAGCAGGACGGCGGCGGAGTGTCCTCGTGCCGCTCCAACCTTCTTTTCGTCGAGCTCGATGCCAACTCCGCGGGAGCCGCCGAA
>Ga0136633_1003438_pt1 | contig 10432 bp, 5 predicted proteins | sample AntDrymeUQ832206_2_FD_105494 | JGI IMG/M metagenome (GOLD analysis project Ga0136633, IMG submission 105494) | Polar desert sand microbial communities from Dry Valleys, Antarctica - metaG UQ83 (22.06) | ecosystem: Environmental > Terrestrial > Soil > Desert | place: Antarctica: Dry Valley...
CCCCGGCGCGCCGCCCACGACCGAGCGCCAGAAGAAGGCAGCCGAGGCGACCGGCGGCGGCGCGGACGCGATCGGAGACTTCCTCAAGTCCTCCACCGGGAAATCGATCCAGCGCGAGCTCGTCCGTGGGCTGTTCGGGCTTCTGAGGAAGAAGTTCTAGTCTTCGCGGCGATGGTTTTGCTCACGTTTCTCGCCGCTGTGGTCGTCGTCGTCGTCACGGGAGCGTTTTGCGTCGTCCGCGGTCTCGGGATGTGGCGGCAGCTGAAGCGGACGAGCAAGGCGATGGGCGCCGAGCTCGACGCGCTGGAGGCGAGAACCGCGCGGACCGAGACCCTGCTCGCGCAGGCGGAGCGCCGAAGCGCCGAGCTCGAAACCGCGCTCGAACGACTGCGCGCCTCCCGCGCACGCGTGCAGGTGTTGCGAGGCGCGCTCGAGTCTGCGCAAGCTCGCACCCGCTGGCTCCGCGCGTTCCTCCCGATCTAGCTCGATGCCTCGCGTCGCGGCCGTCGACCTCGGGACGAACTCGAGCCGCCTGCTCGTCGCCGACGTCGAAGGCGACCGGCTCGACGAGGTCGTGCGTCTCCTCACGATCACGCGGCTGGGTGAGGGAGTCGACAAGCGGCGACGCTTGCTCCCCCTCCCGATTACGCGCGTACGCAACTGCCTCACCGAGTATCGCCGAGAGCTCGAGCGGCACGGGGTCACGCAGACGCTCGCAATTGCGACGAGCGCGGTGCGGGACGCGGAGAACGGCGAGGCATTCCTCGGCGAGATCGAGTGGAGCTACGGCTTCACGACGCAGCTGCTGTCTGGAACGCAAGAGGCGGCGATGATGATCCGCGGCGTCACGGCGGGGCGCTCACCACTCGACGACGTGCTCGTCGCAGACATAGGCGGCGGGTCGACCGAGCTCGTGGTGGCGGCCGACGGCGAGGTCGCCTCGGCGGCGAGCCTCGACATCGGCTGCGTGCGCGTCACCGAGCGCTTCCTCGGCTCGGACCCGCCGTCTCGGCCCGAGCTCGCTGCCGCGAGCGCGTACGTGCGCTCGCTCCTCCCACCGCTGGAGGCCGGGAGCGCGATCGGCGTCGCCGGGACCGTGACGACCCTCGCGACGCTCGACCTCGGCGACGCGGGATACGACCCGGCTCGAACGCATGGCCATCGCATCTCGCTCGCCGCCGTCGAGGAGCAACTGGAGCGGCTCGCGGCAATGAGCACGCAGGAGCGCCTCGCCGTTCCGGGACTCGAGCCTGGCCGCGCTCCCGTCATCGTCGCGGGGGTCGTCGTCCTGCGCGAGGTGATGACGACCTACGGTCTCTCGGAGATCGAAGTGTCCGAGCGCGACATCCTCCACGGAGCCGCGTTCGCAGCCGCGGAGGTGCCCGAGGCCGAGGAGGGCGCGGCGCCACCGGGCGCACACACCTGCTGCTGACGCGCTACGCGGCCTTCGCGACGACGGGCGACGCTCCGAGCGCTGCGAAGATCGCCTGGCCCTCGACCTGCGCCTTGACGTCGCCGCAGCGTCCGAGGCCGAGCAACGCATAGCCGCGCTCGACGACGCTCCCGTAGGCGTCCCAGCGCTCCGCCGCCTCTCGATACAAACGGGCGGCCTCGTCCGACTGTTCGGTTTCTTCGGCGAGCATCGCGTGGGCGGTCAAGCGAGCGCAGACGTTCCAGGCCGCGTCGTGCTCCACGTCGTCCAAGAAAGCCGCACCGAGCTCGGGCTCGCCCGCGGCAATCGCGATCCTGGCCGGCCAGACGAGGCAGTATTCCCTCCACGTCGGGCTGCCTCGAGTGAGCTCTTCGAGCTCCGCGACGTGCTCGAGCGCTCGCGCGTCATCGCCCAGGGTCGCGGCCACGAGCGCTGCGCAAGCCAGGCCCGGTACGAGGACCTGAGGATCGCCGCTCTCACGCGCCTTCGGGAGAAGCGCTTCGACGTTCGCCGTGGCGTCCGAAACGGCGCCCCGATGAACCAGCACCTGCGCAAGGTGGATGCGAGCCAGCACTCCAAGCTGGCCGCCGCCGTAGCGCTGCTCCCAGCTGCCAATCGCATCGGCCTCACGCCGAAGCTCGTCCCATTCGCCGAGGTGGTACAGCGGTCGCAAGCGCTCGCTCCGCTGCCACATCTCGGCCTCCCTGAGACCCCGGCCGCGCGAGAACTCGATCACCTTGTCCCACTGGGCGCGCGCCTCACGGAGTCCGACGAAGTACGCGATCGCGTCGCCGAGATTGTTCATCGACACCGCAGTCGAGCGCCCGAGACCAAGACGCAAGCCGAGTTCGATTGCCTCGTTCAGGTAGTCGAGACACGCCCGATCCGCCTGATAGCCGGCCACGCTCGCGCGCGCATTCAGCAGCGCGGTGACGTCCGCGACGCCAAGCTCGCGAGCGAGCGGGAGACCCTTCTCGATCAGGGCGATCGCATCGGCGAAGCGGCCGGCGATCGCAGAGCGCGAGGCGGCCGAGCCGTATGCCGAGACGAGCTCGGGGCCGGCGAGCTGCCGCTCGAGTAGCGCTATCGCCTCGAAGCTCAGGCTCTGGCTGCGCGAGACGTTGCCGAGTCCCCACATGAGCGTCGCGAGCTGGCTCAAGGTCTTCCCCGCGGCCCGCTCGTCCAGCGTTCGGAACGCCTCGATCGCCAGCTCATGGAGCTCGACGGACTCCGCGAGCTCCCCACGCTGAACGAGGATCCAGGCGAGCTCCGCTCGAGCCACCGCGAGCGCATGCTCGTCGGCGCCGGAGAGCGCGACTGCGCGCCGATAGTACGTCTCCGCTGCGGATGTGTCGAGGTGCGAGGCCCGCTCTCCCGCGAGCAAGAGGAAGCGAGTGAGCTCACCGGCGACGTCCGGTCGCTCCGCGCCTGCGGCCTGGGCCAGGTCGAGTGCCTCCCCGTAGTGGTGAACGAGGATCTCCGCGTGGTCGGCGACGCGCTCCGCGGCGGTCTGCTCGACCCAGCGGGCCGCCGCGAGGTGCTTCTCTGCGCGCGGCGAGCGCGGAATCTGCTGGTAGGCCACATCGCGCACGAGCGCGTGCCAGAACGAGAACTCCTCCTCGCCGTCGATGGCGGCGATCCGGATCGGGCGGACGAACTCGCGGTGCACGAGCTCGTTGAGGTCACGGCGGACGGCGTCACGCTCACGCTCGCCGACCGCGGCGACGGCGCCCGACCAGAACACCCGGCCGACGACGGCAGCATCGTGGAGGAGCGTCTTGAGCTCGGGCCGGAGGGTGTCCAACCGCGCGGCGACGAGCGCATGCACGGTCTCGGGGACGGCGAGACCCTCGATGCCCCCTCGCTCCGCGAGCATGCGTGCGAACTGCTCGGCGTAGAGCGGGTTTCCGCCTGCCCGCTCGAGCAGCACCTGCTGCGTCTCGGCCGGCAGGAGTGTGCGGTCGAGGAGAACGTGAATGAGCCGACTGGACTCCTCGATCGAGAGAGGCGAGAGCGAGATCGTCGTCGCGTTGCGCTTGCCTCCACCCCAGCTCGGCTGCCGCTCGAAGAGCTCGGGTCGCGCGGTGCAGAGGAGGAAGAGCGGCACCGGCATGCTCCAGTCGAGGAGGTGCTCGACGAACTCGAGCAGCGCGCCGTCGGCCCAGTGAAGATCCTCGATGACGAGCACGCAAGGCCGGCGGGCGGCCATCGCCTCGAGGAACCGGCGCCACGCCGTGAAGGCCTCCTCCCGGCTCACCGCGGCCGCGTCCTCGCCGACACCGACGAGCGGCGCCAGCCGGGAGCCGAACCACGCGCGCTCCGCTTCCTCGGGGAAGAAACCGGCGAGCATCGTGTCGAGCTTGGCTCCTGCTTCGCGCTGGTCGTCCGACTCGAGGATCCCAGCCTCGGCCTTCACGATTTCCCCGAGCGCCCAAAAAGTGATCCCTTCGCCGTAGGGGAGACAGCGGCCATGGCGCCAGGTGACGATGTCCGGCCGCTCGTCGAGCGCGGTGCGGAGCTCGGTCACGAGCCGACTCTTGCCGATCCCGGGCTCGCCGACGACCGTGACGAGCTGCACGGACGACTCGCGCTCGGCGCGGAGGAACGTCTCGAGCAAGAGTGTGCGCTCGTGCTCGCGGCCGACGAAGGGGCTGTGCGTGGCAGCTTCCGGCTGGCCGACGCGGCTCCGGGCGCCAAGCACGCGCCAGACGGGGATCGGCTCGGCCTTTCCTTTCGCTTCGACCGGGTCGAGCTGCTCGAACGTTACCGCCGCCTGAGCTGAGCGCATCGTCGTCCCGTCGACGATCACGGCGCCGACAGGGGCTGCGGACTGCAGGCGCGCGGCCGTGTTCACGACGTCACCCGTGACGATTCCTTCACCACGCTCGGGACGGGCGCCAAGCGCGACGACCGCCTCACCCGTCGTCACGGCGGCGCGCACGGCGACCTCGAGCCCCTCTCCACGCAGGTTCTCGATCGTCTCCAGAATCCTGAGGCCAGAGCGCACAGCCCGCTCGGCATCGTCCTCGTGAGCGACGGGCGCGCCGAAGACCGCCATCACCGCATCGCCGATGAACTTCTCGACCGTCCCTCCGAACCGTTCGATGTCGGCCTTGACGCGCTCGTGGTACGGGCGAAGCGTCGCGCGGACGTCTTCTGGATCGGCTCGGTCGGAGCGATCGGTGAACCCAACGAGATCGACGAAGAGAACGGAAACGACCTTGCGTTCCTCACCCGCGGACACGGGCTCCGCCAGACCCACGCCGCACGCGTGGCAGAAGCGCGCCTGCTGCGGGTTTGCCTCACCGCATGACGGGCAGACGATCATGCGCGGATCTTCGCAGCGACGGGAAGGGGTGTCTACGCGGCCGGGGCTAGATGCTTGATCGGAAATTCACGGCGGGCCGGATGACGGCCACGACACGGCGCCGGATCGCCACCCTCCCTCGCCGTCCAGGCTTATCAGCCTGCACGGCGAGTGAGTGCGTCGCCCGCCTGGGTCGTGACCGCCCCCGGCTGCGCGTCAATTTCCGATCAAGCATCTAGGCCGCGAGCGCGGTGAGGGGAGCGGCACCGAGGCGCTCGAAGATCAGCATTCCCTCGTGCAGAGCCTCATCGTCGCCGCAACGACCGAGGCCGACGAGCGCGTATGCGTGCTGAACGACCGATCCCCACTCGGCCCACCCTGCAGCGGCTTCGCGGTAGAGGAACGCCGCGTCGACGCTCGACCCCCCTGCCTCGGCCAGGATCGCTGTTGCCGTCCCCAAGGCAAGTCGCGACCAGTTGGTCGCCGTAGCGTCGCGTGCGCCGGCGAGCAGCTCTTCGCCCAGGTCGAGCGCTCCGACCGCCGCAAACACGCGGAGAGCTGTGGGCACCCCCTGGACGCGCCAGTTCGGTGCACCGCGCGTTGCGCGCTCGAACTCCTCGAGCAGCGCAAGCGCCTGGTCGGGCTTGCCACTCAACGCATACACGAGCGCCCCTTGGACGAGCGCCGGAGTGAGTGTCTGCGGATCACGTATCTCTCGCGCGCGTGGAAGGAAGATCTCGGCGCGCCGTTCGGCTTCGGCGGCGTCTCCCCGCTGTGCGAAGACCGGCGCGGAGTTGAGAAGCACGTTCACGCCGATCTGAGTTCCCCCTTGGCGTTGGTCCCAACGGAGGAGCTCGTCGGCCTCCTGGAGGAGCTCGTCCCACTCCCCGCGCTCGTAGAGATGCAAGAGCTTTGCGCCTCTTGTCCACATCTCATGGTGCGTCAGGCCTCGGCGTCGCGAGAACTCGAGCGAGGCATCGAGGAGCTCGATGGACGAGAACAGATCCTCGAACGGGGCGACCAACTCGCCGAGATTGAGATACGACGTGCCCGTCTCGATGCCGAGCCCGAGGCGCAGGGAGAGGTCGAGCGCGGCGCGCAGATCCTCCAGCCCTCCCGCATCGCCCAGCTCGACACGACCGATCCCGCGCATCTGAAGATGGCGTGCGACGTTCTCGATGCCGAGCTCACCGGCGAGCGCGATCCCTTTGTCGGCCCATGCGATCGCCTCCTGCGGCCGCCCGGCAAGGGCGTCAAGCCCTGCCGCTCGTCCGTATGCGAAAACGAGATCGGGATCGGGAGCACGCTCGAGGATCGGCATCGCCTCCACGGTCAGCTCTCGGCTCCTAGCGGTCTGCCCATGACGCCAGAGCGCCCGGGCGAGCCCGTTCATCGCCATTGCGGCCCCGCGTTCGTCGCCGCCTGCTCGAAGCGCGTCGATTGCCTCCTCGTACGCCTGCTCGGCTTCCGGCAGCCGGCCCTGCTCTTGCAGCGCGTCGCCGAGCTTGGCGAGAACAGGCCCCCTGGCCTGAGTCTCCGCCGACAACTCGAAGGCTCTTCGATACGACGCCTCCGCGGCGGCCATGTCCAGCTGCATCGCGCGGTCACCGGCGAGGATCAGGAAGCGGGCGAGCTGGATCTCGAGGTCCGTGTCACGATCTGCGCCTGCCGCCCGGCCCAGTTCGAGCGCCTGCTCGTAGTGGTGCACGAGGATGTCCGCATGATCGGACACGCGCTCCGCCGCCTCTCCCTCGATCCAGTCAGCGGCGCTCGAGTGCTTCGAGGCCCGGGCGGCACGTGGGATCTGCTGATAGGCAACGTCGCGGACGAGCACGTGCCAGAACGAGAACTCCTCCTCGTCTCGCATGGACGAGACGCGCGCGGGCCGGACGAACTCGCGCCTCACGAGGTCGCGCAGACCCGCGAGCACGTCCTCCCGCGAGCGCTCGCCCATCGCTGCGAGCGCGCCGGTCCAGAAGACCTTCCCGAGAACCGAGGCATCGTGGAGAAGCGCCTTCGACTCGGGCCCGAGCGTGTCGAGCCGCGCGGCGATGAGCGCTTGGACGGTCTCCGGTAGCGCAACATCGCCAGAATCCTTGCGGTCGACGTGCATACGCACGAACTGCTCCGTGTAGAGCGGGTTGCCGCCGGCGCGCTCGAGAAGCGCGGCCTGCGTCTCCGCCGGGAGAACCGAACGTTCGAGCAGTGCCGCGACGAGTCGCGCGGTGTCCCCGTCAGAGAGCGCTGAGAGCCCTACCGTCGCCGAGTTGCGGCGGCCGCCCCCCCAGCCCTGCCGCGCATCGTGCAGCTCGGGCCGAGCCGTCGCGAGAACCATGAGCGGCACCCCCGGCGCCCAGTCGAGGAGATGCTCGACGAAGTCGAGCAGCGAGCTGTCCGCCCAGTGCAGGTCCTCGAGCACGAGCACCGTCGGCCGCTGGGCGGCGAGCGCCTCCAGGTAGCGGCGCCAGGCCGAGAACGCCTCCTCGCGACCCACGCCGGCAACGTCGTCCTGCGCGCCGACGAGCGGCGCCAGCCGCTCGGCGAACCATGCGCGCTCGGACTCGTCCTCGACCACCTCCGCGATCGAGCGCGAGAGCTTCTCGAGCGCCTGTGTGGGCGAGTCCGTCTCGAGGATTCCTGCTTCCGCCTTCAGTATCTCCCCCAGCGCCCAGAACGTGATCCCCTCGCCGTACGGAAGACAGCGGCCTTGTCGCCAGCGCACCAGATCGGGACGCCGGTCGATCGCCTCGCGGAACTCCCAGACGAGGCGGCTCTTCCCTAGTCCCGGCTCGCCCACGACGGTCACGAGCTGCGCCGACGGCTCACGCAGCGCACGGGCGAACGTCTCGCTGAGGAGCGCGAGCTCCGAGTCGCGCCCGACGAAGAGCGTCTCCGCGCGAAGGTCGGTGTCGACCCCGAAGCGGCTGCGTGCCTCCGATGCGCGCCACACCGGTATCGGCTCCTGCTTTCCCTTGGCCGCGACCGGGTCGAGCGACTCGAACCCGATCGCGCCCTCCGAGGAGCGCATCGTCGCCCCGTCCACGATGACGGATCCGACGGGCGCCGCGCCTTGCAGGCGCGCTGCGGTGTTGACGACGTCGCCGGCGACCATGCCCTCGCCTCGCTCGGGTCGGGCTCCGAGCGTGACGACGGCCTGGCCCGTCGTCACGGCCGCGCGTACGGCGACGTCGAGCCCTTCCGCGCGCAGCTCCTCGATCGTCTCCAGGATCCGGAGCGCCGCGCGAACGGCTCGCTCCGCATCGTCCTCGTGAGCGACGGGCGCACCGAAGACCGCCATCACCGCATCGCCGATGAACTTTTCGACCGTCCCCCCGAACCGTTCGATATCGGCCTTGACGCGCTCGTGATACGGGCGAAGCGTGGCTCTGACGTCCTCGGGGTCGGCGCGGTCGGAGCGATCGGTGAAGCCGACGAGATCGACGAAGAGAACGGAGACGACCTTGCGTTCCTCGCCTTTGGGCGCCGACTCACCCAGCGCCCCGCCGCAGGCGAGACAGAAGCGCGCGCGGTCGAGATTCTCCTCGCCGCATGCGGGACAGACCTGCATATCGCTGATCTTCGCAGCGCTGGGAAGTCGCGTCTATGCGGCCGGAGGGAGATCCACCGGCTCGAAGTCCTCCTCGATCGGCTCCTCGTCCTCCGCTAGACGCCGCCCAAGCACGCTCCGCGAGAGACCACCGATCAAGCGCCCCTCCTCGTCCACGACCGGTACGCGCTCGGCATCGTGCTCCTCCAGGAAGCGGAAGGCATCCTCGAGTGGGACGTCGGGGCCGATGGTGTGATCCGGCGGCTCGGCGATCTCGCCGAGCGTTGTCGCGCTCGGATCGCGCCCAGCCGCGACGACCTCGCGCACGAGCGTCTTTCGAGTGACGACGCCAACCAGCCGCTCGTCGTCGGTCACGTAGATCGCACGCACCTCCGGCCGCCCAAGGAGCTCACCCGCGGCCTGCGCCGACGCGTCGGTCGGCAAACGGCCAGGGTGCGACACCATCGCGTCGCGCACCGTATTCACGGAAAGATCCCTCGCGCCTCGAGGGCGTTGGAAACTTCGCGGATCCCGGAGACGAGCGCCGCCGTACGCAACGAGACCTCACGATCCTCCGCGAGATCCCACACGCGGTCGAAGGCATCGGAGAGCTTCTCCGCGAGCTTTGCGCGGATCTCGTCACGAGTCCAGAAGAGCCGGCCGAGATCCTGGACCCACTCGAAGTAGGAGACGGTCACGCCTCCCGCATTCGTGAGGATGTCAGGCAGGACGGGAATCCTTCGCTCACCGAGAATTTGGTCGGCCTCGAGAGAGGTCGGCCCGTTCGCGCCTTCCGCGATCATGCGCGCCCGTACGCGCGACGCGTTCTCGCCCGTTATCTGGTCCTCGCGCGCGGCGAGAACCAGGATGTCGCAGTTGAGCTCGAGCAGCTCCTCGTTCGTTACGCGGAGTCCTGCCGTGCAGCCTTCGAGCGAGCCGTGGAGATGCGCGTACTCCTCCAACGCGGGAATGTCGAGCCCGGCTTCCGAGTGGAGGCCGCCGGAGACGTCCGATACGGCGACGACCCGCGCGCCCAGCGCGTGAAGCTCGTGTGCCGCAATCCCGCCGACGTTGCCGAACCCCTGCACCACGCAGCGTTGCTCCGAGAGCCGCCAGCCCAGCTTGTCGCAGGCCCGCTCGATGATCATGACCACGCCGGCGCCGGTCGCCTCGTGCCGGAACACGGAGCCGCCGATCGAGATTGGCTTTCCGGTCACGATTTCAGGTACCGCGTAGCCGCGCTGCATCGAGTACGTGTCCATCATCCAGGCCATGGTCTGCTCGTTGGTGGCCATGTCCGGCGCGGCGATGTCCTCCTGCGGCCCGATCACCGGCAGGAGATCGGAGGTGAAGCGACGCGTCAGCCGCTCGACCTCGGGCAGCGACATGGAACGCGGGTCGCAGCGGACTCCTCCCTTCGCTCCGCCGTAGGGCAGTCGAAGGAGCGCGCACTTCCACGTCATCCACATGGCCAGCGCGGCGCACTCGCCGAGCGACACCTCGAGGTCGTAGCGGATCCCGCCCTTCGTCGGCCCGAGAATGCTCGAGTGCTGGACGCGATACCCAGGAAAGACCACCCGGTGACCCTCGTCCATCCGAACCGGAATGCTGACGATGATCGAGCGCTCCGGGTAACGGAGACGCTCGGCGATGTCGTCCGGTATGTCCGCGACCGGAACGGCCTGGTCGAACTGTGCGACCGCCATGCGGTACAGCGGCGTATCCCACTCGAGGGGTGCTTGGGCAAGCGCTTCTGGCAGGCTCGCCACGGCGCGCGGAGCATACCCGCGCGCTCCGCCCGAGGCGTGCGAAACACCTGAACAGCGCGGCCGCGAAGCCGGCGCCTCGAGGATGCCGCGGACCGAGATCCGAGCGAGCGAATTTCGCTCTGCGCCAGATGCCGGGGGTGGGAGTCGAACCCACACGTCCCGCGAAGGACACCTGCTTTTGAGGCGCCGGAGATCCGTACGGCCTCGGCGGCGGGCGTAGGCCGACGTGGCTTCCCGAACGGGCTTGCGGATCGCCGCACCGCAACCACGCCGCAACCCGTCCTCAGACTCCCGCGCGTTGTCTCCGAAGCTCAACTGGCGTGACCCAGACGCGCCGAGATCGAGTCGCCGGGAGTCGCACAAAAGCATGCGCGCGC
>Ga0136633_1003439_pt1 | contig 10431 bp, 11 predicted proteins | sample AntDrymeUQ832206_2_FD_105494 | JGI IMG/M metagenome (GOLD analysis project Ga0136633, IMG submission 105494) | Polar desert sand microbial communities from Dry Valleys, Antarctica - metaG UQ83 (22.06) | ecosystem: Environmental > Terrestrial > Soil > Desert | place: Antarctica: Dry Valley...
CTCCTGGGCGCTCATGATCGTGCTGGCGGCTCGCCTCCCGGAGGGCACGCTGAAGGAGCTAGCCAGCTTCCTGCCCGACTGCGTCACGACTGTCCGGCGCCTCCGCAGTGACCCGAGGGTGCCGCGTCGGGCAAAGCTGGCGGTGGGCTTCGCCGGGCTGTGGGTGCTTTCGCCCATCGATCTCATCCCGGAGTTCCTCCCCGTCATCGGCCCGCTCGACGATGTGGTGGTCGTCGCCTTCGCCCTGCGTTACGCGGCCCGACAGGTGCCGGAGGAGGTGCTCTTCGAGGCGTGGCCGGGGCGACCCTCGGTAATGGAGCGCCTGCTGGGCAAGCGGGCCGCCTCCGGCTGATGGACAGGACGCTTTTCAAGGACGTGAACCGCTCGGTCGGACGGACCGAATGGCTCCATCCGCCGATCGTGGCCTACGCGAAGTACGGGATCGTCCTGTTCGGTCTCGCCCTTTTCGCCGGATGGTGGCTCGGCCGCCAGCGATCCGACATCACGAGGGTGGCCGCAGTGGTGTGCTCGGTGGCGGCCGTGTTCGTGGCGCTGGGTGTGGCGCAGCTGATCGGCCATGTCGTCGATCGGGCGCGGCCGTACGACGCCATCGCCGGAATGCGCCTGCTCGTGCCCCGCACCAGAGACTTCTCCTTCCCGAGCGACCACGCCACCGTGGCCGGCGCTGTCGCCGGGGGGCTGTGGGTCGTCGCCGGCGCCTGGCCCGAGCGGCCGCTGTCGCTGCACTGGCCATGGCGTTCTCCCGCGTGTACGTCGGTGCCCATTACCCGGGTGACGTGATCGTCGGCGTCGCCCTGGGGGCGGCGGTCGCCGTGGCGGTCAACCGGGTCGTCAGCGTCCAGGTCGGGCGGTGGCTCGGTCACCTGGTTCACTCGCCACTCAGTCCGCTGGTCGCTCGGGGTGGCGGCACCCAAGAGCATGGTTGATTCGCTCAGCTCGCTGGCGGGCCCGGTCGCCTACCTCGTCGTCGCCGCGCTTGCGGCGCTGGAGGCATCCGCGTTCGTCGGGCTCTTCATCCCAGGCGAGCTCGCCCTGCTCACGGGCGGCTACATCGCCCATCAAGGCAATGCCAGCCTCGGGCTCATGATGGGTGCCGCTGCTGCGGGGGCCGTCGCCGGGGACTCGGTCGGTTACGAGATCGGTCGGCGATTCGGGCCGGCACTCCAGCGCAGCCGGCTGGGGCGCAGAGTCGGCGCCGAGCGGTGGCGGCGGGCTGAGGACTATCTCGATACCAAGGGGGGGCGGGCTATCTTTGTCGGGCGGTTCGTGGGCGTCCTCCGTGCGCTCGTCCCGGCGGTGGCCGGTGCCACTCGGATGCCCTACCGCCAGTTCCTGGCGTGGAACGCGCTCGGCGCCGCAATCTGGGCTCCTGGCATGGTATTCGTCGGGTATGCCGCCGGATCGTCGTATCGACGGGTCGAGCGATATGCCGGTCCGGCCGGTCTCGTCCTCCTTGGCGCAGCCGCCGCCATCACCGCCGTCGTCCTCGCCGCCCGCTGGATCGCCCGCCACCCCGAACAGGTACGTCGGGCTACGACCCGACAGCTCGAGCGGCCCCGGGTGGCGTCCCTCGCCGGCCGCTACCGGTCTCAGCTGGCATTCGTCGGTGACCGGTTCCGCCCTGGCAATGCCCTGGGCCTTGCGCTCACCGTCCAACTCGCGATCCTCGCGGGCGCAGGATGGGCCTTCGGCACCCTGGTTCAGGACGTTCTCGGCGGGGATGACGCCTTTCGAATCGACCTTCCCGTCGTCCGCTACCTGGCTGGCCATCGCACGGCATGGTTGACCTCGACCATGCGCGACCTCACCTGGCTCGGCAGCACGGTGGTGCTCGCGCCGCTCGTCGTTGTCATCGGGCTCTCTGCCCGGCATCGCACCCGGAGCTGGGCGAGCTTGGCGGAGCTGGCGCTGAGCCTGAGCGGCGCCGTCGTCCTTTACGACGTGATCAAGGTCCTCGTCGGGCGGCCCCGGCCCCGTGTCGGGCCGCTTGTCTCCACCGCCACCGGCTACGCGTTTCCTTCAGGGCACGCCACCCAGACCGCGGCCGTCGCCGTCTCCCTCGCTGCTTTCGCAGCCGTGTTGACCAGCTCCTGGGCCCGCAAGGTCATCGTCTGGTCAGTCGCGGTCCTCGTGTGCCTGATCGTCGGCTTCTCGCGGGTCTATCTGGGCGTCCACTGGCCCACGGATGTCCTCGCCGGCTACGCCCTCGGCGCACTGTGGGCCGCCCTGTGCTCCCTCGCCATCCGCCGCCCCATGAAGCGACCGATGGCCGACGCGCTCGGGCCGTCGGGAGGTCAATGAAGGTCAGCATCCCCGAGTGCGCCCTGCGCTGGAACGGCCGACCGTCCGGCTCAGCGGATGGTCGCCAACTCCGCTAACCGGCGCTCGATGCGCTTCTTCTCCTGCAGCAGGGCGGCCCGCTGGGCGTCGGGCGACTCGACGAAGGCGACGATGGCGTTGATCGCCTCGGAGACCGGACCCGGGGCCAGATCCACCCTCGTGCCTTGGCGGTCGGCTTCGACGATGACCGGATCGTGGGGCACGACCGCGGCCAAGGGCACGCCGTATTCGGCGGCCACCTCGGCAAAGAAGAACCCGTCGTCGGGCAGGAGCGCCTTGTTGCCCACCCCGGCCAGGCGAGGGATTCCGAGTTCCTCGGCCAGGGCCATGGTGCGGGCCGCAGTCAGGATCGACTTTCGGGTCGGTTCCATGATGATGAGGAGCACATCGGCATGGGCCAGGGTGCCGCCCGAGCGGGCCAGGTGCTCCAGGCCGGCCTCCATGTCCACGAGCGCCAGGTCGGCCTCGGCCTCGATGGCGGCGCCGAGAAGGCTGCGGACCGAAGCGTGGTTGGCGCAGGTACAGCCCGAGCCGGCCTGGCCGACGCGCATGGCGTGGAACAGCGTCACTCCAGCTGGGGTGGCCAGCCCGTAGTCGGCGATCAGCTGGGCGGGGGAGAGGCCGCCTGGGCCGGTTCCCATGACCAGCGAGCGGGGCACGAGCGGTGCGGCATTGGCCTCAGCTTCGCTGATCCCGAGGCTGAGGGCCAGATTGGGATTGGAGTCGGTGTCGACCGCCACCACCCGCAAGCCCCGCTTCACGTAGTCGAGGGCGATGAGAGTGGAAAGGGTGGTCTTGCCAGTCCCGCCCTTGCCGACGACTCCGAGCTTCATGGCTGAGGTTCTGCCCGGAATCCGGCGAGGCGGCGCTCGACGGCCTCTTTCCGAGCCTGCAGCTCCCGGACCTCCTCGTCCACGTCCATCAGCGGCGGAGGGATGCAACATCCGCAAGGGCCGGATCCCTCGACATCGCCGGCCGGCAGTGGGGTTGTCAGGGTATCGGTCATGTTCTCGCTCCTTCTACACGCGTGGCCATTGGCGGGTGACGTGCCGACGAGGTCATCGCCCACCAGCCGGCACAGCGCAGCCCGGATCTCGTCGAGGCGGGCCTGCTGCTCGTCGATCAGGGCGATGCGGCGCAGCAGCACGTCACGGGTGTGCCCGCAAGCGCACGCCTCGGTGTCCAGGACGGCGAGCAGCTCTCGGATGTCCTCCAGCCGCAGGTCGAACCACTGGGCGCCCTTGATGAAGCGCAGCCGATCGAGAGCGGCGTCGTCGTAGTAGCGATGGCCAGCCTCGGTCCGGCCGGTCTCGGGCAGCAGCCCCAGGCGCCCGTAGTAGCGGACGGTGTCGGAGCTGATCCCCGCCCGGCCGGCCAACTGCGACACGCTCAGGGCCATGCGCCCCACCGTAGGGGTTGAAGCCCACTCCAAGTCAAGGGGTCGGGCCGACCCTCGGGCGTGGGCCTTCCATCCGTGATGGCGGACCGAGGCCGGCCAGTTGTGTCCAGCGTGTTCGGGATTGCTGGCTCTCCTGGGGCCGGTGCCATCGCAACGCTGAGCGAGGAGAGTCACGCGGGGAGGGCATGTCGGCCTCGATTCCTCGAATCGTGCCGTCAACTCAGCGTGAACGGCGCCAGCGTCTGGACCGGCGCAGGGTCACAATCCAGACCAGGTCGGCTGCCACCATGAGCGGCAGTCCGACCACGGCTCCCCAGGCTGAACGCCAGACAACCACCCAGACGACGACCACCGCCGAGCCGAACAGCAGGACAACGAAGAACCCAAGAGCTCGGCTCCGGTAGCGACGGTCCTCGTCGTCGCCAATACGGCCGACGATGGCTGCGAACTCCTCCTCGTCCTCCGAGCGCGACAACTCGGGTTCCCTTCTGTGACACCCGCAGCCGGTGCCGCGTGCCGGAACGGTGTGCAAATGCAAGCCCGGTTCCCGCATCACAGGCGTGGCCAGTGAATGGTGGACGTGCGGCGACCATGCGCCCACCAGCCTGCGCAGGTCGAACTACGTTTTCCGTGACCCGATGTGATCGAGAGGCTGGCTCCACCTCGAACCGGTACTACCGCAAGGGGAGTAAACGGGGATCTACTCGACCTTGGCGGTCACTCTCTCGGAGCCAGCCGTCTTGTCGTGCGGCGCCGGCCCACCGCGACGCCTCGTCACCATGGCGGCCAGGAGCACCACCACGCCGACGATCAGGAGCCCAATGGCCGCAGCCAGGATGACCTTGGCCGTGTTCGACGATCCGCCGCCGATGGCCTCGAACTGGGCGGCGGCGACGTAGATGTCCTGGAGGCCGCCACCGGTGGTCTTGCTGTCGGAGAAGCCCAGGTCGGAGTTGCGGGTGTCGTCCCATCCGAAGACGGCGTAGGCGTTGGTGGACGCCACCCCGGGCTGAGAGGCGATGTCGTAGTTGTTGCCCCAGATGCCCAGCTTGCGGTCGATGCTGCGGTCGGTGAGACGGATGTTCTTGCTGAACGTCCGACCGTCGTCGTTGGAGTACGCGTAGTAGGCGTCGGTGCCCCGCAAACCTTGGATGTCGCGGGTATCCCACCAGGCCACGTCGACTCGTCCGTTAGGGGCGATGCTGAGGTTGGGGAAGAACTGGCCGCCGTAGTTCTTGGGGTCATCGTCACTGAGGGGCTTGGCCTCGCTCCAGGTCGCCCCGCCGTCATAGGAGACCCGGTTGTAGACCTCGCTGAGCCCGGTGGTCTCCGGCGTGGGGTTGCGGTTGTAGACGATGTGCAGCGCCCCGGTCTTGGGGCTGACCTGGAACTGCGGGTAGGCGCTGGCCGGCCCGCCGGTGGCGTTGTTGTAGCTGAAGGGGATGGAGACGGCGCTGCTCCACGTCTTGCCCCCGTCGGTGGACTTCGACAGCGCCAGGCCGCCAGGAGGAGCGGGGGTGATGTTGGCCGCGCCGGTGGGCCACATGACGTAGGCGGTGCCCTTGGAGTCGACCCGGGCCACCATGCCGTTGCGGCTGCCGGCCGAGCCGAAGTTGCCGACCTGGTTGGGCGTGGCCGCCTTCGAGTCGGCGGGGGGGATGGTGGTCGTCGTGGTGGGGCCGGGGGCGGCGGTGGTGGTCGTGACGGCGGCGAGGGCCTGGTCACGCAGGGCCTGGGGCTCAAAGACGCCCTCGGCCAGGTTGACGGCCTCGGCGAAGGTGCGTCCGCCGTCACGGGAGACGGCCACCATCGGCCTGGCCGGCACCGCATTGGGCGCCGGCGGGTTGGTCACGCTGCGGGAGAACGTCACGTACACGACGTCGTTGGCACCGCCCTTGGCGTCGACGGCGATGCTCTGGACCGGTCGGATGTTCTCGGCGTCGTTGCCGGTCTTCTCCCGGGCGTTGCGCACTACGACGGTCTCCCAGGAGTCTCCGAGGTCGGAGGAACGGGCCACCATGACGGCCCCACCGGTCCGGGCCGCCTCCTCGGTGCCCCAGCCGTTGAGGGCCATGTAGAGCATGCCGTCGCCGCCGAAGGCCGTCGGCGCCTGGATCACGCCTCCCTGGCTCTGGGAGCAGAAGGGGAAGCTGGCCGTGTTCGGGGACGCGTCGGGCCGGACCCAGGTCGATCCGCCGTCGACGGAGCGGACCAGGCCGCAGCGGCGGGTGCGCAGGTCGGCCCACCCCCCCACCATGCGGAGCGGGTTCTTCGGGTCAACGGCCATGGCCGGGCTGGAATAGAGTCGACCCGGATCCAGGTCGATCTTGGTGGCCTGGACCGGCATGGTCAGCGCGGGCGGACCGGCGGCCGGGGCCGGCGTCTGCATCCAAACGAGAGCCGATGCAGCGGCTGCCAGCCCCGCCAACGCTCGAATCGACCTGGTCATGGTTCCACCCCTTGTGCGTCGATGATGTGCTTGTGGGCCCGGAAGATCCCGGCAGGTCTGCGCCCTCGCGACCCAGCCTGCTGCGCCCAAACCTACTGACACTCCACCCTAAGGGTTGGAGCGCACTCCAAGTCAAGAGGTTTCGGCACGGCGAGCCCGTTACCAGGACCGGTTGACCCCTTCCCATGACACGACGGGCTGGTCACGATCTGCAGCCACCTCGACCAAACACGTGGGCTTCGGGCTGTCGTCATTGGCGGGCGGCGCCGTGTTCGGCGAGAGGGTCCTCCCCTGGGGCGAGGGGTCGGCCTGGGGCGGGCCGTCCGGTCCTCGCCGACGGGATGGTCTCCTCCATCCGCGCCGCGACGACAAGTGCCGAGGCCACGCTCAGGACCGCCACGGCCATGACAGCGGCCCGGAGGTCGAACAGGTCGGCCACGACGCCTCCGACCAGGGCCCCGACGACATACCCGGCGTCACGCCAGAAGCGGTACACGCCGACCGCCTTGGCCCGCCAGGTCGGATGGGCAATGTCGCCCACCGCTGCGATCAGCGTCGGGTACACCAGGGCAGTGCCCACGCCGATCAGAGCGGCGCCGAGCGCCCAGAGAGCGAACCCGGTTGTGGCCGCCATCAAGGCGAGGGCCGCGCCCTGCACCACCATCCCGGCCACGATCAGGGGCTTGCGCCCGACACGGTCCGACCATGAACCGGTGAACAACTGCCCGATGCACCACACGCCGGGGTAGATCGCAGCGAGCACCCCGATGGCCTCCACCGACTGAGCGTCGGCGGCGAAGAGCAGGGGCAGGATCCCCCAGGCCAGGCCGTCGACGGCGTTGTTGACCATGCCGGCCTGGCTGACCGCGCTGAGGGTGGGGTCCCGCCAGGTGGCGCGGGCGAAGATGGTGCCGAAGCCGTCGCCGGCGTCGTCCCGGGCCGGGGTGTTCGCCGCCTCATGCTCGGCGTAGGCCCGGGTCTCGCGCACGAACAGGCGCGAAAGGCCGAGACCGAGGGCGGCGAAGGCGATGCCCAGGAAGAAGGGCTCTGGGCGCAGGCCGTAGCGGGCGGCGATGACGCCGGTGGCCAGGGCCGTGGCCGACACCGCGCCGTAGCCGGCCGCCTCGTTGAAGCCCAGCGCCGTCCCCCGCCGGGCCGGCCCGACCAGGTCAATCTTCATGACGACCGTCGTCGACCACGTCATGGCCTGGTTGACGCCGAGCAGCACGTTGGCAGCGATGATCCATCCCCATGTAGGGGCCCAGATCAGAAGCAGGGGCACCGGCACGCCAACGAGCCAGCCGGCGACAAGGACCGGCTTGCGCCCGATCCGGTCGATGAGGGCGCCCGTGGCCAGGTTGGCCACCGCTTTGGTGGCGCCGAAGGCCACAATGAAGGTGACGCCGGCGGTGAACGCGCTGAGGGCAAAGGTGCGCGTTGCCAGCAGCGGCAAGACGGTCCGCTCCTGGCCGACCATGCCGCCCACGAGGGCGTTGACCGCCACCAGCAAGGCGAACTGGGCCAGGTTCTCCCGCAGCCCCAGCCGGATGACCGGTGGGCCGGCGGGCGGTCCCGCTCGACGGATCACATCGCCAGGCGCTGACCGCGGGCGGTGACGACGTCGGCCGGGCCGCCGACCAGCACGGAGACGTCCGTCCGCCCGTGGGTGGCGAGGATGCTGGCAGCGCTCATGGCCCGCTCCCCGTGGCCGCACATGACGGTGAGGGGGCCGGCCGGCAAGGTCGAGGCCAGCGACGCCGTGTCACCCAGCTCAAGGCTCAGGGCGCCCGGCACATGGCCGGCGGCGAACTCGTTGCGCTGGCGGACGTCGACGACGGTCCCGAGCGCCTCGCCCGGGCCGACGAGCTCCATGCGCTGGACACGCCGCCCGCCGGCCTGCCACGCGTCGACGCCGCCAGCCAGCTCCCCGCCCAAGCGGTCGTAGCCGATAGCCAGGCACTGGCGGACCAGCTCGTCACGGTCCTGGCCGGCGCCGGCGACGAACACGAGCGGGCGGTCACGCCCCACCAGCCAACCCAGCCAGCTGGCGAACTGCGGGCGGAGCGGGATCGACAACGACCCGGGCACGTGGCCGGCGGCGAAAGCCTCGACCGGTCTGACATCGACGATCGCCGCTCCGTCGTCGAGGAGGCCCTCGACGGTGGCCACATCGAGCGGCTCCAGGGCGGGGTACCCGCCGTAGACGCGCGGGCCGCGGCGGTTCACCTCTCGCAGCTCGAGGAAGTAGGTCGGGAAGGTGCCGAAGCCGGCGAGCAGGCGGGCAACGAAGGCGTCCTCGCCCGGTGCCCCCAGCAACGGGTTTGTGGCCCGCTCCCGGCCGATGGTGGTGACCCGCTCGCCGCCGGGGGCGACGGAGCAGAACGAACCGGCGCCATGGGTGGGGTACACGGCCAGGTCGTCGGGCAGGCAGAGGAGGCGGTCCTGGATCGACTGCCACAGCGACCGAGCCAGGTCCTCGGTGGCCTCCGGCGCGGTCAGATCGGTACGGGCCACCGCCCCGACCAGCAGCGACCCCCCGCTGAACAGGGCCACCGGCCGGCTGGCGTCGCGCAGGAGGTAGGCGAGGTGCTCAGGCGTGTGGCCCGGTGTCTCGATGGCCTCGAGGGTGAGGCCGCCGAGGTCGAGCGTCTCGCCCCCGGCCAGCCCGTGGTGGGGGTGCTCCAGCTCTGCGGCCCGAGCGGCCACGACGGTGGCTCCGCAAGCGGCCAGCTCGCGGCTGCCGGAGACGAAGTCGGCGTGGAGGTGGGTCTCCGCGGTCAGGGCAATGCGCAGGCTGCGCCGCTCGGCAGCGGCCAGGTACGGGTGGGGATCGCGGCCTGGATCGACCACCATCGCCCGACCGTCACCGAGGTCGATCACGTAGGAGCTGTTGCCCAGCCCCTCGTCGACGAGGGCGGAGACGTCGGGACCGTTCATGCGCCGGTCATTTCGGCGGCTTGCGGGCCAGGAAGGGGTACCCGAAGACCTCATAAGCCCGTGCGTTGACCTCGCCGCCCGCGCCGCCAAAGGTGTCAACTGGCTCACCGATGCGGACGTCGACGAAACCCGCTTCCTCCAGCATCCGCTGCCAGCCTGCACACGGCAGGCCGCCGGCAATTCAGCCGGTCCACAGATCGATGTCCCGAAGCGCCTCAGCAGGGACGGGGCGACCGTTGGCAATGTCGGCGAACTGCAGCACCCCGCCGGGGCGCAGGACGCGGAAAATCTCGGCGAACACCGACCACTTGTCGGCGCACAGATTGATGACGCCGTTGGAGATCACCGCGTCGGCCCACCCGTCGGGCACCGGGAGCTGTTCGGCCAGGCCCTCGCGGAACTCCACCTGGGTCAACCCCAGCAACCCGGCGGTGGCCCGAGCCTTGGCCAGCATCTCCGCGGTCATGTCGACTCCAACGACGTGGCCCTGTGGCCCCACATGGGCGGCGGCCACGAAGGAGTCGAAGCCGGCGCCCGAGCCCACGTCGACCACCCGCTCGCCCGGGGCGAGCGTGCGCAGCGCCAGGGGGTTGGCCACGCCGGCGAACGACTCGACGGCCACGTCGGGGAACCCGTCGAAAAGGGCGGTGTCGTAGCCGAGGCGGGCGGCGAGACTGCGCCCGGTGTGGAAGTGGTAGGCGGCGGCGGGCTCGGTGGCCACGGCCCGGTACTTCTCCCGCACCTCGGCCCGAAGGCGCTCGGCGTCTACGACGGTCTGCTGGGACATTGGACGTCTCCTTTCAGTCGTGGCCGGCGGCGACAGGGAGCCCCGCCCGCTTCCATTCCGGGTAGCCGTCCTCCAGGCGCCGGGCCCGGTAGCCCCGCCGGCCGAGCTCGCGCACGGCGTCATCCGCGTACACGCAGAAGGGGCCGCGGCAGTAGGCCACGACTTCGGTGTCCCTGGGCAAGGCGGCCAGGCTCCGACGCAGCTGGGCCGGCGGCACCGAGCGGGCGCCGGGGATGTGGCCGGCCTGGTACTCGGCGTCGGGGCGGACGTCGAGCACGACCACGTCGCCGCGGGCCAGGCGGTCGGCTAGCTCCTGGCGGGAAATGGCCTCCAGGCCGGCGCGGTCGCCCAGGTAGTCCTTGGTCAGACGTTCAAGTTCGGTTACCCCGGGCGCCGACGGCTCGACTTCACCGCCATCCGCCAGCCATGGCTGCGGGAGGCGGCCAAAGCCTGGGCGGCGACCACCATGGGCCGGGTGGGCGACGGCGCGCTCTCCCA
>Ga0136633_1003440_pt1 | contig 10427 bp, 10 predicted proteins | sample AntDrymeUQ832206_2_FD_105494 | JGI IMG/M metagenome (GOLD analysis project Ga0136633, IMG submission 105494) | Polar desert sand microbial communities from Dry Valleys, Antarctica - metaG UQ83 (22.06) | ecosystem: Environmental > Terrestrial > Soil > Desert | place: Antarctica: Dry Valley...
ACGATCTCGGGCCGGTGGGTCCCGAGCACCTCGAGCAGCCGCTCCAGGTCGCGTACGTCGCCGCGCTCGTCGGCCATGCCGTCGCCGATGTGTGCCACGTCGAACAGCGCGGGATCGGTGGGGACACCGTCGGAGAAGCCCGCCGGCTGCGCCCCGAGACGCTGCAGCCACAGCGAGAGCCAGCTTCCCTTGAAGCCGGTGTGGCCCGTCACCAGCACGCGGCGTCCGGACCAGAAGCCGGGGTCGAGCGCCGCCGTCACGGGTTCACGCACCAGGGCGGGTCGCCGCTGTCCCAGAGCTCCTGGAGGGCGCGCAGGTCGCGCTGGGTGTCGACGGGCTGGAAGAAGCCGGGATGGCGGAACGCGGAGAGCTGGCCCTCTGCCGCGAGCCGCTCGAGCGGCTCGCGCTCCCAGATCGTCTCGTCGCCCGCGATGTAGTCGCCGACCTCCGGCGAGAGGACGAAGAAGCCCCCGTTGACCCAGCCGCCGTCGCCGCTCGGCTTCTCGGCGAAGCCCGTGATCCGGTCGCGGGTGATGTCCATCGCGCCCCATCGTCCCGGCGGCTGCACCGCCGTGACCGTCGCCAGCGCTCCCTGGTCGGCGTGGAACGCCGTCAGGGCGGAGAGGTCGACGTTCGCGAGGCCGTCGCCGTAGGTCAGGCAGAACGCCTCGTCGTCGGACACGTAGGGCAGCACCCGTTTGATCCGGCCGCCGGTCATCGTCTGCTCGCCCGTGTCGATCAGCGTCACGCGCCACGGTTCGGCGTGGCTGCGGTGGACCTGCATCTCGCCGTGCTCCACGTCGATGGTGACGTCCCCCATGTGGAGGTAGTAGTTCGCGAAGTACTCCTTGATCAGGTAGCCCTTGTAGCCGAGGCAGACGACGAAGTCGTTGATCCCGAAGCGCGAGTAGATCTTGAGGATGTGCCACAGCAGCGGCTTGCCGCCGACCTCGATCATGGGCTTCGGGCGGGCCGCCGTTTCCTCGGAGATGCGCGTGCCGAGGCCACCGGCGAGGATGACTGCCTTCATGCGCCGGAGCCTAGCCCGGATCGTGCATGCGGCAGCGGCGGCCTCAGGCCGTGGGGTCCAGTGCCGCCAGCTCACTCGTATAGGCGAACACCTGCGCCGTTCCGAAGGCGTTCCACGGGTCGACGACGAGGCAGTCCGGATGCGCGAGCGAGCGGATGCGCTCCAGACACTCCGGAGTGGAATACGCGGAGTGGTTCGTGGCGACGACGACCACGTCGGCACCGGTCATCGCCTCCTCGAACTCGGCCGTCGGGGTCGGCGTGTGCGGGTCGTGCACGGCGACGTCGGCGAGTTCGCGCTCGAGCAGGCGGATGAGCTTGTGGGAGAGCGAGTCGCGCTCGTCGTCGGTGTCGCGCTTGAAGGCGAGGCCGAGGACCGCGACCTTGCGGTTGCGCAGGTTGCCGCCGCCGAGGCGCCGGCGCATCCCGTCCACGAGGAAGTTCGGGACGCCCTCGTTGACGCGTGACACCGCGAGCAGCATGCCCGGGGCCGTGGAGCGCTCCTCGCTGAAGGCGAAGTCCTTGCGCAGGCAGGTGCCGGCCGTCATGCCCGGCATCGCGATGCCCCCGCGTGGATAGTCGCGGTTGATCAGCTCGATGACGTCGAAGACGTTCGCGCCGTAGCGCTCGCAGTCCATCATCAGGAGGTTGGGAAGCGCGAACGTCGCGTAGCGGAGGATGTTGGCCCAGATCTTGGCCAGCTCGGCCTGGACGGGCGTGGTCTGCACGATGGGCGCGCCGAGCGCCTCGAACAGCCGTGCCGCCCGCTCGCCGGACTCCTCCCCGACGCCGCCGATGATGCACGGCAGCGTCGCGATCTCCTCGAGAAAGCGGGCCGCCGCGATGCGCTCGGGGACGTGGGCGACGAAGACCTCCTCGCCGACCCTCAGGCCGCGGCCCTTCTCGAGGTAGCCCGCGACGAACTCCGTCGTTCCCGGCGCGACCGTCGAGCGCAGGACCACGAGGTGCTCGGGTTGCAGGTGCGGCATCAGGTCGTCGAGGACGGACCGGATGTCGCGCATGTCGATCTCGATGTGGCTGAGCGTCGGCGTGCCCACCGTCACGACGATCGACTGCGCGCGGGCCGCGTCGCCGCCGCGGTCGGACACGTCGAAGCGGCCCGCGGCCTGCACACGCTCGAGCAGCGCGTCCGTTCCCGGCTCCTGGAAGGGCATCCGGCCGGCGCGGATGCGCTCGAGGCGATCGGAGTCCTTGTCGACGCCGAGCACCCGCAGGCCGGCGTCCGCGAAGCTCAGGGCGAGCGGGAGGCCGACGCGCCCCAGGCCGATGACCGAGACGTCGAAGTCCATGGCTGGAGTCAGGCTAGGAGTTCCGGCTGCGCAGGCGGGCGATCGCCAGCTGGCGGGCGAAGCCGGTCACGAACAGCGGGTTGTAGCGCGCGTAGCGCTTCCAGAGGCGCCGTGGCTCGTGCGCGAGCCGGTAGGCCCACTCGAGGCCGATGTGCTGGATCCACTCGGGCGCCTGCGGGACCAGCCCGGCGTGGAAGTCGAAGGCTGCGCCGACGCCGACGAGCACGGGCGACTGCAGGCGCGGGCGCATCCGCGCCATCCACTTCTCCTGCTTGGGGACTCCGATGCCCACCCACACGACGTCCGCGCGCGAGCGGTTGATCTCGTCGACGATGGCGTCCTCCTCCTCGGAGGTCAGCTCGCAGTAGGGCGGCGCGTAGCCGCCGACGATCTGCAGGCCCGGATAGCGCCGGCGCAGATTGAGCGCGAGCTGCACGAGCGCGCCCTGGTTGCGGCCCCCGTAGAGGTACATCCGCTGCCCGGACTGCGCGCCGCGCGCACACGCCCGGTCCATCAGTTCGGGCCCGTATACGCGGCTGGGAAGGTCGTGGCCGAGGGCGTTCATGGCCCACACGAGCGGCTGCCCGTCGGGCACCGTGAAGTCGGCTCCGAGCACCGCTTCGCGCAGCTCGGGGTCCTCCTGGCAGGCCATCACGGTGTGGACCGCGGCGACGCAGATGTACCCGCGGCGCTTCGTGGCAGCCGTCGCGTCGATCCAGTCGAGCGTCTCTGCGTAGTCCGTCAGCGCGAGCGGGATGCCCAGCACGCAGTCCTCGTGGACCCGCGGGCGTGTCGGCACGGCTTGTGCGCGCGGGGGGGCGAGGCCTTCGAAGGTGTCGGTCGCGGGAGAGTGCATGCGGTGGAAGCGGCGGGGCGGCCCGGAGGGCGGGGAAGCGTCGTTCGGGGGTTCGAACGGGACTTCCGGCGCGGGGTTGCGGATTTGATGATCCGGACCGTCTTCGGGCCATTGTCCCAGGTCATCCGGTCGGGGAATCCTCTGCACCACTTCCTGCACTACCCCGAACGAGCGGCTTTGTCACGGCTTTCGACACGTCGGGCCGAGGTCGCCGGCATCCTTTAGGGTGGCTGCGCCATGACCGCCTCCTGCCGCTTCTGCGCCGCGCCGCTCGAGCATGTCTTCGCCGACCTCGGGATGTCCCCGCTGGCGAACTCCTACCTCGCCCCCGACCAGGTCAACGCGATGGAGCCCTTCTACCCGCTGCGGGCGCTCGCCTGCTCGGGGTGCTTTCTCGTGCAGCTCGAGGAGTTCGAGACCCCGCACGCAATCTTCAGCGACTACGCCTACTTCTCCTCGTATTCGTCGAGTTGGCTCGAGCATTCGCGCCGCTATGCAGGTGAGATGATCGACCGCTGGGGCCTCGACGGTGCGAGCCACATCGTCGAGCTCGCCTCCAATGACGGCTACCTGCTCCAGTACTTCCGCGAGCTGCAGATCTCGGTCCTCGGCGTCGAGCCGGCGGCCAACGTCGCCAAGGTGGCTCTGCAAAAGGGCATCCCGACGCTCGTGGAGTTCTTTGGCGTGGACACCGCCCAGTCGCTGCTGCCCGACTCGGCGGCCGACCTGCTGATCGGCAACAACGTGCTCGCGCACGTCCCCGACCTCAACGACTTCGTCGCGGGGATGAGGCTGCTCCTCAAGGAGGGCGGCGTCATCACCATGGAGTTCCCACACCTGATGAGTCTCATGAACGAGAATCAGTGGGACACGATCTACCACGAACACTTCTCCTATTTCTCGTTCTCGACCGTGCGGCGGGTCTTCGCCCATCACGGCCTGCGGCTCTTCGACGTCGAGGAGCTCCCGACACACGGTGGCTCGCTGCGCATCTTCGGCTGCCACGATGACGACGCGACCAAACCGGACTCCGACCGCGCGCTCGAGTTCATCGAGCGTGAACAGGCCGCCGGCTTCGACGACATGGCGACCTATGCGGCCTACGGCGCGCGCGTCCGTGAGGAGAAGCGCGAGATCCTCGAGTTCCTGATCGCGCTCAAGCGCGACGGCAAGCGGATCGCGGGCTACGGCGCTCCGGCCAAGGGCAACACGCTGCTCAACTACTGCGGCATCGGGACCGACTTCCTCGAGTGCACCTACGACCTCAACCCGCACAAGCAGGGCCACTTCCTGCCGGGTACTCACGTCCCGATCCGAGCCCCGGAGGCGCTGCGCGAGGACCGGCCGGACATCGTCTTCATCCTGCCTTGGAACCTCAAGGACGAGATCATGGAGCAGCTCGCGTTCGTACGAGAGTGGGGCGGCGCCTTCGTGGCCCGCTCCCCGCAGATCGCCCTGTTCGAATGATCTTCCGGCCCTCGTCGCTCGAGGGCGCCTTCCTGCTCGAGCCCGAGCGGATAGAGGACGAGCGGGGTCACTTCGCGAGGACGTTCTCGGTGGAGGACTTCCTCGCCAACGGCCTCGATCCCGTCGTGCGTCAGGGCAACACCTCGTTCAACCTGCGGGCCGGAACGCTGCGAGGCATGCACTTCCAGACCGACCCGCACGGCGAGACCAAGCTGGTGCGCTGCACGCGTGGCGCGATCTTCGACGTGATCGTCGACCTGCGGCCCGCCTCGGACACCTTCACCGGGTGGTTCGGGGCGGAGCTGAGCGCCGCCAACGGCAACCAGCTCTTCGTTCCCGTCGGCTTCGCCCATGGCTTTCAGACGCTCGAGGACGAGTCGGAGGTCGCCTACCTCATGGGCCACGATCACGTGCCGGGCGCCGGCCGCGGCGTGCGCTTCGACGATCCTGCGTTCGGGATCGCCTGGCCGGACCCGCCGGCGGGCGATCGGACGATGTCCGATCGCGACCGGACGTACCCCGACTTCGCGGGGTGAGCCGCGTCCTGCTCACGGGGGCGACCGGCTTCGTCGGTCGCCACGCGATCGCGCCGCTCGCTGCGGCGGGTCACGAGGTCCACGCCGTCGCCCGCCGCGCCCCCGCCGGCCGACGGGGAGCCGTCTGGCACGAGGTGGACCTGCTCGAGCCCGAGGCGCCGGCGGCGCTCGCGCGGCGCATCGGCGCCGACCGGTTGCTGCACTTCGCCTGGTACGCGGAGCCCGGCCGCTTCTGGACGTCCGAGCTCAACGAGGAGTGGCGCCGCGCGACGGTCGAGCTCGTCGAGGCGTTCGCGGGGGCGGGCGGTCGCCGCGCTGTCCTCGCCGGGAGCTGCGCGGAGTACGCGTGGGCGCCGGAGACCCACTGCGAGGAGGCCGCGACGCCGCTCGAGCCCGCGACCCCATACGGCCGCGCCAAGCACGAGACGCGGCTCGCCGCGGAGGCGATCGCGGCGCGCACAGGGCTGAGCCTCGCCTGGGGCCGGGTGTTCTTTCTCTTCGGCCCCCATGAGGACCCGCGAAGACTGGGCGGCGCCGTCGCCCGGGGACTCGTCCGCGGCGAGCCCGTGCCGACCACGCACGGCGAGCAGGTCCGCGACTTCCTCTACAGCCCGGAGCTCGCGGAGGCGTTCACGGCGCTGCTCGGGTCGGGCGTCACAGGTGCCGTCAACGTTGCCTCGGGCCGTCCCGTGCGCCTGCGCGACATGGTCGACGCGCTTGCCCGGGCGGCCCGCCGCCCCGATCTCATCCGCCGCGGCGAGCGCCCCGCCAGCGCCGCCGAGCCGGCCGTCCTCACCGCCGATGTCCGCCGCCTGCGCGACGAGGTCGGCTGGGTTCCCGGACTCTCGCTCGACGACGCGGCGGACCGCACGATCGCCTGGTGGAGGGGCCAGGAGAGCTGAGAAATAGGACGTGGTACCGTCGACGCGCATGCTCGGGACCGAGCCCACGGTGGCGTGCTGGGCCTGCGGCGCACCGTCCCGGCCGGCCGACCAGTTTCTCCCCGCTCGGTACCTGTGCTGCTCGTCCTGCGGCTTCGTCTTCGCCCCCGAGCGTTCGGCCGGCGAGCTTCACGAGCTCTACGACGCCGACTACTTCGGCGACCACGCCGGCGGCGGTGACTATGCGGGGCAGGCGGCGCAGCGCCACCACGAGGCGGCGGTCCGCATCCGCTTCCTGCGGCACTTCGCGCCCCCGCCGGGCCGCCTGCTCGAGACGGGCGCGGCGGGCGGGCACTTCGTCGCGGCGGCAACCGCCGCCGGCTACGACGTCACGGGGGTGGAGCCGGTCCGCGTGATGGCCGAGCAGGCGCGAGCCGAGCTCGGGGTTCAGCTCGAGGTCGGCTTCCTCGAGGAGGTCGAGCTCGCCGAGGGCTCGTTCGACGTCGCCGTCGCCTTCCACGTGCTCGAGCACATCGCCGATCCGGTGGCGGCGCTCGAGCGGATGCGCGCGGCGCTGCGGCCGGGCGGCCTCCTCGTCCTCGAGGTCCCGAACGTCGAGAGCGTGGCGGCGCAGCGGGGGGCCGCATGGGGGGCGCTCGAGCCGCTCCACCATGTCGGACATTACGCGCCGCGCTCCGCGCGCGCCATGCTCGAAAAGGCAGGTTTTGCGTTACTGCACACGGAGACGGTGCCCTTCTTCACCTACCTGCGCCCGGCCGCCAAGGTGCGGCCGACGCACCTCGCGCACCGCCTCGCCCTGTCCGCCCGGGCCCGGGTCGCTTTCTGGGGCCCGCACCCGTCGCGTCACGAGCTGCTGCGGGTCGTCGGCCGCGCCGCGGGGTGAGCGCGCCGGACCTCCTCGGGACGCCGGAGGCGGGGCGCGCAGCCGTCCGCGGCGGTGCCCTGCGGGTGTCCGGGTTCGCCGCCTCGGTCGTGCTGTCGCTCGCCTCGGCGATCCTCGCCTTCCGCTACCTCGGCGTCGAGGGGGCCGGACAGTACGTCAAGGTGCTCGCGCTCGTGGCGATCATCGGTGGGATCTCGGACGCCGGTCTGACCGCCATCGGCGTCCGCGAGCTGTCCGTGCGGACGGGGGAGGCGCGGGATGCGCTGGCCGCGAACCTGCTCGGTCTGCGGATCGTGCTGACGGTCGCCGGGCTCGCCGTCGCGGTTGCCTTCGCGGGCCTCGCCGGCTACGGCACGCTGCTCGTCGCCGGGACGCTGCTCGCGGGCCTGGGCATGCTCCTGCAGAGCGTGCAGCAGACGCTCGCGATCTCGCTCATGAGCGCACTCCGGCTGGGCTGGGTGACCCTCGCCGACCTGCTGCGTCAATTCGTCCTTACCGTGTCCATCGTCGGGCTTGTGCTGGCCGGGGCTGGTCTGCTGCCGTTCCTTGCCGCGCCGATCGCCGCGTCGCTCCTCGTTCTGCTGCTCACCGCCCGGCTCGTCCGGGGCGACATCCCGCTCGTCCCCGCGTTCGCCCCGGCCGAGTGGCGCGCGCTGCTGCGCGAGGTCCTGCCCTACTCCGTGGCGGTTGCGGCCGGCGTCCTGTACTTCCGCGTGGCCATCCTCATCGTGGACCTCGTGACGACCGATCTCGAGACGGGGTATTTCGGCGCATCGTTCCGGATCGTCGACGTGCTCGTCGCCGTCCCCGCGTTGATGATGACGGCCGCCTTCCCGATCTTCTCGCGCGCCGCCCGGGACGACCGCGAGCGATTGGCCTATGGCCTTTCGCGTGTTTTCGATGTGAGCGTCATCGCGGGCGCGGGCGTCGCGCTGACGCTCGCGATCGGCGCCCCCGTGGCCATCGACATCGTCGGCGGCGCGCAGTTCGAGCCCGCCGTCGAGGTGCTGCGGATCCAGGCCGTCGCCGTCGGAGCCGCTTTTCTCGGAGCCTTCTGGGGTTACGCGATGCTCAGCCTGCGGCTGCACCGCGAGATTCTCGTCATCAACGTCTCCGCGCTCGTGCTCGTGGCCGTGCTCGTCGGCGTGCTGGCATCGTCGGGCGGCGCGCGCGGGGCCGCCATCGGGACGGCGGTCGCCGAGCTCGCGATCGCCCTGCTCTACCCGCTCGTCCTGCGCCGCTCGCATCCCGAGCTGATTCCCGGCCTCGGTGTGCTCCCGCGCGTCGCAGCGGCCACCCTGGCGGGCGCACTCGTCGTCCTCCTCGGCCTCCCGTCGCTCGTGGCGATGACGCTCGCCGGTGCCATCTTCGTCGCCGTGCTGCTCGTCCTGCGTGCGGTCCCCCAGGAGCTGCTGGCGGTGGTCGGGCGATGAGCCTCCCGGCGCTCGTGCACCTCGTGTGGGCGCCGCTCGGTCCCGAGCCGTTCGGCCGCTTCCTGAAGTCGCTGCGCGATCACTCGCCGGGGCTCGCCCACCGTCTCGTCCTCGTGTTCAAGGAGTTCCGCGACCCCGCGCACCGAGCGCCGTGGGACCGCCTGGCCGCCGGGGTGGACCACGACGCGGTGATCATGCCCGGGACGGTGCTCGACCTCGCCGCATACCGGCGCGTCGCCGCCGACCTGCAGGCACCTCGCTACTGCTTCACGAACTCTGCCGCGGTCGCCCTCGCCGACGGCTGGATGGCGACGCTCGACAGCGTGCTCTCGGGCCGCGGGACGGGGCTGGTGGGAGCGAGCGGCTCCTGGGAGAGCGCCTACACGGCCGCGCTGCCGTGGCAGAAGCCGATCCGCCGGCTGCACTTCCCCCCGTTTCCCAATCCGCACATCCGCACGAACGCGTTCATGCTCGAGCGCGACCTGCTGCTCGATCTCGACTGGCCTGACGTCGGGGCCGACAAGGCGGCCGCGCTGCGGCTGGAGAGCGGGCGGCGGTCGCTGACCCGGCAGGTCCGGGCGCGCGGGCTCGAGGCGGTCGTCGTCGGCCGCGACGGCCGCACCCACCAGCCCGATGAGTGGCCGGTGAGCCGGACGTTCCGCTCGGGCGACCAGGAGGACCTGCTCGTCGCGGACAACCGCACCGTTCAGTACGCGGAGGCTACCGGCGCCCGCCGGGCCGAGCTCGCCCGCTTCGCCTGGGGCTAGTAGTCCGTATCCCCGCGCCGACGGCGCCCCCACGCGCGGACCCGTGAATCGACACCCGAGAGCCGTGGGTGGCCAAGCCACGGCCCGACCACATCCTCCACGAGCTCGAGCGGGTGGTTGCGCAGGACGCCCCACGCGCCGGCGGCGGCGATCGCGGCCCGCCGACGGTCGTAGAGGTCCGGGCGCCGGTAGGGCTCGGCGGCCGCCATCGCCGCGATCGCGTAGTGCGGGAAGCGCGCCTGGAGCCGCGAGAGCCCCATCGCGCGGGCGGCGTGCTGGTGGCTGGCGCTCGTGCCGCCGGCCGAGCGGTTCAGCCACGTGCCGCGGACGACGCCGAAGCGTCCCTGCGTGGCGATGCCGGCCAGCAGCAGCCAGTCGCCGGCCAGCGAGTGGCGCATGGGCAGCGCCCGCAGCAGCGCCTCGCGGCGGATCAGGCCGTAGATCGCCACGTTGTCGCTCACGTGGCGGTACCAGTGCGCGACGCGGCGCGCCGGATTTCCCGAATCGAGCGCGACGGCGTCGCCGGAACGCGGTTCGGCGGCATCCGGCGACCAGTAACGCGCCTCTCCCGAGACGAGGACGAGCCCCGGGTCGTCGTCGAGCCGGGCAGCGCACGTCGTCAGATAGCCCGGCTCGAGCCAGTCGTCGTCGGCCAGCGCCATCACGTAGTCGCCCGTGGCGGCACGCCAGCCCGCGTTGAAGTTCTCGGTCAGGCCCAGGTTGTCTGCGTGGCGCAGTACGCGCACCCGGCGGTCTTGCTCGGCCAGCGCCCGGGTGATCGCCACCGTCTCCGGTCCGGAGGCGTTGTCGGCGATCACGAGCTCGAGGCCTGGCACGTCCTGCGCGAGCACCGATCGAGCTGCGCGGGCCAGCCCGCCGGGCCGTTCGAAGGTCGGGATGACGACGGTGACGCTCACCCGGCGAGCGCCTCGAGCTCGCGCAGCGTCTCCGCGGCCGTGCGCCGCCAGGAGAACCCGGCCGCGCGCTTGCGGCCGGCCTCGGCGAGCTCGTGCCGCCGGACCGGCGAGTCGAGCAGCTCGCGCAGGCCCGCGGCGATGTCGTCCACGTCGTGCGGGTCCACGTAGCGGACGGCGTCGCCGCCGACCTCCGGCAGGGAGGAGATGCCCGAGGCCACGCACGGCGCCCCCATGGCCATCGCTTCCAGTAGCGGCAGCCCGAATCCTTCATAGAGCGACGGGAAGGCAAAGACGTCGCAGGCTCCGTAGAGCCCCGCGAGATCCTCG
>Ga0136633_1003441_pt1 | contig 10425 bp, 10 predicted proteins | sample AntDrymeUQ832206_2_FD_105494 | JGI IMG/M metagenome (GOLD analysis project Ga0136633, IMG submission 105494) | Polar desert sand microbial communities from Dry Valleys, Antarctica - metaG UQ83 (22.06) | ecosystem: Environmental > Terrestrial > Soil > Desert | place: Antarctica: Dry Valley...
ACCGCAAGGACACGCCCGATGCCCGGCACCTCCCGACGTTCAACCAGATCGAGGGGCTGGTGGTCGACCGGGGCATCACCTTCGGTGACCTCGCCGGCACGATCGACGCGTTCACGAAGGCCTACTTCGGTGAGGCGGCGCTGTCACGCCTTCGGCCCGCTTCGTTCCCGTTCACCGAGCCCTCGGCCGAGTTCGAGATCACCTGCCCGATCTGCGCTGGCCAAGGCTGCCGGACGTGCTCGGGCACGGGTTGGATCGAGCTGGGCGGCTGCGGCATGGTCCACCCCAACGTGTTCCGGGCCTGCGCCATCGATCCGGAGGAGTTCACGGGCTTCGCCTTCGGCTTCGGGATCGACCGTCTGGCTCAGGTCTTCCACGCCATCCCCGACATGCGGGTGTTGCTCGACAACGATCTGCGCTTCGCCACGCAGTTCTGAGATGTCCGGGCCTTCAGGACTGGCCCGCCCGCTCCGATAGGTTTCCCCGGGTGAAGGCACCGCTCTCCTGGCTGCGAGACTTCGCGCCGTTCGACCTCGACCCGGAGGAGCTGGGACGTGTCTTCGACGAGCTAGGGATGGTCGTTGAGGGCATCGAGCGTGTCGGCGAGGGCCTGGACGGGGTCGTGCTCGGCCGTGTTCTCGAGGTGGCCCCCATAGAGGGCGCTCGCGTCCGGCGCACGCGGGTCGACCTCGGGGACGAGCACGGGCGCGACACGGAGATCGTGTGCGGCGCGGCCAACGTCGAGGCCGGCCATCTCGTGCCCGTCGCCGTGGTCGGCGCCACCCTCCCCGGCGACTTCACCATCGGGCGGCGCAAGGTCATGGGCATCGTGTCGAACGGCATGATCTGCTCGGCCCGCGAGCTTGGCCTCGGCGACGAGCACGCCGGGATCATGGTGCTTCCCGACGATCTAGGTGAGCCGGGCCAAAGCTTCGCTCAGGCCATGGGCATCGAGGCCGACGTGGTCTACGACCTCGCCATCGAGACGAACAGGCCGGATGCGAGCTGCATGGCGGGGATCGCCCGCGACGCGGCAGCTCGCCTCGGCCTCCCCTTCACGATGCCCACGCCTCCACCTCTCGACGCCCTGCCAGAGCCCGACGAGATGCCTGCCGTCGACTGCCCGAGGTGGGTACCGCGCTTCGGCATCACCGTCTTGAACGACGCGACCGTGGGGCCATCACCGGCCTGGTTGGCCCGACGTCTGACCCTGGTCGGCATGCGGCCCATCTCCAACCTTGTCGACATCTCCAACTACGTCATGCTCGAGCTCGGGCAACCGACGCACCCGTACGATCTCGATCGACTTCCCGGGGGCGCTCTGGGAGTGCGCCAGGCCCGGGCGGGCGAGGTCGTCACCACGCTCGATGACGTCGACCGAACCCTAGGTGACGGCCCGTCCCCTGATCTGGTAATCACCGACGGCACGGGCGCGCCCGTCGGCATCGCCGGGGTGATGGGTGGCGCCTCGTCTGAGATCCACGACGGCACCCGAGCGGTGCTTCTCGAAGCGGCCCACTTTGAGCGGCTGGCCATCGCCAAGACCTCGAAGCGTCTCGGGCTGAGGTCTGAGGCTTCAGCGCGCTTCGAGCGGGGTGTCGACCCCCTCGGGATCGAGACGGCTAGCGCCCGCTTCTGCGAGCTGGCGGGCGCAATCGCCGGCGCCCGGGCCACGGCGTTCGGGATGGTGGAGTCCGAGGAGCACGTTCCGTGGCGCGTGCCCATACGCGTGCGAACGGCCAGGGTGAACGCCGTCCTCGGCACGCATCTGACCGATGACGACGTACAGCGCCTGATCTTGCCCATCGGGTTCACGACGGTTCTGGTCGAGCCGGGGGTGCACGAGGTCATCCCACCGAGCTTTCGCCTTGATGCCGAGCAGGAGGTCGATGTCATCGAGGAGGTGGCCCGGCACTACGGCTACGGGAACATCGAGCTGACGGTCCCCACCTCGCCGCTGGCCGGGCACCTCAGCGCGCACCAGCGCCATCGTCGCCTCGTCCGGGAGGTGCTCGTGGGACTTGGTCTCGTGGAAGCGTCTAGCGGTCTGCTCGTCGGGCCAGGCGACCACGCAGCCGTTGGATTGCCCCACCTGGAGGAAGGCGCGCTCACGGCTCGCAACCCGTTGGCCAAGGAGGAGTCGGTCCTTCGCCGATCGCTCCGACCCGGTCTGCTCCGCGCCGTCGGGTTCAACCTCGACCGGAGGGCGGAACGCGTTCCGCTGTTCGAGGTGGGCCACGTCTTCCACCCGGGCGACCAATTACGTGCGGTGGTGCACGCCGATGCGGAGCGGCATCTACCCGACGAGCGCGAGATCCTGGCCGTAGCCGTGGGGGGCAATGGCGCCGATGCCGCAGAGGCGACGCGGACCTGGTGCGCCCTGGCTGGTGCACTGCGCCTCGACGGTGTCAGCCTCGTGGCCGTGGACGATGAGCCGGGAACCCATGGCACCAGGACGGCCCGGATCCTGGACGGGAGCGGCGCCGCGATCGGGCTTGTCGGAGAAGTCGATCCTGACGTGGCGTTAGCGCTCGGATTGCCCGGGAGGGTCGGCTTCTTAGAAGTGGACCTCCGCCTGCTCGCGGCGGCCCCTCGCAAGAGCCTCGAGACGCGGCCCGTGAGCAGGTACCCCTCCAGCGACGTCGACCTGGCCTTTGTCGTAGAGGAATCGGTTCCAGCAGCCGCAGTGCAGGCCACGCTCAAGGCGTGCGCAGGCGATCTCCTCGACTGGATGCGGTTGTTTGACGTGTACCGCGGAGCCGGGGTTTCTGAAGGAGAGCGCAGCCTGGCCTACCGCCTTCGCTTCGTGGCCCAGGACCGCACGCTCACCGACGCAGAGGTGGCGGAGGCCCGGGCCGCGTGCATCGAGGCGGTCGTCGTCGCGCACGGGGCAGTGCTGCGATGAGGATCGAGGTGACCGAGCAGGTGAAAGCGACCCCGGCTGCGGTGTGGGCCCTCGTCAGCGACGTAACCCGGATGGGCGAGTGGAGCCCGGAGACCACGAAGGTCACCTGGATCGACGGAGCCAGTGGCCCTGTCGTCGGCGCTCGCTTCAAGGGCACCAACAAGCGCTCGTTTGCCCGTTGGTCCACGCGCTGCGAGGTCATCGAGGCCGAGCCCGGTGCGGCCTTCTCCTTTCGCGTGGGCCAGGGGCCAACCACATGGACCTACCGCCTCGCCGCCATGGGGGAGGGGTGCCGCGTCACGGAGACAGCCGAGATCCCGGACGACAGCGGCGCCTTGGTGAAGATCCTGCTCCGGGTGATGGGCGTGAAGGACCGCCCGGGCGACCTCCGCAGGGGCATGCAGGCCACTCTTGCTCGGCTGAAGGTCGTCGCGGAGGAGCAGGCTTGAGGGTCGCCGTCGCCTCCGACCACGCTGGTTTCGCGCTCAAGCAGATCGTGGCCGCCCACCTCGCCGACGGGGGCCATGAGGTCATTGACTGCGGGACAGACACCGACGATCGCGTCGACTACCCGGCCTTCTGTGCGGACGCGGCCCGCAAGGTCGTGGCCGGCCACGTCGATCGTGCCTTCGTCTTCGGCGGGAGCGGCAACGGCGAGCAGATGGCCGCCAACAAGGTCCCTGGAGCGCGGGCGGCCCTCTGCCATGACGAGTACACGGCCCGACTCTCCCGTGAGCACAACGATGCCAACGTCTGCTCTATCGGTTCGAGGGTCACGGGCCTCGACGTGGCCCTCGCCATCGTCGACGTCTTCGTGGCCACGGGTTTCGCGGGCGGCCGCCACTCGGCGCGAGTAGCGCAGCTTGCGGCCCTTGACGGCTCCGGCGACTAGCCCGTCGCTGCGAGCGCAGTGATCCGGAGGATCTTCGCCACCCGGTCCGTGCGGAAGCTGGCTACCTTCACGCTCCAACAGTCGATCGCCCCCCGTCGGCCGTCGCTGCCGAAGAACGTCGTCATCGGACCCTCCTGCTGGTACGAGTCAGCGCCTTCAACCCACTCGACGGTCTCGTCCAACAACGTCACCTGGAAGCTCATGGGCCCAGTGTGCGCGGTGTGGCCTGTGGGGCGAAAGGGCCGCAACCTGTGGATCTCCGGTGGATTGCATTATAATGCAGAAGTATGCATGTTCGTGCTACGGTCCGGACGTGGCCAAGATCGGGATCTTCGGGGCCTCCGGCTACGGAGGCGTGGAGCTGCTGCGGCTCCTCGCCGCTCACCCCGAGCTCGAGGTCGCGTTCGTGGGAGCCGACACGAACGCGGGAGCCGCCGTGGCCGACCTCGCACCCAGCCTCTCGGCCGCGTACTCCGGGCTCCACTTCGATGCGTCCGATCCGGCCACGGTCGACGGCCTCGACCTCGTCTTCTGCGCCCTGCCCCACGGTGCGAGCAGTCGTCTCGTGCCGCTCCTCGACGGCAAGGTCGGGCATGTCGTGGATCTGGCAGCCGACTTTCGGCTGCGGGAGGCTGCGCTCTATCCCCAGTGGTACGGCGAGGAACATCCGTGCCCGGACAGGCTCGCCGACGCCGCGTTCGGCATTCCTGAGCTGTTCCGCGAGCCGCTACGGGGGGCCAAGCTCATCGCCTCTGCAGGCTGCTACGTGACAGCTGCAGCTCTAGCCCTGGCCCCGCTCGTCCGGTCCGGGTTCATCGAGCCCGCTGGAGTGGTCGTCGACGCCGCTAGTGGGGTGAGCGGCGCCGGGCGCACAGCCAAGCCCGACTTCGGCTTCTGCGCGGTGGACGAGAACATGTCGGCCTACGGCCTGCTCACCCACCGTCACACGCCCGAGATCGAGCAGTCGACCGGCGCCCAAGTCCTCTTCACGCCCCATCTGGCGCCCATGAACAGGGGAATACTCGCTACCTGCTACGCCCGCCCGAAGGACCTGTCCAGCACCTCGTCCGATGCTCTCGCTCTCCTTGGCCAGGCCTACGCCGACGAGCCCTTCGTCGTCGTGAGCGAGCGCAGCCCATCGACCAAGGCGACTCAGGGCTCGAACGTCTGTCATCTCACGGCGCGTGTCGACCCCCGCACGGGCTGGGTCCTGGTCATCGCCGCTCTCGACAACCTGGTCAAGGGTGCTGCGGGCCAAGCCATCCAGTGCGCCAACCTGGCCCTGGGCCTCGACGAGACGCTCGGCCTTCCCCTCGTGGGGGTCAGTCCATGACCGTCACCGTGACTCCAGGTTTTCGTGCCGCGGGGGTGCACAGCGGCATCAAGCCGGCGGACCTCGACCTCGCCCTCGTGGCGACCCACGATGGTCACCCCGTCGTCGCCGCGGCCACATTCACGCAGAACAAGGCGTGCGCAGCCCCGGTCCTGACGAGCCGGGCCCACCTGGCCGCGACGCGCGGCAAGGCCGCGGCTGTGGTCCTGAACAGCGGAAACGCCAACGCCGCCACCGGGGCGGCGGGCCTGGCCGTGGCCGAGCTGACCTGCGCCCTCGTCGCTGACGGCATCGGGTGCACTCCGGAGGAGGTCCTCGTTTGCTCGACCGGCCTCATCGGCATCCCCCTCGACGCCTCGCCCTTCCGGCGCGGCGTCCCTCTGGTGGTGGCCGGGCTGCGGACCGACGGTGGGGGCGACGCAGCCGAGGCCATCATGACGACTGACACGGTGGCCAAGGTCGTCGATGTGGTCGGTGCAGGCTTCCGAATCGGGGGGATGGCGAAGGGCGCGGCGATGCTGGCGCCGAACATGGCGACGATGCTCGCCGTCCTCACGACCGATGCCCAGCTGGACGAAGCCACGCTCGACCACGCGCTCGCAACTGCGGTCGACGGCTCCTTCAACCGACTCACGGTCGACGGGTGCACGTCCACGAACGACACCGTCATCGTCCTAGCCTCGGGCTCCGCCGGACCGCCGGACCTGTCGGCCTTCACCGAGTCGCTCACCCAGGCCTGCTTCTCGCTGGCCCACCAGATGGCCGACGACGCCGAGGGGGCCACGCACACGGTCCGCGTCTCTGTCACCGGCGCAGCCTCGGACGAGGAGGCTGCTAGCGCCGCGAGGAAGGTGGCGGAGAGCCAGCTCGTCAAGTGCTCTTGGTACGGGAACGACCCCTACTGGGGCCGTGTCCTCTCCGAGGTGGGAACAGCCGGAGTCAGCCTTGACCTCGCCACCCTGACCATCGCCTACGACCAGGTCGTCGTGAGCCGAGGCGGGGAAGCGCTGGCCCACGACGAGGCCGCCGTGGCCGCGCACATGGAGGGCCGTGCCATCAACGTACAGATCGACCTCGGCGTCGGACGGGGCTCGTGGTGGCTCATCACGAACGACCTCACCCACGCCTACATAGACGAGAACCGGGGCACCTCATGAGCTTCATCGACATCGAGCCGGCGCGGCGTCCAAGCGGACCTGGGGGTACGGCTGAGGTCCTCGTTGAGGCGCTGCCCTACCTGCGACGGTTCCGGGGCTGCACGATCGTGGTCAAGTACGGCGGCAACGCCCTCCACGATGCCGAGGGTGACCCGCTCGACGTCTTCGCCAGCGACGTGGTGCTCATGCACTCGGTCGGGCTCAGGCCGGTCGTGGTGCACGGAGGTGGGCCGCAGATCAGCGCCATGCTCGACCGGCTCGGTTCAGTGGCCGAGTTCCGCGACGGCCTCCGGGTCACCGACGCCGGCACGCTCGATGTCGTGCGCATGGTCCTCGGCCGCATCAACAAGGACGTCGTCGGTGCCATCAACCGCAAGGCCCCCGTGGCTGTCGGGATCAGTGGCGAGGACGGTTCCTTCCTTCGGGTCGAACCCAAGCACCCAGGTCTGGGATTCGTAGGCGAGATCACCGACGTCGACCCCTCCCTGCTCGAGAAGCTCATGGCCGATGAGCTGATACCGGTGGTCGCCACCATCGGCACCGACTCCCAGGGCCAGCCCTACAACGTGAACGCCGACACAGCAGCAGCCGCCATCGCGGTGGCGCTGCGGGCCGAGAAGCTCATCCACCTCACGAATGTCGAAGGGGTGAGAGAGGTGGCCGACGACCCGGCCACCCACCGCAGCCGGCTCGACGCCTCCGAGCTCGATGGCCTCCTAAGTTCCGGCGCCCTCGGTGGAGGCATGGGACCGAAGGCAGAGTCCTGCCTGCACGCCGTCAGGGAAGGCGTCCCCGCCGCGCACATCTTGGATGGCCGATCGCCCCACGCACTGCTGGTGGAGCTCTTCACCGACACCGGTATCGGAACGATGGTCACGCCATGACACCCGACAACGGAGCGCTCCAGTGATCGCGGCGCATCCTTTTGGCCGGGTCGACCTAGAGCGCTGTCCGTTCATGCCGACGTACGGCCCGCCAGCGGTCATGTTCGAGCGCGGCGTCGGCACTGAGGTCTGGGACGTGGAAGGCAAGCGCTATCTGGACTTCCTCGGCGGTATCGCCGTCCTCTCTCTCGGACACAGCCATCCGGCGGTGGCCGAGGCCGTAGCCGCCCAGGCACACACGTTGCAGCAGGTGTCGAACTACTTCACCAATCCCGTCACGCCGCAGGTGGCGCTCACGCTCGACCGACTCCTCGGCGGAGGCGGTCAGGTCTTCTTCACGAACTCCGGGGCAGAGGCCAACGAGTGCGCCATCAAGCTGGCCCGCCGGTGGGGTGGGGGAGCGCACGGCCGTTGGCAGGTCGTGTCGGCCTACGGCAGCTTCCACGGCCGCACCCTTGCCACCCTCCACGCCACCGGCCAGCCCTCCAAGCACGAGCCCTTTCAACCCTTGCCACCGGGGTTCCGTCACGTGGCCTGGGCCGACCTCCAGGCCCTTGAGTCCGCGGTGGACGACACCGTGGCCGCAGTGCTCCTTGAGACGGTCCAGGGTGAGGGCGGTGTCAACCCGATGCCGTCTGGCTACCTGAGCGCCGTGCGCGAGCTGTGCGACGAGCGGGGCTGCCTCCTCATCGTCGACGAGGTCCAGACCGGCCTGGCCCGCACAGGGGAGTGGTTCGGGTTCCAGCATGACCTGGACGATTGCGTGCAGCCCGACATCGTGACGATGGCCAAGGCGCTCGGCAACGGCGTGCCCATCGGGGCGTGTTGGGCCAAGGCGGGCGTAGCCGACGCATTCGTTGCTGGCGACCATGGCACGACCCAAGGGGGCAACCCATTGTCGGCGTCTGCGGCGCTGGCCACGCTCGGGGCCATGGAAGGCATGGACGCTCCGGGGCAGGCCGCCAAGGCCGGCGCGGCCCTGACGGTCCGCCTCGAGGCGCTATCCCAGGTGTCCTCAGTCCGGGGACGGGGCCTGCTCCTGGCAGCCGAGCTGATTGCCGGGTTCGACGCCAAGTCGGTCTATCTGGCCTGCCTCGACGCCGGCCTGATCGTCAACCCGATCACGCCGACGGCCATCCGCCTCACGCCTCCCCTAAACGTGTCGGAGGGTCACATCGACGAAGCGGTCGGCATCCTGGCCGCGGTGCTGGAAGGGGTCGGAGGACCTAGATGACGCGCAACATGCTCGAGATCGATGACCTCACACCCGATGAGCTGATGGCCGTCCTCGCCGCAGCCGACGCTGACCCCGCGCCGCAGGTCCTGGCCGGCCGAGGTGCGGCGCTCGTCTTCGCCAAGCCGAGCAACCGCACGCGCAGCTCGACCGAGATGGCCGTGGTTCAGCTCGGCGGTCATCCGGTGTCCATCGCCGCAGCCGAGATCGGCCTCGGGACCCGTGAGACGGTCGAGGACGTGGCCCGCACGCTCGGATGCTTCCACCGGGTGCTCTGCGCGCGGGTCTTCGAGCACGATGTGCTCGATCGCATGGTCGCCGCCCTGGAGGGCGAGGGGATGGACGTTCCCGTGGTCAACCTTCTCTCCGACGACGGCCACCCGTGCCAGGCACTGGCAGATCTGCTCACGCTCAGACAGGAGCTGGGGGGCGTGGACGGTCGAACGGTGGCATGGGTGGGTGACGCCAACAACGTGGCTCGGAGCATGGCGCTGGGTGTGCTCGCGCTCGGGGGCCGGGTGCGGCTGGCCAGCCCCGCCGGCTACACGTTCGATGAGTCCACGCTTGAGCGTCTGCACCTGGCCGCGGACGCCGGTGGCGGCTCGCTCGAGGTCTGCGACCGCCCCGAGGCCGCGGTCGAGGATGCCGACGCGGTCGCTACTGATGTTTGGGCCTCGATGGGCCGGGAGGACGAGGCTGCGGCCCGCCGCCGTGCCTTCGGGGGCTGGACCGTCACGGGTGAGCTCCTCGAGCTGTCGGCGCCAACGGGAATCCTTCTCCACTGCCTACCCGCCCACCGTGGTGAGGAGGTGAGCGCCGAAGCGCTCGAAGGGCCTCGGAGCCGGGTTTGGCGTCAGGCCACCAACCGCATGCACGCCATCCGCGGCCTCTTTGTGTGGCTGCTTCAAGAAGGCGGCGCTGCAACATGAGCGCGACGAACCGTCCGAGCGGACGATGGCCCTTCCGAGCGTGGAGGGTGCACCAGTGAGCGGGACGAAGGAGCGTTCCGTTGAGATCGAGCTGGTGCGCCGTACGAGCGGACAATGGCTCTTCCCAGCGAGGAGGGTGCACCAGTGAGCGCGAACCGGATGGCCAAGACCCAGCGCCAACACCGCGTGGCCCGCATGCTCGCCGACCACCACGTCACGAGCCAGGGCCACTTGGTGGAGCTGCTCGCCGCGGATGGTGTGGTGGCCACGCAGGCCACCGTCTCCCGTGACCTCGAGGAGCTGGGAGCGGTCAAGGTGAGAGTGCCTGGCGGCGAGAGCGTCTATGCCGTACCGGAGATCCCCTTCGACCGCGTCGTCCCCGACGAGCACCTCCGCAGGGTCCTGGCCGACTGGGTCGTCCAGGTCGGGCACTCAGGCAACCTCGTGGTCGTTCAGACCCCGCCGGGCTGCGCCCACGTGGTGGCTTCCGCTCTCGATCGGAGCGGCCTCGAAGGCGTGCTCGGGACCGTCGCCGGCGATGACACCATCCTCGTCGTGGCCACCCAGAGGACCGGCGGCAAGGCCCTCGCCGAGCGCATCAGCTCGCTCGCTCGGGTCTGAGCGGCCGTTCACAGCGGACCGACACAACCCCACTACAGACAGATTCAGGAGACCAGAAATGGCAAAGCGTGTGGTTCTCGCCTACAGCGGAGGTCTCGATACGAGCGTGGCCGTCAGGTGGATGAAGGAGGAGCTCGGAGTCGACGTCATCTGCCTGGCCGCTGACGTCGGTCAGGCCGGTACCGACGCGTCCGGCTACTGGGACAGCCTGCGCGCTCGCGCCCTGTCCGCCGGCGCGGCGGAGGTGGAGGTGGTCGACTGCCGGGCCGAGTACGCGGAGGAGTACTGCTTCAGGGCGCTCGCCGCCAACGCCCTCTATGAGGGCACCTATCCACTGGTCTCGTCGCTGTCGCGCCCTGTCATCGTCAAGCACCTGGTGGCTGCGGCGCGACGCCACGGAGCCGATGCGGTGGGCCACGGGTGCACGGGTAAGGGGAACGACCAGGTCCGCTTCGAGGTCTCCGCTAGAG
>Ga0136633_1003442_pt1 | contig 10421 bp, 9 predicted proteins | sample AntDrymeUQ832206_2_FD_105494 | JGI IMG/M metagenome (GOLD analysis project Ga0136633, IMG submission 105494) | Polar desert sand microbial communities from Dry Valleys, Antarctica - metaG UQ83 (22.06) | ecosystem: Environmental > Terrestrial > Soil > Desert | place: Antarctica: Dry Valley...
CCCATGGAGACCTCGAGCGGGTCGAGGGCGTAGCCGGCCGGCCGGCGGTCGAAGCCGCCGACGAGGTGCCGGTGCAGCAGGTAGGTGCTGGGGCCGAGCGTCGGCAGCCAGAACCGCTCGGCGTAGGGGGAGCGGGGGTCGTGGCCGTCCCGGTCAAGGAACGGGTCGGTCCAGGGGACGATTGTCAGGTGCAGGGCGCCGTCGGCGGCGGCGCGCGGGGTGGGCCAGGGAACGGGGTCGGACATCAGGGACCTCCGGGTCGCAGGAGCAACGAAGAGGGGGAAGCGAGTTCTTTGTAACTGTACCTCATAGCCTTTGAACGAGCAACAAGCTATCGGGTGATGGTCGGAGGACGCTCTCGCCCACGTAGCGTTCCGGGGATGGAAAGGACCCGCGCCGCCCTCGCCGCCCTCGCCCTGCTTCTGGCCGGCTGCGGGGCCAACGACACCGGAGGAGAGGTGGGTGGCGGCGGTGCCCCACCGCTGCGACCGGGCGCCACCACGGCGCCGGCCGGGTCCACGATCCTGGTCGCCGACCTCGCCGGGACCGAGGAGGTGCCCGGCCCGGGAGCGGTGGACGGGGCCGGCACCGCCCGTCTGGTCCTAACCCCCGACGGCAAGGTGTGCGCTGAGCTGGCCACCACCCGGGTGGACGAGGCGACCGCCGCCCACGTGCACACTGGGCCCAAGGGCGTGGCCGGCCCGGTGGTCATCACCCTCACCACCCCGAAGGAGGGACGGGCCAGCGGCTGCGCCACCGCCGATCCGGCGGTCGTGGCCAAGGTGGTGGCTGACCCCGCCACCGCCTACGTAAACGTCCACACCGCCGCCCAGCCCGGCGGCGCCGTTCGAGGTCAACTGGGACCGGCGTAGGCCCGAAGGCAGATTGCGCCCGGACCACCGATGTGGTTCGTCATGATGTCGCCCTGTCCTGCGGCCCGTAGTACTCGTAACTGTCATTCTCGGTGTCCTGCGCTGTTACTCCGTTCAGGATCGTCCCAGCCAGGGGCGCGTTGACCTGGCGCATCAGCTCAACGGCCCGAGCGATCTTCTGATGGGAGGTCTTGCCTGCTCGGCATACGATCAGTGATGCGTCGGCGTACGACGAGACAATGAGGCTGTCGGCCACCGGAAGGATCGGCGGGCAGTCGAGGATTATGATGTCAGAAACCTTGCGGAGGGCCAGGAATATGTCTGCAGTCCGTTTGGATGCCAGAAGCTCGGATGGGTTGGGCGGCGTCGGGCCGGACGGGAGCACATAGAGCGGAACATGATCGTCGACTCTCCTCAGCGCTTTGCTCAGAGAGGTTTGACGCAACATGACAGACGAGAGGCCCTCCTCGTTCTCTAGGCCGAAGAAGGTGTGCAAACGCGGTCGCCGCAGGTCGCAGCAGATGATCACAACCCGCTGACCGGCTTGAGCTAAAGCCACGCCGAGGTTGGCAACTATTGTCGTCTTGCCCTCGCCGGAGCTCGGGCTGGTGATCTGGATGGTTCGTGCCTTACGCTCCAGGCTGATGAACTGGATGGAGGTTCGGAGTGTTCGGAAGGCCTCGGCGCTGGCTGAGTGGGAGTCATCCAACGTCAGCGGTCTGGGGGTTTCACCGGTTTTCCAATCCGGCACGAGTGGAATAAGACCAGCCGGAGCGAGCCCGGTGTCGGTCCGCTCAAGGTCCTGGATGGTTCTGATCGTATTGTCCAGGTAATCCCTCAAGAATGCGGCTCCGACAGCCAAGCCCAAGGCACTTGACATCGCCCAGATGACGTTCCGTAGCGGTTTGGGGGAAATAGGTCCGGATGGCAGCGTGGCTGGGGCAACGAAGCCTGCTCCCCCGGTCGTGATGGACCCATCGACCTGGGCCTCGCCCAGCTTCTGACGGAAGACGGCCTGAGCTTGGACGAGGGCGTCGCGCTCGGTGCCGGAAGTCTTGTCGATCTGGCCCTGTAGGTCGATGATCCGGGCCTGAATCTCGCGGCTTGCGCTGAGCACCTCATCCATCGCCTGCTGGCGGCGCAGGTCGATGTAGGCTTTGGCGAAGCCGTTGGCTGCCGCTACCGTCGCTTCTCGGTTGCCGTCTCGAGCGGAAATCTGGATGATGTCTGCTACGGCGACGGCGGTGACCGAGACCTTCGGGGCCTCAGGGACGTTCAGGGCCGTCTTAACGGCTTCCTCGATCACCGGCCCTTTGATCACTCGGATCTCGGTCTGAAGGACCCGTGAAGGGTCGAGAGGGAGGGCGGCGTTCCCCGGGAACAGCGAAGTTGTCCCGGGCTGGCGAACCAGCACCTGTGCCGTTGCCTCGTAGACGGGGTCTTGTGCGAGGGAGATGCCCAGGGCGAGACCGGCTGCCGCAATGACGACGGCGACGATCGAGAGCTTATGGCGCCTCACGACCCGTAGATAGTCGATCGGCTGGCGAGCAGAGCCGTCGATAATCATCGTGAAACACTCGGCGCTTGCGCTCGCAACAGCTCACCTGTGTCGTAGCGAGCGTCGAGAACCCCCGCGACGACGATGTAGAGGTACTGGGCGGCTGAGAACAGGACGAAGATCCTTAGGTCCGGGACGAGCGAGTAGGCCAGAGCCGTGCCCGAAGAACTGCCGAGGGGCGGATCCCGGGAAGACCGGCAGAACGCCAGTGTAGGCGGCGGGCTGGCCGTCAGCGGACAGATGGCCGCACGGAGCCGTGCTTCGGCCGTGGTGGAGACCATCAGCTCCGAGGCCAGCTCGTGCCCGATATCCTGGTAGACTCGAAGATCGAGTGGGCAGTCGCCATCGTCCCGCCTATGCCTACCGGAATTCGATGTCAGCGTTGACGTACCTTCTCCCGCACTCCCGACGGTCTCCGCTCCTCACCAGAATGGGCGACGGATGATCAACCGTCGGGCGATCGACTCGTACGCCATCTTCTGGTTGCTTGGCATCGCGTTCCTGTGGTGGCCCTTCCTGCTGGTCGTGAGCCTCAGTGATCGGCGGCCCGCCACGCGTCGACCGCTGGCGCTGCTGATCACCACGGCATGCCTTGCGGTCAGCCTTCTCCTGGCCGGCGTCAACGCGTCCCCGTCTCGCCTCGTGGGCGCCTTCATCAACCTCACTGTGTGGATCATCTTATGCCGCTGTCTGTCACGAGAAGCGAACCGAGTCGAAGGGGAGGGCGTCGTGCGCGGCCTCCTCGACCTGGCCCTGTTCCAGGGAGTTCTGGTCGTGGGGGCGCGGGTGGTCTATCCCTCGCTTTCCGGCGACACGTTGCCCCTGGCCCGCCTCCTGCCGTCGTCGCTCGCCGGCGACGCCAACGTCGCTGCGTTCTCCACCGTCCGCCTCGCCATCCCCGACTACTACGACGGCGTCGTCATCCGCACCGCGGGCATATTCGCCAACCCCACATGGGCCGGTGCGTTCGCCGCCGTGGGGATCCTGATCCTGCTGTTCGCCCCGGGGTCACTGAGCCCGTCGCTGCGCCGGCCGACGGTGCGAGCCGCCCTCGTCGTGCTCCTCGGCATCACGCTCTACTACTCGTATGCCCGCATCGACGTCCTGGGCCTCCTCGTCGCCTCCGTCGCCGTTGTGGCGGTGAAAGCGAGGCGAATCATCCACCCTAGCCTGTGGATGGCGTCCGCCTTCACGACGGCCGGCGCCCTGGTAGCCGTCCTCCCGCTCCTGCCTTTCAGTAGCTGGTTAGCCGATCTGAACAGCCACCGGGAGGGCTCTTTGGTAGCCCGGGTAGACATCTACGGCCCTACGCTGCGGGGGGTTTCCCTAGCCGCCACCCCTCTGCTGGGCGCCGGCACCAAGGATAGGGTCGAGGGCCTGGTGGCCAGCCTGGGGACCCACAGCACCTACCTCGGTCTGGCCTACCGTGGCGGGGTGCTGGCGGCGGTCGCATTCGTCGTCTTACTCGTGGCGCTCGGTGCTCGTTCGTTCAAACGGAACGCCAGCCTGGCGTTCGGGTTCGTCTGCTTCCTGGCGCTGTTCAGCATCACCGACGACATCGACGCCGGCCACCTCCTCCCCCTGCTGCTCATCGTGATCCACGGCTCGACGACGCCCGAGCCGCCGGTCGTGGAGGAGCTCCTGGGAGGAGCATGACGCCTAGGAGGTCGAGTTGACGACGGTAGAGCCCTCCTCGCTCACCGTGCGCCCGAGACCCGGCGGCCCGTCGGCCAGCGTCTGGGCCTTTGCCGACCAAGGGGTCGTCAGCCTCGGCTCGTTCATGGTTACGCTCGTGATGGCACGGCAGCTGACGACCGCCGAGTTCGGGGTGTTCGCCATCCTCCTCGGCATCCAGGTGACCGCCAGCACCGGGCACTTCTCGCTGATCGGCATCCCGCTCATGGTGCTGTCCGGGAACAAGGAACGCCGGGACCAGCTGCCGGCGGTGGCGCTGGGCTGCACGCTCTTGACGAGCGGAGCCTTCACGGTCCTGCTGGCCGTCACCGTTCTCGTGCTGGGCCGCCCTGACCTCCTCCTTTTGGCCGCCCTGGCTCTGGTGAGCAGCCAGGTGCAGGAGACCCTCCGGCGCTCGTTGATGGGCCGGCTCCAGTTCGGGCGGGCGGTCGTCGGTGACGCCGTCAGCTACCTGGGACAGGCTGGGGGGGTTCTCGCCCTGGCCGTTGCGGGTAGGTTAACGATCGCCGGGGCCTTCGCCGTCATGGCAGCCACCTCGGTGGCCGCAGCCGGCGTGCAACTCTGGCAGGTGCGCCCATCGATCCAGATGGGCTCCTATAGGCGGGAGACGTTCGAGCCCTTCTGGCGGCTGGGCCGGTCGCTCATCGTGATCAACGGCATTGGGGTAGTCACGTTCCAGTGCTTTCCGTGGCTGCTGGGCTCGCTGCGAGGCGTGACTGCCGTCGGTGCTTTTCAGGCGCTCTACACGATGGTGGGCTTCGCTAACCCGCTGATGCTGGCCGTTGGGAGCATCGTCACGGCCCGGGTGGCGCACATCGACGAGGCGGAACCCGAGCGTCGTCGCGCCCTCGAACTCGGGGCAGCCCTCCGTTACGGGATCCTAGGCGGAGCACCGCTCGCCCTCTACAGCGGCGCCCTGCTCGTCGCCCCGGGCTTTGCGCTGGAAATGTTCTTCGGGCCCAACTCGGCGTACCGCTCGCTCGTCCCGGACCTGAGGATCTTCGTCCTGTTTTCCGCCGCTCATTACCTCTACTTCGTCCTCGCCGGCGTGCTCTGCGCTCGCCAGGATACCCGGTCGCTCTTCTGGGCGCAGGCGACGAGCGCGCTGGCCGTCCCGCTAGTCACGCTGCCGCTCATCCTCGTGGCTTCGTTGCGGGGCGCAGTTGTCGGCGCTGTGGTCACCGCTGCCGTCCGCGCAGGCGTCGCCGCTCGCCGGGTCGTGCAGCGGGTAGCCTCCTAGCTGTGCGTACCCGCACCGTCGACTCTTGCCCGATCTGTGGAGGGTCGGGGCCGCAACTCTACCGGGGGCTCGTTGACCGCGTGTTCCAGGTGCCCGGCAGCTGGGACATTCGACGCTGCACCGGCTGTCGGTGCCTGTGGCTAGATCCCCGCCCGGTCGACGCCGATCTGCACCTCGCCTACACGAACTACTTCACCCACCAGGGCCAGCCGCCCCTGCGCCGGGGCGGCGCCGGACCGGCCCTTGCCCAGGCCGTTCGGGTGCTGCGCGACGTGGGGACCGACGACTACATCGCCCGGCGATTCGGCTATCGGCCCCCGCAGCGGTGGTGGAGCCGCCCGGCGTCGCTTCTGGTCCAGCCGTGGCCCGGTCGGCGCCTGGACGCTGAGTTCAAGGTTCTGCGGCTCAGGGCCACCGAGGGTGGGCGCCTGTTGGACGTGGGCTGCGGTGACGGCACCACTCTGGCTGCCCTCGAGGCCCGGGGATGGGTGGTGCAGGGCATCGATTTCGACGCCGCAGGGGCGGCCGTAGCCCGCCATCGTGGTCTCAACGTCGACGTCGGGGACCTCACTGAGCGGGGCTATCCGGCCCGGTCCTTCGATGTGGTGTCGCTGAATCACTCGCTCGAGCACCTGGCCGACCCCCGCCTCACCCTGCGCGAGGTGCGCCGCATACTCCGCCCAGGCGGCCTGATCGTCATTGTGACGCCGAACGCCGCCAGCTGGCTCAGCCGGCGGTACGGCGCCGACTGGCAGGGACTGGAACCTCCCCGTCATCTGCAGATCTTCACCCGGGCGGCCCTGTGCCGGTTAGTGGCCGGTGCCGGCTTCTCCGGCATCGAAGCCGTGACGACCGCCCGCTCGGCCAACGGCGTGGCCCGCACGGCTTGGAAGTTCCGCCGACACGGGCGGTGGGACATGAACAGCAGGCCGTCCTTCGCCGAACGGGTCCCGATGGAGCTGATCCAGCAGTGGGAGGCGTGGAAGGTGAGGCGGGATCCCGACGCCGGCGAGGAGATCGCCTTGACGGCGACCAGCGGCGAGCAGGCGGCGTAACAACCTCCGCATCATCGCTGTTAAGGCCGGCTGATGCCTTCAACCCGGTGGGCTATCTGCGGAAGGCTGGGCCGTCGCCCGAGCGATGGCCTCCGTCGCTCCAAAGCGGTCGGACCCGTTTTCCCGCCCCTCCGAAATAGCACGATAAGCGGTGAAGCCGGGCAACTCGGCGATAGCGGCGCGGAGTGCGTGAGTCTGATGTAGTGCCTTGATCGCCTCGACGCTGTAGCGTCGCCACAGTCGGCGCGGCTCTCGGGCCAGCCTGACGGCCCAGTTGAGCCGCAGAGGGTAGGCCCATCCCGGGTAGTAGCTCTCGTGATGAACTTGGTCGAGGAAGCCGCCGCAGGTAATGACGAGGCCCGCTGACAGTCGAGCTCGGACCTCCAGCGCCCACTGCTCCTGAAGGACGGCGCCGAGCCCCACGATCACCACATCGGGTTGACAGGATGTCAACCAGCGGCTGATGTCGCCAACGGAGGGCAGTTCGGCGTAGCCATCTCTGGTGTCGACGATGATGGAGCCAGTGCCAACGATGAGCTCATCGGTGATGACCTGGGCAGCGAGGTCGAGTGACGGCCGGTTAGTCCCGACGAGGGCGATCCGGGCGCCATGGAGCAACTGCAACAACCGAGGAAGGACCAGGTCGGCGCTCGTCCGGTTCTCACCGCGTCTGCCCAAAAGACTATCGAGGAAAAAGCCATCGATGCCGACATAGTCGAGCGGGGCAATCCTGGACATGCCGACGTCTAGCAGCCTCAGGGCACTGTGGTGGTTAAGCCAGGTGACACATGCCAACCGGCCGCCGTACCAGTCATCGGCAAGCCGATGGGCAACGGCTGGCGAGGCATCAGCCATCGACGACGGCCTGCCTCGGAACTGGTGGCGCATCCAGGTTCGTCAACAGCGCCCAGTCCAACGGTGGGGTCCAACTGCTGATGGGCCAAGAGTGACGGACCCGCAGCGCCCGTCGCTGCCAACTGAGGTTGGCGTCCCAACCCCACTTGCGATGAAGCTCAAGGTGACTCACCTCGTACAACGCGTCAGCCCGCGGGCCCCGGGTGGCGCGTTCGGCATGAACGACTGCTCCGCAGTCGCTCAGGCCCATCTTCCAGCCGGTCTGGTGGCACCGGAGGCCCCAGTCGATGTCCTCGCCGTAGAGCGGGAAGCGTTCGTCCAGCGGACCTACCGCCGTCCAGGCCTCCCGTCTGATTGCTAAGAACGTCCACGGGAGGTACTCAAAGGAAGTCAGGATACGAGTCTCTCCAGCGGAGGTGGCGTTTCGGGACGTCCATCCCCGAGTGCGGCGAAGAACGCGACGCTGGCGTGCCACGAGGGCGGGTGAGCGGAGTCCAGATGCCCGCAGGAACTCTTTCAACGGGCTAGGCTTAGTGCCCACGCTGAAGGTCGGTCCGCCACCGGTTGCGTGCAGTGCCGCCCCGACGGCGCCCAGTTCTGGCTGTTCCTCCAGCACGGCGTTGAGGTGTGCAAGGGCACCTGGTTCTAGCTCCAGGTCGAAGTTCACCACGCAGGCCGTGTTCTGCCGATCTTCCACGAACACCTTGTGCAGTGCCGCGTTCACGTTCTCGGCGAAGCCCCGGGGCACCGTATTAGCGATGACTGATGCGCCCCCAGGGATATCGCCGTAGGAGTGATCGTCCGGGTCGTTTACGGTGAGGTACAATTGCCCGCCGTGCTGGACGGCCTCAAACCAGCCCGGGATGGGAAAGCCGCCATGGAGGATGCACACGACGCTCGTCATCGACGGGCTGGCGTGGAAGGCGGCGGCGGCTGATCTTGGGCGTGGCGCCGGCGACGCACGAGCAGCATAACGCCCGCCGCTAGGGCCAGCGAGCCGCCCAGGAGCACCAAGATCGTCCTGTTTCTGCTTCCTTGGCCCGCGGAGGACCGTGGTGGGGGTGCCGCCTGGCCTACGCCGTCCGCAGCTCCGGTCGTGGTCCCGAGCTCGGACTGGTCGAGGGGGGCTGCAGGCGCCGTTGTCGAAGCGGCCTGGTTCAGGCCGGTGGCAGGTGTCGAGGTCTGGCCCGGTTCAGCGCGCTGGGTGGGATCGGTGTCTCCGGCCGTGCCGCAGGCCTTGTCGCCGCAGGCTCCGTCGGGCGGGGTCACCTGGCACGGCTCGGCGCCGCATGGACCTTGGCCGGCTGGGGATTCCTGACAGGGCTTGTCTCCACAGGGCCCCTGGTCAGAGGGCCCCGGCCCGCACGGAGCATCACCGCACGGGCCTTCGCCGGCTGAGGGCTCGGCGCAGGGATTGGCACCACAAGGTCCCTCGGCGGCCGCGGCGACGGATGCTCGGTCGGACACCAAGGGTCCGATCGCCAGTACCAGGACGAGCAACAGCCGGGTGACCCTTGAGGGGCGATCGTGTCGGTACGTGCGCTCCTTGAACGGTTCGATCACCATGGAAACGCTAGTCCCAGCGTTGGCCACGGCTGGACCGGGACGCGGAATGGAAAGGTGATTAGAGTTGTAGGGTTTCGGTGTGCCCTCCATGCGAGACCTGCTGAACGCCGCCAAGGGGCGGATCACCGAGATCGACACCGACGAGGCCGAGCGGCGCCTGGCCGCTAACCCTGCCGCCGTGGTGCTCGACGTGCGCGAGGCCGATGAGCACGACCAGGGCGCCCTGGTCGGGGCCGTCCACATCCCCCGCGGCTTCCTCGAGTCCCAGGTCGAGTCCAAGGTCGCCGATCACGCCGCCGAGCTGGTCGTGTATTGCGCCGGCGGCACCCGCTCGGCCTTCGCCGCCGACACGCTCCAGCAACTGGGCTACCTGAACGTGGTGTCGGTGGCCGGCGGGTTCGGCAAGTGGAAGAACGAGGGCAAGGAGTGGAAGGTGCCGGCCACCCTCAACGCCGAGCAGCGCAACCGTTACCAGCGCCACCTGCTCCTGCCCGAGGTGGGCGAGAAGGGCCAGCTGAAGTTGCTTGAGTCGAAGGTGCTGCTCCTTGGCGCCGGCGGCCTCGGCTCGCCGGCCGCCCTGTACCTGGCCGCCGCCGGGGTCGGGACGCTCGGGGTGGTCGACATGGACGTGGTCGACGCCTCCAACCTGCAGCGCCAGATCCTGCACAACATGGACCGGATCGGCGAGCGGAAGGTCGACTCGGCCAAGAAGACCATCGTGGGGATCAACCCCGACATCGATGTCGTCACCTACGACGTGCGCCTCGGGGCCGACAACGTGCTCGACGTCGTGTCGGGCTACGACGTGATCGTCGACGGCACCGACAACTTCCCCACCCGCTACCTGCTCAACGACGCCGCCCTGGCCGCCGGGGGCATCCCGGTCGTCCACGGCTCGATCTTCCGCTTCGAGGGCCAGATCACCGTGCTGGCCCCCCTTCTCGACGGCCCTTGCTACCGCTGCTTCATCCCCGAGCCGCCGCCCGCCGAGCTGGCCCCCTCCTGCGCCGAGGCCGGCGTCCTCGGGGTGCTGCCCGGCATCATCGGCTCGCTGCAGGCCATGGAGACCATCAAGTTGCTGCTCGGCCTGGGCGACCCGCTCGTCGGCCGGCTCCTGGCCTACGACTCGCTCGAGGAGACCTTCCGCACCTTCAAGATGCGGCGCGATCCCGCCTGCGCCGCCTGCTCGGGCGACTGGTCGCAGCTCGTGATCGCCGAGTACGACGAGCTCTGCATGCCCCATCCGTTTGCGCCCCCCGCCTGACCGGCTAGGGTCTTAGGTAGTGGCGCCCTGCACCTACGGGGGCTAGGGTGCCTCCAAGCCCATACTGCCTGAAGGAGATTGCTCGTGCGCATGTTCACAAAGATGGGTGTCACCGCCGCCTCCGCGGCGCTGCCGGTTCTCCTCTGGGCGGGCGCAGCAAGCGCACAGTCCCAGTCCCAGTCTGGCTCGCAGTCTCAGTCCCAGTCTGGCTCGCAGCAGACCGGCTTCACCACGATCGGGACCTTGCCGACCACCAACACCGGTGGCGGCGCCTTGGCCCGCACCGGTAACAATGGCATGCTGCCCCTTGCCGTCG
>Ga0136633_1003443_pt1 | contig 10417 bp, 10 predicted proteins | sample AntDrymeUQ832206_2_FD_105494 | JGI IMG/M metagenome (GOLD analysis project Ga0136633, IMG submission 105494) | Polar desert sand microbial communities from Dry Valleys, Antarctica - metaG UQ83 (22.06) | ecosystem: Environmental > Terrestrial > Soil > Desert | place: Antarctica: Dry Valley...
CCGCGCCAGGTGGCGATGTATCTGTCCAAGCAATTGACCCCCAAGTCGCTGCCCGACATCGGCCGCCGCTTCGGCGGGCGCGATCACACCACGGTGATCCACGCGGTCAAGCAGATCGAGCGCCTGCGCGCCTGCGACGCCGAATTGGACGCCGACATCCGATTGTTGACCCGGCAGCTGGAAGGCTGAAGCGCGCAGCCATGGCGGGGGCATGGCGAGCACTGGAAGCGCACGCCGGACTGCCGGGGCAGTCCGGACCGGCTCAGGATCGAACCGCCGGGCTGGCCGGCCGTTTAGCGTCAGTCCAGTCTCCGTCTCGAGGTGCCGATGCTGCTGATCCTCGCCGCGCTTGTCGCCCAATTGCCCGCCGCTGCCCCGCCGCCAGCGCCGGTCACCGCCGCCGCGACCGCCTGGCCGATCCGCGAAGGCGAGGTCACGCTCACCGATTTTCGCTTCAAGTCGGGCGAGGCGCTTCCCAAACTGCGCATGCACTACACCACGCTCGGCGCCCCGCGGCGCGATGGCTCCGGCCGCATCGCCAATGCGGTGCTCTTGCTCCACGGCACCGGTGGCAGCGGCAAGCAATTCCTTCAGCCGCAATTCGCCGACCAATTGTTCGGCCCCGGCGAGCCGCTCGACATCGCCCGTTACTTCATCGTCATGCCCGACAATATCGGCCACGGCGCTTCATCCAAGCCGTCCGACGGGCTGCGCATGGCTTTTCCCAAATATGATTATGACGACATGGTCGAGGCGCAGCGGCAGATGCTGCGCGGGCTCGGCGTGGCGCAGCTGCGGCTGATCCTCGGCACGTCGATGGGCTGCATGCATATTTTTGCATGGGGTGAGACGCACCCGGATTTCGCCCGCGCTTTGATGCCGCTCGCCTGCCAGCCGGTCGAGATCGCCGGGCTAAACCGGCTGTGGCGACAATTGTTGATCGATGGGATCAAGGCCGATCCGGCGTGGCAAGGCGGCAAGTACACCGCGCAGCCACAGCAGGGCCTGCGCACCGCTCAGTCCTTGCTTATCGTCGCCGGCGCCGCACCACTCTACTTCCAGGCGCAATATCCGACGCGCGACGCCGCTGGCGCAGCGGCCCAGGATCGCGTTGCCAAAGCGCTTCCCAAACTCGACGCCAACGACATGATCTATCAGTTCGAATCGTCGCGAAACTACAATCCGTGGCCGCGGCTGGAGGCGATTACCGCGCCGATGATGTGGGTCAATTCGGCCGACGATTTCATCAACCCGCGCAATTTCGATTTTCCGCAAGCCGCGGTGCGGCGGATGCGAAACGCGCGCTTCCGCCTGATCCCCGAGACCGCGGATACGCGCGGCCACGGCACGCATACCTGGGCGGTCAATTCGAAGGCCGACCTCAGCGAGCTTCTGGCGCGGACGGAGTAGGGGCAGGGGCCGGTACCAAGTCGTAGGCGGAGACGTGGTTCATGCTGATCAACCAGCGGCCCTTCGCCTTGCGGAACAGTCGGGTGTTGACGCCCTCCGTGACGCGACCCGCGCGTTCCAGGCGATAGCGGCCGACCAGCATCGCTGCATCGCGGGCGAGAATGTCGACCTTCATGTCGTAGAAATGCAGGGTTCCGCGGGTTGTGGGAGAAGCGCCGTAATCGCGGATGTAATGGTCGAGCGTGCCCTGCCAGCCGTCCTGGAACTTGCCGCCCGACACGAACACCACGTCGGGGTTGCGGAACCCTGCCATATAGCCGCGAAAGTCGCCGCGGTTCCACGCTGCCTGCATTCGCGCGATGGTCGAAAGGATGGCGGCGCGCTCGGTCGCCGGGCCGGCGTATGCCGGCGAAGCAAAGGCCAGGGTCAGGGCAGCAGCAAAGGCACAGGCAAAGCGTCTCATCGAAGAACTCCTACGCACGAAAGGACAAAAGGCCCACCCGGATCGCTCCGGATGGGCCTGTCTTTGTCCCCGCTCGAAAGCGCTTTGGCGCCTAGCTCCTGCGGCCGGGCACCGTGATCCGAACCGTCTCGCCGTTGCGGCCGGGGAAGCCGGTGAACATCGCCTCGACCAGATTGGGCACCAGGACGCCCAATTCGTCGGTTTGGCTGCGCGCCTGGGCGCGGCCCTCGAACAGAGGCAAATTGTCGACGCGGCGCACGATGTCGAGGTCAAGGAAGCTCTTGTAGACGGTGTAGCTGCGGATCGCGCTGCCGTAGCCGCCGTAGCCGCCGTAGCCGCCAAAGCCGCCGCCGTAGCCGCCGTAGCCGCCAAAGCCGCCGCCGTAGCCGGCATAAGGCGAATTATACCAGAACGGGTCTTCCCAGCCGTAATAGAAGGGCGAGCGCCGGCCCCCGCCATAGCCATAGCGCGACCAATAAGGGCGACCGAAATAGCCGCGGTAGAACGGATCGTAGCCGCCGCGATAGAACGGGCTGGCGTAGCGCGAGCGGGCGAACGGGTCGCTGGTATATTCGCGCCGGCCCTCGTCAACGCCATAGCCGACGCGGACGATCATCGTTGCCAGCTGCGGCGCGCCGGCATGGGTATAACCGCGCGCCTGCAGCGCCTGCGAGACCAGCCCGGCATAACGGCCGAACTCGAGCCCGCCCATGTTGCCGTCGGCGGGCACGACATAGAAGGTCTGCCCGGCCGGGGCGGGGAGCTGCGAATAGCGCGTGACTTTGGCCGGAAGCCCGGTGGCACAGCCGGCAAGGCCGACCGAAGCGGCGCCGATGAGGATCGCGCCGATGAGTTTGGTGATTCTGTTCATGACGCCCTCGACTCGGGAAAATCCCGTGGATATCCGGTCGCTTATAGCGAGAAATCGGCTGAACAGTCGATTAAGCGTTGCTGGCGTGGGTTAAACCGACGGCGCGATAGGCTTGCGCGATGGTCGGCGCGGCGAGTTTCGCCGCTTGGGCGGCGCCGGCGGCGAGATGCGCGTCGATCGCGTCGGGGTCGGCGCGCAGCTCGGTCAGCCGCGTGCGAATTGGGCCGAGCAAGCCGATCAAGGCGTCGGCCAGCGCTGGCTTGAACGCGCCGAACCCCTGGCCTTCGAACCGCGCCAGCACCGCCGCGACAGTTTCGCCCGATACTTCCGCGAAAATCCCGACGAGGTTCTTCGCCTCCGGCCGCGGGTCGAGCAAAATGGGGTCGCCGGGGATCGGCTCGGGGTCGGTCCTGGCCTTGCGGATCTTCTGGGCGATGGCGTCGTCGCTGTCGGTGAGGTTGATCCGGCTCATGTCCGACGGGTCGGACTTGGACATTTTCGCGGTGCCGTCGCGCAGGCTCATCACCCGCGCCGCGCTGCCGCCGCCGATGAACGGCTCGGGCGGCACGAACAGGTCGACATCGAAGTCGGTGTTGAACTTGATCGCGATGTCGCGCGCCAGCTCGATATGCTGCTTCTGGTCCTCGCCGACGGGCACATGGGATGCCTGATAGAGCAGGATGTCGGCGGCCTGGAGTATCGGGTAAGCGAACAGGCCGACCGAGGCCCCCTCGCGGCTTTTGCCCGATTTTTCCTTGAACTGAGTCATCCGGCTGAGCCAGCCCATCCGCGCGGTGCACTCCAACAGCCACGCCAGCTCGGCGTGGGCAGGGACCGCGCTGTGGGCGAACAAGGTCGATTTGGCGGGGTCGATGCCGCTGGCGATCAGCGCCGCCGCCATCTCGCGCACATTGCCGCGCAATTGAGCCGGATCGACATCGACGGTCAGCGCGTGGAGGTCGGCCATGAAGAACAAGCACTCGGCCTCATCCTGCATCCGTACCCAGTGCAGGATCGCGCCGAGCAGATTGCCGAGGTGCAAATCGCCGGTCGGCTGGATGCCCGACACTATTCTCATTCGGGGGCCTTTCGCCGCCTGAGGGTCGCGATCGCCTGGCGGTCGATGCCGCCGATCGCGAACGCCACGCCGAAATAGATCAGAGCGCCCGCGCCGACGAGTGTGCCGAGCCCGAACGCGCGCTCGATCACGCCGCCGAAGAAGAAACCAGCGAGCAGTTCGCGCAGGCCATAGAGCGCCGCCGCCATCGCCAGCGCGGCGACCAATTGGCGCGCTATCCGGCCGACCAGCCACGGCGGCAGGCGGAAATGCCCCTTCGCGTACAGAATGCCGAATAACAGTAAGAAATTGACCCACGCGCCGGCCGACGTCACCGTCGCCAGGCTGTAAATACCGAGGTGCGGGATGAGCAGGAAATTGGCGGGGACGCTGAGCAGCAGCACGCTCATCGCGATCTTGACCGGGGTCTTGACGTTCTTGCGCGCGTAGAAGGCCGGGGTCAGCACCTTAACCAGCACATAGGCCGGCAGGCCGGTGACGAGGATGGCGAGGATGTTGCCGGTCGTGCGCGCGTCGGCGACGCTATATTCGCCGCCCTGGAACAAAGCGCCGATGATCGGCCCGGCGGCGACCACCAGCGCCAGCGTCGCGGGCAGGGTCAGCAGCATGGCGAGGTCGAAGGCGCGGGCCTGGACGTCGGCTGCCCCGGCCTCGTCCTTGCGCTCGATCGCCTGGCTGATCGACGGCAGGATCGCGACTCCCAAGGCAGTGCCGATGATCGACAGCGGCAGCTGGTTGAGGCGGTCGGCGTAGCTCAAGTTGGTCAGCGCGCCTTCGCCGAGCCGGGTCGAGAAATAGCCGTAGAACAATTGGCTGATCTGATAGACCCCGGCGGCGGCGGTGGCGGGGAGGATCAGCACGATCAGCTCGCGCACCGCGGGAGTGATACGCGGCCGGCCGAAGTGGAGCTTGATGCCGGCACGGCGCACCGCGACCCAGCACAATAGGAACTGGAACAGGCCACCGACCAGCACCGCGATCGCCATCGCGCGCACGGTCGCCTCATTGCCCGGCGGCGACACCAGCAAGGCGACAATCAGCGCGACGTTGAGCAGGGCCGGGGCGAACGCCGCGACGGCGAAGCGGGTCAGCGAATTGAGCACGCCCGCGAGCAGTGCGACGAGGCTGATGAACAGCAGATAGGGAAAGGTCCAGCGGGTCAGTTCGACCGCCAGATCGAATTTGCCCGGGGTCTCCTTGTAGCTGGAAGCGACCAAGGCCAGCACCCCCGGCATCGCGATCTCGAATATCACCGTGACCACCAGCAAGGCGGGCATGAACACGGCCAGGATCTCGTTGGAGAAAGCCTGCGCATCCTCTTGCCCGCCCGATTCCAGGCGGCGGCTGAACAGTGGCACGAAGCCCGACGAAAAAGCCCCTTCCGCGAACAAGCGGCGGAAGATGTTGGGCAGCAGAAAGGCGAGATTGAAGGCGTCGTTGGCGTGGCTGGCGCCGAGCATTCGGCTGCCGATCATGTCGCGAGCGAAGCCGAGCACGCGGCTGACCATGGTCAGGCCGCCGATCGTCCCGGTCGCCTTGAGCAGGTTCATCGGCGGCTAGTTCGCCGCCGGCGTTTCGTCGCTGCCCTCGCCTTCGCCATTACCCTCGCCATTGCCGTCGGGCTGTGCTTCCTGCACCTGTGCCACATAAGCCGCGGCGAAATCGATCGGGTCGAGCAGCAGCGGCGGGAAGCCGGCCTGCTGCGTGGCGTCGGCGACAATTTGGCGGGCGAACGGGAACAGCAAGCGCGGCGCCTCGACCAGCAGGAACGGCGGAAGCGCTTCCTCCGGAATATTGCGCAGGCCGAACAACCCTGCGTAGCTCAAGTCGACGACGAAATTGACTCCGCTCTGCGACCGCGCGGAAATCTCGATCTTCATCACGACTTCGTGGACGTCGTCCGCGATCTTCTCGACATTGAGGTTGAAGTTGACCTCGAGCTGGGGCTGTTCCTGCCACTGGAAAACCTGCGGGGAACTAGGGCTCTCGACTGACAAATCCTTGATATATTGTGCCAGCGTTGCCGCCTGCGGCGCATTTTCCTCACCGCCTGAGCCATTGCCCGGCGTAATCGAATCCTGATCGGCCATAGTGTGTCGCTTTAGCCCCTTCATGTGGATCGGAAAAACTGTTCGGACCCGGTTGCGGCCGGGTGCGTTCTGCAGTGAAGCGCGCCTAGCAGCGGTCCGGATGGGGTGCAATGCCGTGCCCCGGCTCAAGCAGGGCTTTGAATCTGCGCTTCAAGCGCACTATGTTGGCGGCCGTCAGTCGCCGCTTGGACAAGATCGGAACCGCATTCTTTGACCGTCATCGTCATCCTCGCTCTGGTTGCCGTGTTCATCGGGCTGCGCCTGTACAGCGTGCTCGGCGAGCGCACCGGGCATGAGCAGCAGCAGCCGATCCTCAAGCCGGCCGATCCCGACGCGGTGGTCGAGCAGCGCGCGCAACCCGCCGCTTACGCTCCGCCGACCGGCGCCGACCCCGGCGACATGGCGTTCCTTCCCACCGCCGGCCCCGGCGTCCGCGCGATCCTCGCCGCCGACCCCAGCTTCGACGTCGCTCGCTTCATCGAGGGCGGCAAGGCGGCCTATCGGCTGATCCTCGAATCCTATTGGAAGGGCGAGCTTGCCGCGCTTCGCCCGCACGTCGACGACCATATCTACCAGACCTTCGCGGACTCGGTCGAAGCGCGCGACAAGGACGGGCTCAAGCTCGACAACCGGCTGGTGGCGGTCGAGCAGGCGCTGATCGCGTCGGCAGAGCTCGAGCGGTCCGTGGCCACCGTCACCCTGCGCTTCGAGGCCGACATCGCGGCGGTCACCCGCAATGCCGGGGGCGATGTGGTCGCCGGCTCGCTGAGCGATGCGGTGCAGACGCGCGACTTGTGGACGTTCCGCCGCGACATCAGCTCGAACGACCCCAATTGGCTGCTGATCGAGACCGACGAGGAAGAGTGAGGGTCGCCGCAAGAGCGCTCGCGCTCGCATCCCTCATTTTGCTCTCGGCCTGCGCGACTCGCCCGGCCCGGCCGCCGGTTGAGCCGCCGCCGGTGGTGCAGCCTCCGCTCCCGACTCCGCCACCCGTCCCGGTCCCGCCGCCGCCGCCCGCCAATGCGCGCGCCGCGGGGCTGACCCTGGTCGCGCCCCCGGCCGCGATCGATGCCGCCATGGCGTCACGCGGGCTGGCGGCGTTCCGCTCGAGCTGCGCGGCGATGCAACGGCGCGCCGACAAGTCCGGACTGGCCAACGCCGCCGACTGGGCAGGGGTCTGCGCCGAAGCGCGCACCGTTTCGCCCGCCGGCGCGGCGGCATTCTTCCGCGATCGCTTCGACTGGGTCCGGGTCGGCGCCGGCACCGCGTTCGCGACCGGCTATTACGAGCCCGAGCTGGCCGGTTCGCGGATGCGCGCGCCGGGCTTCGAGCGGATGCGCGCGCCGGGCTTCGAGGTGCCGATCTACCGCACTCCGGCCGACCTCATCCGCTGCACCCGCGCCGACGGACAGACCGGGCGCGGCCGGATCGACGCCACCGGCCAGTGCGTGCTCTATTTCACCCGCGCCGAAATAGAGGACGGGGCGCTGGCCAACCGCGGCCTCGAGCTGGCCTGGGCGGCCGACCCGATCGAACTGTTCTTCCTCCACATCCAGGGCTCGGGCCGGGTCCGCATGCCCGACGGCAGCGTGATGCGGATCGGCTACCACAATCAGAACGGCCGCGAATATGTCGCGATCGGCCGTTTGCTGCGCGAGCGCGGCCTGCTGCCCGAAGGCGGCGCCCGAATGCAGGACATCGTCGGCTGGATGCGCGCCAATCCCGACGCCGGCCGCGCGCTGATGCGCGAGAATCTGTCGCATATCTTCTTTCGCGAGCTGACCGGGCCGGGACCGCTGGGGGCGATGGAGGTGGCGGTGACGCCGCGTGCGACGGTCGCCGCCGATCCGCTGTTCGTGCCGCTCGGCGCGCCGGTCTTCCTGACCCTCGATCGCCCCGAGGCGAACGGGCTGTGGATCGCGCAGGACACCGGCGGCGCGATCAAGGGCGCCAATCGCTTCGACACCTTCTGGGGCGCCGGCGCGGAGGCGACCGCGACCGCCGGCGGCATGTCGGCCGCAGGCCAGGCCTTGATTCTGCTCCCCAAAGGCGCCGTCGCGCGTGCGCTCGCTCAGCCCTGAGGAATCTGCGCTGTGGCAGTTGGTGACCGCGACGATTCGCCCCTTGTCGCGCGAGCCTATAGAGAAAAATACGCAATTCCAAGCAGTTGAGGTTGAAATTCGGCCGCCGCCGCCGCCGCCGCCGATGCCGCGGCGGGCCAAGGGACCGCCGCCGCGCGTCGCGCCAACGCCGCCGCCGGCGCCGCGCCCCGGAACGACGCTCGATGGCGGATGGGACCGGCGGCTGCGCTCGGGCAGCGTCGAACCCGACCGCATCCTCGATCTCCACGGCCACGGACTCGACAGCGCATGGACCGCGATCGACCGCGCGCTCGAGGCCGCGATCGGTGCCGGCGACCGGGTTTTGCTGCTGATCACCGGTCATGCGCGGTCGGGCGCGCCGCCGGTCGAGCGCGGGCGGATCCGCGCCGCGGTCAACGACTGGCTCGCGGTGTCCCGCCACGCGGGCAATATCGCCGCCGTGCGCGGGGCCCACCGCCGCCATGGCGGGGGCGGTAGCCTGTACATCGTTTTGCGACGCCGGTGAGGGGCGCGCTGCACCCTTTCTTAACCGGTCCCATTTAATCGCAGGTGTGAACACAGGCGGGCAGGTCCGTCTGTAGGGGCGAAGCACTTCCACCGATGCAAGAAGGCACTGCTCAGAAAATCAGCAACGCGATCCTGTCGTGCGCGGCCGGATTTGCGTCGTTCATTTTCTCGCTCGCCGCATTCCTCTACATCACCGAGCTCAACGAGCAGATTCTCGCCTCCCTCGTCGCGGGCGCCTTTTGCCTGCTCATCAGCTACATCGCGTCGGAACGCCCGAACAGCGAGAGCGCGCGCGCTCTGGCCGCGCTCGGCGACCGGCTGATGGCGGTGGAGGACGGCGATCTCGTCTCGCCGACGCCGGCCTCGGTGCGCCATGCGATGCCCAAGCTCGCCGCCGCCGTCGATACTTTGTTCGCTGAAGTGCGCGCGTCGATCGAGAACGCCCACGCGCTCGGCATGTACGACCCCGTCACCTCGCTGCCCAACCGGCTTCATTTCCGCTCCGAAGCGGACAAGATGCTGAGCGTGGCGGGCGGCTCGAAGTCGGCCATGTTGTTCGTCGATCTCGACCGCTTCAAGATGGTCAACGACAACCTCGGCCACGCTCGCGGCGATCAGTTGCTGATCATGGTCGCCAACCGCCTGCGGGTGGTGGTGACGGCGGAAATCAATGAGTCGGCCAAGCGCCGCCCGCTGCTGGCGCGGCTCGCCGGCGACGAATTCACTCTGTTCTTCCCCGAAATCGCCTCGCCCGCCGAGATCGAGCGGGTCGCGCGGCGCATCGCGGTGGCGATCGCCGAGCCGTTCGAGCTGTATGGACACAGCCTCGACATCGGCGCCTCGATCGGCGTCTCGATCAGCCCGCACCACGGCACCAGCATCGAATCGCTGATGCGCGCCGCCGACATCGCCATGTATCGCGCCAAGTCGCGCGGCGGCGGCCAGCACTGCCTGTTCAACGACGAACTCGCGGCCGAGCATCAGGACAAGATGGAGACCGAGAAAGCGCTGACCGACGCGGTCCAGCGCGGCGAGTTCGTCCTTGCCCTGCAGCCGCAACTAAGCCTGGTCACCGGCAAGATCGTCGGCGCCGAAGCACTGCTGCGCTGGAACCACCCGCGCGACGGCCTGCGCATGCCCAACAGCTTCATCCCGGTCGCCGAGCGCACCGGGCTCATCGCCGATATCGGCGAATGGGTGATCAGCGACGTCGCCGCGATGCTCGGCAATTGGCAGCGCTCCGGGGTCGCTCGCCGAATCGCGTTCAACGTCAGCCCGCGCCAGCTCGACCGCGCCGATTTCTTCAACCGCCTGCGCCAGGCGTTCGACGACCATCAGGTGCCGCTGTCGCTAGTCGAGCTCGAGTTCACCGAAAGCGCGGCGATGGAAGCGAGCGACGCGGTGATCGCCGAGATCCGTGCCCTGCGCGACGACGGCGCGACCATCGCCATCGACGATTTCGGCACCGGCTACTCCAACATCGCGCGGCTGCGCACGATGCCGCTTGACCGGGTCAAGCTCGACCAGTCGCTGATCGATGAGATCGCGACCTCGGACCAGGCGCGGACCGTGGTTCAGGCGGTGATCCACCTGATCCGCGGGGTCGGCTGCGAAATCGTCGCCGAAGCGGTCGAGAGCGTCGGCCAGGCCGACATCTTGCGCGCGATGGGCTGCGATACCGTCCAGGGCTTCATCTTCGCCCACCCGATGTACGAAGACGATTACCTCGCCTGGGTGCGCAACGCCGAAGCTGGCGACCGCTCGGTCGCTTAGCTCGTCGTCAAGCCTGCCCCAGCCCCCCCCCGGCCACCCATCTAGGATATTCTGCATGGGTGCCCGGGGGGGGGTGTGGGCTGGAACCGCGCTTCAACCCTTAAGCGAACGCGCCTTCGATCA
>Ga0136633_1003445_pt1 | contig 10409 bp, 9 predicted proteins | sample AntDrymeUQ832206_2_FD_105494 | JGI IMG/M metagenome (GOLD analysis project Ga0136633, IMG submission 105494) | Polar desert sand microbial communities from Dry Valleys, Antarctica - metaG UQ83 (22.06) | ecosystem: Environmental > Terrestrial > Soil > Desert | place: Antarctica: Dry Valley...
CCCGACTGCTGCCAAAGCTCGTACGGTGTCAGCACCGGCATGAGCATCTCCTGCCCGCCGATCGCATCCATCTCCTCGCGGATGATCTGCACGACTTTCTGGTGCACGCGCCACCCGAGCGGGAGGAACGTCCAGACCCCGGCGCTCACCTGGCGGATGTAGCCGCCGCGGACGAGCAGCTTGTGCGATACGGCTTCGGCGTCCGCAGGGGCCTCGCGGAGGGTCGGGATGAACAGCTGGGACTGGCGGGCGACCATGAAAGAGCAGGTTAGAGAGTTCGCCTGGGCGAGGCTTCAGCCTCACCCCGGTCTTAGATTCAACGTCCGACACGGGGTCAGGCTGAAGCCTGACCCCGTCACAAACGTCAGTCCAGCGGGATCAAGCTTGCCTCAGCCATCGCTAGCGCCGCCGGCTTCGCCATCTTCAGGCGCTTGGGGCGCTTCATCCCGTCTTCGAGCCAGCGGTCGATCTCGTGAAAGAGCTCGTCGATCAACGTCTCCGACGCGACCTTGCGGAGCACCCGCCCGTGCGCGTAGATGAACCCCACATCGCGCCCACCGGCGATGCCGAAGTCCGCGTCTCCCGCCTCCCCCGGGCCGTTCACCGCGCAGCCCATGACCGCGACCTCGAAGGCTTGCGGGTACTCGCGCAGCCGCGCCTCCACGACGTGCGCGAGATTCTCGACGCCGACGTTGTCGCGTCCGCACGAGGGGCAGGCGATCATCACTGGGCCACGTTCGCGCAGGCCGAGCGCCTTCAAGATCTCCCAGGCGACCGCTATCTCCTTGACCGGATCAGCGGTGAGCGAGACGCGAAGTGTGTCTCCGATCCCGTCGGCGAGCAGCGAGCCGATCCCGACCGCGCTCTTGATCCCGCCCGCGAACTCGGTGCCGGCCTCGGTCACACCCAGATGGAGCGGATAGGGCACCTTCGCCGCCAGCATCCGGTACGCGCGGATCATCGTCGGGACGTGGGTTGCCTTGACCGAGATCTTGAAGTCGCGGTACTCGAGGCGCTCCAGGAGCTCGACCTCCTCGAGCGCAGCAGCGACGAGAGCTTCCGCCTGATCCTGCTGCGCGAGCTCGTGCAGGTGCTTCGGGAGGGATCCGGAGTTCGCGCCGATCCGCATGGGGATCCCGGCCGCCTTCGCCGCGCGCACCACCTGCTCGACCTTGTCCGGCCCGCCGATGTTCCCCGGATTGATGCGAACCGCCGCGACTCCTGCGTCGATCGCCTTCAACGCCAGGGAAGCGTTGAAGTGAATGTCGGCGATGACCGGGATCGGCGAGAGGCGCACGATCATCGGCAGCGCCGCCGCATCCTCGTTCTTCGGAACCGCCACCCGCACGATCTCGCACCCGGCCGACGCGAGCGCCGCGATCTGCGCGGTCGTGGCAGCGACGTCGTGCGTCTTCGTCAGCGTCATCGACTGCACGGCGACCGGCGCGCCGCCGCCCACCGAGACGCTCCCGACGCGGATCAGCACCTCACTCGCCATGGCTAGAGGGTAGCCCGCGGGTTACGACAGGCGGCCGATGTCGTTCGAGAGCCCGACGAAGAAGAGCAGCAACACCAGCCCGAGCCCGACGACCGAGACGCGCTCGTAGATCTCCCGCTTCAGGAACCGTCCGCGCGCGCCCTCGATCAGCGAGAAGAGAATGTGGCCGCCGTCGAGTGGCAGAAGCGGCAGCAGGTTCAGGAGCGCCAGCGAGAGCGAGATGAGACCCAGCACACCCAGGTAGTTCTCGGCGCCGCGCTCGACCGCGTCGGACGAGACCTGGGTGATGCCGATCGGGCTCGAGACGTTCTCACGCCCCTCGCCCGTCACAAGACGTCCGAGCGAGAAGATGATCTCCTTGGAGACGATGCCGGTGAACTCGAATGCTCGCCCGGTCGCCTCAATGGCGCCGAGACCGACCCCCTCGAGCCCGAACCCGAGTCGGTACACGTCTTCGATCGGCCGTGCCGACACCGGACCGAGGACGACCTCGTCCCCGTCGCGCATGACCCTGAGAACGAGTGGGGTGCCTTCCGAGCCCGAGATGACCTTCGGGATGTCCGACGCGGTGACCGCCTCGTCGTTGATGGCGACCAACCGGTCTCCTGGCCGAAGCCCCACCTCCGCCGCCGGCGAGCTGGGCACTACCTCGGCCACGGTCCGGGTCGCCTTGCCGCTTCCGGTCATGAAGAGGGAGGTGAAGAGGACGATTGCGAGCACGATGTTCGCCGCGGGACCTGCGGCGATGGCGACGAGGCGCTTCCAGGTAGCCGCTTTCCAGTACGCGTCGGGGCCGAGACCGTCTCTCAGCTCCGTGAGCCCCTTCTCCGCCGACGCCGTCGAGGCCGGGGAGAGCTTGCGCGCGCTCAACTCCTGCTCGAGGTCGTCGAGCGCGTCGAGCGATCCGTGGAGATCGTCGCCCACGAGTGCGCGCTTGACGCGGTCAACGGGGCCGGCGAGCCCCGGATCCTCCTCTGCCGCTCTCTCGAAGCGGCGCTCGGCGTCATGCGGCACCGGCCGGTGCATTCCGGGGATCGACACGAAGCCGCCGAGCGGAATCGTCCCGATGCCGTATTCGATCCCTCGCCTCTTCGTCTTTACGAGCGCAGGTGGGAAACCCACGTAGAACTTGCGCGGTCGCAATCCCACCGCCAGCGAGGCGAAGAAGTGCCCGGCCTCGTGGATCAGGATCAGGAGACCGAGGCCGAGGATGGAGATCGCGATGCTCAAACGGGTGTAAGCCTTCCCTCCGCGAGGCGCCGCGCGGCGGCGTCCAACTCGACCAGCTCGGAAAGATCGTTCACAGCGCCTCCATCGGCACGATCGAGCGCGTCCTCCACGAGCGGCGCGATCTCGACGAAGCCGATCCGTTGATCCAGGAACGCGGCGACGGCGACCTCGTTCGCGGCATTGAACGCGCACGGGTAGGTCCCGCCGCGCTCGCCGGCCTCGCGGGCAAGCGGCAGGAGCGGAAAGCGCTCGGGGTCGGGCGGCTCGAACTCGAGCGAAAGCGGCGTCGCGAGATCGAGAGTGGGCACCGGCGTCGCACGGCGCTCGGGATACGTCAGCGCGTAGGAGATCGGCACGCGCATGTCCGGGTAGCCGACGTGCGCAAGCGCCGCGCCGTCTCGGAACCTGACAAAACCGTGCACGACAGATGTCGGGTGCACGACGACGTCGATCTTCTCGTAGAGAAGCTCGAAAAGGTAGTGCGCCTCGATCAGCTCGAGTCCCTTGTTCGCGAGCGTGGCCGAGTCGATCGTGATCTTCGGCCCCATGGACCAGGTCGGATGCGCGAGAGCCTCCTCCACGCTCACTGATTCGAGATCGGCGAGCGAATGGTTTCTGAACGGCCCACCAGAAGCCGTGAGCACGAGCGAGTCGATCGTCTCCGCGGCGCGGCCTTCGAGGCACTGGAAGACCGCCGAATGCTCGCTGTCGACCGGAAGGAGGAGCCCTCCACCCCGCTTCCAGGCGGCGAGCGCGAGATCGCCTGCGGCGACGAGGCTCTCCTTGTTCGCGAGTGCGAGCGTCACGCCGCGCTCGAGCGCCCACAGTGTGGCGCCGACTCCCGCGAAGCCGACGACTGCGTTCAGGACGAGATCGGGCTCGGAGGCATTCAGGATCTCGGTCAGGTCGCCGCCGACCTGAACGTGTTCAACTCGGTACTGCGCTGCGAGCCCGTCCAGCGGCTGCGAGCCTGAAGTGAGCGCGACGATCTCGAGATCAGGGTGCGCATCGACGATCTCGAGCGCCTGCCGCCCGATCGAGCCGGTCGCCCCGAGCAGCGCGATCCGCCTGACGTCGGTGGCCACGCGCTAAGGCTAACCGTCGCGGTGTTCAGAAGGCGCTACGCTCCGCCATCGCGCGCTCGGTACACCGATATGGGGACGATGTCAGCCAGCTCGGCGAGCTCTTTCTCCCGGACGGGCAGGGGCCGCCTTGCGTCGTTGTGGTCATCCACGGGGGCTACTGGAAGGCCCGCTACGACCGGTCACTGATGACAGCGCTCTGCGAGGATTTGGCCGACCGTGGCATCGCGGCGTGGAATCTCGAGTACCGACGAGTCGGTAACGGCGGCGGGTGGCCGGAGACGTTCGCGGACGTCGCATCAGGGATCGATCTGCTGTGCGATCTGGAGGCCTCGCTCGATCTCGAGAGGGTTGGCGCGATCGGGCACAGCGCGGGTGGTCACCTTGCTCTCTGGGCCGCTGCGCGCACCACGCTCTCGGGTAACGCGCCAGGCGCTGCGCCGAGCGTCATGCCTCGCGCCGTCGTCTCGCAGGCCGGTGTGGCCGACCTGCGCCTCGCGGCCGTCACGTCACCCTCGGATGAGCCGACTCTCGCGCTCATGGGTGGATCTCCCGAGCAGCATCCCGAGCGATATGCGCTCGCTTCGCCATGTGAGCGCCTGCCGCTCGGAGTCGAGCAGCTGGTGCTCCACGGCGATCAGGACGAGACCGTCTCGATGCTCATCTCCGAGTCCTATGCCGCTGCCGCGGTGGCGATCGGCGATCCGTGCGAGCTGCGGGTGCTGCCGCGCACCGGGCACTTCGAGCACATCGATCCCTCGACCCGGGCGTGGCAGATATGCAGGGACTGGCTCGCCAGCCGACTCGAAGCCTGACGAAAAAGCGGCAACGCGGCCGCGACAGCGGACCCCCTCAGGGATTCTGCTTGCGCCAGCCAATCAGTTGAGCGCAGCACGGAGCGAGCTGACGAAGGCTTCGAGAGCCGACGGACCGCCTTCCGCGGCGTCCAGCGCTGCTGAGCCGACGACCACGCCGTCGGCGAGCTCGGCTGCCGCGGCCGCGTGCGCCGGTGTGGAGATGCCGAAGCCGGCATAGAGGGGAACCGCTGTCAACCGCCGGGTGCGCTCGACGAGAGGCGCGAGCTCGGGCGACAGCTCGCTGCGCGCGCCTGTGGTTCCGGTCAGCGTGACGAGGTAGAGCCAGCCGTCCGTCTGTCCTGCCGCGAGGGCGATGCGCTCGTCGCTCGAGGTCGGGGCGACGAGCTGGACACGCCGGAGGTCAGGGTGAAGATCCGCCGGGAGATCCGCCACGATCAGCGAGGTAGCGCCGGCGAGCGCTGCATCCTCTGCGAACCGCTCCCAGCCGTACGCCTCGAGCAGCGCCGCGTACGTCATCGGCACGAGGGGGACGTCCACTCGCTCGCGAGTGCTCCGCAGGCACTCCAGGCAGGCCGCGGTGCGCATGCCCTGGGCGAGCGCGCGTTCCGCTGCGAGACGGATCGTCGGTCCGTCCGCAAGCGGATCCGAGAACGGAAACCCGAGCTCGACGATGTCAGCGCCCCCTGCGACCGCACCGGCGGCGAGCTCGGGCGTCTCCGCACCCGCCATCAGATAGATGACGAGCGTCTTGCTCAGTGGGAAAGCACCTCTGCGAGGTCCTTGTCGCCGCGCCCCGACAGCCCGACGAGAATCGTCTCGGCGTCGAGGTCGAGCGCGCGGGCGAGCGCGTGCGCTGGCTCGAGCGCAGGGAGGATTCCCTCCAGCGAGGCGAGCTGATGGAAGGCGGCGATTGCCTCTTCGTCCGAGGCCGTCACGTACGCCGCGCGGCCGGAGTCCCGCAAGTGCGCGTGCTCAGGCCCCACGCCCGGGTAGTCGAGCCCTGCCGAGATCGAGTGCGCGTCGAGCACCTGGCCATCCGCGTCGGCCAACACGGACGAGCGAGAGCCGTGCAGCACGCTCGAGCGCCCTGCGGACAGGCTCGCCGCGCCCGCGGCTTCGACGCCGACGAGCCGCACGTCTTCGTCCGCGATGAACCCGGCGAAGAGGCCGATCGCGTTCGAGCCGCCGCCTACGCACGCGACGACTGCGTCGGGCAGTCGCCCGAGGCGCTCCAGAACCTGCGCGCGCGCCTCGCGGCCGATCACGGCCTGCAGCTCGCGGACGATCGCCGGATACGGATGCGGGCCGACGCACGAGCCGATCAGGTAGTACGTCGTGTCGACGTTCGTGATCCAGTCACGAATCGCCTCGCTCGTCGCCTCCTTCAGCGTGCGCGTGCCGAACTCCACCGGACGCACCTCGGCGCCGAGCAACCCCATCCGCTCGACGTTCGGGTGCTGGCGCCGCATGTCCTCGGAGCCCATGTGGACGACGCACTCGAGTCCGAAGCGCGCGCACACGGTCGCGGTCGCCACGCCGTGCTGCCCTGCCCCTGTCTCGGCGACGATCCGGCGCTTGCCGAGCCGAACGGCGAGGAGCGCCTGGCCGACGGCATTGTTGATCTTGTGCGCCCCCGTGTGCAGGAGGTCCTCGCGCTTGAGCAAAATCCGCTTTCCGGCCGGCGCAAAGCGGGCCGCCTCGTACAGCGGAGTCGGGCGGCCTGCGAAGCGCTCGAGCAGCTCGTCGAGCTCGGCGCGGAAGTTCGCGTCTGCCGAGGCTTCGTCCCAGCCGCGCGACAGCTCGTCGAGCGCTGGGATCAGCGTCTCTGGGACGTAGCGTCCGCCGTAGTCTCCATAGAGCCCAATGCCCGTGGGAGCGCTCATCGCGCCGCCTCCACGTAGGCGCGGACGAGCTCGTGATCCTTCACGCCGGGCGCCGATTCCAGGGCCGAGCTCGCGTCTACGGCCCAGGGTCGCACCGCGTCGATCGCTGCCCGAACGTTGTCGGGGCCGAGTCCGCCCGCCAGCATGACCCTGCCCTTCGCGGCGCGAGCTCGCTCGAAATGCGCTGGGTCAGATTCCTGCCAAGGAAGATCGAGCACCTTGGCCACCTCGCTACCGTCGCGGAGGAGCACCGCGTCGCGACCGCGCACCTTTCCCTCCTCGTGTGGATAGAGCTGCACGAGATCCGCTCGGGCCCCGCTTGGCTCTCCGACCTCCACCGAAACCGCGAGCATTGACTCGGGGACAGGAAGCAGGTCCTCGGTACGGCGAGGGCTTCCCTCCGCCAGCACGAATCCGGCCATGTCTGCCCCGGCGTCCGCGGCCGCAGCGACATCCTCGACACGAGTGAGCCCGCACACCTTCACGAGCGGCCGCGAGAGAAGCTCGGCGAGCTTCTGCGCGGGGTCGGATGCACGCATCAGCGCCGAGCCGACGAGGATCGCGTCTGCGCCCGCAAGCTCCGCGGCGGCGCCTTGGGCGCGCGATTCAATCCCGCTCTCCGCGACGATGACGCGGTCGGGAGGCGCCGAGGCGACCAGTCCGAGCTGTGCCTGGCGGTCGATCGCAAGTGTCGCGAGGTCGCGGGCGTTGATCCCGATCACGGGCGCATCAAGGCGAGTTGCTCGTGCGAGCTCTTCGGCGTTGTGCGCCTCGACGAGCGTGTCGAGGCCGAGGTCGGAAGCAGCACCGAGAAGTCGCCGCGCGGTCTCGTCGTCGAGATCACGGAGGATGAGCAAAGCGGCGTCAGCTCCCGCGTCGCGAGCGCTCCGCAGGTCTTCGTCGGTCGTGAAGAAGCCCTTCGCGAGCAACGGCAGGCGCGCAGCCGACCGCGCGGCGCGAAGATCGTCCCACGAGCCGTCGAAACGCGCGTCGACGAGGATCGAGACGGCGGCCGCTCCCGCTCGCTCGTACGCCGCGGCAAGCGCGGCGGGATCCGCATCCACCCGCAGCTCCCCCGCAGACGGTGATCTGCGCTTCACCTCGGCAATGCCGTGCAAGCCGGAGGCCGAGAGAGCGTCCCGGAATCGTCCCATCAGACGTCTTCCTGGGAAAACGCGACCAGCTGCTCGAGCCGTTCCGCTGCTGCGCCCGAGTCAACCGCGTCCCGCGCCAGCTCGAGGCCGCCCCGCAGGTCGTCAGCGAGCCCGGCCGCGGCAACGGTGGCTGCGGCGTTCAAAAGGATCGCGTTTCGCCGGGCGCCGATCTCTCCATCGAGAACGCGCCTGATCGACTCGGCATTCTCCGAGGGATCGCCTCCACGAAGGTCTTCGGGCTGGCAGCGGTCGATCCCTAGCCCCGTCGGATCGACGGTTCGCTCGTGCACCTCCTCACCGACAACTTCGTAGACGAGGTTCGGTCCCGCGGGTGAGAGCTCGTCCACCCCGCCGGCTCCGTGCACGACGAAGGCCCTGGTCGCGCCGAGCAGCGCGAGCACCTCGGCCACTGTGCGAGCGACCTCGGCTGAGTACACACCCATGACCTGCGCGCGTGCGCCGGCAGGGTTGGTCAGCGGGCCGATGAGGTTGAAGACAGTGCGCATGCCGAGCTCGCGCCGAACATGTGCCGCATGTCGCATGGCCGGATGATGCACGGGCGCGAACATGAACCCGAAGCCGTACAGGTCGATCGAGCGGGCTATGCGCTCGGGCGAAAGCTCCAGCCGGAAGCCGAGCGCCTCGATCACGTCCGCCGAGCCGGATGCAGAAGAGACCGCCCGGTTGCCGTGCTTCGCCACAGCTGCGCCCGCAGCCGCGGCCACGATCGCTGCCGCGGTCGAGATGTTGAGCGTCTGCGCGCCGTCTCCGCCCGTGCCGGCGGTGTCGACGAGGTCGGTCCGCTCCGGGCGCACCGGCAGAACGTGGTCGCGCATCGCCTCCGCGCAACCCGCGATCTCGGCCACCGTCTCGCCTTTCGCCCGCAGCGCGACGAGGAACCCGCCGATCTGCGCCGGCGTCGCCTCGCCGCGCATGATCTCGTCCATCACGGAACGAGCCTCTTCGCGAGCGAGGTCCCGCCGGTCGAGCAGCTGTGCGATCGCCTGTTGGATCATCGAGTGAGTGTGGCGGAACAGAGCCGGCTCAACCGACTGCGAGAATCACAAAGTAGGCGGCCGGACTTGCCCAGAGCAGCGCGTCGAGTCGATCGAGCATCCCGCCATGGCCTCCCAGCAGTCGGCCCGAGTCCTTCATCTGCAGGTCGCGCTTCACCGCCGACTCGAAGAGATCTCCGAACACGGCCGCGAGCGCGACCGCGCCGCCGAGTAGCAGCGTCTCCGGGATGGTCAGGAACTCGTCGCGATCCTTGTAGAGGATCAGGAACGCCGCAGCCATCGCGGCCAGCACGCCTGCTACCAACCCCTCCCAGGTCTTCGCCGGGGAGATCGCGGGCGCCATGCTGTGCCTGCCCAGCGTGCGGCCGACGAAGAACGCCACCGTGTCCGCCGCGAAGACGGTGAACATCACCGCGATCACCGCCCAGAAGCCGTGATCCGGGATGTCGCGCACGAGAAGCAGGAGCCCGAGGCCCGCTCCGACCCACACGACCCCGAGCAGCGTGATGCCGAACGACGTCGTTGCGGATACGCGGATGTCCGAGAGCCCGTAGAAGACGAAGGAGAGAAAGAGCGTCGCGAGGATTCCGCCGAGCATCCAGGGGAGATCGCCGAGTTGGAGGCCGAAAAGCGTGAGGATGAAGCCGAGATACCCGGCAATGACGAGCGGGCGACGTTCCCTGGCCATCCTGAAGAGCTCGTGCAGAGCAAGGAGCCCGGCCACGAGAGCGAGTCCGAAGAGCCACCAGCCGCCGAGGTACACCGCGCCGATGACGAGCGGAAGCAGAACGACGGCGACGAGGAGGCGCGATACGAGAGGGGTCATCGGCGCGGCAATCTAACCCCGGGGTCTGGCTGAAGCCAGACCCCGGACCCGTTGCACATGGGTCTGGCTTCAGCTAGACGCCCGTTCGCACCACCGCTCATCGCGCGCCGAACCTGCGCCCGCGGCGTGTGTACTCGTCGAGCGCCGCGCGGAGCTCGTCTTCTCCGAAGTCCGGCCAATAGGTCTCCGTGAACACAAACTCCGCGTACGCCGACTGCCAAAGCAGGAAGTTCGAAAGCCGCTGCTCGCCCGAGGTGCGGATAACGAGATCGGGATCGGGCAGCTCAGGCGCGGAGAGGCGGGCGGTCAGGGCTTCTTCGGACACGTCCTCGGCCGACACTTCATCTTCGACCAGCGAGCGTGCAGCGTCGACGAGCTCGGCGCGACCTCCGTAGTCAAAGGCGATCCAGAGATGAAGACGGTCGTTCGCAGCCGTCTCCGCCTCCAGTGCCGTCATCTTCTCCTGCAGCTGCTCGGGAACCCGGTCGCGTCGCCCGAAGAAGCGCGTGCGCACCCCTTGTCGCGCGAGGTCGGGGAGCTCGCGCTCGATCGTCTCCTCCAACAGCTCCAAAATCGACTCGACCTCGTCGGGCGGACGCGCCCAGTTCTCGGTGGAGAACGCGTACACCGCCAGCGAGCGCACGTCGAGGTCGATCGCCGCTTCTACCGTTCGCCGGAGCGCGCGAGCTCCCTCCCGATGTCCTTCGGCAACGGACTGGCCGCGGGATGCCGCCCAGCGCCCGTTTCCGTCCATGATGATGGCGACGCTACGCGCTGCCGTAGAGCCGTCGCTCGAACCGCTCTCGGACAGTTCAGTGCTCCCTGCCGGAGATACGGCCATGCCTCGCGCGGCTGCGAACACATCGCATGCCGTCGTCCTCAATCGGGCCAATATTCTTGAA
>Ga0136633_1003446_pt1 | contig 10408 bp, 10 predicted proteins | sample AntDrymeUQ832206_2_FD_105494 | JGI IMG/M metagenome (GOLD analysis project Ga0136633, IMG submission 105494) | Polar desert sand microbial communities from Dry Valleys, Antarctica - metaG UQ83 (22.06) | ecosystem: Environmental > Terrestrial > Soil > Desert | place: Antarctica: Dry Valley...
GACCAGCCCGTTGGGTCCAGAGCCGATCACCACCGCGTCCGCCGTCACCCGACCACGCTTTCACAACCGCTTCGCTATGGCGGCCTCGCATGATCAGCTGTGAAGCAGTTGAGCGTGCAGTCGGGCGCTGCGCCTCTTCACAGCCGATCATTGCCCAGGACGAGGGTGAGCGGAGGCCCGGCGACGGGGGAAAGCCAAAGGCCCGGCACCTCCGCGAGGAGGTACCGGGCCCGGCCGTGCAGAGGAACTAGTGCGCGTGCCCGTGGCCGCCGGCCTCATCGGCCTGCTTCTCCGGCTTCTCGGCCACGATCGTCTCGGTCGTCAGCAGCATGCTGGCGATCGAGGCGGCGTTGCGGACGGCCGAGCGGGTGACCTTGACCGGGTCGACGATCCCCTGCTTGACCAGGTCGCCGTACTCCCCGGTGGCCGCGTTGAGGCCCTGTCCCGCGCCCATCTCGCGCGCCCGGTTGACCGCAACGCGACCCTCCATGCCGGCGTTGGCAGCGATCCAGTACGCCGGCTCGTCGAGCGCCTTGCGGACGATCTGGACGCCGAGCAGCTCGTCGCCGGTCTTGCCCAGTCCCTTGTCCAGGACCGCAGCCGCGTGGATGAGCGCCGCGCCGCCGCCGGGCACGATGCCCTCCTCGACCGCCGCGCGGGTCGCCGAGATGGCGTCCTCGAGACGGTGCTTGCGCTCCTTGAGCTCGGTCTCCGTGTGCGCGCCGACCTGAATCACGCCGACACCACCCGCGAGCTTGGCGAGCCGCTCCTGGAGCTTCTCCTTGTCCCAGTCGGAGTCGCTGTTCTCGATCTCCTGCTTGATCTGCGCGACCCGCCCGGCGACCTCCTCGGACGACCCACCGCCGTCGACGATCGTCGTCAGCTCCTTGGTCACCGTGACGGTGCGCGCCTTGCCGAGCACCTCGAGCCCGACCTGGTCGAGCTTCAGGCCGACCTCGGCCGACACGACCTGGGCGCCGGTGAGGACGGCCATGTCCTGCAGCATCGCCTTACGGCGGTCACCGAAACCGGGCGCCTTGACCGCAGCGACCTTGATGGTCTTGCGAATCGCATTGACGACCAGGGTCGACAGCGCCTCGCCGTCGACGTCCTCGGCCACGATGAGCAGCGGCTTCTGGGCCTGGACGACCTTCTCCAACAGCGGCAGGAGGTCGGCCAGCGAGGAGATCTTGCCGTTGACGACCAGGACGTACGCGTCCTCCAGGACCGACTCCATGCGCTCGGCGTCGGTGACGAAGTACGGCGAGATGTAGCCCTTGTCGAACTGCATCCCCTCGGTGAGCTCGAGCTCGAGACCGGTCGTGTTGGACTCCTCGACGGTGATGACACCGTCCTTGCCGACCTTGTCCATCGCCTCGGCCACGAGCTCTCCGACGAGGGCGTCCTGCGCGGAGATCGCCGCGACGGCCGCGATCTCGGCGTGGGTCTGCACCTCGGTGGCGGCCTTGAGCAGGGCCTCGCTGACGGCCTCAACGGCGGCGTCGATACCGACCTTCAGACCCATCGGGTTGGCGCCGGCCGCGACGTGACGCAGGCCCTCGTGCACCATCGCCTGACCGAGCACGGTGGCGGTCGTGGTGCCGTCACCCGCGACGTCGTTGGTCTTGGTGGCGACCTCCTTGGCCAGCTGCGCGCCCATGTTCTCGTAGGGGTCGCTCAGCTCCACCTCACGGGCGATGGTGACGCCGTCGTTGGTGATGGTCGGTCCGCCGTACGACTTGCTGATGACCACGTTGCGACCACGCGGGCCGAGGGTGACCTTGACGGCGTCGGCCAGCTGGTCGACACCGCGCTCGAGGCTGCGACGGGCATCCTCGGAAAAGCTCAGGATCTTGGACATGCGTTCCTCTCAAGGAAATGGACGACGCCCCGGTCCCCGTTCGGGGAGCCGGGGCGTCGGTGGTGCGAAAGACGAGCGGGCGTTCTAGCCCTCGATGACAGCGAGGACGTCGCGGGCGGAGAGCACGAGGTACTCCTCGCCGTTGTACTTGACCTCGGTGCCGCCGTACTTGCTGTAGAGCACCTTGTCGCCGACCTTGACGTCGAGCGGGACGCGGTTGCCGTCCTCGAAGCGACCCGGGCCGACGGCCAGGACAGTCCCCTCCTGGGGCTTCTCCTTGGCGGTGTCGGGGATGACAAGCCCTGAAGCCGTCGTCGTCTCGGCCTCGCTGGCCTGAACGACGATGCGGTCCTCGAGCGGCTTGATGGCGACCTTGGTCGCGGTTGTCACAGTGCCTCCTGGTAGTGCAGTCGGGGGGCGGGACGCGCGGCCTGCCGTCGCGGGGGTCAGGTGCTTGTCTCGCTGTTTGGCACTCTAGCCCTCCGAGTGCCAGCCGCACAAGCGACCGTCAGACGAACAGCACGAGGACCACGTACAGGACGTACGACGCCACCAGGGCTGCCCCACCGAGACGGCGGATCGATCCGCCCCGCGCCAAGACGAGCAGGGCCAGTGGTAACCCAGCGCCGGCCAGGGCAGGCAGCAGCACCGGGCCGGTCTCCAGCGGCGCGACGAGTGCGGCGGCGCCGAGGGTCGCGGTGGCGTTGTAGGCCGCGCTACCGACAACCGCCGCCACGGCGACCTCCGGCACGGCGTGCCGGGCCGCGGTCAGCACCAGCGCGAACAGCTCGGCCGTGGTCGCCAGCGCCAGCACGGTCAGACCGACTGCCGTGTCGCTGCGGCCGAGGTCCTCGACGAGGCGGGTGGCGCCCTCGACCGCGGCCTTCCCGCCCACCGTCATGACGGCGATCCCCACCAGGGCAAGAAGCAGGGCCACCCCCGCGGCGCGGTCGGTCGGGTCGTCGTCGGAGACCTCTGCCAGCTCGCCGATGGTCGGTGGTTCGCGCTCACGCCACCAGACCAGCGCGATGAGCAGGACGTACGCGGCCACCAGCAGGCCGCCTTCCCACCGGGCGACGTGCCCGCCCAGCAGGGTCAGCACGGCGAGCCCGCCCGCGACGGCCGACAGCACGGCGTACAGCCGCACCCGCGGCCCGACGGGCACGGGACGGATCAACGCCGCGAGGCCCAAGGTGACGGTGAGCATCGTGACGTTGGCGCCGACGGCGTCGCCGGCGGCGAGCCCCGGATGGCCGTCGGCCGAGGCCAGCACCGCGGTCAGCAGCTCCTCGGGCTCCGCGCCCGCCAGCAGCAAGCCGACCGCCAGGACGGTGACGCCGAGTCGCTTCGCGGCGGCCGCCGCGTTCTCGACGAACAGCTCAGCACCAGCCACGAGCAGCACCGCCGCAAGCACGAGCAACAGCACGCCAATCACATGGAAACTCTCTCCGCAAGCACGGGACACGCCCGCTCCTGCGTCGCGGGGCGTCCCGTACATGCTCCGTTCGGGGTCACCGGTTCACGACCTCCGTGACCGGCATGGAGCTGTCAGCCGGCAGGTCGAGCGGGCTGGGCGCGACGCCGGCAGCAACCAGACGCGAGCCGAGTGCCGCGACCATCGCGCCGTTGTCGGTGCACAACCCCGGTCTGGGCACCCGCAACCGGATGCCGACGGCATCGCACCGCTCCTGCGCCAGCGCGCGCAACCGGCTGTTGGCCGCGACGCCACCGCCGATGAGCAGGTGATCGACCCCCTGCGCCCGACAGGCCGCGACCGCCTTGCTGGTCAGGACATCGACCACGGCTTCTTGGAACGAGGCGCAGACGTCGGCGACCGGGACCTCGCCGACCCGCGCCTCGACCCACCGGGCCACTGCGGTCTTGAGACCGCTGAAGGAGACGTCGTACTCCCCCGCGGTCTTGGCCCGAGGAAAGGGGATGGCCGCACGGTCGCCGTCGCGTGCCAGCCGGTCGACCACCGGCCCACCGGGAAAACCCAGGCCCAGCAGGCGGGCGACCTTGTCGAAGGCCTCCCCGGCGGCGTCATCGACGGTCTGCCCGAGCGGGGTCAGCGTCTGCGTGACGTCGTCAACCAGCAGCAGGCTGCTGTGCCCGCCGGACACGAGCAGCGCGATGCACGGCTCGGGGAGCGGTCCGTGCTCCAGCACATCCACGGCGACGTGCGCGGCGAGGTGGTTCACCCCGTAGAGCGGTACGTCGAGAGCCAGCGCGTAGGCCTTGGCGGCGGCCACACCGACGAGCAGGGCGCCGGCCAGACCAGGTCCGCTCGTGACGGCTACCGCGTCGAGATCGGTGAGCTCGACACCGGCGATCTCCAGCGCGCGACGCACGGTCGGGACCATCGCCTCCAGGTGCGCCCGGCTGGCCACCTCCGGCACCACGCCGCCGAACCGGGCGTGCTCATCGACGCTGCTCGCGACCGCGTCCGCGAGCAGCGTCGTGCCGCGCACGATGCCGATGCCGGTCTCGTCGCAGGAGGTCTCGATACCAAGAACCAGCGGCTCCACGCAGCGAGCCTAGGAGGTCTCGGTTCTGCCACGTGCTGCTGCATCTGACACCGACCGAGACGGTCGAGACGATCGTCGTCGAGCCCGACCGGCTGCTGGTGGAGGTCCGCTGGCAGGCGGCGCACGGACGGCCGCCGCGGCACCTGCACCCGCACCACGACGAGCGGTTCGTCGGCCCCGGCCCGTCGTCCGCGCGGGGCTGCGGGTGTTCAGCCTGTTCGGGTGAGCACCAGGGCATCGACGCCGCCCGGGTAGTAGCCACGGCGGATACCGGTGCGCCGGAAGCCGAACCGCTCGTACAGCCGCAATGCACGGTCGTTGTCGGCCCGCACCTCGAGCAGCACCGGTGCCCTGCGCCGGCGCGCCGCCTCGTCGAGCAGCGCCTGGAGCAGCTGAGCGCCCAGTCCTTCGCCCTGGGCCCGCGGTGCAACGCCGAGGGTCTGCACGAACGCCTCGTCGGGGTAGGCGCACAGGCCGGCGTAGCCCTGCACCGACCCATCGTCGACGGCCACCAGGTAGTGCCGGGTGTCCAGCTGGCCGAGCTCGGACCAGAAGGTGCCGGCCGTCCACGGCTCGCCGTCGAACAGCTGTTGCTCCAGGGCCACGACCTCGTCGACGTGCCACCAGCGCATCCGCCCGAGCACCCTCATGCGCTGACCCGCTTGGGCGGACCCGGCGCGACGGCATCTGGGCGGCGCAGGTACATCGGCGTCAGCACCGTCGACCCGGCAGCGACGGCACGTCCAGCGATCCGCGCCGCCGACGGGTAGCGAGGCTCGGGCACCAGATCGAGCCCCGCGAGGGCCTCGGCGTGGACGAGAGCGCCGTCACCGACCACCGGAAAGCCCTGCCACAGCGCGCAGACGTCGGCCGGCGCCGACACGGCCGGACCCTCGACCCGTTGACCGCTTGCGTCGTACCGCGCCCAGTAGATCTCGCGTCGACGGGCATCGGTCACCGCTACCCGCGCGCCGGTGCCGAGCGCATCGAGGGAGCAGACGCCGTACGCCGGGATGGCGAGGGCGTCGGCCAACGTGGCTGCGGTGACGATGCCGACCCGCAGCCCGGTAAACGGCCCCGGGCCGAGTCCGACGGCCACGGCTCCCAGGTCACGACGGTCGACCCCGGCACGCGACAGCACCGTGTCGATCCCCATCGCCAGCAGCTCACCGTGCCGCTTGCCATCGACCACGACGTGCTCAGCGAGCGTCTCGGCCGGCGTCTCGGCGTCGAGGCGCACCAACGCAACGGAGACCGCCGGCGTCGAGGTGTCGATGCCGAGGACGAGCACTGATTTAGCGTACGGCCGGTCAGCCCTTGTAGGACTCGACCAGCTCGCGCTTGAGCACCTTGCCGGACGGACCGAGCGGGAACGAGTCGGCGAAGAACACGCGACGCGGGTACTTGTACGCCGCCAGCTTGGTCTTGGACCACGCGGACAGCTCGTCCTCGCTGACCTGCTGGCCGGGCTCGAGGATCACCACGGCGCACACCTCCTCGCCGTACTGCGGATCCGGCAGGCCGATGACGGCGACCTGCGCCACGGCCGGGTGGCGCAGCAGCGCTTCCTCCACCTCACGCGGGTAGATGTTGTAACCGCCGCGGATGACCATGTCCTTCTTGCGGTCGACGATCGTGACGTAGCCCTCGTCGTCCTTGGTACCGAGGTCGCCGGTGCGGAACCACCCGTCAACGATCGCCGCCGCGGTGGCTTCGGGCTTGTTGAGGTAGCCCTTGAAGACGTTGTGCCCGCGGCAGACGATCTCGCCGAGCTCGCCGGTCGGCAGCAGCTCGATCGACTCCTCCAGCTCGGCCTGGGCGATCTCGACCTCGACGCCCCAGATCGCCTTGCCGACCGTGCCCGGCTTGGGCGTCATACCCACCTGGTTGAACGTTGCCACGGGCGAGGTCTCGGTCAGCCCGTAGCCCTCCAGCACGTCGGTGCCGAACACCTCGGCGAACTTCTCCAGCACCGCGAGGGGAAGTGCTGCACCGCCGGAAAGCGCGGACTTGAGCTGCGGACGCACGTCGGAGGTCTTGGCCGCTTCGATGAGGCCGATGTACATCGTCGGCACGCCCATGAAGATCGTGCACTTCTCGTCGGCCAGCAGCTGCAAGGCCTGGGCACCGTCGAAGCGGGGCAGCAGCACAACCGAGGCACCCGTGTAGAAGGCGGTGTTCATGCAGCAGGTCTGACCGAACGTGTGGAACAGCGGCAGGCAGCCGAGCACCACATCATCGGCCGTGATGTCGAACGAGTGCATCGCGGAGGCGACGACGTTCATCGTCACGTTGAGGTGGGTGATCTCCGCGCCCTTGGGCTTGCCGGTGGTGCCGCTCGTGTAGAGCACCACGGCCGTGTCCTCGGGCTCGCGCGGCACGATGGCATCGACCGGCGTCGCCGCCGATGCCAGCTGGTCGATCCGCTCCACGCCGTTGTCGTCTGCCTCCATCACCGACATCACCGTGACCCCGGCCAGCTCGGCCCCCTTGGCGCCCTCACCCAGCAGAGGTGCTGCGCAGATGAGTACCTTCGCGCCGCTGTCCTCCAAGACGTACTGGATCTCCTCCGCCTTGAGAAGCGCATGCACCGGCACCGCCACACCGCCGAGCGCCAGCGTCCCGTAGTAAGCCAACGGGAAGTGCGGCGTGTTGGGCAGCAGCAGCGCGACCTTGTCGCCGGGGCCTACCCCCTTCTCCCGCAGGACGGCGGCATACTGCCGCGCCCCGTGCCACAGCTGCGCGTAGGTCAGCTTCAGCGGTCCGAGCACCACCGCGGTGCGGTCGGCATGGCGAACAGCGGACTCCGCCAAGATGCTGGCGATGGACAAGGACATGGAGGCTCCTGGGTCAGAAGGTGCTGCGGTCAGGCCACACCGAGGTACGCCTGCTTGACGTAGGGGTCGGCGGCAATCTGCGCGGTGGGGCCTTCGCGCGCCACCTGACCGTGCTCGAGGACGACGACCCGATCCGCGCAGCGGAAGGCGAAGTTCACGTCCTGCTCGACGAGCAGCATCGTCGTACCCGCGTCCTTGATGATCTGGATGCTGCCGACGATGGCCTCCTTGACGCCGACCGACAGCCCCAGTGTCGGCTCGTCGAGGAGCAGCAGCTTGGGCCGGCCCATCAGCGAGCGCCCGATCGCGCACTGCTGCTGCTCACCACCCGACAGCGTGCCGGCGGACTGCGAAGCCCGCTCCTTCAGCTTGGGGAACAGCGTGTAGACCCGCTCGAGGTCCTCGGCCTTGGTGTCGGACGCCTTGCGCAGTCGACGTGCACCGAGCTCGAGGTTGTCGCGGATCGACAGGCCCGGGAAGAGCCGGCGCCGCTCCGGGCAGTGCACGAGCCCGGCCATCACGACGTCGTACGCCGAGCTGGGCAGCGGCTTGCCGTCGAACTCGGCCTGCTCGAACGAGCCGCTGTTGAGCCGCGAGAGCGCCCGCAGCAGCGTGGTCTTGCCGGCGCCGTTCGGGCCAACGACGGCCAGGCACTCGCCGCTGTCGACGTGCAGGTCGATCCCGTTGAGGACCTGCGCCTTGCCGAAGGCGACCTTCAGGCCGCGGATCGATAGGACGCGGGCAGTGGCGGCATCAGCCATGTCAGGTGCGGTCTCAGTGCTCTCCACCGGGCGCTCCTCCTCCGAGGTAGGCGGTCACGACCGCTGGGCTGCGCATGACCTCCTGCGGGTCGCCATCGGCGATGACGGCGCCCTGGTCCATCGCGACGACGCGGTCGACCAGCTGCAGGAGGGAACCGATCTTGTGCTCGACCACGATCAACGTGGTGCCGTCCTCACGGAGCTGTCGGATGGTGTCGGACAGCACGCCGATCTCCGAGACGGACAGCCCGGCGAACGGCTCGTCGAGCAGCAGCAGTGCCGGCTTGGTGGCCAGCGCACGCGCCATCTCCAGGCGCTTCAGGTCACCTTCGGACAGCTGCGAGCTCGGCGAGGCCGCCCGATGGGACAGCCCGACCCGCTCCAGGACCGCGAAGGCCTGCGCCTTGATGTCACCCTTGGTCCCGGCGACGATCAGCGGCACCAGGACGTTGGCCAGCACCGGCAGGTCAGGGAACGGCTTGACGATCTGGAAGGTCCGCGCGACACCCGACTTGACCACCTTGTGGCGGGCCAGCTTGAGCAGGCTCTTCCCGCGCAGCCGCACGTCACCGCTGGTGGGCTTGTCGAAGCCGGTGAGGCAGTTGAACAGCGTGGTCTTGCCGGCACCGTTGGCGCCGATCAGACCGACAGCCGCGCCCTCCTCGACGGCGAAGCTGACCTTGTTGACGGCGGTGAGGCCCCCGAACTTGCGGGTGACCTCGTCGGCCTCGATGAGTGCGGTCACGGCTGGGCACCGCCCGCTTCAACCAGGGTCGCGCCGGCAGCCCGGTTGGGGCTGCCACGGCCGGAGAACCGTTGCAGGATCGGTGGCACGATCCCGCGCGGCTGCACGATCAGCACGACGATGAGCAGCAGGGCGAAGGTGCCGATCTTGAGCTCCGGGTGTTCCTTGTAGAGCTCGACCTTGTCCAGGTAGTAGCCCTGGAGCAGTATGACGGCGTACGCGCCCACGGCGGGTCCGATGATCGAGCCGGCGCCGCCGAAGGCCGCGATGATGATGACCAGCAGGCTCAGGTCGATGGCGAGCAGGTCCAGTGCCACCGTGCCGCGGATCTGGGCGTAGAGCCCACCGGCCAGGCCGGCGCAGGCGGCCGACAGCACGAACGCCGCGAGCTTGTACCGGGTGAGCGGGACGCCGGCCGCCTCAGCCGCCGACTCGTCCTGCTGGATGGAGCGCAGCACGAGGCCGCGCTTGCCGTAGCCCAGCGCCATCAGCCCGCCGACCATCACGATCATGAGGACGAGCGACACGAAGTAGCTGACGTAGATGTACTGGTCGAAGCCGGGCAGCCCGTCGAAGGTCAGCGGGCCGAGGACGAACTTGCTCAGGCCCTCACCGATCGGTCCGGTGATGGCGCCGTCGGTCACCGTCTTCACACCGGCGATGCCGTCCTCGCCGCCGGTCTGCTCCTTGTAGATGAACGTGAGCTGGACCAGCGCACCGGCGACCGACAGGGTCGCCAGGGCCAGGTAGGGACCCTTGAGTCGCAGGCACGGGACGCCGATCGCGACACCGAGCAGTGCAGCCGTGCCAGTGCCGATGAGCAGCGCGAGCTCGTTGGAGACGCCCGGCTCGTACTTGCTGAGCAGGGCCACCGTGTAGGCACCGAAGCCGATGAAGGCTGCGTGGCCGAAGTTCACCTGACCCGTGTAGCCGGACAGGATGTCCCACGAGGCGGCGAACATCACGAAGATGTTGGCGGTCGCCACCACCTGGAGCAGCGTGGTGTTGTCGATGAAGCGCGGGAAGAACAGCAGCCCGATCGGCATCAGGAGCAGCAGGATCACGTTGACCTTGAGCAGCCGTCGGCCCAGGCCGGCAGCGCCCGACGGCTTGGATGGGCCAGCCGGCTGAGCGGGTTGTACCGGCTCCACGGCGGTGTCACTCATCGAGCCACCTTCCCGAGCAGGCCTTGCGGTCGCAGGACGAGGGTGGCGAGGATGACTGCAACGGTCACCAATCCGACCTTGATGTCGCCGTCCTTGACGTTGAACGCGACGAAGCGGTCGAGGAAGCCCACGATCACCGATGCGAGCACGGTGCCCTGGATGCTGCCCAGTCCACCGAGGATGACGATGGCGAAGGCCTGGGTGAGCGGCAGCAACCACATCGTCGGGGTGAGGACGCCGTACGGCGCCGTCAGCACACCGGCCAGACCGGCGAGCCCGGCTCCGATCGCCAGCACGTAGAGCGTGACGCGCTCGGGACGCACCCCGATCAGGCGGGAGGCCTCCTCGTCCTGAGCAACCGCCTGCACCATGCGCCCGACCGGCGTTTTGGTGAGCACGAGCAGGACGATCACGATCGTCACCAGGGCGACGACACCAGCAAGCAGCCGAGCCTTCTGCAGGTCGACGCCGAAGACGCTGACCGCGCCGTCGACGAAGCCGGGCAGCTGA
>Ga0136633_1003447_pt1 | contig 10408 bp, 9 predicted proteins | sample AntDrymeUQ832206_2_FD_105494 | JGI IMG/M metagenome (GOLD analysis project Ga0136633, IMG submission 105494) | Polar desert sand microbial communities from Dry Valleys, Antarctica - metaG UQ83 (22.06) | ecosystem: Environmental > Terrestrial > Soil > Desert | place: Antarctica: Dry Valley...
TCGCGAACCGGCGCGACCTCGGCGGCATCATCTCCGCCGGCGGTTCGGGCGGCACCACGCTGGCCACCGGCGCGATGCGGGCCCTGCCGGTCGGCGTGCCCAAGGTGATGGTCTCGACCATGGCCTCTGGCGACACCCGTCCCTACGTCGGCCCGAGCGACATCTGCATGATGTACTCCGTCACCGACGTCCAGGGCATCAATCGCATCAGCGAGAAGGTGCTCGGCAACGCGGCGCACGCCCTCGCAGGAATGATCGCCCACCCGGCGCCTGCCAACGCTGAAGCGAAGCCGGCGATCGGCCTGACGATGTTCGGCGTCACCACGACCTGCGTCCAGGCGGTCACCAGGCGTCTCGCCGACGACTACGACTGCCTCGTCTTCCACGCCACCGGCGTCGGCGGCCAGTCGATGGAAAAGCTGGTCGAGTCGGGCCTCCTCGCCGGCGTGATCGACGTCTCGACGACCGAGATCGCCGACGAGATCGGCGGCGGCGTCTTGTCCGCCGGCCCGACCCGGCTCGACGTCTTCGCGCGCCATCCTGTGCCGTACGTCGGATCGTGCGGTGCACTCGACATGGTGAATTTCGGCGCCTTCGAGACGGTGCCCGAGCGGTTCCGCAGCCGCAAGTTTTACCGGCACAACCCGACCGTCACGCTGATGCGCACGACGGTCGACGACTGCCGGCGAATCGGCGAGTTCATCGCGACCAAGCTGAACGCCATGCGCGGGCCGGTGCGCTTCCTCATCCCCGAGCAAGGTGTCTCGGCCATCGACAAGACCGGCCAGCCGTTCTTCGAGCCCGAGGCGGACCGTGTCCTGTTCTCGGCCATCGAGCAGCACTTCAGGCCCGGCCCGGACCGCAAGCTGCAGCGACTGCCACTGCACCTCAACGACGAAGCCTTCGCCGACGCGCTGGTCGCCGCCTGGCGCGACACATTCTCATCTGCCACGCGGGCCAGCGCGAGCGGAAGAGCGTAGAGACCCGAACCATGCCACGCATCGCCCGCCAGACCCTCCTCGACGCCTTTCGCGCCAAGATCGCGCAAGGCCGACCCCTCATCGGCGGCGGCGCCGGTACGGGCCTGTCGGCCAAGTGCGAGGAAGCCGGCGGCATCGACCTCATCGTCATCTACAACTCCGGCCGCTACCGCATGGCGGGGCGCGGCTCGCTCGCCGGCCTGCTGGCCTACGGCAACGCCAACGAGATCGTCTGCGAGATGGCGCACGAGGTGCTGCCGGTCGTCAGGTACACGCCGGTGCTCGCCGGCGTCAACGGCACCGACCCGTTCATGATCGCCGACGAGTTCCTGCGTCGACTCGTCGGCCTGGGCTTCTCCGGCGTCCAGAACTTCCCGACGGTCGGGCTCATCGACGGCAGCTTTCGCGCCAACCTCGAAGAGACTGGCATGTGTTACGGCCTCGAGGTCGAGCTTGTGGCACGCGCGCACGCCATGGACCTGCTGACCACGCCTTACGTCTTCAGCGAAGAGAACGCCCGCGACATGACCCGGGCCGGCGCCGACATCGTCGTCTGCCACATGGGCCTGACGACGGGCGGCGCGATCGGCGCCGGATCGGGGCTGACCCTCGAGGAATGCGTCGATCGCATCGATGCCCACGCGGCCGCCGCCCGTTCGGTGCGCAGCGACGTGATCGTGCTGTGCCACGGCGGCCCGATCGCCACGCCCGAAGACGCTTCCTTCATTCTCGGCCGCTGCCGCGGCATCCACGGTTTCTACGGGGCGAGCTCGATGGAGCGCCTGCCGACCGAGCAGGCTCTCGTCGAGACGACCCGACGCTTCATGCAGATAGGAGTACATCCATGACCGGCGCCCAGTTCGGCACTTTCATCCTCGGCCTCATCGTCGTCGCGATCGTCGTCGCGATCGGCGTCTGGCTCCTGCACTGGCTCTACCTGCGCAGCTCCAAGGAACGGGCCTTCGTGCGCACGGGGTTGGGCGGCCAGAAAGTCGTGCTCGACGGCGGCGCCTTCGTGCTGCCGATCGTGCACGACGTGATCCCGGTGAACATGAACACGCTGCGGATCGAGGTTTCGCGCGGCCGCGACAAGGCGCTGATCACGAAGGACCGGATGCGCGTGGACGTCATCGCCGAGTTCTACGTCCGCGTCGCCGCGATCCCCGAGGCTGTGGCCGCCGCGGCGCAGACGCTGGGCCAGCGAACGCTCGCGCCGGACCAGCTGAAGGAACTGGTCGAGGGCAAGTTCGTCGATGCGCTGCGCACCTCGGCCGCCGAGATGACGATGGAAGAACTCCACGAGAAGCGCGGCCAGTACATCAGGAAGGTGCGCGAGGCGGTGGCCGGCGACCTGACGAAGAACGGCCTGGAACTCGAGGCGGCCTCGCTGACTCAGCTCGACCAGACCGCGATGGAATTCTTCAACCCGAGCAACGCCTTCGACGCCGAGGGCCTGACCCGGCTCACCGAGCAGATCGAGCACCGCAAGAAGCAGCGCAACGACGTCGAGCAGGACACCCTCGTCGCGATCCGCAACAAGAACCTCGAGGCCGAGAAGTTCTCGCTCGACATCGACCGCGAGAGCGAGTACGCGCGCCTGTCGCAGCAGCGCGAGGTCGAGATCGCGCGGGCCCGCCAGAAGGCCGAGCTCCTCACGGAGCGGGCGATGCGAGAGCAGGACAGCGAGAGCGCGCAGATCACCGCGCGCCAGACCATCGAGGCCGCGCGCATCCGCTCGGAGCAGTCGATCGAGCAGGAGCGGATCAAGAAGGAGCGCACGGTACAGGGCGCCGAGATCGAGCGCCGCCAGGCGATGGAGCTTGCCGAGCAGCAGCGCGCCATCGCCGTGGCGCGAGAAAGCAAGTCGCAGAGCGAGGCCCAGGCGGCTGCCGACGAGGCCCGCGCCAAGGCGGTCTCCGCCGAGGAGAAGGTCTTCACGGCACGCGAGGTCGAGACCGCAGAGCGCAAGAAGGCGATCGAGCTGATCGGCGCCGCGCAGGCCGCCGAGCGCGAGTCGTTGCGCCTTACCCATGCCGCGCGAGCCGAGAAGGATGCGAGCGCCGATCGCGGCGCGGCGATCCGCGCCCAGGCGGAGGCCGATGCCGACGCCGACAAGATCCGCTCGATGGCGATGCGCCTGCGCGCGGAGATCGAGGCCGACGCGATGCGCATGATGAACGAGTCGCACAACATGCTCACGCCCGAGGCGCGCGCTTCGGCGCTGCGCCTGCGCATCGTCGAGAAGGCCGAAGGCATCATCCGCGAGTCGGTGCGGCCGATGGAGCGGATCGAAGGCATCAAGATCCTGCAGGTCGACGGCTTCGGCGGCTCCGGGAGCGGCAACGCTCATGGAAACGGCGATGACGGTGGCGGAGGCGGCTTCGCCGACAACATCGTCAACTCGGCGCTGCGCTTCCGGGCCCAGGCGCCGATCGTCGACCAACTGCTGCGCGAGATCGGACTGGAGGGCGGCGACATCAATCGGCTGACCGGCGGCATGACCGCAGGCATGGCAGCGGGCCCGGCAGCGATCGGACAATCTCCGCCAAAGAAGGAATAGCGCATGGCCAACGTCTACGTCTCGACGGTGATCGACGCGCCGGCCGACACGGTGTGGGCGCGCGTGCGCGACTTCAACGGCATGCCGCAGTGGCACCCCGCCATTGCCGACAGCCGCATCGAGAACGGCGAGCCGGCCGACCGGATCGGATGCATCCGACACTTTCACACCCGCGACGGTGGCGTCATCCGCGAGCGTTTGCTCGCGCTCTCCGACTACGAGTATTCGTGCACCTACTCGATCCTGGAGAGCCCGATGGGGGTCGAGAACTACGTCGCCACCCTGAAGTTCACGCCGGTCACCGACGGCGCGCGCAGCTTCGCCGAGTGGAGTGCGGAGTTCGACTGCGCCGATGCGCGCGAACGCGAGCTCGTCGAACTGATCGGCAATGGCGTGTTCCAGGGCGGCTTCGACGCGCTGAAGAGCCACTTCGGCCGTCGCTAGGGCCGGCCCGCCCCGTGCTTCAGAAGGTCGTCCGCTCGACAGTCATCGACGCGCCGATCGAGCGCGTCTGGGCAGTGTTGCGCGACTTCAACAGCCACGACCGCTGGCACGACGTGGTCGCCGAGAGCCGCATCGAGGGCAGCGACCGCAGCGACCAGGTCGGTTGCGTGCGCAGCTTCATCCTGAAGGACGGCAACCGCATCCGTGAGCAGCTGATCGGTCTTTCCGACGCCGATCATTCGTCGACCTACTGCATCGTCGAAGCGACGTTGCCCCTGCTGCGTTACGTGGCCACCGTCACCCTAAAGCCGGTCACCGACGGCGATCGCACGTTCTGGCACTGGCAGTCGACCTTCGCCACGCCACCTGGCCGTGAGCGCGAGCTGCGCGAGGCGGTGGCCAACGGCGTCTACGAAGCCGGCTTTGCGAACCTGCGCCGCCACCTGGACATCGGTGCCGACCTCAATGGCAGCAGGGGTCCGGCACGGCATGCCGCCGGCCCCTCCGTGCCATCGCGCCGCATCGTCGTGCCGGTCTACGGCGATGCCGAGGTGCTGCGCGCGGAGGAGGGCGAGGCGGCGGCGCCCGGCCCGGATGAAGTACGCATCCGGCAGCGTGCCATCGGCGTCAACTTCATCGACGTCTACCTGCGCCGCGGTTGGATGTCGGGGCTCCTGCCGCTCGGCACGGCCGGGGGCGCAGTACTGGGGATGGAAGCGGCCGGCACGGTGGTCGACGTCGGGCCAGGAAGCAGCGGCCTGCTGGCCGGCGATCGCGTCGCCTACCTCGGCCCGCAGCCCGGTGCCTACTGCAGCGTGCGCACGGTGCCGACGGCGTGGGTCGTCCGCCTACCCGCAGCGATCGAGGACGACGTCGCCGCGGCGACGCTGCTCAAGGGGCTGACCGCCGATCTGCTGCTGCGCGATCTCGGCCGCGTCGAGGCGGGCACGCGGTTGCTCGTTCATGCCGCCGCGGGCGGCCTGGGCCTGCTCCTCTGCAGTTGGGCAGCCAGCCTGGGGGCGACCGTGATCGGCACCGTCTCGAGCGAAGCCAAGGCGCGCGTCGCGCGCGAGCACGGCTGCCGGCACGTCGTGGTCACCGCCGACTACCGTTTCGCCGATGCCGTGCAGCGCGCCTGCGGCGGCGCCGACGTGATCGTCGACGGGCTCGGCGATGCCGCCCGCGACCAGAACCTCGCGGCCCTGGCACCGCGCGGCCACTGGATCAGTGTCGGCCAGGCGACGGGCATGCTGCAGCCGCTGCCGCCCGACGCATTGTTGGCGAAATCGGCGACCTTCTCGCGGCCGGTGGTCTTCGACTACGTGTCGAGCCCCGCGTTGCTCGAAATGCGCACGCGCCGGCTCTGGGACGCGCTGGCATCCGGCGCCTGCGCGGTGCCGCCGATCGAGCGCTGGTCGCTCGACGCCGCCGCGCAAGCCCATGCCCGGCTCGAGTCGCGGGCGACGATCGGTGCGCTCGTCCTGACTGCCTGAGCCGAGCGGGGCGCGGTGCCCCGGGCCGGTCCTGGCGAACGGTCGAGCGTCTCGGCCAGACACCGCTTCAGGGCGGTGCGTCCCAGGTGCTGGCCCGGCTCGCGGTCCGACCCGGCCAGGCAGCGAGGACGACGCCGGCCAGGGCCAGCGCAAAAGCCCCCGCTTGCGCGCTGGTGAAAGACTCGCCGAAGAGGAGGACACCGACGGCCGCCGCAGTCACCGGCAGGAAGACCGTGAAGACCCCGGCCGACGAGGCCGGCACGCGCCGCAGGCCGGTCATCCACAGCCAGACGGTGACGACGCTGGCGGCGATCGCGTAGATCGCGAGCAGCACCCACGACGACATCGGGATGAAGGCATAGCCGAACTCGGGAAGCTGCCACAAGGCGAAGGGCGTGACCAGGATCAGGCCCCACAGATTGATGAGCGCGCTGATGCGCTTGGGTCCGATCGACGCCGACAGCTTCTTGCCGATGACGACGTACAGCGATTCGCAGGTGACGGCGCCGAGCAGCAGCAGGCTGCCCAGCAGCGTCCCGCTGGCCAGTTCGCCCTCGGCGTCGCGGGCAAGCGCCACCAGGGCGATGCCGGCCATGGCGCAGGCGATCCCGAGGCCGACGCGAGGGGCGATGCGCTCGCCGAGAAGCAGGCGCGACAGCAGGGCGACGACAGCCGGGATCGCGGCCATGATGACGCCGGCAGCCACGGCCGAACTGCGCGCGATGCCGAACAGCATGCACACCGAGAACAGGAAGTTGCCGAAGAACGATTCGAGGAAGAGCAGCCGGTGCGCTCGCCGGTCCAGCGGTGCCTCGGTCGGCGGTCGACCCAGCCATGGCGCCATCGCGACGGCAGCGATTGCGAAGCGCAGCCAGGCGAGGATGAAGATCGGGAAGACGATGACCAACGCCTTCGAGAAGCCGACGTAGGCGCCGACCACGGCCATCGCCGCTGCCAGAGCCAGATAGGACAGCCAGGGGGTGCCGACGAGCGACGGAAAATCCGGGCGTGTCGCACCCTGGTCGTTCCCCCCGGGGCGGCCGGACTCGCTCATGCGGCGACGGGTCGATGGGCAGCGGCGATGTCGGCGGCGCGCCGTCGTTCGTTGCGAGCGGCGACGAGGCTCGCCACGACGACGCCGACCGCGACGACCGTGATGATGATCGTCGCGACGGCGTTGACGCTCGGGTTCAGGCCGAGGCGCGCGCGCGAGAAGATCACCAGCGGCATCGTCGTCGAGCCCGGCCCGGACAGGAAGGCGGACAGGACCACGTCGTCGAGCGAGAGCGTGAACGTCAACAGGAAGGCAGAGGCGAGCGACTGGCCGATCATCGGCAGCGTGACCAGCCAGAAGACCTGCCAGGGCCGAGCCCCGAGGTCCATCGCCGCTTCCTCGAGTTGCGGATCGAGCGTCTGCAGCCGGGCCCGGACGACCACGGTGGCGTAGGCCATGCCGAGAAGCAGATGCCCCATCCAGATGGTCAGCATGCCACGCTCCGGGATTCCCGTGCCGAAGGCTGCCTCGGTGAAACGCTGCACCGAGACGAGCAGGAGCAGCAAGGACAGGCCGATGATCACCTCCGGCATGACCAGCGGTGCGGCGACCATGCCGGCGAACAGGCCGCGTCCGAAGAAGCGCCGGTAGCGCGTCATCGCGAAGGCGGCGAGGGTGCCCAGCACGACCGAGGCGCACGCCGTGGCAAAGGCGATCTTCAGCGACAGCACCAGCCCGTCGAGCAATTCGCCGTCCTGGGCCAGGGCGGCGTACCAGCGCAGGGTGAAGCCGCGCCAGACATTGACGACCGGCGAGTCGTTGAACGAATAGACGACCAGCGCGACGATCGGGACATAGAGGAACGCGAAGCCGAAGGCCAGCCAGCTGCGCGCGAACCAGCGATTGAAGCGGCTGCCGGTCATGCCCGGGACGGCGACGCATCGCCCTGGTTGCGACTGAAGATCGCGATCGGCACGATGACCAGCAGGATCATCGTCACCGCAACGGCACAGGCCATCGGCCAGTCGTTGTTGCTGAAGAATTCGTCCCACAGCGTCCGGCCGATCATCTGCGTCTGCGGTCCGCCGAGCAGTTCGGGGATGACGTACTCGCCGACACAGGGAATGAACACCAGCATCGCGCCGGCGACGATGCCCGCCCGCGACAGCGGCACCGTGATGGTCCAGAAGGCGGTCCACGCCGAGGCGCCGAGATCCGAGGCCGCTTCGAGCAGGCGCAGGTCCATCTTGGCCAGATTCGAGTAGAGCGGCAGGATCATGAACGGCAGGTAGGTGTAGGTCATGCCGAGGACGAGCGAGAACGGCGTGTTCATGAGTTGGCCCGGCCCGGGGATGAGCCCGGCTGCGGCGAGAAGCCGGTCGAGCCCGAGCCCCTCGATCGCCCTCGCTGCGAGGCCGTTCTCCGACAGCAGCGCCTTCCAGGCGTAGACGCGCAGGAGGAACGAGGTCCAGAACGGCATCATGACCAGCATGAGCAGGGCCGGCTGGATGCTGCGCCGGGCGCGCGCCATGAAGTAGGCGAACGGGTAGCCGATCGCCAGGCACAGCAGCGTCGTGACACCGGCGTACTTGAGGCTGGCGACGTAGGTGCTGAAGTAGAGGTCGTCGGTGAGGAGCAGCCAGTAGGTCTGCCAGCGCAGGTTGATGTCGATGGCGCCGTCGCGCCAGCGCACGATGTCGCCGATCGCCGTCGCCTCCATCTCGGACACGCTGATTCGGGCGACGACGAGAAACGGCAGCAGGAAGAAGACGAGCAGCCAGACATAGGGAATGGCGATGACCGCCCGCCGGCCGCTCAGCCCAGGTTTGCGGCCCCTTTCGTGCACCGGCTTCATTTGGTCAGGACCACCTGCGATCCCGGCGTCCAGCTGGCCCACGCAGCATCGTCGCGGGCAAGCGTGTCACCCGCCTGGCGCTCGGCGTTGCTCTGGCTGATCTTGAGGGTGGCGCCGCCGGCCAGCCGCAGGTGATACACGGTGAAGCTGCCGAAGTAGGCCACTTCCTTGACGATGCCGCGCACCCGATTGAGGGACGGGTCGGCGGCAAGGCCATGCGGCAGCGGTTCGGCCCGACCGATGCGAATCTTCTCCGGTCGCAGCGCCACCGTCACACGCTGGCCCCGGCCGCCGGCGACACCCTTGCCGATCCAGTGGGTGATGTCGCCGCAGTCGACGACGGCATGATCGGCAGCGGACTCGACGAGCGTGCCGTCCATCAGGTTGACGTTGCCGATGAAATCGGCCACGAAACGAGTCGCCGGCGCCTCGTAGATCTCGTCGGGCGGTCCGACCTGCAGCAGGCGACCCTCGCTCATCACCGCGATGCGCCCGGCCATCGTCATCGCCTCCTCCTGATCGTGCGTCACCATCACGCAGGTCACGCCGACGTCGTTGATGATGTGGCCCAGCTCGATCTGGGTTTCCTCGCGCAGCTTCTTGTCGAGCGCCCCGAGCGGCTCGTCGAGCAGAAGGAGCTGCGGCTTCTTGGCCAGACTGCGGGCGAGGGCGACGCGCTGCTGCTGGCCGCCGGACAGCTGGTGCGGTTTTCGCCCCGCGAAAGGACCGAGCTGGACCAGCTTGAGCATGGCGTCGACCCGGCTGGCCACTGCATCGGCGCCCAGACCGTCGCGTTTCAGGCCGAAGGCGATGTTGTCGGCGACGGAAAGATGCGGAAAGAGCGCGTAGCTCTGGAACATCATGTTCATCGGCCGCGCGTACGGGGGCAGGCCGGCGAGGTCGCGCCCGCCGAGGCGGATCGTTCCGGAGGTCGGCGCCTCGAAGCCGGCCAGCATGCGCAGCAGGGTGGTCTTGCCGCAGCCCGACGAACCGAGCAGGGCGAAGACCTCGCCTTGGGCGATGTCGATCGAGACGTCGTCGACGGCGAGGTGGCCGTCGAAACTCTTGACGACGTTGCGAATCTGAAGGAAGGCTTCGGCGCTCATCGGACGAGGATCGGACGGACGAGACACGGTCGGACACGGCGGAAGCCGCTCGGCAGGGGCCGGCGATTGTCCACTCGGACGGCGCCTTGCGGACGACGTCACGCGGCGACGGCCGCGGTTCGAAAACCGCGGCCCGCCACCGCCGAACGGTCAGGCCGTCTGCTTGAGGACGTCGGCGAGGGTGCTGATCGCCTGGTCGATGTGCGACTCCTCGACGATCAACGGCGGCGACAGGGCGATGATGTCGCCGGTGAAGCGAACGAGGACACCGCGCTGGAAGCACTCGACCATGACGTCGAAGCCGCGCTTGCCGGGCTGGCCGGCGATCGGCGACAACTCGACCGCGCCGACCAGGCCGATGTTGCGGACGTCGATGACGTGCGGCGACTCGTCGAGCGAATGCACCGCGTGCTCGAAGGCCGGGGCCATCTTCGCCGCGCGGGTCAGCAAGCCCTCGTCGGCGTAGGTGTCCAGCGTCGCCAGCGAGGCGGCGCAGGCGAGCGGGTGGGCCGAGTAGGTGTAGCCGTGCGGGAACTCGATCGCGTGCTCGGGCCCGGTCATGAACACGTCGTGGATCGCCGATTTTGCGAAGACCGCGCCCATCGGGACGCAACCGTTGGTGATGCCCTTGGCGGCGGTCATGAGGTCGGGAATGACGCCGAAATGGGTGGCGGCGAACGGCGAGCCGAGGCGCCCGAAGCCGGTGATGACCTCGTCGAAGATCAGCAGGATGCCGTGCTTGTCGCAGATGGCCCGCAGCCGCTCCAGGTAGCCCTTGGGCGGAATCAGGACGCCGGTCGAGCCCGCCACCGGCTCGACGATGACAGCGGCGATGGTCGACGCATCGTGCAGAGCGACGGCCCGCGCTAGGTCGGCGGCCAGCTAGGCGCCGTGTTCAGGCAGCCCGCGCGAGAACGCGGTGCGCTCCAGGTCATGGGTGTGGCGAAGATGGTCGAACCCGCCGACCATCGTGCCA
>Ga0136633_1003448_pt1 | contig 10407 bp, 6 predicted proteins | sample AntDrymeUQ832206_2_FD_105494 | JGI IMG/M metagenome (GOLD analysis project Ga0136633, IMG submission 105494) | Polar desert sand microbial communities from Dry Valleys, Antarctica - metaG UQ83 (22.06) | ecosystem: Environmental > Terrestrial > Soil > Desert | place: Antarctica: Dry Valley...
CAAGTCGGGCCGCGCCCGGGCCTTACCGACCAGCGACGAGCGCCCGATCTCGAGCACGGCGCGCTCGGTGCCGGCGCTGATCAACGAGTATTGGGTCGCCACGAGCAGCGCGCCGGGACCCACCGCGGGGGCCGGTACGTCGTCCAGCGTGATCTGGCCAGAGGAGATGTTCTGAAGCAGCTGTCGCATCGTTCGTCGCCCACCGGGGCGGATCCCAGTATGCCGATCGACCCTGCCGCGCCCCCGCCCGCGGGGCGGCGGTGGTTCGTCGTCGCCATGACGCTGGCGTCCGGGCTCGGCCTGGTGAAGGGCTTCGTGTTCGCGGGTCTGCTCGGTGCGGAGGACTTCGGCCGCTACGGACTGGTCCTACTCATCACGCAGTTCAGCCTCTACCTGACGAGCTGGGGCGTGCTGAACGCGCTGACCTTCGGCCTGCCGCCGATGTTCGGCCGGCGCGACCCGGGGACGGCGGACGAGATGGACCGCGGGCTCGGCGCCGTGCTGATCGCCTGCCCGCTCACCGTCGCCGCGTATCTGGCGGCCCTGGCGGTGGCCGACGGGGCGGGGGCGGATGCGACGCCCGCGCTGTGGATCGCCGGGGCGGCTGCGCTCGTCTCGACGCCCTGCGAATTCTACCTGCTTCTTGTGCGCGTCCAGCGGCGACTGCGGGCGCTGGCCTCCCTCTACCTGCTGCGCGCCGTCGCGGTGCTCGTGCTCGGCGGGGCGGGCGCGGCGATCGTCGGGTTCGAGGCCGTCGTGGCGGCGGAGATCGTCGGGATGGTGCTCGTCGTCGTTATCAGCCAAGGGCGCCTGACGCCGGACACGCGGCCGCGCCGGCCGAGCCGGGAGACGCTTCGACGCCTGGTCCGCGCGGGGGCGCCGATCGCCCTCTCGAACCTCCTGGTCGCCGCCACGGTCACGCTCGACCGGTTCTTCGTCGCCGCCGCGCGCCCGGACGAGCTCGGCCAGTACGTCTTCGCGGCGCTGGCGGTCACCGTCTGGCTGGCGATAACCGGTATCGCGGGGCAGATGGCGATGCCGCAGCTGCTCTACGAGTACGGCGGCGGGCTGCCGCTCTCGGGCCTGCGCCGGCGCACGGCGCGCCTCGTCGGCCTGGGCGCCGCTGCGGGCCTCGCCGGGCTCGCGCTCCTGCTCGCCGTGCGCGGGCCCGTCGGCGAGGCCCTGTTCCCCCAGTTCACCCGCGGCCTGGAGCTGATGCCGATCCTCTACGCGGGCGGCCTGCTGACCTTCGTCGCCTTCTACGGGTTCATCCTGCAGGAGCTGCGGCCGCGCCTCGCTACGGTCGCGACAGGAGCGGGCGCCCTGGTCCAATGCGCTGGCGGCGTGGCCCTGGCCGCATCGGACGCGTCGCTGACCGCGTACGCCTGGCTGTTCGTCGCCGCCCAACTCACGGCCACCGTGCTACTGCTCGCGCTCACCGAGCGGGCGATCCGGGCCACCATATAGTCGCCGCGCAGGGCCTGCTGCCGTGCCGTCACGACCCATCCCACCGCCTGCATCCGCTCTGCGCGCCCGCGCGGCGGCCGCCGCTGTGCTCGCCGCCGCCACGCTCGTGGGGGCGTCCGGCGCGGCCGCCCTGCATCCGCAGGCCGACGCGCGCTACCGGGCCGAAGCCGTCCTTGTGTTGCGATCCGACGACAGCGCGGACACGCCGGACGCCCAGCGCGTGGCTCAGCTCGTGCGGCTCCCGCCGGTGATCGCCACGGCGCTCGCGAGCATCCGCGACACGAGCACGGAAGTGCCAGACGCCCTCGGCCGCACGCGTCTGATCGTCGCGGACCCGGCGACACTGCGGATCCGCGTCGCGGCCACCACACCGCAGGCGGCGGTGGCCTACGCCGACGCGCTGTCCGAGCGGGCGGCGCGCCTGGCGCTCGTCACGGGCGACCGCACGGCGGCGCCGAGCGTCATCGTCGGCGACTTCGAAGAGGGACTCGGCGCATGGGGCGCGCCATCGGCCTTCAGCCGGGCGCCGGCCGGGTCCGAGGTCGTCAACGGCGACTCGTGGCGGGGAGCCGCCCACCTTCGCTTCTCGTGCCCGCGGCCGGGCTGCGGGCCGAATACCCGGATCGGGTACCCGTTCCGCGCGGGGCGCCCGTATCGCCTGCTCGCGTGGGCGCGCGCAGATCGCCCGGCGCGCGTCAGCCTGATCCTCGGGGCCTCTCCCGCCGACTACACGAGCACATCACTCGCCCTCGGCGACGCCTGGGTCCGGCTCGAGACGCGCTGGGTGCCGACGGTGACCACCGGTCAGGCCGAGGCCGCGTTCCAGGTCCTGGAGGGCGGAAACGCCACCGGGCGGGTCCACGTCGACGCCGTCCGGCTCCTCGATGAGTCGCTCAGCGATTCCGGCGACTGGGACCTCGACGAGGCCGGCGAGCGGCGCCTGTTCGCGGGAGCGCGCGAGCCGGAGCTCATACCCGCTCGATCAACCGGTACGGAAGAGGCGGACACGCCACTGTGGGCGCTCGCCGGAGGCCTCACCGGCCTCCTCGTGGCCGCGGCCGCGGTCGGCGGCGCCGCCCTGGCCGCGCGCCGCCGCCGCCGCGGCGAGCAGCAGCCCGAGGATCGTCCAGACGCGGATCTCCAGCCGGTCGCCGGCGACCCCGGCGGCGGCGACGGCGCTGACCGCGCTCGCCAGCAGCGCGAGGGTGAGCGGCTCAAGACGCCGCACAACGCGGGCGGCGCAGGCCCCGAGGATGCCGCCGAGCAGCAGCAGCCAGGCGCTAAACCCGAGGATCCCCCCGTCGACGAGCGACGCCGTCCATAGGCCCTGCGCCGAGATCGGCGGGCCCTGCGGGCTCTCGCGGTCGACCGCGAGCCGGACGGCGCTCTGTCCGGGACCCCAGCCGGTGACCGGCCGCCTGCCCCACAGGTACAGGGAGTCGTTCCAGATGTCGAGCCGGAATTGGGAGGTCCCCTCGAGCTCCTCCGCGGAGCGGCCTGTGACCTGGATGAGCACCTGTGGGTAGACGATCGCGGAGGCGGCGCCGAGCGCGGCGGCGACGACCAGCGCGATCAGGAGCCCAGAGAGCAGCGCACGGCCGCGGGCGATCGCCACGATCACCGCCGCCCCCAGTGACGCCAGTACCAACTCGGCCCACGACGGCGCGGAGGCGGTGAGCAGCAGCGCCACCGGGATGAGCGCGGAGGCGGCGATGCCAACCTGGCGCCGGCGACCGCGCGCCGACCAGGCGAGGGCGACGGCCACGGGCAGGACCATCGCCAGGAAGGTGCCGAGGAAGTGCGGCTCGAGGAAGGTCCCCCGGACCCGCTCGATGCCCATGAAGCCGGCGCCCTGGCTGATGCCGGCGGTGACGCCGTTGGAGTCCAGGGTGTTGTTGACGTCGGCCAGCGGCCAGCCGTAGCGCCGGGCGGCGGCCTGATAGAGCCCGTAGGCCGCCGCGACGCCACCCCCAGCGACCAGCGCGGTGACCGGCGCGCGCAGGCTGCGCCTGGCGAACAACCCCGGGATCAGCCCGAGCAGCGCCAGCCCGACCCCCAGGTCGGTGAGGTAGACGGCGTCGCGGAAGCGCCCGCCCCGTCCCGACCCGATCAGCGCGATCGGGTCCGACGCCAGGGTGACGACGATGTAGGCAACGACCATCCAGGCGCCGCCGGTCCGCACAAGCGGCGGGAGCGCGGCCCATCCACGGACGACGTGCGGCAGCCCGATCGCGAGCGCTCCCAGGGTGAGCACGTACGGCACCTGGAGCGTGTAGAACACGCGGAAGGTCAGGGCCGACTGCAGGAACAGCGTCGCGCAGGCGGCGACGGAGAGCCAGCGGGCCGCGGCCGCCGGGCGCGAACCGCCCCAGGCGCCCCAGGCCGTCCGGACGCCGCTCGGCAGGACGGGCGTGCGCATCCTGCGCAAGGAGCCCGCGCTCATCCGCGGGTGCTGCGTCCGCCGTCGTGCACCGCCTTATCCTACGCTCGCCCGATGCCCCATTCCGGCTCGCTACGCGTGCTCGTGGACGCCGTCGCCGCCCAAGTGGGCGGAGGTGCGTCGCATGCGGTCGCGCAGCTGTCGGCACTCTCGCGGGTCGAGGACATCGCCCTGACCATCCACGCCAGCGACGTCGTGGCCGACCGGCTCGCCCACGCGTGCCCCGGCGCGCACGTCGTCCGGCACGAGCGCCGTCCCCTGCTGCGACGGACGACCTGGGAGCAGGGGCCGCTGGCCCGCGAGGCCTCGCGGCACCACGTCCTCTACACCCTCGGCAACTTCGCGCTGTTCGGGGCGCGCCGCCCGCAGGTCGTGATCGCCCAGAACGCGTGGTACTTCACCGACGAGGTCCGCCGCTTCCGGCGTGACGCCTGCCCGCCGCGGATGCGCGCCCGGCTCGCCGTCGAGAGCGTCGCCGCGCGGTGGTCCCTGGCGCGCGCCGAGTGCGTCGTCGCGGTGTCCGAGGCGATGGCCGGCGCCGTGCGGGCCGACCTCGGGCCCCTGCCGGCGATGACGGTCATCGCGAGCGCCGCGCCGCCGCTGCCCCCGGGCCCGGCGCCGCCCGGCCTGCCGGAGCGCTTCGTCCTGGCCGTGGCCCACGACGACCCCCACAAGGAATGGGACCGCTTGATCGCGCTCTTCGAGGGCGATCGGGGCCTGCCGCCGCTCGTGCTCGCAGGCCGCACGGCGCGCCGGCTGCCGTCGGACGACCGCGTGCGGTTGCTCGGCGAGATCCGCGACGCCGCCGCGCTCGGCGGCCTCTACGGCGAGGCCTCGGCCTACGTCGCCCACTCGCGCTTCGAGTCCTTCGGGCTGACGCCGTGCGAGGCGCTCGCCGCAGGGACCCCGGTCGCGGCGAGCGACATCCCGGCCCACCGGGAGGCGTGCGGCACGGCGGCGGCCTACTACCCGCCCGGCGACGACCGCGCGCTGGCCCGCGCCGTGCGCGCCTCTCTGGCCGCGGGCGCGCCGCAGGAGAGCGTGCCGGCGCTGGAGCGCACCTGGGACGACAATGCGCGCGAGCTGGCCGGCCTGCTGCGCGCGACCGCCAGGGCGACCGCCTGATGTGCGGAATCACCGGCATCCTGCGGCTCGGCGGCGACCTCGCGGTCGACGAGCGGATCGTCACGGCGATGCGCGACACGCTCACCCATCGCGGGCCCGACGACCAGGGGACGTGGTGCGACCTCGACGCGGGCGTGGCGCTCGCCCACCGGCGGCTGTCGATCGTGGACCTGAGCCCGAGCGGGCGCAACCCGATGTCCGAGGAGGACGGCCGTTACTGGATCGTCTACAACGGCGAGATCTACAACCACGCCGCGCTGCGGGCCGGCCTGGAGGCGCGCGGCCATGTCTACCGCTCCAACACGGACACGGAGACCATCCTGCACCTCTACGAGGAGGAGGGGCCGCGCTGCGTCGAGCGCCTGCAGGGAATGTTCGCCCTCGCCATCTGGGATCGGCGGGAGCGCACGCTGTTCCTGGCCCGGGACCGCCTCGGCATCAAGCCCCTCTACCTGGCCCGCGCCGGGGGCGGGCTGCTCTTCGGCTCGGAGATCAAGGCGCTGCTCGCGCACCCGGCCCTGGGCCGCGAGCTCGACGAAGACGCGTTCCGCGACTACCTGACGTTCGTGGCGACGCCCGCGCCGCGCACGATGTTCCGGGGGATCGAGAAGCTCGCGCCCGCCGAGCGCGTGCTCGTCCGCGCCGATGGCCGTATGGACCGCGAGCGCTGGTGGCACCCGGCGGCCGGCGGCGCCGCCCTGCGCGACGAGCTCGCCACCCTCTCCGACGACGCCGCGGCGGAGCGCCTGCTCGCGCTGGTGCGCGCGGCGGTGGGCAAGCGCATGATGGCCGACGTCCCGTTCGGGGTCTTCCTCTCCGGGGGCATCGACTCGTCGACCAACGTCGCCCTGATGAGCGAGCTGATGGACGAGCCGGTGCGCACGTTCTCGGTCGGTTTCGGCGGCCATGCGCTGGACGAGCTCGAGCACGCGCGGCGCACGGCCCACCACTTCGGGACCGATCACCACGAGGTCGACCTGGCCGCGGGCGACCTGGAGGCGTTCCTCCCGGAGATGGTCGTCCACCAGGACGAGCCGATCGCCGACTGGGTCTGCGTCCCGCTCTACTACGTCTCCAAGCTCGCGAAGTCCACCGGCACGACGGTCGTCCAGGTCGGCGAGGGCGCCGACGAGCTGCTCCACGGCTACAAGCACTACCACGCGGCCGCCCGGCTGCACCGGCGTCTGTGGGGTCCGATGCAGCGGATGCCCGCGCCCCTGCGCGGCGCGGTCGCCGCCTCAGCGATCCGCGCCGCGGCGATCAGCGGACGCGGCCGCAACACGGCGCACTTCCTCGAGCAGGCCGCCGCGGGGCACGTCGCCTTCTGGGGCGGGGCGATCGCGTTTGCCGGGTCGCTGAAGCGCGAGGTGCTGGCTGGCGCGCCGCCGGACCGCTCCTACGACGTCGTGCAGCGCCTGTGGGACGAGGCCTCGGACGGCCTCGGCGACGCCGGCCTGCTGCAGCGGATGACCTACCTCGAGCTGCGCCAGCGGCTGGCCGAGCTGCTGCTGATGCGCGTCGACAAGATGACCATGGCGACCTCGGTCGAGGCGCGCGTCCCCTTCCTCGACCACGAGCTCGTCGAGTTCGCGTACGCGCTCCCGGACCGGATGAAGGTCCGCGACGGCGTCGGCAAGTGGCTGCTGCGCCACGCCGTCCGGGACCTGCTGCCGCCCGAGACGATCGCCCGGCCGAAGATGGGCTTCAGCGCGCCCGTCGCCGACTGGTTCCGGGGCGACCTCGGGCGCCGGGCGCAATCGGAAATCCGCGCGTCCTCGCTGCGCGATCGCGGCCTGCTCGACTACGGCCGCATCGACCGCCTGTGGGACGAGCACCGCACCGGCCGCTCGGACTGGAGCTTCCAACTCTGGAACATCTACAACGTGTCGCTCTGGCACGACGAGTGGATCGGCCGGCCGTGAGGCTGCAAGCGGTGGCGGCCCGCGCGGCGCGGGCGGGCCCCGTCGGGCTCGGTCGCGCGGCGGTGCGGCGGGCCAGGCCGGCGACGGCCGGGCGCCTGCGCGAATGGCGCCTCAAGGCCCGGCCGCCGGTCGTCGGCCGCGACGAGCTGCTCGCGGCGCTCGACGGGGCGTGCGCCGAGCGGGTGCTCACAGAGCTCGCGGCGGCAGCGCTGCCGTCCGTCGCCCGCTTCCGTGACGGCCTCGCCACCCTCCCCGGCGAGGAGCGCGCGTCCCTGCTCGCGCGCGCCGCCGACGCCGCCGCGCACCGCGCCGACCTGCTGGGCTCCGGCCCGGTCGAGCTCGGCGCGGCCATCGACTGGCACCGCGACGTCAAGTCGGGCCGCCGCTGGCCGCTCGTCCACCACACGCGCATCCGCCTGCTCGCGGGCGACGGCTCGGACGTCAAGGTGCCGTGGGAGCTCTCGCGCGGCCATCACCTGCCGCTGCTCGCCGCCGCTCACCGGCTGACGGGCGACGACGCTTACCTCAACGAGCTCGGCGCGCAGTTGCGCCACTGGATCGCAGAGAACCCGGTCGAGCTGGGGGTCAACTGGGCCTGCACGATGGACGTCGGCATCCGCGCAGCGAACTGGGTGGCCGCGCTCGCCGTCGCCGGCGCGTCCGCCGCGGCCGCCCCCTGGTGTGGGGAAGTCCTGGCCTCACTGCTCGAGCACGGTCGCTTCATCCGCGCCCATCCGGAGCACACCCCCGTGCGCGGCAACCATTTCCTCGCCGACGTCGCCGGCCTGCTCGTCGTCGCCGCCGTGTTCCGGGGGGCGGAGGGCCGGGCGTGGGCGCGCTGGGGGCGCGAGCAGCTGATCGCCGAGATGGAGCACCAGGTCCATGAGGACGGGTGCTCCCACGAGGCGTCGCTCGCCTATCACCGTCTGGTCTGCGAGCTGTTCGCGCGCGGGGCGGAGGCCGCAGAGGCGCTGACCGGGCCGCTACCGGCGGCCTTCATCGAGCGCCTCGCGCGGATGCACGACGTCGTAGCCGCCGTCCAGCGCCCGGACGGGCTGACGCCGCAGGTCGGCGACCACGACGACGGGCGCTTTCTGCCGCTCGGGGGACACGGCCGGCTGGACCCGCGCGACCACCGTCACCTGCTGGCCGACGCGGGCCGTGCGACCGGGCCGGCGGAGGGGTCGGTGCTGCTCCCCGGGGGCGGGTACGCGGTGCTGCGGCGGGGCCCGCTGTTCGTCCTCGCCCGCTGTGGGGAGACCGGGATGCAGGGCCTCGGCGGTCACGGCCACAACGACCAGCTCGAGGTGGAGGTCTGCCACGGCGCCGACGTGCTCGTGACCGACCCCGGGGCCTACGTCTACACGCCGGACCCGGCCGCCCGCAACGCGTTCCGGTCAACCGCCGCGCACGCCACGCTGCAGGTCGACGGCCGCGAGCAGAACCCGCTCGACCGCGGGCTGTTCCTGATGCCCGACCACACCCGCGCCGAGGTGGTGGGCTTCGACGCGGAGGAGCCGTCGTTCACCGGGCGCCACCACGGCTTCGCGCCGGTCGTGCACGAGCGCACGGTGCGGCTGACCGACGGCGGCGTCTCGATCGAGGACGTCGTGACCGACGGCGCGCCGCACGAGCTGACCTGGTCGTTCCCCCTGGCGCCCGGCGCCTCGGCCGCCGGCCGAGACGGAGGCGTCGAGATCACGGCGGGCGCGACGCGGGCCCTGCTGGTCGCCGACTGCGTCGAGTGGTCGGTCCGCGGCGGCCACGTCTCGCCGCGCTACGGCGTCCGCGCGGCGGCCGAGGTGGTGGGTGCGCGCGCCCGCAGCGCGCCCGGCCGCCACGCGGTGCGCTTCGAGCTGCGCCTATCCTGATCCGCCGTGCCGATCGCCGAGCACCGGAGGGACTGGGAGGACCTGTCCCGGCTGGACCCGTTCTGGGCGATCCTGTCGGACCCGTCGAAGCAGTTCGGCGGCTGGGACCGCGAGGAGTTCCTCGAGCGCGGGACGGAGGACGTCGCGCGCGTCATGGAGCGCGCCGCCGCGCTCGGACACCCGCACGGCCGTGAGAGCGCCCTGGACTTCGGCTGCGGCGCCGGCCGCCTGACCCGCGCGCTGTCCGGGCACTTCGCCGCGTGCACCGGGGTCGACATCTCCGAGCCGATGATCGACCTGGCGCGCGAGCTCAACGCCGACCGCGAGGGCTGCCGCTTCGTCGTCAACACGCAGCCGGATCTCGGGCTGTTCGAGGACGCCTCGTTCGACCTCGTGCTGACGGAGATAGTCCTCCAGCACCTGCCCGGCCGCACGGCAATCCTCACCTACGTCCGCGAGTTCGTGCGGGTCCTGCGTCCCGGTGGCCTGCTCGAGTTCCAGCTGCCGAGCGCGATCCCGCCCATCCGGCGCCTCCAGCCGCGCCCGCGCGCCTACGGGCTGCTGCGCTCCCTCGGGGTCCCGGCCGACGTCCTGTACCGGCGGCTGCGCCTGCAGCCGATACGCATGCGCCACGTGCCCCAAGACGTGGTCCGGGCCGAGCTCGAGGCCGCCGGCGCGCACGTGCTGGCCGTGGACGTCGTCGGCGCCCGCGGTGGCGTGCAGTCAGCGACCTACTTCGCGACGCGCGACTGAACCAGCGCGCTCAGGCGCTCGTCCAGCCGGCCCGCGAGCGCGGCGCGGTCATAGGCGGCGAGGCCCGGGGGCACCGCGGGCGGCGCGGGCAGCGCCGCGTGTAGGCGCTCCAGCGCGGCGTCGATCGCGGCGGGATCGTCCAACCGCGCCGTGAAGCCGGCCGCGCCGAGGCGCCCCAGCAACGCCTCCGTCGCCCCGCCGTCGGTGAGGCAGAGCACCGGCCGGCCGAGCGCGAGGTACTCGTAGATCTTTGCCGCGACAGCCGTCGCGTCGCCCGCGGCGGCCGACTGCGTGATCAGCGTCGCGTCCGCGGCGGCGACGCGGTCTAACGCGGCGGCCCACGCGGACGGCTCGGCGATCTCGACGGGCGCGCCCGCGGCGCGGCCGGCGGCGACCTCAGCGCGCGACTCGAGCGCCAGGTGACCGTGCAGGACGAGGCGGAAGCGGTCGCGGTGCGGCGGGCGTGCGAGCCGGTCGAGCAGCGGCGCGAGCGGGCGGTGGGCGAGCAGCGAGCCCGAGTGCAGCAGTGTCCATGGCGGCTCGCGATCGGCCATCGCCTGCCGGGCCGGCGGCATCGCCGCCGCCTCGAAGCCGTTCTCGACGCACACGACGCGCTCAGCGAGCGCCGGGTGGCGCGCCTTCAGGTCGCTCCGCGCTTCGTCGGTCACCGCGACGACCAAGTCGGCCCGCGACAGCAGCCTGCCCTCCAGGCGCCTGAGGGTCCGCCCGCCGGCGTCGTAGGCGGGGTTGCCGGCCCACAGGTCGCGCAACTCGAGCACGAGCGGGACGCGCGTCTGCGCGACGGCGAGACGGCCGACGAGGAGCGCGA
>Ga0136633_1003449_pt1 | contig 10406 bp, 10 predicted proteins | sample AntDrymeUQ832206_2_FD_105494 | JGI IMG/M metagenome (GOLD analysis project Ga0136633, IMG submission 105494) | Polar desert sand microbial communities from Dry Valleys, Antarctica - metaG UQ83 (22.06) | ecosystem: Environmental > Terrestrial > Soil > Desert | place: Antarctica: Dry Valley...
CCGACGGCCGCGGGCTTCTGCCCCGCTGCGCAGATCAACGGCGTACCCGACGGCAAGCCCGACGTACTCATGTCGGCGCTGCGCGTCGACTATCCGACGAGCGGGCCCGACAACCCGGACGACTTCGACATCGGCGTCGCCGTCGTGCTCGACGGAGCGACCGGTGCCATCCTGCAGACCTACCGCCACCCCGACCCGCGCAAGGGCTCGATCTTCGGCTTCAACCTCACCAACCAGCCGGCGATCGGCAACGTCGGAGGCAGCGCGCTCTCCGACGTGTACATCCCGGCGCCGGGCCAGGATTCCGACTCCTACCGCGGCGAGGGGATCGGCTACACGATGAACGGCGCCGCACTGCTCAGCGGCAACATCTACAACCTCCAGCGCTTCCGCAGCCCCAATCCCGTCGCCAACCGTGGCTTCGGGACGACGGCCGCGGGCGTCGGCAACCTCGACGCCGGCACTCCCGAGAACGAGCTGCTGCTCGGCGAGTTCGGCGGCAACGTCGACAACGAGGTCGTCTTCGTCAATCCCGTGACCGGGAACGCGCTGCAGACGATCGCCGACCCAGATGCCCAGCGCGGCGGCAACTTCGGCACCGGCATCGCCCCGATCGGCGACATCAACGGGGACGGCTTCCTCGACATCGCTGTCGGCGCGGGGCGCCTGGACCGCGCCGGCCTGACCGATGCCGGGCGCGTGTACATCCTGCGATCGAACAACAGCCCACCCCCGCCACCGCCACCGCCACCGCCGCCACCACCCGCTGCGCCACCGGCGGCGCCGGCCCCGGCGGCCGCGCTCTCGGGGCGGGCACTGGAGCTCGTCGCGACGCCTGCACGTGTGGCTCGCGGGAGCACGGTCACCCTCGCCGGAACGCTCGATGCGTTCGCGAACGAGATTCGCTGCGAGTCCGGCGTGGAGGTCCAGATCCAGCGCCGCGCGGTCACGACGACGCGGTACGTGACGATCGCACGCGTGCGGTCTGCCGCGAACGGCGACTTCAGAAGCACGACGCGGGCGGATCGCACGTCGTTCTTCCGCGCGATCGTCGCTCAGGACGAGGAGTGCCTGGGAGCGGTATCGCCGCGCGAGCAGGTCGAGGTCAGGCCGTCGATCAGCCTGCGGACGCAGACGGCGCGCCTGACCGGCAACCGCACGATCCGGCTGCTTGTCGACTGCCGCACCAGCGACGGACCCTGCAACGGGACGGTGAAGCTGCGTACGATCACGCGGCTTGGCGGCCGTCAGCTCACGCTGCCGACCGCCTCGTTCCAGGCGCCCGGCAACGCCGCGCGTAGCGTCACGGTGTCGGTCGGGGCGAGCACCGCAGCGCTGCTGCGCCGGGCGCGGACGTTGAGCGCGCGCGCGTTCATCGTCGGGCGCGACGCGCGGGGCAACTCGGCCACGGTCGTGGCGCGGGTGACGATCCGCACGCGCTGAACGTCGGCCTGGGTGGTTGAGGGCATCGCGCGCGGGGAAAGACCCGCTGCGATGTCCACAACTCCCCCACCCGACCGTCCCACCGAACGGCTGCGCCCGGAGCCGCCACCCCAGCAGCCGGTCTACGAGGAGCGTGTCGTCGCGCCCGCCGTGGATCCCAACGTCGTGCTCCTGCGCCTCGAGGACGCGATCGGCTCGGTGCGCACCGGCCTGATGGTCGTCGGTGTGATCGCCGTCGCTGCGCTCGGCGTCGCGATCTACGCGCTCACGAAGGCCGACGACGCCGGCGGCGGCTCGAGCCGCGGCCTGGCGACCGACGCCCGCGTGTCGCAGCTCGACGACCGCATCGACCGCATCAGCCGCCAGGTCCAGGGCCTGCGCTCCGGCGGCGATGCGAGCAGCGACGCGGTCGAGGATCGCGTCGCCGCGGTCGAGCGGACGGTCAAGACGCTCGCCGAGCGCCCGTCGGCCGATCCACAGCAGGCGATCGACCAGCTGTCGAAGCGCATCGACGAGATCGCGCAGAACGTCGAGGCACTCGAGCAGGCGCAGTCGCAGGCGCCTTAGTCCGATCCGGGCTCAGAGCTGAGGTTTCCCCTCCCCCGGTCCGTCCCGATCTAGGATCGGCGGCGCACGAGTCCACTGAGACCGAGAGGGGAAGACGATGGAGGCCATCGGAGGAGACATCGCGAACAGCGCACGGCTGGAACGCGACGACATCGTGCACCGCAAGAACGCGGCGCTGCTGTCCGAGGACGAGGTCGGCGGGTTGCGCGAGGCGTTCACGCAGATCAAGCAGATCTCAGCCGATGCCCGCGGCGACAACCGCGGCTTCTTCGAGCTCGCCGGCCTGCACGGCGTGCCGTACTGGGACTGCCCGCATCACACGCCGCATCGCATCTTCCTGCCCTGGCATCGTGCCTACCTGTACCGCCTCGAGCAGGCCCTCGCCGACCGTGTCGCCGGGGTCACGCTGCCGTGGTGGGACTGGACCTCGACGCGCAAGATCCCCGCCCCGTTCGCCGACGAGCATGCCGGCGGCGGGGCGAACCCGCTGTTCAGCTCCAAGACGCTCGTGACGCAGGCCGACATCCGCGACAGCGCGCCGCTGTTCGAGGAGACGTTCCGCACGCCCCGCGGACCCGCGGACCTGCCGAGCACCGAGCGCTTGGACCGGGTGATGGGCGAGACCAACTACCTGCTCTTCAACGACGCCTGCGAGGGAATCCACGACACGGTGCACGGGTGGGTCGGCGGGACGATGGGCAATGTCGGCTATGCGGCGTTCGACCCCGTCTTCTGGGCGCATCACACGATGATCGACCGCATGTGGTGGATGTGGCAGCAGCAGAACCGGATCAACGCCGTGCCGGCGGCCGACTGGGAGGACATCGTCCTCGAGCCATTCAACATGCGCGTGCGCGACGTGCTGAACGCCAACGCGCTGGGCTTCGACTACGCCGACTCCGAGACGCTGATGGTGCCCCAGCCGGGCGCGGGCACGCCGGGCGAGGTCATCGTCTGCGAGCCGGTGCCGTCCGACGTGGTCGTGCCGGCCGCCGACTTCCGCAACGCGGACTTCGAGATCGGCGGCATCAAGCACACGGGCAGCTCCTACGAGGGCCTGGTCTACATCAACAACCCCGGCGCGACGCCGGCCACCGGCAAGGACGAGAATGCCGGCTACGCCGGGTCCTTCGACGTCTTCGGCCACGGGGGCTGCTTCGGCGCCGAAGGCCATTGCGACAACCGCGAGCCCGAGCGCAGGCGGTTCGACAACCGGCCACTTGCGCGCTCGATCCGCATGAAGCGCCGCGTCGACATCGGCGACGCGCTGCGCACGGCCGCGCAGTCGACGGCCGAGATCCAGTTCACGATCGTCGCGCGCACGAGCGACGGGCGGGCGGGATCCGAATCTCAGGACGTGCTCGACGTCAAGCGGCTGTCGGTGGTCCTGTACCGCTAGGGCGCCGGCTCACCAGCCGCCGTCGTCGCCCCGCCGGATCGCCGCCTGCGCGGCCGCGACCCGGGCCACCGGCACGCGGAACGGCGAGCACGAGACGTAGTTCAGCCCTGAGTTGTGGAAGAAGTCGATCGAGTCCGGATCGCCGCCGTGCTCGCCGCAGACGCCGAGCTTCAGATCGGCCTTCGTCTTGCGCCCGAGCCACGCGCCCATCCGCACGAGCTGGCCGACGCCCGGCGTGTCGAGCGTCTCGAACGGCGAGCGATCGAAGACCTTGCTCTCGATGTACGGCGCGAGGATCTTGCCCTCGATGTCGTCGCGGCTGAAGCCGAGCGCAGTCTGGGTCAGGTCGTTGGTGCCGAAGGAGAAGAAGTCGGCATGCGCCGCGATCGTGTCCGCCAGGAAGCACGCGCGCGGCAGCTCGATCATCGTGCCGCACAGGTAGTCCTCACGCGCGACGCCCTCCTCCGCGGCGATCCGGAAGATCAGCTCCTCGATGATCTCGAGCTCGCGCTCGTAGTCGATCAGCGGGACCATCACCTCCAGCCGCGGCGGGTGGCCGAGGCGCTCGGTCACGGCACACTGCGCGCGCATGATCGCCCGCACCTGCATCTCATAGATCTCGGGGTGCAGGATCGCCAGCCGGCAGCCACGCGTGCCGAGCATCGGGTTGACCTCGCGCAGCGCGTGCGCGCGCGGGTCGTCCTCGTCGGGCGGCAGGAACTCGTGCAGCGGCGGGTCGAGCAGGCGGATCGTGACCGGCAGCCCGTCCATCGCCTCGAGGATCTCCTCGAAGTCCTGCTGCTGCAGCGGCAACAGCTCGTCGAGCGCCGCGCGCCGTCCCTCGATCGTGTCCGAGAGGATCATCTCGCGCATCTTCGGCTGGCGGTCGGCGGCCATGAACATGTGCTCGGTGCGGCACAGACCGATGCCCTCGGCGCCGAAGGCGCGAGCCTTCGCGGCGTCCTGCGGCGTGTCGGCGTTCGCGCGGATGCCGAGCCGGCGCAGCTCGTCGGACCACTCGAGCACGCGCTGGAAGTACTCGGTCATCTCGGGCTCGACGAGCGGGACATCGTCGACGGTGACCTGCCCGGTGGTGCCGTCGATCGCGATGCAGTCGCCCTCGCACAGGAGGGTCTCGCCCACGCGCAGCTCCTTCTTGGCGAGGTCGATCTCCAGCGAGCTGGCGCCGGTGACCGCCGGCCGCCCCATCCCGCGCGCGACGAGCGCCGCGTGGCTGGCCTTGCCGCCCTCGGCGGTGAGGATCCCGCGCGCGGCGTGGAAGCCGGCGACGTCCTCGGCCTCGGTGAACGGGCGCACGAGGATCACGTCGCGGCCCGCGGCCTCGGCGTCGACGGCGTCCTGCGCGCTGAAGACGATCTCGCCCTTCGCGGCGCCCGGCGAGGCGGCGACGCCCTTGGCGAGCACCGCGTACTCGACCATCGGGTCGAACGTCGGGTGCAGCAGCGCGTCGAGCTTCTCGCAGTCGATCGTCGCGATCGCCTCGGTCTTGGACAGCAGGCCCTCCTCGACGACGTCGCAGGCAAAGCGCACCGCGGCCTGCGCCGGCCGCTTGGCGCTGCGCGTCTGCAGCATGTACAGACGGCCTTCCTCGATCGTGAACTCCGTGTCCTGCATGTCCTTGTAGTGCGCCTCGAGGGTGCGCAGGATGTCCATCAGCGTCGCGTGCGCCTCGGGCATCACGTCGCGCAGGTCGGCGATGTCCTGCGTGTTGCGCACGCCGGAGACGACGTCCTCACCCTGCGCGTTGACGAGGAAGTCGCCCGACGGCTCGGGCGCGCCGTCGACCTCGTCGCGGCTGAACGCGACGCCGGAGCCCGAGGTGTCGCCCTTGTTGCCGAAGACCATCTGCTGGACGTTGACCGCAGTGCCCCAGTCGTCGGGGATGCGGTTGATGCGCCGGTAGCTGATCGCGCGGTCGCCCGTCCAGGAGTCGAAGACCGCGCGGATCGCCTGCTCGAGCTGATCTCTGGGCTCCTGCGGGAACTCCTCGCCGGTCTGGTCCTTGAAGATCTCGCGGAACGTCGCGGTGAGCTGCTGCAGCGCGGTGACGTCGAGCTCGGTGTCGAGCGTGACGCCGTGCTCCTGCTTGGCGGCCTTGATCGCGTGCTCGAAGCGCTCGCCGGGGATGTTGCGCACCACACCGCCGAACATCTGCACGAACCGCCTGTAGCTGTCCCACGCGAAGCGCTCGTTGGCGGTCTTGTCGACCAGGCCCTGCACGGACCGGTCGTTGAGGCCGAGATTGAGGACCGTGTCGAGCATGCCGGGCATCGACTCGCGCGCCCCGCTGCGCACGGACACGAGCAGCGGGTCGTCGGGATCGCCGAGTGTCTTGCCGGCGGTCAGCTCCAACCGCGCCAGCGCCTCGTCGACCTCGCTCGCCATCCCGTCGGGGGCGGTGTGGTCGTTCTCCATGTAGGAGACGCACGCCTCCGTCGTGATCGTGAACCCCGCTGGGACGCGGTCAGCGCCCAGGATGCGCGTCATTTCGGCGACGTTCGCGCCCTTTCCGCCGAGGAGGTTGCGCATCTCCCTTGTGCCCTCGGCGAAGTCGTACACCCACTGGATACCAACTCGAGCGACTCCCATGGCGCGCGATCCTACCTGGGACTGGCGGCTCTGAGGCGAACGTGTGCATGATGCTCGAGCGTCTCGGCGATCGCGCGCTCGGCCTCGCGCAGCGCGCGGTCTGCTGCGTGCGGCACGTCGGCCAGCGAGGAGCCCAGCGCGCCGGTCATGAACGCGTGCGCCTCCTCGCCGAGCGCGAAGCCCGTCGCCTCGCAGGCGGTGCACACGACGCCGCCCGCGGAGCCGCTGAATCCGGCGAGATGGTCGGCCTCGCCGCAGGCCGCGCAGGCGGCGAGCTGCGGTGCGAGGCCGGCCGCGAGCAGCAGCTTCAGGCGGAACGCGAGCTGGTTCGCGTGCGTGGCGTGGGAGCGGCCGCCGGCGGCGCCCGCGTCGAGCAGCGCGAGCTCGTTGCAGAGCAGCGCGAACACGCCAGGATGCGCCTCGTCGGTCTCGAACAGCCGGCTGACGGCGTCGCAGGCGCGCGCCGCGCTGTCGAGCGCGGGGCCGTCCTCGCGCAGGCGCGGGAAGCCGTCGATGGTCTCCGCGGCGGTGACGGTCAGCAGCTCGCTGCGGCCTTGGTATAGGACCGTTTGCAGGCGAAAGAAGGGTTCGAGGCGGCCGCCGAAGCGGCTCTTCGTGCGCCGCACGCCCTTGGCGATCGCGCTGATGCGGCCACGCTGCGGCGTGTAGAGGTGAAGGATCCGGTCGGCCTCGCCGTAGCGCAGTGACCGCAGCACGACGGCCTCTGTCTTCAATGAGCCTGCCATTACACTTTTCTCACCATGAGGACGATGCAGATCTACACGAAAGAGGGCTGCAAGTTCAGCGCCCAGCTCCGGGATCTCCTCGAAGCCAAGCAGATCCCGTACGAGGAGACGCTCGTCAGCCTCGACTCGCCCGAGCACCACGCACTCGGCGAGCGATCGGGCTCGATGAAGCTTCCGCAGGCGTACATCGGCGTGATCCCGATGGGCAGCACCCAGGAGGTGCAGGCGGCCTCGATCAACGGCATGCTGGACGACCTCGTCGCCGACTGATCATGCGGACGGTCACCGTCTACACCGACGAGATCTGCACGCTGTGCCACTCGGTCGAGAACCTGCTGAACGTGCGCGACATCCCATACGAGAAGATCATCATCGACCCCGGCTCGGACGAGCACGACAAGCTCGCCGCGCGGTCCGGTGAGACGTCGCTGCCGCAGGTGTACGTCGGCAGCCTGCTGCTCGGTGGCTACCAGGAGACGCTCGTCGCAGACCAGGCCGGGATGCTCGCCGACCTGCTGGTCGACTGACGAACCCGCCCCGGCGCCCGCCCGCCCGCCCGCCCGGCGTCGGCGGCACGATACGTTCTCAGGCCATGCGCGAGGTCACCGTCTACACCACCGAGTCGTGCTCGTATTGCGTGCGCGTCAAGATGCTGCTGAGCTCCCGCGGCATCGACTTTCGCGAGGAGAACCTGGCGGGCAAACCCGAAGAGGTCGTGGCGCTCGCCGAGCGCACCGGCATGATGACGCTGCCCCAGGTCACCGTCGGCAGCATCCTCATCGGCGGCTACGACGACACGGCAGCGGCCGCCGCGTCGGGCATGCTCGCCGACCTGCTGGCTGATTAGTCGACCTGTCGATGGACCACTAGGCCGCCGTCGCGAGCAGCGCGCGCAAGGTCGCCGAGACGGTCTCCGGCTCGTACACAACCTGGCGATGCGTGAACCGCACGACGCGATAGCCGAGCATCGTCAGCCGGGCGTCCTTGGCGCGGTCTCGCTCGAACGCGACGCGCGTGCCGTGCGACTCCTGACCGTCGGTCTCGACGACGAGCCGCCGCGGGCGCCAGACGAAGTCCACCTCCGCTCCTTCGACGAACGTGTTGACCTCCGGGCGTGGTAGGCGCTGCGCGTCGCAGAGGTCGCGCATCAGCCCCTCGAGGTCTGAGCGCGTGAGCGGGGGCTCGTGGTGGATTGTGGCGACGATCCTGGCGAGGGCGGTGGCGCCGGGCCGCGTTGGGTTCGCGGCGATGACCGCGTTGACGGCATTCAGGTCGAACACCCTTCGTACGAGCGACTGCTCGACAGTGCGCTCGAGCGGGCCCGGCGCCAGCATGCCGGCGACGTCGAGCAGCGTCCGCGCGACCGAGGTCACCGGGATGGCGTCGCGCTGGGCGTTGTCCGCCAAGGTGAGGGTGCACGAGCGATGCACGACGATCACGCCACGGTGGCGATGTCCCGCGAGGGTCGGAACCGTCACGTGGATGTGGTCAGAGCGGCTCCGACGGATGCCCCACAGGGCGGCTGCACTGACGTGGCTCAGCAGTGCGCCGTCGCCCAGGGCCAGCACCGCCGCCAGCCAGCGTCCCTCCTGCGAGAGGCGCGTATGTCCGACCGCGAAGACGCGGCTGTGGAGCCGGTGCAGCCGGCCGGCGCGGACCCGCGAGTTGATCGCGCCGATCGCCAAGCCTGCAACGCGCAGCTGATCGAGGTTGATGACGCCATGTTGCCTGCGCGCGATGCGAGCGATCACCGCATCCGGTGAGGGGATGTCGTGAACGTGTTCCATACGAACACATAGGTGGCAGGGCTTGCGGGTTCGCCCCCTCCCGCGGCGAGCCGTGTCGCAAACGTGTTCGTGACGAACACGTTTGCGACAGGGCTCGCCGTCTACGGGGCGCGAACGGGCGCCTACGCCCGCCGACGCGCCCGCGGGCGCGTCTGACACGCCTCGCACGCGTACGTTCCGCGCCCCGCGGCGACGAACTTGCGCACGAGTGTCCCGCACACCGTGCACGGCTCGCCCTCGCGCGAGTGGACGAGGAACTCGTTCTGAAAGGCGCCCTTGACGCCATCGGGGTGGCGGAAGTCGTCGATCGACGCGCCACCCGCGCCGAGGCCGGCCTCCAGCGACGCGACGACTGCGTCGCGCAGCGCCGCGACCTGCCCGCGCTTCAGGGCCCCCGCGGCACGCAGCGGGTGGATCCGCGCACGGAACAGCGCCTCGTTAGCGTAGATGTTGCCGACGCCCGCGACGCGGCGCTGGTCGAGCAGCAGCGCCTTGATCGGCGTGCGGCGCTGGCGCGTCTGCAGATACAGGTGCTCGGTCGTGAAGTCCGGACCGAGCGGTTCGACGCCGAGGCGCGCGTCGAGGAACTCGTCCAGCGCGTCGCCGCCGAGCGCGAGCTCGCCGGTGCCGAAGCGCCGCGGATCGCAGAAGGAGAGGACGTGGCCGTCGTCGAGCTCCAGGCGCACGCGCACGTACGGCGCATCTGGCGCGGCGTCGTAGAGCACGGTGCCCGTCATGCGCAGGTGCATGAGCAGATAGACCTCATCCTGCGCTTCCCAGATGAGGTACTTGCCGCGTCGCGACATCCGCTCCACGACCCGTCCTGCGAGGGCATCGCGCAACTCCGACGGCGCCATCGGGAAGCACCACTTCGCATCGAGCACCTCGAGCGAGCGCAGCGCACGACCCTCGACGAGCGGCGCGAGCCGGCGGCGGATCGTTTCGACCTCGGGAAGCTCGGGCATCGTGCATCGAGCGTAGTGCTCGTCAGGGACCCTCGCCCCGGTGGACACACGGGGTCCCGGGCAGCGCGGGGGCATCGGCGCCCGTCAGCCAGCGCAGCACGCTCGCGCCGACGCCGCAGGCATCCGCGACCACGACGAACGCCGCCGGCTCACGCGGCCACTATCCGGTCGGGGGGCCGAGCCTGAGCGAGCGGGTCATCGGGCCGAAGGTCTGCTCGTCGATCCGGGCGAAGTCTTTCGGCGGCGCGAAGGCGTCCATGACGATCTCCGCGCCGCGGCCGTAGGCGTGCAGCGAGCGCATCGAGCGCTGGACGGTCTGGTTGGTGAGGTTCATGCCGACACCGACGACCTCGACCGCACGCAGCCCCTTCTTCAGCACGAGCCGCGTCGAGGTGAGCTTGAACGTCGGGTCGCGACTCTCGATCTGGGCGACGAGCGCGTCGCGCGCGGCGTTGAGCTGCGCGCGCGTCTCGGGCAGCGGCTCCGTGCGCGGGTAGCGCCAGATCGCGACCTGCGCGCCGCCGATCGCGACCGTCGCGACCTGCGGGGCCTGACCCGGCAGGACGCGCCAGTTCGTCGGCGCGCGGAAGCGCACGCCCTGCGCGTCGAACGGTGCCTCGCGAAACGCCTTCGGCGCGGGGACGAGGCTCAGGTCGGGAACCGGCGTCTGCTCGTTGCCACAGCCTGCGGGCGCCACGGCGAGCAGGACGAGCACGATCGAGATCCGGAGGGTGCGGGGCACCCCGGCATTCTCTCAGGCGGTCGGCGCGGTGCCCGCACCCGCGCGCGGGTGCGCCCTGAAGTAGACCTCCTTGAGGCGGTCCGCGGAGAGGTGGGTGTAGATCTGCGTCGTCGCGACGTCGGCATGGCCGAGCATCTCCTGCAGCGA
>Ga0136633_1003450_pt1 | contig 10406 bp, 9 predicted proteins | sample AntDrymeUQ832206_2_FD_105494 | JGI IMG/M metagenome (GOLD analysis project Ga0136633, IMG submission 105494) | Polar desert sand microbial communities from Dry Valleys, Antarctica - metaG UQ83 (22.06) | ecosystem: Environmental > Terrestrial > Soil > Desert | place: Antarctica: Dry Valley...
GGGTGGCACTGGATCCCGATGACGAACCGGCCGCCGCGTGTCTCCGCGCCCTCGACGAGCTCGCCGGCCGGCGACGGCGCGAAGGCGTTCGGCACGAGGCCGGGGGCGAGGTCCGCCGCGCGGACTCCCTGGTGGTGGTACGAGTTGACCTCGAGCCGCCCGCCGCCGACGTTCGTCGGGAAGAGGATCCGCGCCAGCCGCGTCCCGGCCGCGACCCTGACCGGGTGGGTCATCGCGGGTCCCTTGCCATAGCTCTTGCCGATGTGCCCGCCGACATCCTGGACGAGGCGGCCGCCGAGGAAGACGTTCAGCGCCTGGAAGCCGCGGCACACGCCGAGGACGGGCAGCTCGCGCGCCTCCGCAGCGCTCCACGCTGCCGCCTCGAGCTCGTCGCGGTCCGGCTCGGTCGCGGTGGAGCCCTCGCTCGCGCGGCCGTAGCGCGCCGGGTCGACGTCTGCGCCGCCCGACATGAGGAGCCCCGTCATCGACTCGAACGCGGCGCGCCGGTCGGCTTCGGATGACGTGGCGTCGAGGACGACCGGCTCACCGCCGTGACGCCGCACGGCGTCCACGTAGAGGCTGTTCTTCCGCTCCGCGATTGCCGGATCGGACTGGCGGGCGGGTACGGCGACCGTGACGACGACGCGCGGCGCGGATGACGGCCCGTGACTCACGACGCGAGGATACCCGCGGCCGTCGTGCGCGGAGCGGGAGGCCGGTCAGCCGGATTCCTTGCCGGATTCCCAGCGGATGCGACTCGGAAGGGCGGGCGTGCCCAAAGAGCCATGCTCAGAGCCTTTCGGTCCCCGAATTCGCACGGCATGCGCCCCTGACGACGAATCCGGGGCGGCGCCAGGTCGAGGGCTGTCCCAGTCCCAGCTGGTGGGAATCTGGCAAGCGTGGAGGACCGGTCTCCCCGCATCAGCTCGACGTCGACGACGGATCCGGGCTGGCCGGTGAGCGGGTCGGCAGGGTCGACTCGTCGACGACCGTGCCCGGAGTGATCGAGAACGTCCAGCCCACGCCGATCCGATTCGGCGCGTACCCCTCGGACTGCGGGTCGAGCGAGGGATATCGGTCACGATTCCAGAAGGCGATGCTGCGGGCCGTCGTGTCGAACTGCTTGGCAATCGAACCCAGGTTGTCGCCCGTCTTCACGAAGTAGATGAGCGGCGTTGGGCGGGGCGTGGGCGTCGGTCGGATGAAGGTGATCGTGGGGGTCGGGCCGAGCGAGGCCGCAACGGCCGATCCGCTCGGGCTCACCACGCCGTCCGGGCCGAGAGAGGCGCCGGGGTTGCCGGGGCGCAGGTTCGGCAAGACGAGAAAGACCCCGACAAGGATCGCAAGCGCCGCGCCGAGGAAGCCGGCGAGGACCACGGCCATCCACGACGTGCCGCGGCGCGGCGGCGGCTGCGGGCCGTAGTCGATCTCCATCGTGCCGAGTTTGACGCTAGTCGGCCGCCGGCGTCGGCGGGTCGACCGGGGTCGGGTCCTGGAGCGAGAACTCGGCCGCTATCGAGAGGCCTTCCTCCGCGGTCGCGATGCGGCCGTGACCGGAGCGCTTCGCGACGAAGCACGCCCGGTCGGCCGCGAGCAGAACCGATTCGGCCGTCGAACCGTCCTCCGGGAACGTGGCGAGGCCGAACGACGCCGACACGGCGATCCCCTCTGAGCGCCACGCCGTCCCGCTCTCGCCCACCTTGAGGATGGCCTTCCTGACCCGCTCTGCGACGCGGACTCCGGCCTTCGCGTCGGCGCCCGGCAGGATGAGGGCGAACTCGTCCCCACCGTAGCGAAACACCTGGTCGGTCTCGCGCCCGGCCCCGACGATCGCCTTCGCGATCTCGGCGAGCAGGCGGTCGCCGGCCTGGTGGCCTCGGGCGTCGTTGACCCGCTTGAACTCGTCGAGGTCGAGCATGACGAGGCTGAACGGTTCGAGCCGGGCGACGCGGCCGTTCAACCACTCCCGGAAGGTCCCGTGGTTGAGCAATCCGGTGAGGCCGTCCGTCCGGGCGCGGACCTCGACCGCCCGATACACCTCGGCGTTCTGGAGCGCGATCGAAACCTGTGCCGCAAAGAGCTTGACGAGGTCGAACTCTTCCTCCGCGAACGTGTTGCCCTCGCCGAGCCGCTCAACGGTGAGGACCCCGGAGACACCCTCGCGGCCCCGCAGCGGCACGACGATGAGGCCACCGTGGATTGGTCCGGATGCGAAGTGGTGGACGCGCGGATCGTCGTGCTGGTCAACCACGAGGACGGGCTCGTTGTGCTCGATGACCCACGTCGCAAGGCCCGCCTCGCCGACCTCCCACTCCTCGAGGTAGTCCTCCGCGTTGACGCCGCGCGCCGTCAGCGGTCGGAGCATTCGGGACGCACGGTCATAGATCTCGATCGAGATGTTGTCGAACCCGACGAGTCGCTCGAGGAGGTCGGCGATCTGATCGAGGACGGCCCGCGGGTCGAGCGTGGTGAAGATCTGCTCCGCGATGAGGACGAGCTCGCGCTGGCTGCGGAGCTGGCGTTCGAGCGCGTCGGACTTCTCGCGCAGCCGGGCCGTGGCGTCGGCGTTGGCCATTGCCTGGGCGGCGAAGCTCGCGTAGATGACGAGGAGCCGCAGGTCGTCCTCCGCGAACTGGTTGAGCCCGAGCTTCGAGAGGACGAGGACGCCCAGCACCTGGTCCTCGAAGATCATCGGGGCGAGGAGCATCGACTCGTCGAGGTCGTCTTCCGTCCCCGGGATCGTGTTCGCCCTCGGGTCCTTCGCGGCGTCCGGCAACATCTGCGGCTCGTGATGCTGCGCGACCCAGCCGGTGATTCCTTCGCCGACCTTCACGCGTAGCTGCTCGGGTGTCTCGTCGACGTACGCACCAACCTGGCCCTGCATTGCCACGGGGATCAGGTCGTCGCCCTGCTGGCGGTAGACGCGAACGTTGTGGGCATCGAGCAGCTGACTCAACTCGTTGGCGATGGCCACCCCGATCTCGCGAACGCTTGTCAGCCGGTTCAGCCGCGTCCCGAGCTGCTGGATCGACTGGAGCTGGGCGGCCCAGGTCGCCATCTGGGTGAAGTTCTGGGCCGTCTTGATGGCGACGCTCGCCTGCGTCGCGAGGGCGCCGATCGTGTCCATCTCATGCTCGGTCCACTGGTGCGGGCGGTCGTGATAGACGTTGAGCAAACCCACCAGGGCGTCGCCGTCGAAGAGGGGTGCCGTGCACACCGTGTCGAACCCCTCCTGGACGACAGCCGCGCGCATGTCGGCGCCGCGCGGGTCGTCACGGTAGTTGACGGAGAAGAGCGGCCGCCTGGCGGCGACGGCGGCCATTGGGAGGGACCGGGCCGGGAATTTGCGGACGGAGTTGAGAAAGCCCGGGGACAAGCCGCGGGACACTTCCGCGACCGTCTCGCCGGATGGCCGAACGAGGAAGACAGCCGCGCGATCTCCCTCGAAGAGGACCATCGCGTGGTCGGCGAGGCCGGCGAGGATCTGGTTGAGGTCGAGCCGGCTGCCAATGTCGCCGGCAACCCGGCGCAGCGCGTCCGCCCGGTGGAGCTGATGGGCGATGTCCCCGGCGGCGCGCGCGAGCTTGATCGCCGTTCCGAGGGAGCGTGCGGCGGCCACCGCCAGCTCCTCGTCCCGTTCGCCGAGCGAGCCCAGCCCTTCGCCGACGATGAGGATTGCGCCCCACGGGCGGCCCTCGCCCGGGATCGATACGGCGAGCTCGGCGCGTCCGTCGGACAGGACGCCGAGCGCCGGATCGACGTCCAGGACCGTCGTCGGGACGCGTGGCGCGCCGACGGCCGCTCCGAGGGTCCCATAGGTCCGCGGCAGCTCGACGAGTCGGACCTTCTCCGCGGCGGACTGCGCGCGCGGCACGAGCCGGTCCCCCACGAGCTCCCACGCAGCGACGAGATGGTGGCCGGCGACCTGGCGGATCGCCCGCGTCGCCGCTCCGAGCAGGTCGGCGAGATCGACGGGACCGCTGCCCGCCGCCCGACCGCTGAGCGCCGCCAGGTCGGCGAGCATGTCGAGCTCAGCCCGCCGGCGCTCCTGGTCGATCTGGTCCGGGATCGGCGGCATCGCGCGGAGGGCGGCCCCGGCCCGGGCGGCGAGGGCACCACCCACGGCAGGCCGGACGAGGTGAGCCGGTGCAGCGCGCCGGAGGATCGCCGGTCCATGGGGGAGCGGGCCCAGCGGCTCGGGGCCGGTGGCGGCCGCCGTCAGGAAGCGCTGGAGGTCGCCAAGCCGGTAGCGCCGGTCACCGCGCGGATTGATGCGGTAATAGCGCAGCCGACCCGCTTCGCTCCAGGCGCGGATCGTGTTCGGATGGACGCCCAGGATCCGGGCGGCCTTCGTGACCGTGAGAGTCGCGTCGATAGGACGCGAAGGAAGCGATGACACCGCGACCCTGCTGTACGGAAATGTGAACTTGGTCGGCCGAGCCTATGCAAGCTCACAGTTCTTTCCAATAGGTCGATAGTCCCCGCCGGGGCAGAGGCTCGGTCAGCGGCGCGGCTTCGGGGGTGAGCCGGCAGGGGGCCGCGATCGCGGGCCTCCCGTGACCCTGACGTAGAGCGCCGTCAATCCGGCCGCGAGGACGCCGATGCCGGCGACCAAGGCGACCGCGAACAGGGGATCGCCGACGAGCCCAGGACCTTCCCCGACGCTCCGCGGGTCGCCTCCGCCGCCCTGGCCGGGGGTGGCCTCGGGGGTCGCGTTGGGCGAGGCGGCGGCGACCGGTCCGGGCCCACCGATCGGCGCGACGGCGGGCAGGAGGAGGAGCGCAATCGCGAGCCCCGCCACCGCCACGAGCCGGATCACAGGATCGCCTCCCCGATGGCCCAGCCAATCCCCGCCGTCACGAGCGTGACGCCGACGAGGAGCAACAGGGCAGCAGCGCGTGCCCGGCTCGTGTCGCCGCCGCCGAGGATGCGCATCGCCTCCGGCGGCTCGAGGGTCGTGAGGATGAGCGGCCGACCGAGCCCCGGCCCCATCCGGATCCGGCCATCCGCCGCGACGGGCACGCCGAGGACGATCGCGTGCTCCACCGACGACACCTGCTCGATCCGCGCCCGCAGTGGCGTTTCCCGGGCGAGGCCGGCCGGCATCCGCTCGCCGAGGTCGCCGGCGACTCCGGTCGAGAGCCGCGGCACGACGACGAGCCCCGCGTCGAGGGCCGCGCCGTCGACGTCGATCCCGGAAACTCCCTCGCGGATCTCGAACGGCACCTGCTCACGGCTGTCCTCGACGGTCTCCCAGGCGCGACCGCGGAGCGCCTCGAAGCGCGTCCGGCGCAGGACGAGCGGCCGGTGCTCGGAGTCGTCGAAGTCGTTCTCCGAATCGATCCGGCCATCGACCCGCACGTAGCGGCGCGCGCCGCGTTCGGCAAGCGCGCGGGCCTCCTCGATCGGGACGCGCGGCGTCGCGGCAAGCAGCCGGCCGACACGGTAGCCCGGGCCGAACGAACGCAGCACGGCGACGCCCGCTGCGAGCGCGATGGCGCCCGCGGCGATCAGGAGGACGGGAGTCACGCGGCGATGATAGCCGCGGAAAACGAAAGGCCCGAAGGAACCTACCCGACACGTGGGCGTTGAGGCGATCTCTGCCGTTAGTGTCGCTCGGCCCCTTCAGGCTGAGTCGTACGCTATCCGCCGCGACCGGCGCGGGTCAATGCACTTGTCCACGAACTTCGCGCGACGACACGTGGTTGTCCACCCCACATCCCCACGGCGGTGCGTCAGCCGGCGTGCCGGCCCGTCGCCGGGTCGAGTGCGGTCACCTGGTCATCGAATGACGTGATGACAAGTCGTCCGCCCATCAGCTTGGCCGCGGTAACGACGTCCGAATGGGCGACGCGCCACGCGACCGCGCCATCGGGCTCGATCGCAAACGTCTCGATCTCCGCCTGCACGAGCACATGGGCGAGACGCGACGACCCCAGCAGGTTGACGATCGGCGTCGCCGAGGCATGCGACCAGCGCAGCTCCCCAGAGCGCGCGTCGAGGGCGTACGTGTGGAAGCCGTACGTCGCGACAAGCAGCCCTTCAGCGTCCCAGTACAAGCCGGCCGGCTCGTCGTAGATCGCCGAAGCGAACCGCCCGGTCCACGCTCCGCCCGGTCCCTCGACGCGGAGCTCCGCGCGGCACAGGCGCTCGAAGTCCTCGCCGCCAAGCGGCCCGTGGTCGACGAGCTTCCCCCCGGCCTCCGTCAGGGCGAACACGGCCGGACCCTCGCCGCTTCCGCCCCACCTCCAGCGCGCCCGGATGCCGCCCGGGTACTGGACGGTCGCGTTGCGCGGCTCCGGAGGGCCGCCGGTCCCCGCGCTCAGACGCGTTCCTCGGCGATGGGCACAACGACTGCGTTCGCGATCATCTCCAGCGTTGCCGGCGACACCGGGAACACCGCGGTCGGCCGGCCCGCCGCCGCCCACACGAGCGGGAACCGTTGGAGGTCGGGATCCATGACGACGCGGATCGACCGGTCGTGGCCGATCGGCGGGATGCCCCCGATCGAGAAGCCCGTCAGGTCGTGTACCTCGCGCGCAGTCGCGCGGCGGATCCCGGGTTCGCCCGTCGCCGCCGCCAGCCGGGCGACGTCCACCCGATTCGAGCCCGCGACAAGGCAGAGGATCGGCTCGGGCTGCGCATCCTGGCGCGGCGCAACGAATACGAGTGACTTCACGATCTGCCCGATCTCGGCGCCGACGGCCGCAGCGGCTTCCGCGGCCGTGTGGGTGGACTCGTCGAAGACGGTCACGTCGAGGGTGACACCCCTTCGGGCGGCCGCATCGATCACGCTCTGGATCGCGGGATCACCGCTGCTCGCCGACACCATGGGGGCGGGAGTCTAGCACCGGCCCTCCGCCCCCCACCCATCGAGGCGCTAGCATCGCCCGGTGAGTCTCAAGGCCGTGGTCCTCGCGGATGGCGACCGCCCGCGCGCGGCCGTCCTCGACGAGACGTGGCCGGGATGGCGCGACGAGGTCGAGCTCGTCGTGGCGGCCGACGGCGGCGTGCGCCTCGCTGCCGACCTCGGCCTGGCCGTCGACCTGTGGGTCGGTGACGGGGACTCGCTTGGTGCGAAGGGTCTCGAGGACCTGCGCGCGTCGGGCGTGCCGCTCGTCGTGGCGTGGCAGGACAAGGACGAATCGGACACGGAGCTCGCAGCGCTCGCCGCCGTCGAACGGGGGGCCACCGACGTGACGATCCTCGGCGCACTCGGCGGGCGGCGGATCGACCATGCGCTTGCGAACCTTGGGTTGCTCGCCCATCCCGGCCTGGCCGAGGCGCAGTGCCGGCTGCTCGACGAGCAGGTCCGGATCACGCTCCTCAACGCGCCGGGGACGGATGGCTGGCCCGCGCGGCTGCTGCTCACCGGCCGTCAGGGCGGCCTCGTCTCGTTGCTTCCCTTCGGCGGGCGCGTGGAGGGAATCGTCACGGAGGGTCTCCGCTACCCGCTCAAGGACGAGGCGCTCGACGTGGGTCCGGCTCGTGGATTGTCGAACGTTCGCCTCGGTGATCGTGCGTCGGTCAGCGTGCGGAGCGGGCGGCTGCTGGTCGTGGAATCGCCTGCTAGTCTCTCGCCATGAATCTGCCGGCCACTGGCGACCAGGCACCCGAGGTCGCACTGTCCGACGAAGGCGGGACCGTCCACCGGCTGTCCGACCAACGCGGGCGCTGGACGATTCTCTACTTCTATCCGAAGGATGACACGCCCGGCTGCACGATCGAGGCCTGCGAATTCCGCGACTCGAACGAGACGATCCGCGAGCGCGGTGCCGACGTCTGGGGGGTCAGCCCGCAGGGTGCCGCCAGCAAGCGCGCGTTCCGCGAGAAGTTCGGCTTGCCGTTCACGCTGCTCGCCGATGTGGACCACGCCGTCGCCGAGAAATACGGCTCCTGGGTCGAGAAGCAGAACTACGGCAAGACGTACTGGGGGACGGCCCGCACCACGTTCCTCGTCGATCCCGAGGGGCGGATCGCCCGTGTCTGGCCCAAGGTCAAGGCCGAGGGCCACGCCGCCGAGGTCCTGTCCGCGCTCGACGCGGAGCAGGCCGCGCGCGCGGGCTGAAGCGTCGCCTCGCAGTCAAAGTGAGACTTCGCTCGTGGGGGGAAACGAGCGAAGTCTCGGCCGCATTGTCATACGGCGTCCGGGCCGGTGCAAGCCGAGTGCGTCTGCCGGGTCGCCCATGTCGGAGAGCCCAATGAGTGACGAATCCGCGCCCGGAGCAAACGCCTCAAGCGGCGACTCCGCGGCCACCGAATCCGCGCATGACTGGCGGCCGGATCGCTTCATGGTCATCGCCGCGCACCCGGACGACGCCGACTTCGGGCCGGCGGCCACCGCCGCGCGATGGATCGAGGAGGGCTCGGTGGGCTGGCTGGTTTGCTGCACGAGCGGCGACCAGGGCGGCGAGGACCCGGAGGTGGACCCGCTCGAGCTCGCGGCCCTCCGTGAACGGGAGCAACGGGCGGCCGCCGATGTTGTTGGGTACTCGGGGGTCACGTTCCTTCACCAGCCCGACGGCGCCCTCGTCAACGACCTCGTGCTACGCGAGCTGCTCGTCCACGAGATCCGCACGTTCCGCCCCGATGCGGTCCTGGCCACCGACCCGGAAGTCCTGTTCCACGAGGGCGGCGGCATCAACCATGCCGATCACCGGGCGGCGGGCATGGCGGCGGTCGATGCGGTCTACCCGGCCGCCCGCAACCCCATGACGTTCCCGTGGCTCGCTCGCGACGGCCTCGCCGCGCACAAGGTCCGCCGCATCTACCTCTTCTGGTCGAACCACCCGACCGTGCGGATCGACGTGAGCGCCACGATCGGTCGCAAGGTCGACGCGCTGCGGGCCCACGCGAGCCAGCTGCGCGAGCCGGGCAAGATCGAGAAGTGGATCAGGGACTGGGCGGGCGAAGAGGGAAAGGCGATCGGTGCGGAGGCGGGCGAGGCACTGAGGCTGATCGTTATCGACGACGACGCCGACGACGCGGCGGAGGAGCCCAGGCCGAGCGAGGCGGTCGAAGCCGGCGCGCCCCCGGAGGTCGCGGCGCGGCCGGGATAGGGCGCCCGCGCCGGGTCCTGGGCCCGCGGCCGCCGTTCACGAGCCGGCAAGCAGTAACGGCCGAAGGCGCGGCCAGTCGTTCCAGACCTCGGTCAGGGCATCGGCGCGGCGGCCGAGCATGCTGACGAGCTCGCCGAGCGTCAGGCCCCCGGCGGCCTCCGCGAGGTACTCGTCCGCGGCCACGGCGACCTCCCGGAACAGCTCGCCGATCTCGTCTTCCGACGGCCACGGCCGGACCCGCACCGGGTCGAGACCCGCGTAGCCGACGGCGAGCGACAGGTCGCGCTGGGTCGGGACACGGTCGTCCGCCCAGCCGCCGAGCCCATCGAAGCGGAAGCCGAGGGACGCAAGCGCGGCGGTGATGTCGCGGTTCTGGGCCCGGCTGAATCCGCCCCAGAAGGAATGCTCGAGCGGGAACGTCAGCGCCGCGGCCTCGATCGATCGGCCGAGGATCGCGTCGACGAGGTCCGCGAGCTCCACTTGCCAGCGCCGGCGCTCCTCGGCGTCGTCGCCGGCAAGCTGTTCGACGAGGCGGCTGAGGGTCGCGCGGTCGCCCCTCACGAGACGGAGGATGGCCGGCGCGGCGATGCCGGTCCGGCCGAACGCGGCCGCGAGCTCGCTCGGCTTCGCTCGCTCCGCCTTCTTCGGGCCGGCCGGCGCGGCGGTCCGGGGGGCGCCGGCGGCTGTGCCTGCCGGAGCCGGGGTAGGTCGGGCCGCGGTCGGTCGCGCGGCCGCGGGTGGTTGCACGGCCGCCGCGGGCACGGGCTGGCCGGTTGGTGCGGGCTGGCGGGCCGGCGCGGGCTGCCCGACGGGCGTCTTCGGCGCGGCGGGCCTTGCCGCCGGCGGTCTCGCGGCGGCCGCGACCTTCGCGGCATCCTGTGCCTTGGCCGCATTCTCCTGGCACTCCGCGACGGAGTCCCGCGCGGCGCGACACGCGGCCTCGGATGATTCGGCGGCGCGGCGAGCCGCGTCGGCATCGAGCGTGAGGCGCTCGATCGTCCGCGTCATCGCGCCGGCTGCCTCGCGTTCCTTCACCACGGCTGCCGCTGCCTCGCGCGCCGCGCGGTTGATCCGGTTGATCTCGGTCAGCCAGTCGCGCGCCGCGGCTTCGACGCCGTCCTTCACGCTCGCCGCCGCGCGGTCGCGGCGAAATGCCTGCTGGGCGGTCTCCTTCGCCTCGCGCATCGTGCGCGGGTCGGCGATCGTCGCCGCCTTGTCGGCCGCGGCCTGGTGCTCGTCGTATGCGCGTTGCGCCGCCCCGAGGGCGCTGTGCGCCGCCTCGGCCTGCTGACGTGCGCGGTACGCAAGCGTGCAGCGCTCGTCGGCCCAGCGCCGTTGTCCGGCGCA
>Ga0136633_1003451_pt1 | contig 10399 bp, 7 predicted proteins | sample AntDrymeUQ832206_2_FD_105494 | JGI IMG/M metagenome (GOLD analysis project Ga0136633, IMG submission 105494) | Polar desert sand microbial communities from Dry Valleys, Antarctica - metaG UQ83 (22.06) | ecosystem: Environmental > Terrestrial > Soil > Desert | place: Antarctica: Dry Valley...
CAGGCCGTCGGGGTAGCCGCCGCCGTCCCAGCGCTCGTGCTCGGCGCGTGCCGCCGCAGCGAGGTGGGCGAGCTCTGGCATCGAGGCGAGGATCTGCGCCCCGACGACCGGGTGTTGGCGCATGAGCGTCTGCTCGTGGCTCGTCAGCGGCCCGGGCTTGCGCAGGATCGCGTCGGGGATCGCGATCTTGCCGAGGTCGTGCAGAAGCGCGATGTGCTCGACGGCGCTCGTCTGCGCCTCGTCGAGGCCCAGTCGCCGGGCGACGCGGCGGGCGAGCGTGACGACCTCTCGTGAGTGCAGCGCCGTGTAGCTGTCGCGCGCATTGACGGCGGCGAGCAGGGCGCGCAGGCTCGCCATCTCCGCGCTGGCGCCGATGTCCGGGGTCCGCGCGGATGGCACGGCCGGATAGGTGCCGCGGCTGTGCTTGGCCGCGTACATCGCGCGGTCGGCGGCCTCGAGCGCCTCGTTGACGCCGCCGGTGCGACGGTCCAGCAGCACCGTCCCGACGCTGACGGGCAGGCGCACGCTCTCCTGGGCCGCGGTCATCGCGGCGCTGAGCTCGGCGCCGATCTCGGCGGCGAGGCGCTCGACGTCCTCTCCGTGGACGCCGATCAGCAGCGCCGCGAACTCGTCGCCGCCGATCCGCGCCGCACGGTCGCTGGAGCGCAGCCGCTGCGACAGCGCGTCGCTGAGCGCGCACAGCACCTCGTCGCCGGCGAGGTGGCCGAGAACGTCGTTGACCTGCTTGAAGCCGTCGATGTCGATGACCACGAGCGCGGCGTGCTCGCCGTAGCGCCGGCAGCGGTCGAGTTGATGAGCGACGTCCTGCTCGAAGCGGCGCCGGTTCCACATTCCGGTCAGCGGATCGCGGTCGGCGAGATCGAGCAGGTGGGCTTCGAGGTTCTGGCGCTGGGTGACGTCGGTGCACGAGCTGACGACCGCGTAGGCCTGCGTCTCCCCCGGGCGAAACAGCGGGCGGGTACTGACGTCGATCCAGACGCGCTCGCGCCCTGGGCGGTCCATCCCGATCACGCGCCGCTCGGGCGTTCCGTCGGCGAACGAGATGCCGGCGGGGGTGTCGGCGATCGCGAGCGGCACGCCGTCGTCGCTGACCGACATGAAGTCCGAGCGCGGGGTCTGCAGGAAGTCCAGGTGGGTCTCGGCCAGCGCCTTGGCCGAATCGTTGAGCAGCTCGACGCTGCCGTCGGCATACAGCAGGAAGACGGCCTCCTCGAGCGCGCCGACGAGCGCGCGCAGCTTGCCCTCGCTCTCGCGCAGCGCCTCGTTGGCGCCGGTCGTGCGGCGCGACGCCGACATCACGCGGGCACAGAGCCAGAGGCCGGCGATGATCGCCAGCGCGAGGCCGCCGAGCAGCGCCCAGCCGACCCAGATGCCGCCGCTGGAGCCGGCGAGCACGCGGGAGCGGTCGGCCTCCAGGCGTAGCCGCCATGTCGTGCTGGGAACGTCTGCGGCGACGGTCAGGACATCCTGCGCTTTCGCCGAGCCGCCCTTGGGAGTGACGTCGGCGAGCACGGCGCCCTTGCTGTCGGTGATGACCAGCGTGGCGCCGTCGGGATTGGGCTGCCGGCGCAGGTAGTCCTGCAGAAACGAGCGCAGGAGGCCGGCGGGGATGCCCTCGACGAGCACGCGCGGGCCGGAGGCGGTCTTGAACGGCACGCCGAACTCGATGGTCGGGCCTGCGGGCGTGTCCCGCACGTCGGAGAGGACACCCGGAAGGCGCGACGACCGCTGCTGCTGCGACGGCGCCCGGCCGGCGCGGTCGATGATCGTTCCGCGTGCGTCGAGGATCGCGGCGTAGCCGAGCTTGCCGTCGGCGACGAGCTTGTCCAGCGTCCTGCGCCGGAGGGCCTGCGAGCCGCCGAGCTTGCGGGTCAGGTCACCCGACGAGACGTTGCTGATGGCGCCGAAGACGCCCTGGGTCAGCGCCGCGGAGATCTGCGCGCGCTGCTCGAATCGCAGTTCGGCGGCGCGCCGGCTGTCGTCGTGCGAGCCGGCGAGCTCCAGGCCGAACCCGGCCAGCGCCGAGAACAGCAGGAGCCCCAGCAGGGCGAGGCCGCGGCCGCGGGTCATACGGGCTCATCGACGGCGGCGCCACCGAACTTGAATGCGCCACGAGCGACGCTGGCAGTGCTGACGTCCGTTCCACTCTGGTTGACCGCACAGAGCGCATCCGTGGAGACTACGGACGCGCGTCCGTCCGTTCTGCTGAGGGGTGGCCAGAAGTACGCCGTAGACCATCTGTCCAAACGCCTCAAGCCTGCCTCCTCGCGGCGATCGTGCCGGTCGAGACAGCGAAAGTGCGGATTCCAACTTTGCTCCCTGGCGGATCGTCCCGCCGCGGCCGAACGCGCCGGTCCACATCGGCCGTCGCCCTCGACATCGGCGCAGACGCAGTCGTCGCGCTCCAGCCCACCGGAGACGGTGGACGGGTGCGCCGCGCCATCGTTCATCCTCTGCCGGTCGGCCTCGTCGTCGACGGGGAGGTCGTCGACTCCGACGGTCTCGCGGCCGAGCTACGGCTGCTCTTCGACGAGCACAAGCTGACGCGTGACGTCCGCGTCGGGCTCGCCCACCCGCGGCTCATGGTGCGGCTCGTCGAGCTGCCGGCCTCGATCTCGGGACGCGATCTCGACAACGCGGTGCGCCACCTGGCGACCGACCACCTGCCCGTCGGACTGGATCAGCTCGTCGTCGACTACCGCCGCGTCGGTCGCGTGCCCGGATCGGCTGCCGGCGGGCTGCAGCGGATCCTCATGGCCGCCGCCCGTGTCGACGGTCTCGATCGCCTGACGACGGCGCTGGAGGGCGCCGGGCTGCGCCTGCAGGGGATCGCGCTGTCGGGCCTCGCGATGGTCTCGGCGCTCGACCACCGCCCGCTGCCGGGCGAAGCGATCCTGTACGTGCAGGCCGGCGCGCTGACGAACGTCGTCATCACCGAGGACGGCGAGCCGCTGCTCGTGCGCGCGGCATCGGCCGGCTCGGAGTCGATCGCCACCGGCCTCGCCGAGCGCGCGCACATCAGCCACGAGGACGCACGAGCCCACATCTCGTCGCTCGGGCTCGGCGCCGCGCCGCATCACGGCTCGCCTGCGCCGGTCCCCGACGAGCTGCAGGCGACCGTCCACCAGCAGGTCCGCGAGGGCCTGCGCCGCGTCGTCGCCGAGGTGCAGTCCTCGCGCGGCGTGTACGCCGCCCGCCCGGACGCCTGCCCGATCGGCGCCGTCGTCCTGACCGGCGCGATGACGAGCTGGCCCGGTGTCGCCCAGACGCTCGAGGACGACCTGCACCTGCCCGTGATGGTCGCCGGCCGCGAGAGCTGGCCGGCGCTTGACGACGTCGGCGTCCCGCCCGAGCGCCTCGACGTCGTCGTCGGGCTCACTCGCACGAGCAGTGACGACCGCCCCGACCTGCGTCCGGCCGCGACCGCGGACGCGAAGTCCAGCACGCCGCTCACGCTCGTCGCGCAGGTCGGCTGTGCGCTGGTCGCGGTGCTCGCGCTGGCGATCGTCTACCTCGTCGTCATCTCCAACCAGGTCACCACGCACCGTGAGCAGCTGCGCGCGCTTGGGACCGATCTCGTCGCGACCGAGCGCCAGGCCGCGGCGCTGAAGCCCTACGACGACTTCGCCAAGGCGACGATCGCGCGCCGTACGGCCGTCGCGGCCGTCGCGCAGACGCGCTTCAACTGGGATCGCGCGCTGGGCGAGCTCGCGCAGGTGGCTCCTGGCGGCGTCTGGCTGACCTCGGTCAAGGGGACGCTGACGCCGACCACGAGCATCGAGGGTGGCGGCGACGGCTCGGCCGGAGCGCTGCGTGGCGCGCTTCCCGTGCCCGCGCTCGAGCTCGCCGGATGCGCGGTCCGCGAGGGCAAGGTGCCCGCGTACATCGACCGTCTGCACGCGATCACCGGTGTCACCGAAGTCGGCTTCAGCCGCAGCGAGCGCCTCGCAAAGGCTGCGAGCAAGACGTCGGGAAGCGGACCGGCCCGTCCCAACAGCGGCGCAGGCGCCGGCAGTGGCGACTGCCGCAACGGTGACACGCGGACGGCGCAGTTCTCGCTCGTGACGTACTTCAAGGCCAACCCGGCGCAACAGGGCACGGTGGCGCCGACGGGGTCCAGCGACGCCGCTGCGGCGCTTGCGCAGCCCGCGGCGCCGAACACGGGTCCGGCGACGACGACCCCCGCCGCCGCAGCCCAGTCCAACCAGACCGCATCCACGGCGACTGGAGGTTCGAGATGAGCTCGCAGGCGCGTTCGATCGGCGCAACGATCGCGATCGGAATCCTCCTGCTCGCAGCGCTGTGGTTCATGGCGATCGCACCGAAGCGATCCGAGCAGGGCACAGTCACGGCAAACGTCAGCGCTCAGCAGACGAGAATCGATGCCGCGAAGGCCCAGGTTGCGGCATACACAACCTCTCGCGACCAGTTCTCAGGGCTGATGACCGAGCTGCGCGGCCTGGACAAGGCCGTGCCGTCACGGGCGGCCATCTCCGAGATGCTGCGCGAGCTCCAGCGCCGCGCAAAGGCGCGCGGGAGCGATCTGCGCCTCGTCGCCCTGAAGGGCGGCGCGACGCAGGACCCAGGCGCCGCAGGCGCAGCGGCTCCAACCACGCCTGGCGCCGTCGCCGGTCCGGGCGGGCTGGCGGCGCTGCCTTTCACCTTCGAATACTCGGGCAGGTACTGCGACCTGCTCGACATCCTCAAGACCGTGCGCCGCTCGGTGCGGGTGACCTCCGGTGACCTGAACATCGACGGGCGCCTGCTGACCATCGACGGGCTGTCGTTCAAGCGCGTGGATCCGTCGGCACGGCTGACCAAGGCCGTACTCAACGCGACCGCCTACGTCGCGGCTGACGGGGCGAAGACCGCGCCGCCCATTCCCGCCGCCCCCGCCCCCGCCCCCGCCCCCGCCAAGGGAGGATCATGATGCTTCGGAACCTGCTCGACGAGGTCATCCGCCGCCGGCTGTGGCCGATCCTCGTCGTCGCCGTGCTCATCGCCGTCGCGGCGCCCGTGCTGTTTCTCAAGCCCGCGCCGTCCGACGCCCCGCCGGCCTCCGCAGCCGCTCCGGCCGCCGCGCCGGCCGGTGAGCTGCCGGCGCGCGCCCAGCGGCTACTGACGGGAAGCGACGCCGAGACCGCCGCCTCGTGGCGTACGTCGTCGCGCAAGAGCGACCCGTTCCAGGCGCCGTCCTCACATACCGACACCAAGGCCGCCGCAACCGTCGCCGGCTCGAAGAGCAAGCAGACGACCGCTACGGCCCCCGGCGCCGCTCCCGGCGGGACGCAGCCGAGTGCCGCGAGCGGCTCCGCGCCTGTGCCGACCACGCCGCAGGCCGTTCCGCCGCCGATCGGCGGCGACGCCGTTTCGACGCCGGCGCGTGCGGTCGACGTGCGCTTCGGCGAGCGCATGCCGGGGCGCCTGCACCGCGGCATCCCGCGGTTTCAGACCTTCGTAGCCGACGGCCGCATCATCGCGATGTTCCTCAAGTACTCCCCCAAGCGCGACAAGGCCGTCTTCGCGATCGCGCCCGGCACGCTGATCGACGGGACGATCGAGTGCCGCCGCAAGGAAGGTCTGTGCCGCTACGTCGACATTCCGGCCGGCAAGGGCGTGCGCCTGATCACCCGCGGCAGCGGCAGCACGATCGTCATACGTCGGCTGGACGTCGTGCGGATCGTGCGCCCGGCGCAGTCCGATGCGACCGCGACGGCGAGCAGCGCGTCGGCAGCGGGCACGTGCCTGCTCGGCAAGCTGCTGGCGCTCGGCGTCCGCGATCTGCCGCCGGCCAGCGATGCCTGCGCCGGCTGAAACGCGCCCGTCGAGCATGCGCATCCTGTCTGAGGAACAGGGTTTCACGATCATCGAGGTGCTGATCGCCGCAACACTGCTGATCATCAGCGTGTTCGCCACGCTCGCGCTGCTCGACAACGCGACCAAGACGACCGGTGTGAGCAAGCAACGCGACGTCGCCAACGCCGTGGCGCAGGAGATGGTCGAGCGCGCGACGGGTGGTCGCTATACGACGACCCGCAACGACCTCACCGACGTCGACCCGGCGGCTGCGCTGCCCGGTCCAGCCAACCGGCTGCGCGCCGCGATGGACCCCGATGGCGATCAGGCCAGCACGGCGGTCACGCCGGCGACCGTGACGAGCGGGGCGCTGCCGGTCAACGCGCCACAGAGCTGGACGCTGCGACGCAAGAACACCACCTACACCGTGTCCTACCGCGCCTGCACCGCGTCGGACGTCTATCAGCAGGTTCAGATCGCCGGCCCCTTCGACTGCAGCCGCGCTTCCACCAACCCGTCGGGCGACGGCGACACGACCACGACCCCGACCGGCTGCGGCCTCGGAGTCGCGCCGGCCTCCGGCGCCAACCCCGGTGACCTCACCGTGCACCTCCAGGTGCTGGGAATCGCCGGGCTGAGCGCCTGCATGGCCACGGCCGCGAGTCCCCTGTTCACCGCCGTCTGCAACCTGCTGGGCAGCAGCGTCTCCCTGAGCAGCCTGCAGAGCTCGCTGCTGGGCGCAGGCGGGCTGTTCACGAACCTGTTGGGCGGTCTCGTCGGCGGCTCCGTCGGCTGCACCTCGCAGGTCGAGCAGGTCGGTGGCGGCGCGAGCAACGGGATCGGGACGTCGACGCGGCTCGCGGTCACGATCGCCTGGACGGACCTGCAGGCGCGCCCGCACGCGATCGCGCAGTCCTCCGTGATCCGCAGGGGCACGACATGAGGGCCCCGCGCGCGCGCCGCGTCGCCGCCGATGAGCGCGGATTCACCCTGATCGAGGTGCTCGTGACGATGGCGGTGGGGATCGTCGTCCTGTTCGCGATCCTGGGCGCCTTCGACGTCTTCTCCAGAAGCGCTGCCGTCACCGACCGTGCGACGGCGGCACAGGACGCGGCGCGCGCGACCGTGCGCAACCTCGTGATCGTCATGCGCCAGGGCCGGGTCGCCACCGGGCAGACCACGCCGATCCCCGTGGGCACGCCGACGCGCAGCGATCTCGTGATCGCGGCCTACGTCGACTCGGCGACGAGCCCGACGCCCGGAGCGCTCGCCGGCTGGGTGCGCTACTGCGCGGCGACGACCGGCTCGCAGTCCTCGCTCGTCGTCGGCGTCCGCGTCGGCGACGCACACCTCGCCCCCGGTCCGTGCGCGGCGGGCGACACCACCAACGGCTGGTATCACACCGTCGTGCTGAACGGGACGCTGCAGGCCCCGGGGCGCCTGTTCGACTACACGACGAGCGCCTGCACGGGCGCGGCGTGCGCGCTGCCGGCCGGTCCGGCTGTCCAGTCGGTCGGGATCCGCGTCGCCGTCGGGACGAGCCCCACGGCCGGTACGGAGTTCAACAGCGTCGTGCACGACGCCGTGTCATTTCGCAACAGGAGCAGCTCATGAGCAATCACCACCTGGGTTCCGAGGGCGGCTGGGTCATGGTGCCGGTGATCATCCTGATGGTGGTCGCCATCGGCGTGGGAACCGCTCTGCTGGCGATCGTCGACACCCAAACGCAGCAGAGCGGCAAACAACGCAAGGTGGACTCGGCGCAGACGCTTGCCGAAGGCGCGGTCAGCGCCACCGCCAACGTCCTCGCCGTCGACCATTCGTCGGCCATGTGGCCCGTCTCGGGAGGATGCGTGACGGTGAACGGGGACCTCACCAATGCCTCGGCTCAGCCAAGCACGTCGATTGCCGCGAAGGTCACGACTGAGATTCAGTCGCGCTTCTCGGGCACGTCACCGGATTACGCGGCAAGCGCCGCGCGCAACACCACCTGGCGGGTCGACATGTGTCCCGTGCAGGGCAGCGAGTCGCGCTGGCAGGAGACGTACCTCACGCGGACGACCGCCGCCGGCCCGAGCTCCACGGCGCCCGTGTCGCTGTGGGTTCGCGGACAGGCCGGCGTCAGCGCGTCGACTGCCGCGACGCGACCGGAGAACTCGCGTGCGGTGGTGTCGAAGGTGCGCCAGGCATCGAACTCGTTCGCGCCGCCGGAGAACTTCGCCGTCGGCACCGGCGTGTTCTCGACCGACATCAGCGCGACGCTGAACACGGCGCTGACGAACAACACGTCGCTCGTCGGAAGCATCGTCAGCTCGACGCTCGACATCGACCCCCTGATCGCTGCGTCGTCCTCGAACATCGGCGTTCGCTGCGGGCTGCTGACCATGCTCTCCAACCCGGGCACCACCTGCCTGGCAGGCTCGCTGGCCGCAGTCGCCGGCGTGACGAACGCGACCGGGCTCGGCACGCTCAACACGATCCTCGGCATCGACCGGACGAAGGCGCTCGGAACCTGGACGATGGCCCCCGACGAGGCGATCGAGTCGTGGCGCGAGGAGGCCAAGAGCTCGGGCGTGTACAGCCCCGTGTCGACCCCCGTGCCCGGCTTCGGCAGCGACATCACCAAGAACGTGAGCGGAGGCTCCGGGTCAGGCTTTGACTGCTTCCTCGGCACGCCGACGTCGAGCCAGGTCATCTTCATCGAGCAGGTCGGTGACGGCGAGCAGTACTGCAACGTCCCGGCGGGCAAGACCGCCAAGATTCTCATCGTCGAGCGTGGCGCGGTCCGCATCCAGGGCACGTTCAACGGCGTCGTCTACATGCTCAACAAGCAGGAGTGCACGCAGGCCGACGGCACATGCAGCGCCGCTGACCGCGAGGACGCGGTCACCCGCGAGGTCGTCCGCATCGACGGCAACTCGGGCCACGTAACCGGCTCGGTCTGGGCCGACGGCGCCGGCGGCGCCGTCGGGATCTACCCGGCGCTGCCAACGTCGAGCGTCCCGAGCTCGTCCCTGCTCGGCGTGGGCAGCGCGACGACCGGCGTCTGCGGGCTGCCGGCGGTCGGCGCCGCGCTCACGACGGTCAACTCCGCGCTCACCGGCATCACGAACCTCGTGGGAAGCGTCCTGTCGCTGACAGCGAGCACCCAGGAGGAGGTGCGCTACCCCGGTGGCGGCCCCGCCCCGAGCGCATGCTCGTTGCTGCAGGGCACGCTCGGCGGGCTGAGCTCCGGCCAGCTGCTGGACCTCTTCGGCAGCGCCTCCACCCAGTCGATCGTCACGAGCGAGCACCGCACCAGGACGTGCAAGACGTACGTCCTGCTCGTATGCACCGCCTGGAATCCGTGGTCGGCGTGGACCACCCGCGACACGTCGACGGTCGCCCTGCCGGCCCTGCTGAGCGGGGCGTCGTCGTCCGTCGTCAGTCAGCTGGGGGGCCTGCTGGGCTCCACGCTGACGAACTACACGGCGGTCACGTACGACGCCGCGACCGTGGCCAACTCCGCGGCGGTCATGAAGCAGGGGGCGGCGCCAGTCGTCGGGAGCTATCGCAACGTGGGTTCGATCCAGTAGCGGTCGACGAGTCCCATCAGCCGCAAAGTGATCCGTGGCGCCGCCGATCACGATCAGCACTGCATGAGACACGCGATTCTCGCCGCGCTCCTGGGCGCGGCACTGCTCAGCGGCTGTGGCGGCGATGACGGCGACGGCGCCGCGGTTGCGCCCACGACAACGACGGCCGGCAAGGCCGCGTCCGCGCCGACGGACACGATCAGCATCAAGGACTTCAAGTTCGTGCCCGAGGCTGCGACGGTCAAGGCCGGACAGAAGATCTCGGTCGTCAATGAAGACAAGGCACCGCACACGCTGACCGACCAGCCGACGAGCGGCAAGCGCATGTTCGACACCGGCAATGTCACCGGCAGGCAGACCGGCTCGTTCACCGCCCCGAAGGCAGGGACGTACACGTACTTCTGCGAGCTGCATGCCTTCATGAAGGGCCAGCTCACCGTCGTGTCGTGACAGCCGTCTGACCACGCTACGCGGCTTCGCGCAGCGCCTCGATCTCGCGCACCGCGGCGAGGCGCGACAGCGCACGCTCCTCGAGCTTGCGCGTCTCGGGCTGGGTGATGCCCAGGCGCCGGCTCGCCTCGCGGATGCCGACGGGACCGACATCATCGGAGTGGCCATCGCTGGCGTCGACGCCGTAGCGCAGTGCGACGACCCGGCGCTCGTCGTCGGGCAGCTCCTTCAGGGCGCGGCCCAGCGCGTCGTCGCGCAGAGCGATCTCGACCTCCTCCGCCGGACCGGCGCGCTCGTCGCCGAACAGGTCGCCGAGCGCAGCGCCGTCGTCATCGCCGACCGGCCGGTCGAGGCTCGTGACGGTCCGCGTGAGGTCGGCCATCGCCGTGATCTGAGCGAGCTCGAGCTCCGCCTCCTCAGCGATCTCCTCGTCCGTCGGGTCGCGGCCGAGCTTCGTCGCGAGCGTCCGCCGCGTGCGCTGGATCTTGCGCTCGCGCTGGGCGATGTTCGTCGGGACGCGGATCGTGCGCGCCTTGTTCTCGATCCCGCGCTGGATC
>Ga0136633_1003452_pt1 | contig 10398 bp, 9 predicted proteins | sample AntDrymeUQ832206_2_FD_105494 | JGI IMG/M metagenome (GOLD analysis project Ga0136633, IMG submission 105494) | Polar desert sand microbial communities from Dry Valleys, Antarctica - metaG UQ83 (22.06) | ecosystem: Environmental > Terrestrial > Soil > Desert | place: Antarctica: Dry Valley...
GCTTTCGACCGACATCGGGAAATAGACCCCGGCAACTTTCTCATAATCGCCAAGCTCGATCTCGGTGGTCGATTCCGCCCCGCGGATGCGCCGCGTCTCGTCGATCTTGATCTCGAGGAAGGTATCGGGATCGAGCCAATACACGAACTCGTCGCCATCCTTCTGCGCGACCTTGAGCTGGTAGGCGAGGGTGCCGTCGAAATCCTCGCGGCCGAGGTAGGTGACCTTGCTGCCGTCGGTGCGCGACGCCAGCAGCGGCCCTTCGAGCAGCGCCGAATCGGCGACGCTGCGCGCTTCGTCGCCGCTCATCCGCTCGGCGTCCTTGCGCCCCTGGAACGGGTTGATGCGCCACCCACCGCTGCCGTCATACGCCTGGACCAGGTTGAGGCCTTGAAGCCCGAGGTCGACCCGGGCGCGAATCGCGCCGCCGTCCCGTGCGCGCGTTTCCTTGTAGGTGAGCTCGAAGTCCCCTGGGAACAGCGTTCGCCCCTCGAAGCTGACATTATTGAGCGCCGCGATCGCCGCGGCACCCCCGCGCGCTTCGAGATTTTTGGCGAGAAGGCTTTGCGCCTCCTGCGCCGCGGCGGGCGCTGCCGCTGCAATCAGCAATGCTCCCAGATAATGACGAACGCGCATGGCCCCGGCTCCCCCTGTCGAACGGAGCGAGCATGAAGCGCGCCCCAGGACGAATCAAGCGCGCCACGCTGCGTTTGGTAGAATATGTCCGCTCGCTGGTGGTCGAGTAGCGGCGGTTTCGGTCAATAAGCGCGAGGAGCGTGGCTCATATCATGCTGCGCAATCACTGCGCGCGTGACATTGTTCATCAGCGTCATTCGCGTCGGCAGCGGCACCGAAGTCTTCTTGATCATTACCGACACGGCATAGCTGCGCCCGTTGGGCGCGGTGAGAACGCCGATGTCGTTGTAACCCGCCTGATGCGCGCCGAGCACCTGGCCCGTGCCGGTCTTGTGGCTGAGCGTCCAGCCGGGGCGCAGGCCGCCCTTGAGCCGATTGGCGCCGGTCTTGGTATTGCCCATCACCCACAGCAGCCGCCGCGTCGATTCCGGTGACAGCAGTTCACCGCGCTTGAGGCGGCTCAGGGCGCTGACGATCGCGCTCGGCGCGGCGCCGTCATAGGGGTCTTCGACATAGCGATTGAACGCCGCTTCACGCAGTGACCGCGGAAGTGCGCTGCGGGCATTGTAAAACGCGCTTCCGACCGAATAGCTCGGGCTCCAGATCAGGCCCGCGATCTTGCTCTGAAGCGCGCGTTCGCCATCGTAGAAGCGGATCCTGCCGAGGCCCTTGCTGGCGATTGCGGAGCGCACAGCGGCGGCGCCCCCGACTGAACGCATCAACTTGTCGTTGCACGTATTGTCGCTGGTGGTGATCGCCTTGAACATCAGGTCGTCGAGCGTGATGGTCACCCCGCCGCCGAGAACTTTCGCGGCGATCGGTTGATGGAACAAGGTGAGGTCGCCGCGACCCAGAGTGACCTTGTCGCTCATCCGAACGCGGCCCTGGTCGGCGGCGTCGAGCGCGGCGATCGCCACCCATAATTTGCTGACGCTCTGCTGCGGGTAAAGCTCGTCGGCCTTCCATCCGGCCGACCAGCCGTCATCGACCGACCGGACTGCGATGCCGACCCGGCCGTTGAACGCGCGGCCAAGCGCGTCGATGCGGTCACGCAAATATTGCGGGGCGACCGCCGGGGATCGCACGGGCGGAACGGCCAGCGGCACCGGGCGAAGCGCCGGCTCGGCAGAGGACTGCGCCACAGTAGCAGACGCGCCGACCTGCGCCGAAACGGCCAACACCGCCGCAAATCCGGCCAGCTTGCCCAGTGACTTCATGACTTCTCGTTCCCCCAACGCGTTGAACTCGACCGCTTATTGGCATGGCGCAGCTGAACCCGCGCTGTGCACTAGGCATGGGGAATCGCATCCCCGACTCGGCTTGCCAAGACGTTTTCGCTTTTACGCGGGAGGATTTTTGGGCGTCAGCAACGCGCCCGACTCAATCTCGTCGAGCGCCCGGTGCGCGGCTATGTAGCGGCGCGCCTTGTCGATCCATGGACCAGCCCGGGCCGCGCCGGGCATGCGCATGGTCTCCGCCAGCGCCTGATCGACATCGCCGGTGGACAGCCGCTCGAGCGCCCGGTTGTAGCGCGCCTCGACGTTGACCGGGGGCCGCTCGGCGCGGTGGATTTCGACCAGCGAGCCGAGCGAGCGGCGAAAGCCGTCCCACCAATTCTCCTGCGGCCCGCCGCTCCTCAAGGTTGGACCAAACGTCTCATAGTCGCCGGTCAGATCGTCCAGCCGGACCGGCTTGTGCGACGCGGTGATGATGGTCGCGACGGCGCGCTGATGCTGCTGGCCGAAGCGCTCGATCAGCAAGGTTTCGAGATAGCCCAGCGCCACGCCGCGATCGATCGCCCGGCGAGTCGCGAACGCGACAACCAGAGCGTCGGCCCGCCCCGCGGATCCGCGCACCTGGGCCGTCGCATTCTCGAGCCGCTGGAGACGCGCTTCCAGCGCCTCGACCCGGCTTGCTTCGACTGGGTCCGCTTCTGTCGCATCGGCTTGAACCGTTAGTGCGTATGGAGGCGGCACCAGACCCTGCGGCGTCGCAGCGACGGCGGATGCCGGTGGGGCAATGCCGAGAAATCGCGCTGCGGGCGGATATTGAGCGAGTCCCCAGACCGCGACGGCGGCGCCGGCCAGGATCAGGACCAGCCCGATCAGCAGCCGTGCGCTCCAGCCCAGGCTGTGACGAGAAGTGGTTGCGGTCATGTCGCGGCGGACTTTTGGCACAGCCGCGCGGCAAGGGCCAGAAGCGCCTCCTCGGTCGGTTGCGCGGCGGCTTCAACCGTTTTCCAGCCTTCGCCAGCCGCCTGTGCTGCCGCATCGCTGATCGCGGCAATCGCGATCGAACAGCGGGCGGGCGGGGGGATCAATTCGGCCAAGCGCGCGGCGGCTCGCGGCGAATGGATCATCGCAACACTGGCTTTCGCGCTGTTGAGGTCGGGCTTCTCGATCGCCTTCGCCTGGTAGACCGGGGTGGCCGTGATTCGCTGCCGCCCTTGCAGCGGTTCGCGCCGATCCTTGCCGCACAGATGCAGCAAGCGAAGCTTCTGGTCGATTGAGCCGAGCAACCGGTCGACGCCTGCATTGCCGCTGGTCGCAATGGCAAAGCCGGCATCGCGCGCTGCGGCCGCGGTGGCCTCGCCGACCGCATGGACCGGCAAGCCGCGCAACTTACCGAGCTGATCGCCGCCATGCCGCACGGCGTTGGCGCTGGTCAGGAGCAAGCCATCGAACCGCGCCGGGTCGGGCGGCTCCCATGCCACCGGTTCGACCGTGAACAGCGGCGCCGCGATCGCCTCAAGCCCGAGGTCGCCCAGCCGCCGCGCGGTCTCGCCAGCCTCCGGCTCGGGCCGAAGCACCAATATCATTTTGCGTCGAATAGCCGCCGGATCGCTTCGGGCGCCCGGACGAGCATGTCGCGCGCCAGCGCTTCGGGCGTGGCATCGTCGCCGCAATCGAACTGCGCGCGGTCCTCGATCATCTCTGCGCCATCCTCGCTGAAAATCTGCGCGCGCATCCGCAAATCGCCATCCTCGAGCACCGCGAACGCTGCCACGGGCGACGCGCAGGTCGCATTAAGTGCGCGGGTAAAGGCGCGCTCGGCCATCACGCATGCATAAGTGATGTCGTTGTTGACCGTGGTCAGCACGCCCTGGGTTTCGGTGTCGTTGGTCCGGCACTCCATTCCGATCACTGCCTGGCCCGGCGCGGGGAGAATGATTTCGGCGGGGATCGATACGCCCTCGCTGATGCACAGCCGCTTGAGGCCCGCTGAGGCCAGCAAAGTCGCGTCGACTTCGCCCGAGCGTACTTTCGCCAGGCGGGTTTCGATATTGCCGCGAATGGGCACGATCTTGAGGTCGGGGCGAAGGCGAAGCAATTGCGCCCGCCGCCGCGGCGACGATGTGCCGACGACCGCGCCGCGTTTCAACGCGTCGATCGATTCCGCCCCGATCAGCCGGTCGCGAACGTCGCCGCGCGGTCGCACCGCGGCGATGTGAATGCCCTTGGGCCGGACGCTTTCGACATCCTTCATCGAATGGACGCAGAATTCGAGCTCGCCGGCCAGCAGCGCCTTGTCGAGCTCCTTGGTCCACAATGCCTTGCCGCCGATCTCGGCCAGCGGCCGGTCCTGCACCTTGTCGCCGGTGGTGGTGATCGCGACCAGTTCGACATAGCCGTCCGGCCAGCGCTGCGCGGTCTCGATCGCCGAGGCGACCTTGCGCGCTTGCGCCAGCGCCAGCGGCGATCCCCGCGTCCCAAGCTTCAAGCCCTGCATCTCACCCCCCTAGCGCAGGACGGCGCGCTCCGGCAAAGGGCCGTTTGCGTAATGACAGTGATCCTCGGCCTCGAATCCTCGTGCGACGACAGCGCCGCCGCGCTGGTCACCGCCGACCGGCGAATTCTCGCCCACGCGGTGGTCGGCCAGAACAAAGCGCACCAGCCGTTTGGCGGAGTAGTCCCCGAAATAGCCGCGCGCGCTCATGTCGAGATTCTCCCCGGCCTCGTGCGCCAGGTGCTGGATGACGCCAAGACTGCAATCGGCGAGGTCGATGCCATCGCAGCGACTGCGGGGCCGGGCCTGATCGGGGGCGTGATGGTAGCGCTGCTCACTGGCAAGGGGCTGGCGCTCGCCGCGGGCAAGCCGCTGATCGCGGTCAACCATCTCGAAGGCCATGCCCTGTCCCCGCGCCTGGTCGATCCCGATCTTGCGTTTCCCTATCTGCTGTTGCTCGTGTCGGGCGGCCATTGCCAATTGCTCGAGGTTCGCGGGGTCGGAGATTACCGGCGGCTCGCGACGACCATCGACGACGCTGCGGGCGAAGCTTTCGACAAGGCCGCCAAGCTGCTCGGCCTCGGCTATCCCGGCGGTCCGGCGATCGAGCAACTCGCCCGATCAGGCGTCTCTTCCGCCGTCTCGCTGCCGCGCCCGCTGCTGGGTTCCGCCGAGCCGCATTTTTCCTTCGCCGGGCTCAAGAGCGCGGTTCAGCGCGCGGTGGCGTCGGGAGCCCATCGCCCGCAGGACATCGCCGCGAGCTTCCAGCAGGCGGTGGTCGATTGCCTCGTCGACCGCACCCGCGTCGCCCTTCGGACCAGCGATGCGCCGACCCTGGTCGTCGCCGGCGGCGTCGCCGCCAATCAAGCGATCCGCCTCGCTCTTGCCGCTTTGGCCGACGAGCACGGCCGCGGCTTCAGCGTGCCGCCGGCCTGGCTGTGCACCGACAATGCGGCAATGATCGCCTGGGCCGGCGCCGAACGCCTTGCGGCCGGCCTGATCGATTCGCTCGACGCGCCCGCGCGCGCTCGCTGGCCGCTCGACAGCCACGCCGACCAAGTCCGCGGCGCGGGGGTGAAAGCGTGAAGCTGGGAGTCCTCGGAGGCGGCGCGTGGGGCACCGCTCTGGCGCAAGTCGCCGCCGCCGACGGCCGCGACACTTTGCTGTGGGCGCGCGAGCCCGAAGTGGTCGATTCGATCAATCGTGAGCACGAAAATGCGATGTTCCTGCCCGGAGTCGCGCTCAGCCCCGCGATCCGCGCAACCCGCGAGCTCGCCGACCTGGCCGACTGCGAAGCGTTGCTGGTCGTCACCCCCGCGCAGCACATGCGCGCGGTGCTGGAGCAAGCGCCGGTCGAAGCTCGCGCGCTGATCCTCTGCTCGAAGGGCATCGAGGAACGCTCGGGAGCGCTGCTCCATGACGTCGCCCGCGCCGCCTGCCCGGATGCCCCGATCGCCGTCCTCAGCGGGCCAAGCTTCGCCGACGAGGTCGCGCGCGGCCTGCCGACAGCAGTCACTCTGGCGACCGACGAGTCGGCGATCCGCGAGCAAATCCGCGCAGCGCTCGCTCGGCCCAATTTCCGCATCTACGTCAGCGACGATGTTGCTGGGGCGGAAATCGGCGGCGCGGTCAAGAACGTACTCGCGATCGCCTGCGGCGTGGTCGAGGGCAAGGGGCTCGGCCAGAATGCGCGGGCGGCGCTGATCGGGCGCGGCTTTGCCGAAATGACCCGCTTCGGGATCGCTCTCGGCGCCAGACGCGAGACGCTCGCCGGCCTGTCCGGGCTCGGCGACCTGGTGCTCACCTGCTCGTCGACCAGCTCGCGCAATTATTCGCTTGGGCTCGGCCTCGGACAGGGCCGCTCGGCGGCCGAGCTGCTCGACGACCGCCGAACCGTCGCCGAAGGCGCATTCACCGCCCCGGTGCTTGCCCGCCTCGCGCGCGAGAAAGGCATCGACATGCCGATCGTAGCTGCGGTCGACGCTCTGATCGGCGGACGCGCCGATGTCGATCAAATACTCGAGCAGCTGCTTGCTCGCCCGCCCCGGGCAGAAAGCCATTGAGCGGGAGCGCGCTAAAAATCGATCGCGATGCCCTTCTTTTCCCAATCGCCATATCGCGTCGGGTCAAGCTTTTGCTCTTCGCCGGTCGGCGGCGGCTCGGCGGGCGCACAAGCGGCAGGTTCGGGAACCGGCGGCGATTTGCTCAGATAGGCGGGCGCATCGAGGTGTCTGGGGCGTTTCATGACGTCAAGATGGCGATCGGGCAGCCCCATGCCAAGCACTGACGGGTTCGATTCGCGTCGCGCCGCGCTGCAGATGCTCGACTCGGTGCTTCGCCGCGGCACGACGCTCGACGGCGCCGCGCAATCCGCCCAGCGCCTGTCGCCGCCCGATCGCGCTTTGGCGCTGGCGATCGCGGGCGAAACGCTGCGCCGGATCCCCGACATCGACGCGCTGATCGACAGCGCCACCCGCCAGCTCCTGCCCGACGACGCCAAGGCGCGGATGGTGTTGCGCCTCGCTCTTGCGCAGAAACTCAGCATGCAGGTGCCCGACCATGCGATCGTTGCTACCGCTTTGCCGCTGGTCGCCGGCGGCCCGCGGCGGCTGGTGCACGGCGTTCTCGGCACCCTGCTGCGGCGGGGCCTGAGTCCAGTCGACGCGCCGCGATTGCCCGACCCCGTCGAGCAACGCTGGCGCGCTTCGTGGGGCGATGAGGTAGTAACTGCTGCTCGGCGGCAGATAGCGCGCCGGCCGTCGCTCGACCTCACCTTTGCGGACGATATGGCGGCGCAGGCCCATGCCAAAGCGCACGGCGGCCAGTCGCTCGCACCGCGCCACTTGCGGCTGCCGAGCTCGTCGGTCGCCGATCTCGCGGGCTTCGGCGAGGGCGGCTGGTGGGTCCAAGACCTCGCTGCATCGCTTCCCGCGCGGCTGATCCAGGCCGGCGCCGGCGACGTCCTCGACCTGTGCGCCGCGCCCGGCGGCAAGACCATGCAGCTTGCCGCGGCCGGCCATCGGGTGACGTCACTCGACTCATCTGAAAGTCGTCTCGGGCGACTGCGCGCCAACCTCGACCGCACTCATCTCGCAGCCGATCTGGTCACCGCCGACGCCTTGACCTGGTCGCCCGAGCGGAGCTTCGACGCCATCCTGCTCGACGCGCCCTGCTCGGCCACTGGCACATTCCGCCGCCACCCGGAGATCCTCTATCGGGCACGTCCGCAAATCATCGTCGACAGCGCCGGGTTTCAGCAGCGCCTGCTCGGCCGCGCGGCGGACTGGGTCAAGCCAGGCGGGGTCCTGGTCTATTCGGTCTGTTCTTTGGAGATCGAGGAAGGCGAGCAGCGCATCGCCGCCTTCCTAGCCGCGCGGCCCGATTTCAGCATTCAGCCGCCCACGCCGGACGAACTTGTGCCCTTCGTGACGCCATCGGACGACGGAACCGTGCGCATTCTGCCCGGACTACTCGAGGCCGAGGGCGGTTTGGACGGCTTTTTCATGGCGCGGCTGGTGCGCGGCTAATCCTTTTTCGCCGGCATCTCGCGCCCGCCCTGGCGCAGCACCAGCCCGACAACCTTGCCGCCCTCGACGTCGAAGACCACGCGCGCATCGGCGCCGATGGTCCGAAATTCGGTCGTGCTGAGTGCCCGTAGCTCAATCGGGGGCTGGCCCGTCAGCTGAGCCGTCAGCGGACCCTCGGCAGGCAAATTGATGGTCATCGGCCCGATCGCTGACGAATATGTCCCGGCATAGCTTTGCAGCGTCGCGCGCGGCACGTCGGCCGCCTTGGGCTCGGGCGGGATCGGCCCGCTTCGCGACGACAGTTCCGGGTCCGCCGCGCCCTCCTGAAAGACCGCCATCGCCGGCGTTCCGCCGGCGCCGCGCTTGAGCTCGAACCAGGTCAGGCTGCCCGGATAAAAATAGCGCCCGTCGCTCGACGCATGCGCCTCGAGCTCGCCGCCGCCGCTGCGCTGCGTGAAAAGCTTGCCGTCGCGCAGAAAGACCCGCCGTTCGCCGTTCTCGAGCTTGTAGACGCCAACCCACGGTGCGATCTTTTTCGCATTCAGTGACGCTTTGGTGAAGGTCGGGAACGGGTCGTCCGCCGCCAGCGCGGCGAGCTGCATCATCAATTTGCCGGGACTGGTCTCCGGCTGGTCGCTATTGGCGAAAACGGCGACGAACAGATCTTCGTTGGGCAGATAGATGCTGTCGGTTGAAAAGCCGAAGATGCCGCCGCCGTGGCCGACCGCCGCGCGACCGCGGACCTTTCGATTGCCGATGCCGAAGCCATAATCCTGGCTGCTGCCGTCGGGCATGGCTGTGCGTGCAATCATCCGCGCATAATATGGTTGCGGGACAATCTTGCCGTGATGCAGCGCCGCGTTCCATTTTGCGAGATCCTCGACCGACCCGATCAGTGCGCCGGCCCCGTGCGGCACGCTCATGTGGATCTTCATCGACGGCACGGTCTTGCCGTCTTTTTCGGTATAGCCCGCCGCCATGTTCGGCGTTTCGCCCTCGAGCACGCCGTAACGGATGGTCGTCAACCCCAAGGGTTTGGCGATCCGCTCGTCGACCGCCTGGTGCCACGGCATTCCCGTGACCTTCTCGATCACCGCGCCGACCAGCACGTAGCCGCTGTTGTTATAATCCCATTTCTCGCCGGGCTTGGACGGGGCCGGCAAGTCCTTGAACAGCGCGATCATCTGCTCGGTGGAATAGGCCTTGTTGGTGTTGGCCTCGACCATCCAGCCGGGAATTCCGGTATAGCTCTGAATGCCGACGGTGTGGTTGAGCAGCTGGGCAACCGTCGCTTCGCCGCCGGGGGCGGGATAGCCGGGGAGAAACTTCGATACTTTATCGTCGAGCGCCAATTTCCCTTCTGCTGCGAGCTGGAGGATGATCGCCGCCGAGAATTGCTTGGTGATCGACCCTATGCGGAACACCGTCGCAGGCGTGATCGGCCGCTTGGCGGCGATATCGGCGAGGCCGCGTCCGGCCTCGTAAACGGTCCTGCCGTCGTCGGTCACGATCACCGCCGCGCCCGGTCCCGCCGCGGGAAAGGATGCCTTGAGCAGCGCATCGGCCCTGGCCTTGAAATCCGCTGGAACGGCCGCGGCCGGCGCCGCCATGGTCAGTGCCACCGCCACCCCAGCCAATAGCTTCGACTTCATAACCAACATCCTCCCGGTTGAACGGGTGTATTATTCATGTAACACGGATGCAGTCAACCCTGCCTGTCGCGCTTGTCGGCGACCGGCTTTCGCGTCTAATCGGCGCTATGCCGCTCATCGCCCCATCGATCCTTTCTGCCGATTTCGCCCGGCTCGGCGAGGAAGTGCGAGCGATCGACGAGGCCGGCGCGGACTGGATCCATATCGACGTGATGGACGGCCATTTCGTCCCCAATTTGACGATCGGCCCGGGCGTGGTGAAGGCGCTTCGGCCGCACAGCAGCAAGCCGTTCGACGTGCACTTGATGATTTCGCCGGTCGATCACTTCCTCGATGCCTTCGCCGAGGCGGGCGCCGACATCATCACCGTTCACCCCGAGGCTGGCCCGCACCTTCATCGCACCGTCCAGCGGGTAAAGGCGCTGGGCAAAAAGGTCGGCGTGTCGCTCAACCCCGCGACTCCGGCCAAGGCCCTCGATTATGTCCTCGACGAGATCGACCTGGTGCTGGTGATGAGCGTCAATCCCGGGTTCGGCGGGCAGAAATTTATCGCCAGCCAGCTGCGCAAGATCGAAGCGATCGCCAATCGCATCGCCAAGGCCGGTCTCGACGCCCAGATCGAGGTCGACGGCGGCATCGATCCGGAAACCGCACTCCAGGCCGTTTCGGCGGGCGCGAACGTTCTCGTCGCCGGAACCGCGGCATTCCGGGGTGGGCCCGGTTCCTATGCCGCCAATATCCGAGCGCTGCGAGGAACCGGATGAACGCCGAGCTTCCGCCGGGCGAACGGGCGATCGTCCGCAAGCTCGCCCGCGGATCCCTGCTTTCCCGTCTCAAGCATGCGCGCCAGCCGCTCA
>Ga0136633_1003453_pt1 | contig 10398 bp, 9 predicted proteins | sample AntDrymeUQ832206_2_FD_105494 | JGI IMG/M metagenome (GOLD analysis project Ga0136633, IMG submission 105494) | Polar desert sand microbial communities from Dry Valleys, Antarctica - metaG UQ83 (22.06) | ecosystem: Environmental > Terrestrial > Soil > Desert | place: Antarctica: Dry Valley...
GAGGAGGTCCGGGCGGAGCTGACCGCGGCGCCACACCGCTGGGCCACGACGCTGCACGAGCTCGTCGGGGACGCCATGGACCGCCTCGCGGCAGCGGCACGGATCATCGACCCGGGCCTGCGCCGACAGGTCACGAACGACGTGGAGACGGAGCTCGACGCCCTGGAGCCCGCCCTCGACAGGGCCCTCGTTGTGGTGGGCTTCCCCGAGCCTCCGCCCGAGCTCGCCGCGGAGGTCGGAGACGAGCGGGTGGTTCCTTCGTCACCCACGCTGCCCCCGGCTCAGCCCCGTCTTCAGGCCAGCTGGAGCGACGGCTCGATAGTGGTGTGGGCCGGAGGCCGTGGCGGGACTCCGCTGCCGCTGGCCGAGGTCGAGCGCCTAGCCCTGCAGGCCGGCGCCACGGCGGTGCACTGGTCGGCCCGACGCCCGCTGACCCTGCCCGTGGGAAGCCGCGCCGATGCCATGGCCACACCGGTTGACCAGTCCCTTGGCTGGCTCGTTGCAGTGGCCGCCGGTCGCGAGGGCGCAGACGTGGCCCCGAGCGTCCGCTGGCTGGCTGACGTTGCGGCCTGGGGGGTCGAGCTCGTGGCGCAGGGCCGCGTCGTTCCCCTGCTCAGGCGCAGCACCAACAAGGACGGCTCGGCCCGCTGCCGGGTCCGCTGGGCGCCCGCCCTCGTCGATCCAGCCCGGGTGGCCGACACCGCGACCCGCTGCCCCGGCACGGTGCTGGCCATCCAGAGCGGGCAGTCGCCACCCGCCACCGTCCTCGCTGTGCTCGGGGCCGTCGTACACACGATGTGCTGCACGGCGGCCACCCTCGTCCCCTCGATCCCCAAGCCTCCGGCGGCAACCACTGCCGCTGAGGTCGGCGAGTCGCTCCTGGCCAACCTGAACGGTGACCGCTTCACCGCCGCTGAGGGCGTCGCCGGATTCGTGGACCAGCGCCTCAGCAAGTGGGCGCGACCTGTCGTGGGTGAGACGATCCCGGGGCCCATCGTGCGGCTCGCCGAGCCCGACGCCCTCGGAGCCTGGCTCCTGTCCGTGCACGTCTCGTCGCCCGACGGGGAGCAGCCTGTCGAGGTCGCCCTCGGCACCACGCGGGGCGACCTCCAGCGCGATCTGCGCCACGCCTACGAGCGCCTCGAGCGCCTCGTGCCCGAGCTCGGGAGGCCGGGCCAGGCCCGCCAGGGCCAGGTCGTGCTGTCCGACGCCGAGGCCTGGGACCTCATGACGAACAAGGGCCCGGCTCTGGTCTCGGCCGGATTCGAGGTGCAGGTCCCGGCCCTCACGAGGAAGAGCCCGTCACCCACGCTGCGCCTCTTCGCAGAGGAGCGTGGTGACAGTCAGGTCGGAGCAGCCCAGCTCGTCAACGTGCGCTGGACCGTCCTCTTCGACGACCTCGAGCTCACGGCCGCCGAGATCTCCCGGTTGTCCAAGCAGGCCACCCCCTTGGTGCGCACGGGCGGGAAGTGGGTCCACCTGGACAAGGCCGACTTGGCTGAGGCCGCCGCCGCGCTGGCCGAGCGGGCCGGCACCAACCAGATGTCAGGCGCCGCAGTCCTCCGACAGGCCCTCGGCCTGGAAGGTGGCGGAGCACGCGTGCAGGTGGACGGGGGCGGCTGGGCCGCCGACATCCTGGCCAAGGTGTCCTCCGGTCCGCCCGAGGCGATCACCGAGCCCGAGGGCTTTCGGGGCACGCTCCGCTCGTACCAGGCGGAGGCGCTCGGATGGCTCAAGTTCCTCGACGAGGCCGGCCTCGGCGGGTGCCTGGCGCTCGACATGGGCCTGGGCAAGACGGCCACGGTCCTCGCTCGAATGGCCGTCACCGCCTCGGAGGGCCCCACGCTCGCCGTGGTCCCCCAGGCCGTGCTCACCAACTGGGCCACCGAGGCCCGCAAGTTCGCCCCCGGGCTGCGCGTGCGCACCCACCACGGTCCGAACCGGGCCGACGACATCACGGCACTGGCAGCCAAGGCCGACCTCGTCATCACCACCTTCGGCACCGCCGTGCGCGATGTCGACGCCCTGCGCACCATCGACTGGCGCCGCCTGGTCATCGACGAGGCCCAGAACGCCAAGAACCCGGCGTCGGAGACAGCCCAGGTTCTGCGAGCCATCCCGGCACGCTCCAAGGTGGCGCTCACGGGCACGCCGATCGAGAACGGCCTGGGCGACCTGTGGGCCCTCCTCGACCTCACCAACCCCGGCCTCGTCGGCACCCGCAACGCTTTCATCGCAGGGCTGGGCGGCAGCACCGGAGGCGGCAGTCCCGAAGCCGCGCTCCGAGCCCTGAACGGTCTGCTGCTGTTCCGACGCACCAAGTCCGAGCCGGCCATCGCAGCCGAGCTGCCCGACAAGATCGACGAGCTCGACCAGTGCGCAATGACGGCCGAGCAGATCGGCCTTTACCAGGCGGTGCTCGACACGCTCCAAGCCGAGCCTGACGCGCTGGGCACGAACCGCAACCTGCGCATCATCGCCGCCATCACAGCCCTCAAGCAGATATGCGACCACCCCTCCGCCTACACCCACGACGACGAGCCTCTGGCCGGGCGCTCCGGCAAGCTCACCCGCCTCGAGGAGGTGGCTGACGTCATCGTGGAGAACGGCGAGAAGCTGCTCGTGTTCACGCACTTCGCCCAGTGGGGGGAGCGCTTGGCCCCTCACCTCGCCAAGCGATACGGCTTCCCCGTCGGCTGCTACCACGGCGGCCTCTCACGAGCGGCCCGCGACGCCATGGTCGAGGACTTCAACAAGCGCCGCGGTGCCGGCGTCCTCGTTCTGTCCCTGAAGGCGGGCGGCACGGGCCTCAACCTGACTGCAGCCAACCATGTGGTGCTCTATGACCGCTGGTGGAACCCGGCGGTCGAAGACCAGGCTCGGGACCGGGCCTGGCGCATAGGCCAGACCAGCACCGTCGTATCCCGACGGTTCGTGTGCCCGGGCACCGTGGACGAGAAGGTGGAGGAGGTGGTCGAGGGCAAGCGCCGCATAGCCGACCTCGTGCTCCCGAAGTCGTCCTCCCTCGCCGACCTCACAGACGACCAGCTGCGCGTCGCCCTCGGCCTGCGAACCGACCATCTCGTAGCGGCCGACGACGAGGACGACCGCGGCGGAGACGGCGACAAGGTCGTGGCGGCATGAGCAGGCCCAAGCGCAGGCGCAAACCGGCGCGGCCCGACGCCGACCTCACCTTCTGGGGTCCGGACGAGGTCATGCCCGTCGACCCTCCCGTCATCCCCGCTGATGCCGACCCCACGGCGCTGGTCACCTCGCTCGGCCCCCTCCCCCTCCCCATCCACCAGGGCCTGGCCACGGCCCAGCTCGAGGCCGTGTACCGCCGGGCCGCCCAGCTGGCCGTCGCCGTCGCCGCCGCCGGCCAGGCCGAGTCGTTCCACGCCCCCGAGGCCGACGAGATCGACACCCCCGCCGACGACGCCTGACACCGCGGCGGCGCGGTCAGGACCAGATGGATGCCATGTTCGTGGCTGTGGCCCGCAGGCGGCGATGGTCGAGGCCGAGGGAGGAGAGGGAGGCCCTCGCTTTAGCCAGCGCCTGCTCGGCGGCCAGCACAGTGGCGTCGCTCAGCGTTCCCTCGGCGGTGTAGGCGGCCTTGAAGATCTCGTGGTCGTCAGACGCGGCCAACAGGGCGCGGCGGTCCCCATCAGACAGCTTGTGGAAGTGGCCGCGCACGACGACCTGAAATATCTGGGTGCCCACGTTGGGTCAAGCGAGCCCGCGGAGGCGGCGGGTGAGCGCGACCAGGCCGCGACGGTCCGCCTCGGGCTCGGCCTCTTCGATGAGGGCGGTTGCTCTATCTCGGTCGCCCGGTTGACCTCGGCGGAGCAGAGCCGTGGCCATCCCCCACTTCGCGTGGAGCATGAACCGTTGGGCGCCGCGTTGGCCATCGGCCTCGATGGCCCGCTCGAAGTGCGGGATGGCCTCGTCGTAGCGCCCGGCTGCCGTGGCCAGCTCGCCGAGGCAGCGTGCCGCCGAGCCGTACCACTCGGCCGCTTGACCGATCACGACGAACAAGTGCTCGAAAGGCAGCAAAGACTCGTAGGCCTCGTCAGCGTGCTCCCACTCCCGCAAGAGCAACGCCGTGCGGGCAATGAGCGCCATGGCGACGATCCAGTTGACGTCTCGCGGCAACATGGCGAACCCGTCGCGAGCCACGACCTCGAGGTGGTCGCGGGCCTCGTCAAGGCGCCCGAGCTCGGCCGTCAGCATGGCCTGCGCCACCCGCCAGGCGGGAATCGAGGGGAACTGCTCGACCATCCCGACGATGGTGCTCTCCACCTCGTCGAGACGGCCCTGCTCGAGGCGCACGGTGTACAGCTGCACGCCGAACATCTGGAGCGACGTCTCGTCGTTGGCATCCTGGCCGAGGGTGAGCGCCTCCAGGGCCAATCGCTCGGCCGCGACGAGATCGCCTCGGATGAGCGCGTTCGTGGCGCGCCACAACGGCACGTACCAGGCGATGGCCGGGAGCTTCACCGTCTGAGCGAGCTCCTCCTCCGCGTCGATCTGCGCCGCGAACCCGGTCACGTCGCCTTTCCCGAGGAGGGCGATGTTCAGCCACAGCCGAGCCCAGTGGGTGAGCGTGGCGTCGTTCGTCTGCTGGGCGATGGCGAGGGTTTCGGTGGTCATGTCGATCCGACGGTCGACATCGTCGTAGTGGTCATCGGCCATGAACGCGCTGTTCAGGGCGTAGCCGAGGGCGGCGGGGTCACCGACGCGCCTCGCCATCGCTAAGGCCCGATCGGCGAGCGGTTGCACGCGCTCGCGCTCGTGTGCATCGGTGAAGTACAGCTCGAGGCTCCACCGAGCCAGCACCCGGACGTGCGCGGCCGAGTCGTTGTCGCCGAGCCGGTGGTCTGCCTCCTGCAGCAGCGCCAGCGCGACGCGATCGACCGCTCCCGGGATCAACACCCCGGCCCGTCCCAGGGCGGCGCGGACGAAGAGGTCAGTGTCGTCCAGGCCGCGAGCCACGACCGCAGCTCGCTCGAAGGTGGCTTGCGACGCGGTCACCTCCGCCATCCGGTCCTGGGCGTCGCCGAGGAGCAGCAGCAGCTCGCATCGCGTGGCGTCGTCGGCCTCGTCCGAGAGGTCGAGCGCTTGGAGCGCGCGCTCGAAGTTGGTCGCGGCCTCCTCGTAGGCGAGCTGCGCGAGCGCGCTCTGCCCGGCCTGCAGCGAGTACTCGACGACCTTGTCGACGTCGCCGGCCGACGCCGCCTCGAACCAGTGGTGCGCTAGTTGTGCGAAGGGCGACTCGGCGCCGGTTGCCACCGCCCCTTCGAGCGCTTGGGCGACTCGTCGGTGCATGCGCACCCGGCGGGCCGTGGACAGCTCGTCGTAGAGCGTCTCGCGCACAAGCGCGTGCGCGAAGTGGAACCGGCCGGCCGGGCCGGGGACCTCGACGACGAGGCGGGCCGTCACCGCCTCGTCGAGGGCGCTCAAGAGTCGGTCCTCGTCGATCTCGGTCACCCGCTCGAGCACGTCGAGGTCGAAGTCGCGACCGGCGACCGCGGCGGCCGCCAGCACCGCGTTGGCTTCGTCGGACAGCCGGCTGAGACGGCGCCCGATGACCTCGGTCACGCCTTCGGGGATGCCGAGGGCATCGATGTCGATCGCCGAGGTCCACTCGCCGTCCACGACCGACACAGCGCCCGACTCGATGAGGTGGCGCAGGATCTCGCCGATGAAGAAGGGGTTGCCCTCCGTCTGGTCCTGGATGGCCGCCGCGAACCCCGGTGGCGGTTCCTGGCCCGTGGTCAGGTCGATGAAGGCGGTGAGGTCCTGCTCGCCCAGACCCGACAGGGCGAGCCGTGTGAACGGGACGATCCGCCGGAGGTCAGCCAGGGTGCTCGCCAGGGGGTGGCGCCGATCGAGATCGGTGTCGCGGTAGGTGCCGACGATGAGCAACCCGAAGTCGGTGGCGGCCCGGTACAGGTGCTGCAACAAGAGCAGGCTCGGCTTGTCGGCCCAGTGAAGGTCGTCGAGGACCAGGACCACCGGGGCCTCCTCCGCCAGCGCCACGAAGAACCCTGCGGTGGCCTCGAACAGCCGGTACCGCTCGCTGTCCGGGTCGGAGCGCATGGGCTCCGACAAGCCGGGGAGCGCGTCGTGCAGGGCCGGGACCAGCCGGGCGAGCTCCCCGGCGCTCGGGCCGAGGAGCCTGACCAGCTCCTCGGCGGGCACCGAGTGCACCACATGTTGGAGCGCCTCGACGAACGGCTGGTACGGGAGCAGCGTCTCCTCGTCCGAGTGCCCGAACAGCACGAGCGCGCCCTCGTCGTGGGCGACCTGCGCGAACTCCGACGCCAACCGCGTCTTGCCGATGCCGGGCTCGCCGGCCAGCATCACGAGGGCCCGGTGCCCGTCCTGCGCCTTCTTGAACTGCAACCGGAGCTCGTGGAGGTGCTCGTTCCGACCGACGAAGGCCAACCGCTCCCCGGCGAGGAGCGACGCCGGCAAAGCCGGTGCGTCGCTCCGCAGCGGCTGCCATGCGACCTCCCACGCGGCCACCGGCTCGGTGAGCCCCTTCAACGCCAGGTAGCCAGCATCGTGGAAGCCGAAGTCGCCGCGGGTGCCCACCAAGGCGCGCACGAGGTCCGAGGTCAGGATCTGACCGCCGGCCGCGGCGTCGCACAGCCGGCTGGCCACGACCACGGGTGTGCCGAAGTAGTCGTCGCCGTCGCGCGTCGGCTCCCCCACGTGAAGGCCGACGCGCACCTCGACCTCGCGCGAGCTTGCGGCCTGCTGGATGGCCACCGCGCACCCCAGCGCGTCGACCGCACTGGCGAACACCACCATGAAACCGTCGCCCATGGTCTTCACCTCGCGGCCGTTGTGCTCCGCGATCGCCTCCCGCAGCGCCACGAAGTGGGAGCGGCGGACGGCGTCTGCTCGATCGTCGCCCAACCGGGCGAGGAGCTCGGTGCTGTTCACGACATCCGTGAACAGCAACGTGACGATGCCACCCTCGGTCACCTCACGAGCGTAGCCTCTGACGAGGACGCCGCCGGGTTGCTCAGTGGGCGCTGTCAGGCGTTGTCGGGATGGGCGATCGCTATGACCGTGAGCTCGTCGATGCCGACGTAGTCGCGCGGGTTGCAGGTGTAGAGGCTCATCCCGTTGGCGATGGCCGTGGCCGCGATGAGCGCATCGAAGGCGCGTGCAGCTGGCTTGCGTCCGGCGCTGTGGAGTCCGGCGGCGACCCGACCGAAGGCTCGAGCCGCCGACGCTTCGAACGGCAGAGGTTCAAACGCGGCTTCCGCCTCCTGGAGGCGCGCCTGGCGGGCCGCCCGCTCCGGCGCATCGTCGGTCACGAGAGGACCGACCGACAGCTCAGCCAGGGTGATGGCCGTGATGACCGGCTCCTCCGGAAGCTGTGTCGGGTTTAGCCGCTCAAGGAGGATCAGCGTGTTCGTATCGATCACACCTGCGGCGGCCGGCTTCACAGCGTTTGGTCCGTCGCACTGTCGACGTCGGTTCGGAACCGGTCCGGGTCAACCGGAGGGAGCCGCTTGAAGCGCTCGATGAGCGTTGCTGCCCCGATGCGGCGACCCGGCAGCGGGCGCAGCTCCGCCACCGGTGCGCCATCGCGCGTCACGGTGATGTGCTCCCCGGCGAGCACGCGGTCGAGCAACTTGCCGCCCTGGTTTCTCAGATCTCTGACGCTGGCTTCGGACACTCCCCCACCGTATCACCCGTGATACTGACGGCACGATGCCCGATGACACCTCGTCGACCAGGTCGTCAGGTTGCTTGTTGCGCTTGCGCCGGACGCTGCCACCTGACCAGCGGTGTAGTCCCTGAGCGCTTGCTCGTCCTCGACACCTCCGACCAGTCGACCCGGGACCTGTACGAGAGCTGCCTGGCCTGCGCAGTGGGCGCTGTGGGGCTCGAACCCACGACCGCCTCCTTGTAAGGGAGGTGCGCTACCAGCTGCGCCAAACGCCCGCGTCCGAAGGCTACATCGGGGCTGGTCGGCGGCCGGGGGGAGGAGGCGTCGCACGTCTCCTCCCCCCTGACCTCATCCAACCCGGCGGACGACCTGGGTGTTGGTCACCGTTAGGCCGTCAGCTGCCGGGCCGGGTCCTTGGGCGGACGCCCTCGCGGTCGCTTGACCGCTAGGACCTTGCCGTTCTGGAACAGCTGGCCACCCCAGACACCCCACGGCTCGCGACGCTCGATGGCGCCGTCGAGGCAGGGGACCTGAAGGGCGCAGCCGGCACAGATGGCCTTGGCTGCCCTGATCTCGGGGATCTGCTCGGAGAAGAACAGGTCGCCGAGCGAAGTGGTGCCGAACTCGGCCGCCACGTACTCGTCGGCGCAGCGGGCGCGGGTCCAGTTGACCGCTGCGGTGTTGGTTGTCTCGGTGTCGTGTGTTGCGTAGGCGAACATCTCGCCGTCCCCCTTGACGGTGGTGATGCTGGATGGAGCTGGTGCGTCTGTTGGTGTTGGTCGTGTGGGTTGTGTCGGTGGCCGGACAACGAAAGAGGCCGCCGGGGTGTCCCGGCGGCCTCTGAGCCCTTGCATCGGATGTGGGGGGGTTATCCCCCTCCACTCCCGTCCGGGATCAGAGGCCGCTCAGCCCACGCCTTGTGGGTCGGGGAGACGTGGATTGCGTTGCCGTTGGTCGGCAGGCAGATGTCTCGCGACCCATAGCCGGTGAGCTGGGCGGTGTTCTTCACGGAGAACGTCATCACCGCGGGCCGTCCGAGCGCGAGCGCGCTCGTGGCGGATGCGGCGGTGCGCTCTTCCGTCATCGAGGTGGTGCTCAGCACGTCAGGTCTCCTAGTGGGGACGTCGACACCGAGGACCTTCCTCGGGCGTGGCTCATCGGACCACGCGGCCACGGAGCGCGTCAACCGATTTTAGAAAGAATCTCCGCGAACAGCTCCGGCGTGGATGCGGCGACCGGTGAGCGTCGCTCAGCGTGGCCGTGCACGGGCAGAGCAGCGCCGCCCGGATCGCCCGTCGTGGCGCCCGCCTCCTCGCAGATGAGCCAGCCCCCGAGATAGTCCCATGGCGCGTGGGCCGCAGGTCTCGTGCAGTCGACGTAGGCGTCGATTCGACCCGCGGCCACGGCGCAGAGGTCGAGGGCGCAGGCCCCGAGGGCGCGGTACTGGCGCCAGCCCAGGTGCGGGCTCAGCCCTGAGAGGGCGACGACGGCATCGGCGAGGCGCGTGGTCGGGGCCGGCAGCAGGACGCCTCGCTCGCCGAAGGCACCGCCGCCCCGGGTGGCCCAGAACCGCTCGCCCGTGGCCTGGTTGACCACGGCCGCCGCCGCGGGGCCCTCGCCGTCGACCACGCACACGCTGGTCGCGAACCAGGGGATGCCGCGGGACGCGTTCGTCGACCCGTCCACCGGGTCCAGCACGGCGACCAGGGGACGGTCGGGATGGTGGACGCCGCTCTCCTCCGACACGATTCCGAAGCCAGCAGCGTCGAGGACGGCGACAGCAGCGGCGTCCGCGCTCAGGTCGGACAGATACTGACCCGGACGCGTGCCGGCCGGGCCCCAGTCGTCGGTGGCGTCGAGGGCCGCCCGAACCGCGGAGGCCGTGGCAAAGCAGACCTCGAGGAGGACGTCGGGATCCACGTCGGACGACGCTACAGGCGCTGCCGTTCGTCACGGCCGTGGCGTCTGGCCGGGCCGGGGCCGCAGCGCCGGTACGATCTTCGGTGATGGCTGTGCTGGATGTGCCCGGCTACGTGGCGGAGCTCAAGGATCACGCAGTGGACCATGGGTTCCACGTGCACGATGAGCGGCACTTCGTCGAGACCTACTCGCTTCGCCAAGCCTGGGAGGTGGACCTCCACCCCGAGGAGGCCTGCAACGGCCCGCTCGACCTCCACATCCACCTCGAGGTCGACCCACGGGTGCTGCTGTCCTTCGAAGACGCCGTGGCCGCGCTCGACGCCGAGGCCGATATCGAACCCCCCGACGACTGGGCCTTCGAGCTCACGTTCACGTGGTCGCTGCCGCCGCTGGCCCACACGCCCGACCTTCTTCGCCTCGCCCTCGACCTGGCGGCCGTCGGCGGCACCGCGCTGCCGCTCGAGGTATCGGCTGTCGACTCCATCCCGTCGGCCACGGATGGCGCTGAGCGCTCGCTCACGGTCGTGGGCCGGGTGCCGGTGAGCCTGTCCCGCATCTACCTCGGCGAGGAGCAGCTGTGCGAGGCGTTCGACCAGTCGCTCGCCGTCAGCCGCCACATCCTCGAGCACGCCACGGGCTGGCTCGACAGCTGATCTCCGTCAGCGCGCTGAGCGATCCCGGCGCCTGTGGCGCTGGGGCAGATCGCTCAGCTGGATGCTCACGAGCAGCCAGATGGCTGCGGCCGCGGCGATCAGGAACATGACGATGGCCAGGGCCGGGTAGCCGAA
>Ga0136633_1003454_pt1 | contig 10395 bp, 7 predicted proteins | sample AntDrymeUQ832206_2_FD_105494 | JGI IMG/M metagenome (GOLD analysis project Ga0136633, IMG submission 105494) | Polar desert sand microbial communities from Dry Valleys, Antarctica - metaG UQ83 (22.06) | ecosystem: Environmental > Terrestrial > Soil > Desert | place: Antarctica: Dry Valley...
CGAAGGCTGCGCCGCTGACCAAGGTTGCGCCCATGAAGAAGGCGGCGCCGACGACGAAGGGTCGGGCGGCCGGCACGCCTGCGCCGGCCAAGAGGGCCGCCAAGAAGGCCTGAGGTGGCGGGCCGGCGCCGGCTCGATGCTGAGCTGGTCCGGCGGGGGCTGTCGGCGAGCCCCCAGCAGGCCCAGGAGGCCATAGACAGCGGACGCGTGCTCGTGGGCGGAGCGCCCGCGGCGAAGGCGGCGCGGCTCGTGGACCCGGGCGAGGCGGTCACGTTGGTTGGGCCGCCTCCTCGCTGGGTGAGTCGCGGTGGAGGCAAGCTCGACGCCGCCCTTGATGCGTTCGGCATCGACGTGACGGGGACCGACGCCCTTGATGCGGGCGCGTCCACCGGCGGGTTCACGGATTGCCTGCTCCAGCGTGGCGCGACCTCTGTCGTGGCCGTGGACGTCGGTCAAGGCCTGCTTCACGAGCGCGTGCGCAGCGACCCGCGCGTGACGTCGTTGGAGCGGACCAACGTCCGAAACCTCGACCTCGGCCGCCGCTTTGGCATCGTCGTAGCGGATCTGTCGTTCATCAGCCTGCGGACGGTGGCTCCTGCGCTCCTGGCCCACGCTGCGGCTGATCTTGTCCTCCTGGTCAAGCCGCAGTTCGAAGCGGGGCGGGCGGAGGCCTCGAAGGGCAAGGGTGTGATCCGTGACCCCGCGGTCCGCGCCAGGGTGCTGTCTGAGGTCGTGGGCGCGTTCGTCGGGGCAGGAGCGACCATGATGGGGGTCATGGCTTCGCCGGTGATCGGCGCCGACGGCAACGTCGAGCTCCTCGTCCACCTCCGCGTCGAGGGCCCGACGGGGGACTGAGTGGCACGCGTCGCCTTCCTGCCCCACCGGGAACGGGTGGAGGCCGCGGCGCTGGCCAAGCGCGCCATCACCCGGCTCGAGGAGCAGGGCCACACCTGCGTGGTGCCGGCGAGCGACGCCCGCCTGGCGGGCTTGGACGACTGGGCCGTCGAGGACTCCGCCTTCCCCGATGCACTCGACCTCGCCGTGTGCCTGGGCGGCGACGGCACGTTCCTGCGTGCCGTGGAGCTGGTCGGCCGTCACGGCGTACCTGTGCTCGGCGTCAACGTCGGCCACCTCGCCTACCTCGCGCAGGTGGAGCCCGACGAGATGGACCTCACCCTTGACCGCTTCCTCGCGGGGGACGACCTCGTCCAGGAGCGCATGCTCTTGGAGGTGCTCCTCCACCCCGCTGACGGCGAGCCCCGCGTGGTGCGCTACGCCCTGAACGAGGCGGTCATACGCTCGGCTGGCGCCCACGTGGTGCATCTCGAGGTGTCGATCGGAGGTGAGCTGTTCACCACCTTCGCAGCGGACGCACTCCTGGTGGCCACACCCACCGGCTCGACGGCGTACAACCTCTCAGCGCGAGGTCCCATCGTCGCTCCCGAGCTGAAGGCCATCATCGTCACGCCCGTGGCTCCCCACCAGCTGTTCGACCGCAGCCTGGTCATCGGCCCTGAGGACGAGGTGAGGCTCGAGCTGCTCGGCTGGCGTCCCGGGCGGCTCCAGTGCGACGGGATCGACGCCGCGGCCATCGCCCCGGGTGACGCTGTCGTGTGCCGGCGCGGCCCATGGGCCGTCAAGGTCGTGAGCCTGGGCCGGCGCGACTTCCGCCGTACCCTGCGGACCAAGTTCGGCCTGGCGGACCGCTAGAGATGCTGACCGAGCTGAGAGCAAGTGAGCTGGGCGTCATCGCGGACATCACGCTCGTGCTCGGCCCTGGCATGACGGCGATAACCGGCGAGACAGGGGCCGGGAAGACCCTCGTGGTCGAAGCCGTGGATCTTCTCGTCGGCGGGAGAGCCGACCCGGGAGTGGTCAGGACCGGTGCCGTCGAGGCCACCGTGGAGGGCAGGTTCGAAGCCCCGCCCAGCCCACCGGTGCCGGATGTCGACAGCATCGAGGGCGGGGCAGGGCATGACACGGAGATGGTCCTGCGCCGCACAGTTGCGGCTGCGGGCCGCAGCCGGGCCCACGTCGACGGCCGGATGGTGACCGCAGCCGAGCTGGCCCTTCTCGGCTCGGTATTGGTGGATCTCCACGGGCAGCACACGCATCAGTCTCTGCTGGTACCGGCCGCGCAGCGGACCGCTCTGGACGCCTTCGGAGTGGTGGACACGTCCGGTCTAGAAGCGGCGCGTGCCGCACTCGCCGCGGTCGAGGCGGCTCGCCGGGAGCTCGGTGGCGACGCCCGAGCCCGGGCCCGGGAGATCGACCTCCTCCGCCATCAGGTCGGGGAGCTGGATGCTGCGGGGCTCTCGGACCCCGCTGAGGACGCTCGCCTCTCGGACGAGGAGGACCTGCTTGCGGGCGCCACCGCCCACCGCGAGGCTGCGGCCGCCGCTCATCACGCGCTTATGGCCGACGGAGGACCAGCCGAGATCGTCGGTACCGTCATCGCTCTCCTCGGCGGGCGCCCACCGCTGTCCTTGGCCGAGCAGCGGCTCCGGGGGCTCGCGGTCGAGCTCGCCGACGCGGCCGTCGACCTGCGCGACCTCGCCGATCAGCTCGAGGACAACCCAGAGCGCCTCGCTGCCGTCGGCGCCCGCCGCCAGCTCCTGGCCGGCCTTCGCCGGCGCTACGGCGACACGCTCGAGGAGGTGATGGCCTTCCACGCCGGTGCTGCTGAGCGCCTCGAAGCGCTGGAGCGGGCTGAGGAGAGGGCCGCGGGGCTCGATGAGGAGCGAGCGGTGGCGTCGGCCGCGGTAGCCGCAGCTGCGTCGACCGTCCGTGGGCAGCGGCGTGTCGCCGCTGGACCTCTGGCCGGCGCGGTGGAGGAGAACCTGCGCCGGCTCGCCATGCCTGGCGCCCGGGTGGAGGTCTCGGTGGACAGCGATGACGGATCCGATGTGCGCTTCCTCCTCTCTGCCAACCCCGGTGAGCCCGTTGCGCCCCTGGCCAAGGTGGCCTCGGGCGGCGAGCTCGCCCGGGCCATGCTGGCCCTCCGGCTGGCCCTGCGCATGGGCGACGCCCGGACCCTGGTGTTCGACGAGGTCGACGCGGGGATAGGTGGGGAAGCGGCCCTCGCCGTGGGACGGGCATTGGCGGACCTGGCCCGCGACCATCAGGTGCTAGTCGTCACACACCTGGCCCAGGTGGCCGCCTTCGCCGACGCGCAGATCGTGGTGGTCAAGGGCGAGCTCGGCGGCCGCACCGTGTCGTTCGCTAAGCCGGTGGTGGGCGAGGACCGAGTGCGCGAGCTGGCCCGGATGATCGCGGGCGCTCCCGAGGTGGCCTCTGCGCAGGCTGCTGCTGCCGACCTGCTGGCCCGGGCCGAGCAGATGCGAAACGTTTCAGGCCCGGCCGTCCGCAAGGGTCGAACCCGCCGCGGGGCAGCCTGATGGCCGTCGCTCGTCGTACCAACGACGCGGGCGTGCCCTCTCGGGCTGTGAGCGGCCGCTGCCGGGTGGACGTCAGCACGAAGCGGCTCGTGACCCGGTTGCAGCCGGGCGAGATCGCCGTGATCGACCACGCTGACCTGGACAGGCCGGCGGCCGAGGCGCTGCTCGCCGCTCACGTGAGGGCGGTGGTGAACGCAGCACCGTCCACGACCGGCCGCTACCCGAACATGGGGCCGCTGCTCCTCGCCCGCGAGGGCGTGGTCGTGGTCGACCGGGCCGGTCCTGACGTGATGATCGCCGTGTCTGAAGGCTCGGAGGTCGTGGTCGACGGTCCCGACGTCATCGTGTCCGGCCGGGTGGTGGCGACGGGCGTGGCCCAGGATGTGACCTCCTTGGAGCGGGCCCACGCCATGGCCAAGGAGCGCCTGGGCGATGAGCTGGCCGACTTTGCGCAGAACACCCTCGAGTACCTGCGTCGCGAGCGGCACGTCATGCTGGAGCGCCCGCCGCCGCCGGATCTCGGCGTCAATCTCAAGGACCGCCACGTCCTCGTGTGCGTTCGCGGTCCGAACACGGTGGCCGACCTGCGCGAGCTCATGCCCTACGTGCGGGAGATGCGGCCCGTGCTCATCGGTGTGGACGGTGGCGCCGACGCCCTTCTGCGAGCTGGCCTCAAGCCGGACGTCATCGTGGGCGACTTCGACTCGGTTACGACCGAGACCATGCGGCGAGGGGGCCGGCTCGTGGTGCACGCCTACCCCGGGGGCGATGCTCCGGGGGCGAAGCGGCTCGAGGAGGCGGGGCTTGAGCACGTCATCTACGAGTCGCCCGGGGTGAGCGAGGACGTGGCCATGCTGCTGGCATGGGAGCTCGGGGCCGAGATGATCGTGGCCGTGGGCACCCACGCCTCCATGGAGGAGTTCCTCGACAAGGGTCGTGCAGGCATGGCCTCAACCTTCCTCACCCGGCTCCTGCTCGGCTCGGTCCTCGTCGATGCCAAGGGCGTGAGCAGGCTCTATGCCAGCCGGCTCCGCAAGCGTGATCTGGCCTTGTTCCTCGCTGTCATGCTCTCATTCTTCGCCGTGCTCGTACTCTTCCTCCCCCAGGGCCAGGGCTTCCAGGTCTTGGCGGAGACGTGGTGGTTCATCATCGTCGAGAACCTGAGACGCCGCTGATGGTCAACTTCCGCTATCACCTGGTGACGATCACGGCGATCTTCCTGGCCCTCGCCGCGGGCATCATCTTGGGGGTCTCCGTCAGCGGCCAGAGCAGCTCGGTCATTCAGAGCCAGCTGAACAGGGTCCAGGCCAACGTCGGGCGTTCCGACGACGAGAACAAGCTCCTACGGAGTGAGCTCGCGACGTGGAACGACTTCGGTGACAAGGCCGCCGCCGGGTTGCTGTCAGGGCAGCTGGCCGACGCGCCCGTGCTGCTCGTAGGCGTGCGCGGAGTGGACGGCAAGGTGGCCAAGAGCCTCCGCGAGAGCCTGACCGACGCCGACGCCACGGTGCTCGGAACCGTCTGGCTCACGGCCAAGCTCAAGCTGGAGCGGCCCGAGGACGTCGGTGCCCTGGCCACGATCCTCGGCGTGGCCGCGCTCGACGCGGGCCAGGTGCGCACCACGGCCCTGTCGAGGCTGGCGCGGCAGATGGCATCGCCGGATCGGCCCGCGGCGGCCACGACCACGACGGCGGTGCCGGGAGAGCCGGGCGCGCCGGCCTCGACTTCGACGTCCACCGTCGCCACCACCTCGACCACCGGTGTGAGGGCCGCGCAGCCCACGCTCCTGAGCGCTCTCAGCAAGGCGGGTTTCGCCGACATCGAGGATCCGGCCGGCGGCACCTTGGACCCTCAGGTCCTCCTGCCGCAGGGGACCCGCTTCGTCGTCGTCAGCGCCGACGGCGTCGACGCGCCGGACGAGACGGTTGCCATCCCGTTCGTGCAGGCCCTCGTGGGTGCTTCGAGTGGTGAGCTGCGCACCGTGGCGGTGGAGCCCGGGCGACCGGCCAAGGACAAGGATCCGGCCCTCAGGTCGGCATTCATCGGCCCGCTTCGCGCCACCGGTAAGGAGATCGAGGGGTCGGTCTCGACGGTGAACGACGTGGAGGACTTCCGGGGGCAGGCCGCGATGGTGCTGGCCCTGGCCGACCTGGCGCTGGGCCGCGTGGGCCACTATGGCGTCGGCCCCGTCGACCGGCTGGTCCCCGAGGCCGGGTGAGCGCGGGAGACGAGCAGACCGCGATCGACCTGCGGTCCCAGGGCGTGTCGCTCGTTCACGCTCCGAGGATGGTTGTGGCCCTGGTCCCCGCCCACCGGCGGGCGGATCGTGTCGGACAGACGGTGGAGGCACTGCGACCCCTGGTCGACCGGGTCATCGTCATCGATGACGGCTCTGATGACGGTGGCGCCACGGCCGGGGCTTCGAGAGCGGCGGGCGCGGAAGTGGTCGTGCTCGCCACCAACCGGGGCAAGGGCGGCGCCCTCACCGCCGGCGTTGCAGCATCCCCTGAGGCTACGACCTACCTGCTCATCGACGCAGACCTCGGGGCCACGGCAGCGGGGGCCGCACCGCTGCTCGCCGCCGTCGAGGCGGGGGCCGACCTGGCCGTGGGCGTGCTGCCGGCGGCAGGCACTCGGGGCGGTTTCGGAGCGGTGAAGCGTGTTGCCCGTGCGGGGATCAGGGCCGCGTGCGGGTTCGACGCAGAGGCACCGCTATCGGGGCAGCGGGCTGTGCGTGGAGAGCTCGTGCGCCGCGTGCTCCCGCTGGCCGACCGGTTCGGCGTGGAGGTGGGCATGACCATCGACGCCATCGCCACGGGGGCGGCGGTGGTCGAGGTGCCCGTGGAGGTCGACCATCGGCACACGGGGCGTTCGCTTGCCGGCCTCCGCCACCGCGCCGGTCAGGGCTACGACGTGCTCCGCGCCCTCTGGCCGCGGCTCCTCACCGGTCGCCTGCGTTGTGTCGCCCTGATCGTCCTGGCCGTGATGGCTGTGGTCAGTCTCGTGGTGGGAGCGAGTCGAAGCCGTCCCGACGGAGCCGGGCTCGAATCGGCCCGGCGGGTCGTGCTCGTCGCCGCGCCCCCGGGGCTGACGATGGCCGACGCCCGCGCCACAGACCTGCCCTCCTTCTCCGCCCTGGCCGGGAGTGGAGGGGTGCTCGGCGCGGCGCAGGTCATCTCGGCCAGGAGGGACCCCCGGGCTCTCTGGGCCTCGGTCGGTGCTGGCATGCGGGTAGACGTGAGCGCGGATCTTGACCCGCAGTCCCCTCCCGACCGGCCCTTCCTCGTGACCGGTGCAGGCGAGGGCGCCGGTGCCCTCGCCGACAGCCTGCACCGAGCGGGGATGACGACTGCGTTCGTCGGACCCAGCACCTCGTCGCCCGTCCGATGGGCAGTGGCCGGCGGTGACGGGGACATCGACCGGGCGGCTACCGCGGCCTCAGTAGGTGTGCCGGGAATGGCGAACCGTGCACTAGCGGACCTCCAGCAGGCCGACCTGGTGGCGGTCGACGCGGGCGCGCTCGATCGACAGGGGTTCGACGACCTCCTCTCGAGGCTGCGTCCGGCCGCAGATGGCGGCACGTTGTTGGTCATCGTCAGTCCTCCGGCCCGGAGCGGCGAGCTGACGCTCACGCCAATCGTAGTGAGCGGCCCAGGCGCGCCGGCCGGCCTCCTCACCTCGCCGTCGACCCGGCGAGCCGGCCTCGTCCTGGCCACCGACGTCGCTCCCACGATCCTGCGCGCCCTCGGGCTGTCTGTGCCGGCCACGATGTCGGGGCGGCCTGTCGAGCGCCTTCCTGAGCAACCGAACATCTCCGGGCTCGAGCGCCTGGACCGGCTCAGCCGGCAGCGCGCCGCGGTGTGGGATCCCTCGATCCTGCCCCTCGTCCTCATTCAGATCGCTCTCTACGGGTGGACGCTCTGGCGCCGTCCGGCGCCCGGGGACCGCCGCCGTCGCGTGCTGTTCGTGTCCTCCCTGCTGGTAGCAGGCTGGCCGCTGGGCACGTGGCTGACGAGGGGTCTCCCCGGCATCGACCGGCTCGGGGCCGGCGCCGCGGTGGTCGCGCTAACGGTGGACGCTGTCCTCGTCGCCGCGGCCTGGCGCCTCGGTGGGAGGAGAGGACTGGCCCCGCTCGCGGTGCTGCTCGGGACGACCGTGGGCTTCGTCGCCGTCGATCTCGGTGCCGGCGGCCCGTTGGAGCTGTCCAGCGCGTTCGGGTATGCCGCGACCTCGGCCGGTAGGTTCACCGGCCTCGGCAACGGAGGCTTCGCCATCGTGGCCACCGCGGTGGCGGTGCTCGTGGCCTGCGCCCCCCGCCGGGCGCCGTGGATCCCTGTTCTCTTGGGCGCCACGACGGTCCTGATCGGTGCCCCCGTGCTGGGGAACGACATCGGTGGGCTGCTCACGGTCGCCTCGGTGTCGGTGGTCACCGTGGCCGTCCTGTGGGACGCGGTGCGCTGGCAGGCCGTGGTCGGGGCGCTCGTCGTCGGGGTCGGGCTGGTCCTGGCCGCGGGTGCTTACGACCTGAGCCGCCCGCCGAACGAACGCAGCCACATCGGTCGCTTCCTGACGGGTGGGCGCTGGCTTGACGTGCTGGAGCGGCGCAGCGCGGTGAACCTCCACGGGTACCTCGTCATACCGGTGCTAGTCCCCCTCGTGCTCATTGCGCTCGGGATGGCGGTCGGCCTCTGGCGGGGCCGCTGGACTGGGCTCCTGCCTCTTGGGTCGACCTCCCGGGTCGGCCTGGGCGCAGCCCTCGCCATCGCCCTCATCGGCCACGCTGTGAACGACAGCGGGCCTGTGCTGGTGGGCATCGCCTGCATCACCATCGGGCCGTTCCTGGTCCTCCGGGCTCTGGCCGTCGATGAGGAGCTCTGTGGCCCCGCTTTTGCGACGGCTGCAGCCAACCCACTGCTGCGACCTGGACCCGGGGGCTGACATGGCCGTCTTCGCGGGCGTACCCAGGGGATCGGTCATGCCAAGGAGATGGGTCCCGGTCGCCGTCCTGTCCGGCGTCGGCCTCGGTGCGGTCGCCCGCCGGGTGATCGAGCCGGTGCACGCGACGCCTCGCTTCGAGCGTCGCAACGCCCAGGACCGAACCGTGCGTACCGCAAGTGGGCTGGCTCCGCTGCTCGTGGCCGGGGTTCTCGTGACCGCGCCGCGCCGCGGCGGGCTCCGGGCCGCGGGAGTGGCGGCGACCGGTCTGGGCTTGGCCGGGCTACTCGATGACCTGGCCGGCGATCGGGCGGGCGATCGTGGCACGCGGGGCCTAGCCGGGCACCTCGGGGCTCTGAGGCACGGCCGCGTCACGACTGGACTTGTGAAGACGGCTGCGGGGGGCCTCGCAGGCATCGGGGCCGCAGCTGCGCTTGAAGGGCGTGGACGGCGCTCGCGGACTTGGCTCCTTTCCGACGGTGCCGTTGTCGCCTTGGCGGCCAACCTCGGCAACCTCCTCGACCGGGCTCCCGGCCGCACGACCAAGGTGGCCGCAGTGGTTGGCACCGGCCTCGCTCTCGCCGGTCGCCTCGACGCCGGGCCCGCTCTGCTTCTCGGCTCCACCCTGGCCACGCTGCCTGATGACCTGAAGGAGCACTCGATGCTGGGTGATACAGGGGCCAACCTCGTGGGTGCGGCCCTCGGTGTGGCCGTCGTAGCGGGCTGTGGCCGCCGGGGTCGCGCCGTCGCGCTCGCCTGTCTCGTAGGTCTGACCCTGGCCAGCGAGCGGTGGTCCTTCAGCGCTGTGATCGGGCGCACCCGGGCGCTCCGCGTCGTGGACGAGATGGGTCGTCGGCGGTGAGGAGCGGAGCATCCGCGGCCATGACCGCCGATCGGGGGTACGGTGGCATCCCGTACGCGAGCAGGCGCGGACGGGAGGCCGAGGCACATGGCTAAGCACATCTTCGTTACAGGTGGTGTCTCGAGCTCGCTCGGCAAGGGCCTCACGGCGTCTTCGCTCGGGCGGCTGCTGAAGGCCCGCGGCCTGCGGGTCACGATGCAGAAGCTTGACCCCTACATCAACGTCGACCCCGGAACCATGAACCCCTTCGAGCACGGCGAGGTGTTCGTGACCGACGATGGCGGCGAGACCGACCTTGACCTCGGCCACTACGAGCGCTTCATCGACGAGCCTCTGAAGCGGAGCTCGAACGCCACGACGGGCTCGATCTACAGCTCTGTCATAGCCAAGGAGCGACGGGGCGACTACCTGGGCAAGACCGTGCAGGTGATCCCGCACATCACCGATGCCATCAAGGACCGCATAAAGGCGATCGCGGCCGACGATGACGTTGACGTTGTGATCACAGAGGTCGGCGGGACCGTCGGCGACATCGAGATCCTCCCCTTCCTCGAAGCGCTGCGGCAGTTCCGCAAGGACGTCGGGCGTGACAACGTGTGCTACCTCCATGTCACCCTGGTGCCCTTCCTCGGCCCCGCGGGCGAGCAGAAGACCAAGCCCACGCAGCACTCAGTCACCGAGCTGCGCAGCCGGGGCATTCAGCCCGACGTGATCGTGTGCCGGAGCGACCGCCCCATCTCCGAGGGCCTGAAGCGCAAGATCAGCCTCCTCTGCGACGTTCCGGCCGAGTGCGTCGTCTCGGCCATCGACGCCGGGAACATCTACGAGATCCCCCTGGTCCTGCACGAGGAAGGGCTCGACAAGGTCGTCGCCGAGATGCTCCGCCTCGAGACGCTCCCGAACCACTGCGACCCCGACCTCTCGTCGTGGGAGCAGCTCGTCTCGAGGATCGAGGCCGCGACCACGCCCGTGCGCATCGGGCTGATCGGCAAGTACATCGACCTGCCGGATGCCTACCTCTCCGTCATCGAGGCCCTGCGCCACGCCGGGTTCGGGCTCGGGGCCAAGGTCGAGGTCGACTGGGTCCAGGCCGAGGAGATAAGCCCTCTCCTGGCCCCGTCACGACTCGGGCATCTCGATGGGATCGTCGTTCCCGGTGGCTTCGGCGACCGCGGCATGGAGGGCAAGATCGCCGCCGCC
>Ga0136633_1003455_pt1 | contig 10394 bp, 5 predicted proteins | sample AntDrymeUQ832206_2_FD_105494 | JGI IMG/M metagenome (GOLD analysis project Ga0136633, IMG submission 105494) | Polar desert sand microbial communities from Dry Valleys, Antarctica - metaG UQ83 (22.06) | ecosystem: Environmental > Terrestrial > Soil > Desert | place: Antarctica: Dry Valley...
GGGCCTTGGCGCGGGACGGTTGCCGCCGGATCGTGGCAGGCTGGTCAGGGCCGTTGAGGACGACGTAAACCACGACGGCGATCGTCGCCGCAACCACGCCAAGGCTCACGAGGAACGTGGACACGACCGGAGAAAGTCTAACTTCGAACGAGGAGGAGCCGCCGCTGGCTCCGCGTCGCTCGTCGTCGTCCCGTCGGTGGGCTATCGCCCTGGTGGTGGTCAGCCTGATCCTTGGCGCCGCGGGCGTGGTCGCCCGGTATGTCCAGCTTCCCTACGACACCCTCGCCCCGGGGTCGGCCCGGGCGGTGAACGCGGTGATCGAGGTGAAGGGCCATCCCTCCTACCCTCCCCAGGGCAAGGTCTTCTACACGACCGTCTCCGTCCGCGAGCGGGTCAACCCCTACGAGGCGCTGGCGGGCTGGCTCGATCCCGCGGTCGAGGTCGTCCCCGAGATCAAGGTGCGGGGAACCATCCCGCCCGACCAGTTCCAGCGCATGAATGTCGAGGCCATGGCCGACTCCAAGACCACGGCCCAGGTGCTCGCATTGCGCGAGCTCGGCTACACCAACCTCGGCGCGGGCGCAGAGGTTGTCGACGTGCAGCCCGGCCTCCCGGCGGCGTCGGTGCTCAAGGCCAAGGACGTCATCGTCGCCATCGACGGGAAGCGGGTGGACACCAGCAGCGACGCGGTGACAGCCATCCGCGCCCATGCCCCTGGTGACACCCTGTCCATGCGGGTCACGCGGGCCGACGCTGCGCCGATCGACGTGTCGGCCGTGCTGGGCGAGGCCGAGGGCCGCCCGCTCCTGGGCGTCCGCCTGTCCACCAAGATCAAGCTGCCGTTCGAGATCACCATCGACTCCGGCCGGGTCGTCGGCCCCTCGGCCGGGTTGGCCTACGGGCTGGAGCTGCTCGACCTGCTCACGCCGGGGGAGCTGACCGGCGGCTCGTCGGTGGCGGTGACGGGGGAGCTGCTCAGCGATGGCAGCGTCGGTCCGATCGGTGGCGTGGCCCAGAAGGCGGTCACCGTCCGCCGGGCCGGGATCAAGGTCTTCCTCGTACCCAAGGAGAACGAGGCCGAGGCCCGGGCCCACGCCGGCAGCGGCCTGGAGATCCGCGGTGTCGGCACGTTCGACGAGGCACTCAAGGCCCTCGCCACCCTCGACGGGAGCAACGCTCTCGCCCTCGGCAAGTCTGGCGCCGGCACGTAACTTCCGGTCGCGACCCGCTGGCGGTATCGAGCCCTCCCGCCCCCTCCGGTGAGACGGCTCGACCCGGTATTGTGAACGGGTCGCCACGCAGGGTGACTGGATAGAGCGATACCATGTTCATGAAGGTCCGTCGCCGGGCTCCGAGGTTGCCGATGACAGCATCCACGCTCGTGGCCCTGCCGGGTTCCTTCGCGCGTCGTCGGACCTAGGACCGGGCCAGGAGATGTCGCCAGAGGCCGCGCAGCTGCGGTTCGCCGTGGAGTTCGCCACCTTCCTGGTGGCGGTGGCGGGGGCCGCCATCGTGCTGTTGCGGCCCCAGCTGGTGGGGGCCAACCGCAGGTCGCGCGTGGTCTTGGCCCTCGGATTCGCGGGCGTGGCCGGGGCCGCCTTCCTACACGGCTCGCTGCTGACGGACGCCAGGGAGCTGACGGTCATAGGCCTCCGCGGCGTAGGGATCGTGCTGCTCGCCGCCGGCACCCTGGGGTGGGGGGAGGACCGGGCGTCGCGGCGCGCCCTGTGGATCGCCCTGGTCCTGATGGCCGCCGCCGAGGCTGCGTCGGCGACCGACGCCGCCACGCTCGCCGACTGGGCCCGTGGGGCCGGCGCCCTGGCCCTGGGGACGGTGCTGATGACGTCGGCCCGCCGCTCGGTGCCCGCCCGCATCGCGGTGAGCGCGGTGGCGACCCTGCTTGTCGTCGTGCTGGCCGTGTCGCTGGCCCTGTCCATCGTGATCTCCGGCAACGTCGAGCGGGAAGCTCTCCGGCGGGTGTCGGCCCGGGCGCTCGCCGAGGCCGAGGAGGTCCAGACCAGTTCGGGCAAGGACGCCCGCAACAGCGCCAAGCTCGTCGCACTCACCATCCAGGGCCGGCCCGCGGAGTTCCTGGTCGGTCTGTCGAACCGTCCGACGGCGGACCCGAGCGTCCTGGGGAACCTGAACGACTTCGTCAGCGAGCGCCTGCTGTCGGCCGACGGTCCGCTGCTCTACGCCACCGAGAAGCGTCGGGTGATCGCCGCCGCCGGCATCGACTCGGCCGGGGCCGACGCCCTGGTCGGCTCTCGCGCCGTGAACGAGCTGCTGCAGCGCGGGGTCGAGGAGACGGGCGCCATCGAGGTACTCCAAGGTCGGGTCCTCGCCGTGGGCGTGCACGTGGTCACGGCCCAGGCCCCCGACCGCGTGCGGGCCGTCGGCCTCGTGGTCGCCTCCGCCGACCTGACCAGGGACTACCTGGGCGAGCGGACCCGCAACGACCCGGCGGTGACCCTTGCCCTGGTCGATCGCGAGCAGGTGCTCGTGAGCTACGGGCGACCACTGGGCAGTCGGTCGGTGCTCGGTGTCGCCGGCGACGCGCTGCGGAGCAGCAACGGGAGCGCCAACCGGGTCGCCGGTGGCACGTTCCTGGCGTCCCGGGCCGTCCTCGCCCCCGACGGCGCCCGGGTGCTGGCGGTCGTGGCCACCCTGCCCACCACCACCGTCGACGAGACCCGCAACTCGCTGTTCCGGAGCCTCTTCCTCGTGGGCCTCCTCACGTCGCTCGCCGCCTTCTTCGTCGCCGTCTTCGTCGGGGAGCGCATCGGCGTGGGCCTGCGCCGCCTCACACGGGCTGCGGAGGCCATACAGGGCGGCGACCTGAGCGTCCGCACCAACGTGGTGAGCCCCGACGAGGTGGGTGTGCTGAGCGCCACCTTCGACTCGATGGCCGAGTCCATCGAGACCCTCGCCGCCGAACTGCGCCAGACTGCCGACGAGGAGGCGAGAACCCGCACCCGGCTCGAGACCGTCGTGGCCGGCATGGGTGAGGCGCTCGTGGCCGTCGATGCCGACGGCCGTATCACCACCTTCAACGCCGCAGCCGAGGAGCTGTTCGGCGTCCGGGCCCGTGATGCCGTCGGCCAGTCCGCATCGGCCGTGGCCAGCATCGCCACCGAGGACGGCGTCGACCTCGCGCCCCGGTTGGCCGAACCGGCCGCCGGCCCGTGGAGCTCCCCGGCGGTCGTGATCCGCGATGCGGATACCCGTATCCCCGTCGCCCTTTCCGCCGGCAGCCTCGGCCGCCCCGGTGGGCCTCCCGTCGGCGGTGTCTACGTGCTCCGCGACATGCGCCGGGAGCGGGAGGCGGAGCGGGCGAAGAGCGAGCTGTTGTCCAACATCAGCCACGAACTGCGCACTCCGCTCGTCCCGATCAAGGGCTATGCCGAGCTGTTGCTGCGCCGCAAGGTGCCCGAAGCCAAGGCCCGGCAGTCCCTGGTCGAGATCGTCGACGCCGCCGACCGGCTCGAGCTGGTCGTCCAGCGGCTGCTCGACGTGGCCGCACAGGAGGCCGGGCCGCTCAGCATCCGCCGGGAGCCGGTGGCCGTCCGCCCGCTGCTCGAGTCGGTCGTGACCAAGTGGAAGGGCAGGGTCGACGACACGCACCCCATCACCCGGCGGAGCGCACGCGACCTCCCCGAGATCAGCGGCGACCGTCGCCTGTTGGAACGTTGCCTCGACGAGCTCGTGGACAACGCCGTCAAGTTCTCGCCGTCAGGGGGCGCGGTTTCGGTCACCGCCACCCATTCGTCGAACGGCGCTGGAGACGGCGACCACGCATCGCCAGCGGTCCGGATTTCCGTGCGCGACCACGGCATCGGCATCCCCGACGACCGCCTCGACCGCATCTTCGAGGACTTCTCCCAGGGCGACAGCTCTCCCACGCGCCGGTTCGGTGGCCTCGGGCTCGGCCTGGCCCTGGTCCGGCGCGTCGTCCACGCCCATAACGGCGAGCTGGTCTGCGAGACCGCTCCCGGCGAGGGATCGACGTTCTCGATAGTCCTGCCGGTCCAGCCTCCTGCCCGCAGGGACCCTCCACAGAAAGCCGGTCGACCATGAGCAGGCCAAGGTGGGTGCTCGCAACTCTCGCCGCTGTCCTCCTGGCCACAGGGGTCACCGGCTGCAGCCGGTCCCAGCCGGCAGGCGGTCGGATCGACGTCGACGGTCAGGCTGAGATCAGCCGACCCGGCGAGGACCGGCGCGAGATCACCGGATCGGCCGACCTGCGGTCCGGTGACCGGGTCCGGATGCTGCAAGGTTCCGCCGTCATCCGCCTGCGGGACGATCGCCGCCTCGAGCTCCGCCAGGGCACCGACGTCGAGATGCAGGTGGTGGGGGACTCCAAGGAGGTGCGGCCCGTGCTCATCGGCGGTGACCTCCTGGTCGTCTCCGACGGCGCGCCGCTGGCCGTCGACGTCGACGGAGCCGACGTGGCGGTGCAGGGCGACGCCCGGGTTTCCCGAGGCGTGGTCCTCCTCGTCGCCGCCTACGAGGGGACGGCCCAGCTGAGATCGGAGGGGTCCACGCTGACTGTCCCCGCCCTCCGCCAGGCTGCGCTACCCGCCACCGGGCAGTTCCCGACCAGGGCTGCGCCCCTCGAATACCTGCCGACCGACGGGTGGGACCAGCGCTACCTGTCCGACGCCATCGAGCTGAGCAATCAGCTCGACGCTCGCAGCCTGGGCTTCACCGCCCAGCTCGTTTCCACCGAGGGCCGCTCGGTCGCCTATTTCCGGGACCTTTTCCCGGAGTTGGCGGCCGAGCCGGCGTTCACCGCCGCCCTGCTCAACCCGGCTCGACCGCCCGGCGAGACCCTTGTGGGCGCGGCCATCGCCCTCAAAGGCACGCGCGGCTCGTTCGCCGACCGATGGGGCGCGGTCTTCGGCTTCAGGGACGAGCGGGCGGCTTGGGGCCTGGTTGCCCTCGACCAGGGCGTGAGCCGCGTGCCGATCCTCCAGATGATCGAGGCTGCCGTGAGCCGGGGCCCGACCCAGTTCGCCTCCGGCCCGCCGACCCGGACTCCGAGCTCCCTCGCCCCACCCAGCCGCGGGCCCACGGCCACGACGGTCCGCCCCCCGGTCACGACCACGACCACGCCGGCCCGTCCCCGCCCCGGAGCCACCTCGACCACCACGATCGCGCCGCCCACCACGCCCACGACAGTGGTCGGACCTCTGAACACCGGAACCCCCCTGGACGGCACGGTCAACTCGCTGGTCAACACCCTCACCGGGTTGCTGCGCAGCCTCGGGGGCCAGCCGTAGCGGGATTCCGCGAGCGTCCGCGTCCTGGACCGCCGCGGGACGTACGCTGACGGCCATGGGTGACGACCAGATCGTCATCTCCAGCGGCCAGGTCGTCACGCCCGAAACCGTGACGAGCCGAAGCTTCAGCTCCGCCTTCCGCGGCTACCACCCGGTCGAGGTCAGGCAGTTCCTGAAGCGGGTCAGCGACGAGATGGCTGCCGGCGCAGAACGAGAGGTGGAGCTGCGCAGCGCGCTGCAGGACGCGCTGGCCCGGGCCGCCCATCCCGAGCTCGACGAGGCCACCCTCACCGGCCTCCTGGGGGAGCATGCGGCCAAGCTGCTGGCCAGCGCCCGGGAAACCGCGGCCACGATCACCGACGAGGCCCGCCACCAGGGCGAAGCCGTGCTCCGGGACGCCGAGGCCCGGGTCGCCCGCATGCGCAACGAGGCCGACGGGTTGATGGCCCGCCGGGTGGCCGAGGCCGATGCCTCGGCCGCCTCCATCCTGCGGGCCGCCGAGGCCGAGTGCGAGGCGCAGATCGAACGGGCCACGCAGCAGGGCAAGGACATGGTCGCCGAGGCCCGCGCCGTGCGCGAGCGGATGCTGGGCGACCTCTCCCGTCGCCGGCGGTCCGCCCAGGTGCAGATCGAGCAGCTCCGGGCCGTCCGGGAGCGCCTGGTCGCGGCCTACGACGTCGTGCGGCGCACGGTCGAGGAGGCCACCGCCGAGCTCGACGTCGCCGAGCCCGAGGCCCGTCTGGCCGCCGATGCCATCGCCCGCCGGGCGGAGGACGAGGACGATGTCCCGGCGCTCCCGGAGCTGTCGACGCCCCCCCGCTCGGTGCCAGAGCCGGAGCGGGCCCGATCGCTCGTGGGGGCTGCGGCGTCCACCAGGCAACCGCGGGAGTCGCCGGCCACGTCCACCGCGCTCTTTCGGCGGGTCGACATCCCCGCGCCCCCGGAACGTGCCCGCCTGCGCCCACAGACAGTGGCCGGGGCGGTAGCGGGGCGCTCGCCTGCGCCTGTTGCGGCCCCTCCCTCGCCCGAGCCCGAACCCCCTCAGCCTGCGCCGGAGCCTGTCGCCGAAGCGCCCGTCGCGGAAGCCCCGGTCGAGCGTCCCGCGCCGCTGGAGCTTCCGCCCTCGGCGCCGGTGTCCGAGCTGGCCACCAGTGAGGTCCCCATCGTCACCGCCGACGGGCCGCCGGGTGACGTCGAGGAGCTGTTCGCCCGCATCCGGGCCGACCGGCTAGAGCCCGACCTCGATCTCGGCCTCGACCCAGACCCCGACCCGCTTCCGGAGGCCCCGCCCGAGGAGGCTCCGGTCGACCCGGTCGTCGGCGAGAACGCGCTGGAGGGTCGCGACGACCTGCTCGACAACCTCGAGGCGGGCCTGACCCGGGCCCTCAAGCGGGTTCTCGGCGACGAGCAGAACGAGGTGCTCGACGGGCTGCGCCGGCTGGGAGCGACAGCGGGCGCAAGCATCCTGCCCGAGCCGGAAGCCCAGATCTCGAGCTACGCCGACGCCTCGGTCCCGTGGCTCCAGCAGGCGGCCCGGGCCGGCATCGGCTTCGTGTCCGATCCCGGATCCGGCTCGGACGCCGAGAGGGCCCATCCGTCCGTCGACCCGCAGGCCGGGTCGCTGGCCCGCGAGCTGGTCGAGCCTCTTCGGGAGCGGCTGTTCCGGGCCTTGGAGGGCGGCGCCGACACCGACGACCCTTCGGTCGCCGCGGAGAGCCTCCGTGCCACCTATCGCCAGTGGAAGGTGCAACATGTCGAGGAGACGGCCCGCCACCACGTGCTGGACGCCTTCAACGCCGGGGCCTTCGCCGCCACACCCGAGGCCGCCGTCCTGCAGTGGCTCGTCGACGACGAGGGGCACTGCCCCGATTGCGACGACAACGCCCTGGCCGGACCCACCCTCAAGGGCGAGCCGTTCCCCACCGGCCAGCTCCATCCGCCGGCCCATCCGGGTTGCCGCTGTCTGTTGGTGCCCGTCACCGCCTGAGTCCCGAGCCCAGTACAACGCTGCGCCGACCTAGGCTGGCGCCGCCCGTCGCAGCAGTCCCGGAAGGAAGTACGTGCGCGCTCCCACCGACATAGCAGGAAGCCGGCGCCGCCCGGCCCGGGGCCGCATCGTCCTGGTGCTCGTCGCCGTCGCGCTCTTCTTCATCCTGGTCTCGCTCCGGGGGATCGCCGGCTTCTACACCGACTACCTCTGGTTCGACGAACTGTCCCTGACCTCGGTCTGGCGGTCGGTGCTCGGCGTGAAGATCGCCCTCGGGGTGATCTTCACCCTCGGCTTCTTCGCCCTGCTCTGGGCCAACCTCGCCATCGCCGACTTGATCGCACCCACGTTCCGGCCCCTGGGGCCCGAGGAGCAGCTCATCGAGCGCTACCACGAGGCCGTCGGCCAGCGGGCCGGGCTGGTACGAGTTGCTGTGGCCGGCGCTTTCGCCCTCATCGCGGGACCCGGGGCCTCCGGCCAGTGGGGCGCATGGACTCTCTTCCGGAACCACGTCCCGTTCGAGACCCGTGACGCCCTGTTCCAGAAGGATCTGGGCTTCTTCGTCTTCCAGCTTCCCTTCGCCAAGTTCGTCGTCGACTGGCTGTTCGCCTCGCTGGTGATCGTCGCCATCATCACCGCGGTCGCCCACTACCTCAACGGTGGCATCCGCTTCCAGACCCCGATGCAGAAGGTCACACCTCAGGTGAAGGCCCACCTGTCGGTCCTGATGGCCGTCCTCGCCATCCTCAAGGCGGTCGACTACTACCTCGAGAAGTACGAGCTGGTGTACTCCACCCGGGGCGTGGTCCAGGGCGCGGGCTACACCGACGTGAAGGCCCAGCTCCCCGCCATGCAGCTGCTTCTCGGCATCTCCCTGATCGCCGCCGCGCTCTTCATCTACAACATCTTCCGGCGGGGCTGGGTTCTGCCGGTGATCGCGCTCGGCCTCTGGGCCATGGTCTCGGTCGTGGTCGGCGCCGCCATCCCCGCCGCCGTGCAGCAGTTCCGGGTGCAGCCGACCGAGTCGGTGAAGGAGCAGCCCTACATCGACCGCAACATCAAGGCCACCAAGGTGGCTTTCGGCATCCGCGATGTCACGGTGAACCCGTTCGAGGCCGACAACACCGTCACCAACGCCGAGCTCAACGATAACAAGTCCACAATCGAGAACGTCCGCCTCTGGGACCCGGACCCCCGGATCCTCCAGGAGACCTACAACCGCCTGCAGCAGATCAGGAACTTTTACCAGTTCAACGATGTCGACGTCGACCGCTACGTGGTCGACGGCCGCGTCCGCCAGGAGCTGATCTCCGCCCGCGAGCTGAACATCGACGGCATCCCGTCCCAGTCGTGGGTGAACCAGCACCTCGTCTATACCCATGGCTACGGCGCCGTCCTCACCCCCAGCAGCGCAGTCGAACCCGACGGCAAGCCCGCGCTGCAGCTGAAGGACCTGCCGCCCACGGGGACCCCGACCATCGAGCAGCCGGCCATCTACTACGGCCAGGTAATGGGCGGCTATGCCATCGTCAACACCGAGCAACGCGAGATCGACTACTCAGAGGCCGACGGTACCAACCACACCACCGTCTACAACGGTGAGGGCGGGGTGAAGATCGACTCCTTCCTGCGGAGGGCCGCCCTCTCGCTCCGCTTCGGTGACATCAACCCGCTCATCTCGAGCTTCGTGACGTCGGAGTCGCGCGCCATCTACGTCCGCGACATCGACGATCGGGTCCGCAAGGCCGCCCCCTTCCTCCGCTTCGACAGCGACCCGTACCCGATCATCTACCAGGGCAAGATTCAATGGATCTACGACGCGTACACGACCACCAGTCGCTTTCCGTACAGCCAGTCGGCCGACACCTCCCGCATCGCCGCCAACGCCGATCTCAACGCCAACTTCAACTACATCCGCAACTCGGTCAAGGTCCTCATCGACTCCTACACCGGCAAGATGACCTACTACGTCGTCGACCAGACCGACCCCATCATCAAGGCGTGGAGGAAGGCGTTCCCGAAGCTGTTCACCGACGGGCTCGAGATCGACCTCGAGCTGAAGCGGCACTTCCGGTACCCGGAGGACATGTTCCGCATCCAGACCAACATGTACGGCCGCTACCACATCTCCAACGCCGGCGACTTCTACAGCAACACCGACGCCTGGGACATCGCCCAGGCGCCGGGTGCGATCAGCAACGCCACGCCGCTCATTCCCACCGTCAACGCCGCCGGCCAGCCCATCCAGGCCCGTGAGCCCCGGATGGACCCCTACTACCTGCTCATGCGGCTGCCCAACGAGGCCACGGAGGACTTCCTCCTCCTCCAACCGTTCGTCCCCCGGTCGAGAGACGACAGCGTGAAGGTGCTGAGCGCGTTCATGGTGGCCAAGAGCGACCCGGATAATTACGGCACCCTCGAAGCCTTCGTCATGCCCCGTACCCGCCAGGTTGACGGACCCGCGATCGTGAACGCCCGGATCAACCAGCAGCCGGAGGTCTCACAACAAATCACCCTGCTCGACACCTCGGGATCGAAGGTCCGCCTCGGCAACCTCCTCCTGATCCCCATCGAGCAGTCGCTGCTCTACATCAGGCCTCTGTACGTGGAGGCCGAAGGCACGCCCGTGCCGCAGCTCAAGAAGGTGATCCTGGTCTACGGCGACAAGGTCGTGATCAAGGACTCGCTGCGGGAAGCCATTGCCACGGTCTTCCCCGGCAGCTCGCCGGCCACTCTTGAGCAGCAGGGCGTCGGCGCCGGACAGCTCCCGCCGCCGGGCGGCCAGACCACCATCCCGCCGGGAGGCACTGCGCCGCCCGTGCTCACCAGCGTGAACGACCTGCTCACCGAGGCCACGGCCCGCTTCAACGCCGCCGAGGAGGCGCTCAAGGCCGGCGATCTGGCCACGTACCAGAAGGCCACCAACGACGCCAAGGACCTGGTCCGCCGGGCGTCGGAGGCGGCGAGAGCCACCTCTTCGCCGCCGCCGTCCACCACCCCGACGACGAGGCCCATCGCGTAGGTGTAATCTGGGGTTTCACCCGACGCGGGGTGGAGCAGTCTGGTAGCTCGTCGGGCTCATAACCCGAAGGTCGTAGGTTCAAATCCTACCCCCGCCACCAAGA
>Ga0136633_1003456_pt1 | contig 10392 bp, 8 predicted proteins | sample AntDrymeUQ832206_2_FD_105494 | JGI IMG/M metagenome (GOLD analysis project Ga0136633, IMG submission 105494) | Polar desert sand microbial communities from Dry Valleys, Antarctica - metaG UQ83 (22.06) | ecosystem: Environmental > Terrestrial > Soil > Desert | place: Antarctica: Dry Valley...
ACTCGTAGCTGCGCTCGGTCAGCGACGCGAGCGACGCCGGTGAGGAGTAGGTCACCGTCGCCAGCACGCGCGGGTCGGTCGTTCCGAAGCCGCCTCGGTGGAACCCGGCCGTATTGCAGAAGATGAGGGTCGCCTTCGGCGCGACGAAGGCGTGCACGGCCGAGTCGGGGATCCGCTGCTCGAGCTCCTCCTCGGTGGGGTAGTTCTGCCCGAGGGGACTCCACGGCCACGCATCGGCGTAGGGGCCGCCCGGCTGGCTGCCGGGCACGTACTGGAACGGGCCCATGTCCTCGTCGACGTCGACGAGGTAGAGGAAGGCCTTTAGCAGGTGCTTGTCGTTGTAGTCGCGATGCCAGCGTTGGGACGAGACGCGCTCGCTCCCCGCGGCCTGCCGCACCGAGTACCAGACGTCGATGTACTCGAGCTTCGACCACATGCGCAGGTACGCGTTCGCGACGTCGAGCATCCGTGGCGAGATGCACGCCTTGAACCAGGGATCGTCGAGGCCGAGCTCGACCTCGTAGCTGTGCAGCCGGACCACGAACTCCTTGCCCTGTCGGACGCGCACGTTCTCTCCGCCGGCGGAGAGGTCGGCCTCCGTCTCGGCGACGAACCGGTCGCGCTGGGCCTCGATGTCCTTCCAGGCCTGGACGTCCGAAAACAGCTCTCCGAACGGCAGCACCGAGTAGCCCTCGGCGTCCACCTCGGAGACGATTCGCCGCTGGACGTCGTCGAGCTCGGGGTGGTCCTGCGAGAACCTGCGCCGGCTCCTGCGGTTCGAGAGAAGGCGGTCGTGGAGCTCATACGTCACGCGGATGCCGCGGCGCTCGAGCGCGCCGGCGACCCTGTTCACCCGGTGTGAGAACTTCGTCTTCTGCCTGTGCATCGTCGTTTCGAGCGTTGCCGTAGCCGGTCGCCTACCTTACCGACCGACGCCGTGACCGCCGTCTTCTTCTCCTTCCGCGACTCGCCGCAGCGCCGGCGCGCTCTCGAGGCGCCGCCGGGCAACGCCGAGCGGTATGTCCTTTCCGGGCTCGATCAGCTGGCCACGCGCGGGTTCTTTGTCGGTCACAACCTCGAACGCCGGGGAGAGCCGCCACGCTGGGCGGTCCTGGCCGGGGCTGCGCTCAAGAGGGGGCTGGAGCGGGCAGGAGGTTACGGGGGCGACTTCACGAGCGTGCTCGCTTCGCTCGCGAGCGCCAATCGCGCGGAGGTCGTCTTCTCGACAGTGGACACCGTCGGGATTCCCCTCATGCTGATCAAGCGCGCAGGTCGCCTGCGACCGCCGCTCGTCTATGTCGCGATCGGGCTTCCCGAACGCCTCGCCCGGCTTCGCTCGGAGCGCATGCGCCGCCTGTACGCGTCGGCGCTCGCCTCCTGCTCGTCGGTCATCGCGTACAGCGAGTACGAGGCCGACCAGCTCCGAAGCTGGCTCGGGAGCCACGGATTCGCTCAGCGCGTCGAGTTCGTGCCGTTCGGGGTCGACGCAAATTCGTTCGCGCCGACGCGCGAGCCGGCTGCGCTCGGCGTCGTCTCCGTGGGTGCCGACCCGCATCGTGACTTCGAGCTCCTCCTGCGCGTCGCCGCCCGCATGCCCGAGGTCCCGTTTCGGGTCGTCACCAGCGCGGACCACGCTCGCCGTCTCACGGTTCCGCCCGCGAACGTCACGATCGAGACCGACGTCCCGTTCGAGGAGATGCGCGGACGGCTCGAGCACGCACGGGTCGTCGCGCTGCCGGTACGGGAAAACAGCTACTCCGGCGCGACGACGGTTCTCCTGCAGGCGATGGCGCTCGGAAAGCCCGTGGTCGTCACCCGCACCCAGGCGATCGCAACGGGCTACGGGCTGGTCGACGGCGAGAACTGCCGGCTCGTCGCGCCGGGCGACGGCGAGAGCTTCGAGCGAGCCCTCACCGGCGTGCTACGGGACGAGTTCCATGCACGTGCCCTCGGCTCGAGCGCGCGGGCCACGGTCGAGCGGGGGCTCACGTGGGAGCGCTACGTCGATCGGATCGAGACGCTTCTTCGCGACGCAGTCTCAGCACAGCCGCCATCTCCGTCGGAATCACGCTGAACCCCGCCGGCGCGAGATGCGCCACGAGCTCGGCAGCGCTACACGGCGCCCACTCGTGCATCTCGACGAAGAGCTCGCTCACGCTCGACCACGCTTCGGGGGCAGTACCGAGCACGATCCCGCACTCCTCGCCCTCGGTGTTCACCTTCACGACGAGCCGCGAGCTGTCGTCGAGGAGCGGTCTCATCTCGTCGAGGACATCCGCCATCGCCTCGACAGGCACAGGCTGCGTGCCGACCTCGTACTGCGCCCAGGAGTCCGGGGGGTGCAGGGAGTGCGCCCACGATCCCTCCATCACACGCAGCATCGCCTCGCCTCGCTCGGCTCCGACTGCGGACGGGCGGATCCGCCAGTCGGCACCCCGCTTCCGGTAGGTGGCGGCCGCTTGCTCCAGGAGCGCGAGGTTCGCCGCCTCCGGCTCGAACGAGACGACGACGCGAGCGCCCCGCGCCACCACGTGGGCGCTGTAGTACCCCTTGTGAGCGCCGAGATCGAGGACGACGGCGCCCGCGTAGTCGGTGGGATACGCGTCGTCCGCGACGGCCCACTTGAACGACTCCCAGTCGATCGCGTAGTCCGAGTGCGAGAGGAACACGACCCCGGGCCCGTAGCGGAGGGGATATGCGGGCCTTGGCCGGAACCTGCGGCCGACCTCGGCGTGCAGCAGGCCAAAGCGCGTGCCGAGCGGAAGCCGACGCCGGAGGAGCACGCTCGTTAGACGGCCTGGGGAGGGCATCGGTCGACTGGCGACGTTACCGTGTACAGATGCTTGGTCGGGAATTCTCGGCGGCCCGGAGGACGGCCACGACACGGCGCCGGATCGCCAACCTCCCTCGCCGCCCAGGCTCACCAGCCTGCACGAGTGAGTGCGTCGCCCGGCTTGGTCGTGACCGCCCCCGGCTGCGCGTCAATTCTCGACCAAGCATCTAGCGTGGAGCTTCGAAGCGTCCCGCGGGCGGCTCGGCGTGCCGGTCGCGGGCTGGTTCGCCGGGGCCGGATCGAGGCGGACTGGCTTCGGTCACGCCGCGGGCGGGCGGATCTCGGGCTCTTCCACGACCTCGCCCCGCCGCCGTCGGGCGGGGGGCATCAGTTTCTCCGGGCACTCTCCGGCGAGCTCGCAGCTCGGGGAGTCGAGATCGAGACCAACCGCCTCTCCGCGCAGACCCCCGCCTGTCTCTTCAACTCGTTCAACTTCGACTTCGCGCGGCTCCGCCGGTTCGCCCGGCCGGAGGCGCGCATGGTGCATAGGGTCGACGGCCCGATCGGGACGTACCGCGGCTTCGACGACGGCACCGATCGCCGGATCGCCGCGGTCAATGCCGAGCTCGCCGACGCGACCGTCTTCCAGTCGAGCTACAGCCTCGAGAAGCACCTGGAGCTGGGGCTCGAGCTGCGAAACCCAGTCGTGATCTCGAACGCCGTCGATCCCGCGATCTTCCATCCGCCGGTGAGTCGGGAGCCCCACGAAGGACGAAAGGTAGAACTCGTCGCCGCGAGCTGGTCGGACAATCCACGCAAGGGCGCCGAGACGCTCGCGTGGCTCGATCGCAATCTCGACTGGGGGCGCTACGCGATGACTTTCGTGGGCCAGGCTCCGGTTCGATTCGAGCGGATCCGCGCAGTGGGGCCGGTCGCTTCGAATAAGGTTGCGGAGCTTCTGCGGAGCAGTGATCTGTACATCGCGGCGAGTCGCGATGATCCTTGCTCGAACGCGCTTCTGGAGGCCCTCGCCTGTGGGTTGCCGGCCGCGTTCGTGGAGAGCGGCGGCCATCCGGAGCTGGTCGGTGAGGGGGGGCTGCCGTTCCGAGCGGACGAGGAGCTGCCGCAGGTGCTCGACCGGCTCAGCGAGGAGATTGAAGGGCGTCGCGCAGCAATCTCCATGCCGTCGATCTCCGACGTAGCGGATCGCTACGTCGACGCGCTGGGCCTTCCGTAAGATCGCGGGCTGCCATGGCGAATTATCTCCGGCGCGCGGGCAGGGCAGTGTCGTTCCGTATCGGTCGCGAGCTCGACAAGGCGGCGATCTCGCGGGCGCACAACGTCTTCTACGCATCCAACGCCTGGACTCAGGCCACCTGGCTTGGAAGCCAGGCGCTCAAGAACCCGCTCGATCTCTGGATCTATCAGGAGATCATGGTCGAGACGCGACCCGACGTCGTCATCGAGACGGGGACGTATCGCGGCGGGAGCGCGCACTTCCTGGCGTCGGTCTGCGATCTCATCGGCGGGGGCGAGGTGATCTCGATCGACATCGAGCCGCAACGAGACGACTATCCCGAGCATCCGCGCATCACGTACGTGGCGGGTCGTTCGTCAACTGACCCCGACGTGCTTGCGGAGGTACGCGAGCGGGTGGGCGGGCGACCCACCATGATCGTGCTCGACTCCGATCACTCGAAGTCACACGTCGACGCCGAGCTCGAGGCATACGCGCCACTGGTACCGGTCGGGTGCTATCTCATCGTCGAGGATTCGAACATCGAGCAGATCCGCCCGGACCTCATGCCGGGGCCCTTGGAGGCGATCGAGACATTCCTCTCTGAGCGCCACGACTTCGAAATCGATCTCGAGCGCGAGAAGTTCCTGCTCACGTTCAACCCGAGCGGCTATCTCAAGCGGGTGCGCTAGGCGCAATCCGCAGTGCGGACGTCTGCTGTCGTCTCTGCGCCAACCATGCTGACCTCGCCGTTCGTCTGCCAGAGGACGAGTTCGGCGGCCGTTCCGGTCGCGAGCTCTCGTCCGACGAGCTCGATTCCCGGCTGGGTGTAGACGAAATCGGCGACGAACGGAGCGCCGTCCTCGAGCACCAGTCGCCCGCCCTCGACCTCCACGCGGTCGAGCGGGATCCCATCCGGGATCGAGTCGCCGATGTAGGCGGCGCGGTCGACGGTGACATTGAAGAACTCGGTTGCGAACAGCGCGTGGCGGGTGATGCTCGATGAGGGGCAGGCCTCCGACTCGAGGTAGAGCTTCGTGACGCGTGCGTCGTTCGGGAGGAGCGCGTCGATCCACGCGGGCTCGAACCCGCCTTCGAGAACGGCGTTCTCCGGCGCCTCGATCATCCGGTCCCACGCGAAGATTGCGGTGGCCGCGAACACCGCAAGCACGGCCGCGGGGGCGGCCAGGCGCCATCGTCGCGGGAGGAGGAGCCCTGCCAGAAGAAGACCCACGACGAATACCGCAAGTACCAAGCGCCCCGAGATCGCGCCCGGCCCCGCGGTTTGGCTCTCGATCCACACCCAGAGCGCTCCCGGAACTGTGTCGATCCCCGCCTCGTTCGCGAGCTGGCTGAACGGGAGGATCGCAGGAAGGGCGAGTGCAAGGACGACGCCACTCGCGGTCGCGACGAGCGGGCGTGCAAGCCCGTTGGCGAGCCAGGCGACGAGCACTATCAGCCAGAGTGGAATGAGATAGAACGCGTAGCGATCGTGCAGCCGGTCGTAGGCGTACGGCGTGCTGTTGAAGGCGGCTACGACGAGGAGGCCGATCGCGTTCGCGGAGAGAAAGAGCGCGGCGAAGGCCGCGGACGCGTCCGATCCCGTCCGGCCGCGGCGGATGAGGGCAGCGAGGACGATCGGGGTGACAGCGAGCGGCACGACTGCGAGGTAGATTTCGAAGTCCGCCAGGTGGTACACAAGCCACTTCGCCACCTGGAGCGGGTCGTAACCGCGCCAGAGCTCCCAGTACGCGCCGAAGGAGTCTCTCGGGGAGCTTCCGGAGACGAGGCGGCTTGCAAAAACTCCCACCGCGAGCACGAGCGGCACGGCGCTCGGCCACAGCCGCTTGAGATCCTTGCGTGTCCGCGGACGTCTCACCGGAATGATCCACCAGACGAGCGCAAGGCCGAGGAGCCACGTCACGTACAGCGCGCCGAACTGCGGACGGGTCGCAAACGCAGCCGCTATTGCGGCGAGCACGGCGAACTGGCGACCAGTGGTCGGGCTCTCGAGCGCGAGCATGATCGCGTAGAGAGCCCACGCTGCGGTGAAGAACGCGAGGCTCTCCGTCATCACCGTCGCGACCGAGATCGAGGAGGGGATCGCTACCGAGAGCGCTGCCGCGAGAACGGCCCACCACTCGGAGACCAGTCGCCTGGCGAGCAGGTAGACGGGAACAGCCGTCAGTGCGAAGAAGAGCGCATTCGCGGCCTTGAAGAGGTCGTACGCGGCGGCAAGACCCGAGGTGAGGAGGAGGATCCCCGCGAGGACGAGCGCGTACAGCGGCCCGAACCCATAGTCCCCGCCGCGCAGCGAGAGCCCCTCTCCCTCGACGAGCGACGAGCCGGCGATGGCGTAGCGGACCTCGTCCGGGTGCACGCGAGGAACGTCGACGAGTGAGGCGAGCAGGGTGTAGACGCCGAACGCGAGGAGGATCGTCGCGGCCAGGGCCAGCGATGGCCCATGTCTTTGCCACGACGACATCCGCGCGATGCTACCCCCGCGCCGGGACGCCTTCTGGTCGCCTCTGTGGAACGATCGACGCTGACTTTTCACGCTTACAGGGACAGGCACTGTTGAGAACGTCCTCGAACGCGAGACGCGGCGACGTCCTCCTCCACGCGGTTGCCTCCGACGACCGCGGTAACGTCCCGTGCGTGCCTTCGAAGCGCGCGCTGATCATCGGCATCTCCGGGCAGGACGGCTCGCTGCTCTCGGAGCTCCTGCTCTCCGAAGGCTACGAGGTCATCGGCGTCGTCCGCCAGTCCACGTCGACGCGGTTCGAGAACCTCGAGCCGATCCGCGGTCGGATCGAGCTACATCAGGCTGACGTCTTGAGCGAGGTCTCTCTCGTGGACGTGTTGTCGGCCTCCGAGCCGCACGAGGTGTACAACCTCGCGTCCCCATCCTTCGTTCCCATGTCGTGGAAGCAGCCAGTTCTCACTGCCGAGTTCGCGGCGGTCGGCGTGACGGCGTTGCTGGAGGCGATCCGCCGGGTCGACGACGGCGTCCGCTTCTACCAGGCCTCTTCGAGCGAGATCTTCGGCGAGTCTCGCGAGGTGCCGCAAACGGAGGAGACGCCGCTCGCGCCGGTGACGCCGTACGGAGTCGCCAAGGCGTATGGCCACTTGATCACGCGGAGCTATCGCCGTCAGTACGGCCTGTATGCGTCGTCAGGGATCCTCTACAACCACGAGTCGCCGCGCCGACCGCTCGACTTCGTTACGCGAAAGATCTCGCACGCGGCTGCCGCAATCAGCCTCGGCCTCAAGAGCGAGGTCCTTCTGGGCAACCTGGACGCGCGCCGCGACTGGGGATATGCGGGGGACTACGTGCGCGCGATGTGGCTCGTGCTCCAGCAGGACGAGGCCGACGACTTCGTGATCGCGAGCGGGCAGACCCACAGCGTGCGGGAGCTTGCCGAGGCTGCATTCGCGCACGTGGGTCTCGACTGGGAGGAGCACGTGCGGGTGGACGACACGCTGATCCGCGGCAAGGCGGAGCTCCACGACATCGTGGGCGACTCGTCGAAGGCGCGCGAACAGCTCGGCTGGTCGCCGCGCGTCGACTTCGACGGCCTCGTGCAACTGCTCGTCGACGCGGACGTCGAGCGCCTCCGCTCACGGGCCGAGCCCGTCGAGACCCTCGCAGACATCTAGCGAGAGTGACGTGACGCGGAAGAGAGCGTTGCGGGCGCGAAGCGCACGCCTCCAGGGATTTTCGCGCGACCGGAATCTGCGCGAGCGGATTCCGGTCTTGCGCCGACAGGTTGCTAGGCCGCTCCGCCGCGCCGCTGTGGGCCTGCGGACGCACAGCTGGGCGCCGCACTCGCGGCTGTTTCTCGCCTACGACATCGAAGGCTGGGTGCTCGAGTACGAGGCGCGCCAGCTCGAGCGGAGTGCGCGAGCGCTCGGAGTGACGCCGGGTCCCACGCGTTGGGTGAAAGGAATCTCCCGGCAGTCGATCTTCCACCTGAGCCAGTTCACACTCCTCCTCCACGATTTCGAGCGCAGGGGAAATCGGCTCGGTTTCGCGTATTTCCACGGCCGCCCGGGCACGCCGGGCATGCCCGAGTTCGACGCCTGCTTCGAGACACTTCGCTGCCGGCATGCGGAGATCGACCGCGTGCAGGTGACTTCGAGCGCGATGGAGGAGCTCATCCTGGAGACGGGCATCGCGGCCGAGAAGCTGCACCGCATTCCGATCGGGATCGACACGGAGGCATTTCGGCCCCGGACTCCCGACAGTCGTCTCGCCGCCCGCGCGAAGCTGGGACTACCCGAGTCAGCGTTCGTTGTGGGCTCGTTCCAGAAGGACGGCGTCGGCTGGGGCGCCGGCCTCGAGCCGAAGCTGATCAAGGGCCCCGACGTGCTGCTCGCGGTCGCCGAGCGTCTGCGTGAGGAAGTGCCTGAGCTCGTCTTCCTGCTCACGGGCCCCTCGCGCGGCTACGTGCGCGCCGGCCTCGAGCGGCTCGGGGTTCCGCACCGACACGTGCTCCTCCCGTCCGTCGACGCCGTCGCGCAGGCGTACGAGGCGATCGATGTCTGCCTCGTCACCTCGCGCGACGAAGGAGGGCCGCGGGCGATTCTCGAGGCGATGGCGACCGCCGCGCCACTCGTGACGACGCGTGTCGGGCAGGCGGTGGACCTCGTGCGCCACGGGGAGAACGGCTGGCTGGTGGACGTCGAGGACGTCGACGGGCTGGTCGAGTGGACTGCTCACGTCGCGGGGGCGCCCGCGAGCGATCTCGATGCCGTGCTCCTTGCCGGGCAGGCGACTGCAGCTGCGAACGCGTACGAGGCGTTGCGTCCTCGCTGGCGCGAGCTCTTCCGTGGATTCGTCGCGATGCCCGAGCTCGGCGGGTGAAGGGATGGATGTGAGCAGCGCACGAGTCTCGCGCTACGCACGGGCCGGCTCCCGCTGGGTTCGGCTTCTTGCGCGGGGCAAGTCTGCTCCGGGAATCCGAGTCTTCTACGGGCACGACGGCGTCCCGGGTTCAGGCGAGCGGGCAGCAGGCGGCACTGCCAAGGCGCAGAAGCTGAACGAGCGCTTCCCGAATAGCCCGCGCGACTTCTCGCTCCTCTACCTCGGCTCCACTTGGCTCCCGCGCGATCTCCGCCCGCTGCTCTTCCTCGCGCGGCGTCGCCATGTTCCCATCGTCGTGAACCAAGACGGCGTCGGATATCCGGGTTGGGCGGGTGATCGCACCGAGGCGACCAACCGCCCGCTTCGCCGAGCGCTTCTCGCTGCCGATCACGTCCTCTACCAGAGCGAGTTTTCGAAGCGGTCGGCCGATCGCTTCCTCGGCGAGCCACGCGGATCGTGGGAGGTGCTGCCGAACGCCGTGGACGTCGGCCACTTCACGCCACCGGAGAGCCGACCCTCCGGTGGCCCCGTGCTCCTTCTGGGTGGCGACCAGACGCAGGCGTACCGTCTCGAGCTTGCGCTCGAGACGCTCGCCGCTCTCCTGGCCCGCCACCCAGACGCTCGCCTCCTCGTAACCGGCCGTCTCGTCTCGCCGGTCGAGCCGCTCGTTGCCGAGCTCGGGCTCCGCGAGCGGGTCGAGCTCGTCGGGGACTATGCGCAACGTGACGCGCCCGCCGTCTTCCGCCGCGCGCATCTGCTTCTCCACACCAAGGTGCTGGATCCCTGCCCGACTCTCGTGCTCGAGGCGATGGCCACCGGGCTACCGGTCGTCTACCCGGCGAGCGGCGGCACGGTGGAGCTCGTCGGCGACGAGGGCGGAGTCGGCGTTCCCCACCCGGAGTCGTGGGAACGCGACGAGCCGCCTGCGCCCGAGGCGCTCGCGGACGCCGTCGATCTCGTGCTCGCCGATCTGGCCGGATACGCGTCGAGAGCCAGGATGAGAGCGGTGGAGCGGTTCTCGCTCGAGCCCTGGCTCGAGCGTCACTCGGTGGTGTTCTCGGAGCTCGTTTCCCGGTAGCCGCGGAGCCGTCCGCTGAGCGTCGCGGCGTGAGAGCGAGCTCGTGCCCCGTCTCGGTGCGCGACGGAGACGAGCGCGCCACCGGCGGGGCGAACGAGCATGCGCGCGAGCATGCGCTTCGAGTAGCGGTGCTTGCGCAGCAGGTATCCGACGCTGGCCCCGTCCCGAAAGGCGGTGTCGTCGTCGCTCCTGTCGTGGCGAACCGTCAGCGAGGGGTCGTACCGGATCCTGGCTCCGCCTCTCACCGCGCGAATGAGGTAGTCGATTTCCTCGCCTGACGACCATGGCTCGGGGGAGCCGAGCCCGAGGCGCTCGTCGAACATTCCCACCCGCTCGACGACCTCGCGCCGGAGGAAGATCGTGTACGAGATCGCGCGGTTCCAGAGGTTGCCGTCTGTCAGGAGCGCGGCGTCGCGCTTCCACGAGGGCGAAGACCG